>Ga0163215_100274_pt1 | contig 114005 bp, 111 predicted proteins | sample SynspAceP_FD_185934 | JGI IMG/M metagenome (GOLD analysis project Ga0163215, IMG submission 185934) | Saline lake microbial communities from Ace Lake in Antarctica - Synechococcus sp. Ace-P (Hybrid Assembly) | ecosystem: Environmental > Aquatic > Non-marine Saline and Alkaline > Saline | place...
AATCACTTCAACTTCGAAAAGCACATCTGCACCAGAATCCGGTTCAAACAGAAACAAGACGCCGCTCTTCGCGAGTGGCGCGACCTTCTCGTCGCCTAGCACCTGCTCGACCGCGAATAACGGAGACGGGGTCGCGGCGACATGCCGGCACACCTTCAATTGCAAATCAGGTCGCGCCACCGCCGATATAGCCGAGCGTTGTGGCGCGGTGGGCGGCCTGCGATCGCCCCGACACACCGAGTTTGCGGCTTGAATTCGTGATATGGAACCGCACCGTCGGCTGGGAGATGCCGATAATCGTTGCGATCTCGTGGTCTGTCTTGCCTGCAGCCGCCCATTTCAGGCACTGGATTTCGCGGCGGGTCAGTGCAACGGCGAGATCGGCGGGGCTCGCGCGCCTGAAGTCGTGATAGGTGGCCATGAGTTTCAGCGTGAGTACTTGCAGTTCGGCTGCCCGGGCGTGGAACACGTCGGTGACGTTCAGGCTCCTGTCAGGGGTAGCCCAGACGATTGCGCCAATGACGCCAGACGGAAGATGACAGGGCGATATGATCGCACCACCGATATCGAACGCGTCTGCATTCATGGTCTCTGCAAGGCCGTCGAGTGCTGCGACATGCCGCCAGCTGCCGATCTTGCCCTTCGAATAATAGAACGGCTCGGCGCAGGTGCGGGCACCGCGCACGAATCCCGATCTCAGGGCGAAGGCGCGATCCTTCCAGTAGGTGAGACCGGGATCGATCCAGCGAAACAGCGTTTCGGCAAGAGCTCGCCCGGTCGCATCGCACATAGGTTCGGGACTGCCGATATCGGCGCTGACTGCGATATAGGGCAGGTCCATGGCCTCGCCGACCGAGGCCACGTCGCGCGCAAGGTCCATGACCAGCCTGGCCGCGTCGCAGGTGCCGTCTTGCTTGTCCGCAATATCCGTCAATAAATCCAACCCTATCGAATTGAGCAGGTTGCCTGACCACGCTTCGTCCTGCCAGTGTAGCCCGCTGGTGATGCATGATACTTAAGTCATGCGAACCTGGAGGCATAAAATGAATCTCGACCTCACCCGGGAAGATAGTGATTTTCGCGAAGAAGTGCGGGCGTTCCTCAGGGACAACCTGAGCGATGAACTGGCGAACGCCGGGCGATTGGTTACCAGCGTCTTCATCGAACCCGAATTCAGCCTGCCATGGCAGAAGATACTGCACGCGCGGGGCTGGGCGGCGCCTCCCTGGCCGGTTGAGTACGGTGGCACCGGCTGGAGCGAGATGCAGCGCTATATCTTCGCCTCCGAATGCGCCCGCTCCGGCGCGCCGGGCCTCTCGCCGATGGGCCTCAGCATGGTCGGCCCCTGCATCATCGGGCACGGCACGCCCGAACAGAAGGCTTACTATCTGCCGCGCATCCTGTCGGGCGACGACTATTGGTGCCAGGGCTATTCCGAGCCGGGGTCGGGCTCCGATCTCGCGAGCCTCAGCCTCAAGGCCGTCTCCGATGGCGACGATTACATTCTCAACGGCACCAAGATCTGGACAACACATGCGCACCACGCCAATCGCATGTTTTGTCTCGTGCGCACGCGCTTCGAAGGCAAGCCGCAGGAAGGCATCACGTTCGTCCTGCTCGACATGAACCTGCCCGGCATTAAGGTCGATCCGATCATCACACTCGCTGGCGAGCATGAGGTGAACCAGGTTTTCTTCGACGATGTGCGGGTGCCGAAGGCCGGACGTCTCGGCGCAGAGAACAACGGCTGGACCGTTGCCAAATACCTGCTTGAATTCGAGCGGGGCGGCGGATCGTCGGCTGGTCTTGAGGCCGGTGTTTCGCGCATCCGGGCGATGGCGACGCGCGACGGCCTTTTGGGCTCCGATCCAGGGTTCGCCAGTCACCTCGCGGCTGCGGAAATCGGGCTTGAGGCGATCAAGATCACTGAACAGCGCGTGTCAGCGGCGCTGTCGAGCGGCTCCAACCCCGGCCCCGCGGCGTCCATGCTCAAGGTCCAGAGAACCGAGATGATGCAGCGCATCGACACGTTGGGCGTGGAAGCTGGTGGTGCCTATGCCTGCGTCGACCAGCTCGAAGCCCGTCAGCCCGGTGCGAACGCCGAAGCGATCGGACCGACAGACCGACTTGCGCTGATGCCGCGCTATCTCAACAACCGGGCAGGGTCCATCTATGGCGGCTCGAACGAGGTCCAGCGCAATATCATGGCCAAGCTCGTTCTGGGTCTCTGACGCCACCCTGTTACTTCCGATAGCTTGTTGCAGGCGGGTAGATTTCTGAATGGCCCTTTCATTGGACAGGTCCCATCCAGAGGACGCTGCCGGGAGGAGATATGCTAATGAGACCCACGCCCCGAATCCGTCAATTTGCCCCGCTTGGTGATTGACGTGATCTGGCTGCCGAGCAGGGCAGGCTCGAAGAAGTGGCCGCGAAGCGCGACAAGGCGTTCTTGCAGCAGCGCTGCCGGTCCGTCGAGGAGGATGCAAGATGGGGCGACGCCGAGGCCGTCCGCGATCAGCCCCGCACAACGGCGTTCAGTGCGGAGCAGGAAACCACGCTGGGTTCTCTGCGCATGCGGACGAATTCGGTGAGCGCCGCAATCCAGTCCCGGCGGTCAGAATTGTCCAGCGGCTGACCGGCGGTCATCTTTGCCGTGTTGGCCGCGCTGTGGAAGTCGTCACCTTCGATGAAGGCCCACCCGAGATGCGCGGCAAGCGCGCGGGAAAGCGTGGTCTTGCTGCTGCCGGACACGCCCATCACGATGGCAACGGGGGGAGAGTTCACGTCGAGTCTCAGGCATGTGTCCCGCGTTGAGTTGGTTGGCCGAAGGTAAAGAATAGCGCGCCGGCGTGGGGGGACCAGACGCTGGCGGCATCATCGGGTGGGTGTTTGGCTGTCGCATGGAGATGGGGTCGCACCAGGCTGGCACAATCGCCAACCGGTGCTGGATCGGGGGTGCCTGAGTACCTGCTTGACGAACCAGGCCTGACCGGGTCGATCAGTGACAAGCCCGCTTCGAGGCCTTGTCAAAGGAAACGATATTGCTAGTACGCATGTGCGGATCGTTTCCACTCGCTGGTCTTCGCGCTGTAGCTGCCACAGGCTGGTTCGCTCCAAATACGGGCCGCAGGCCAAAAGGAGACCGCCTGGAGTGATGCCGTTGACAATGCCCACATGAGACTTGGCGGGTTTCATACAGGACCGCCCGCGGCGCTGGCGCGGTGGATCAATGCGCCGCGCAGCCTGACTGACGGGCCGATCGTGCCTGCGCTCCTGATGTTCTCGATGCCCCTGCTCATGACCAATTTCCTGCATTCGATTGCCGGAACATGGGCGGCGATCTGGGTCAGTCGCGTGCTGGGGGAAGGGGCGCTGGTGGCCGTCGTCAACACCAACGTGTTCTTCTTCATCATGATGGGAATGGTCATCGGCGTGGGGGCGGCATCCGGCATCGCGATCGCCCAGTCGGTTGGCCAGGGCAACATGCTCCACGTCAAGAAAATCGTGGGATCGTCAGTTGCATTCGCAGCCATCTCGGCGACACTCATTGCGGTTTTGGGGGTCGTTTTTGCACCCTGGCTCGTTGATGTGATTCGCCTGCCGCAGGCATCGCGCGACTTCGCCATCGTGTTCCTGCGCATGACATGTCTGGTCATGCCTTGCCTGTTCGTCTTCATCTTCCTGATGATGATGTTGCGCGGATGCGGGGATTCCAAGACACCATTCAGGTATTCTGTTGTCTGGATTGGACTGGCGCTCCTGCTGGGACCACTCTTTCTCACCGGCTACGGCATCTTCCCACGGCTCGGCATCGCAGGAATCGCGCTCGGCAATCTGATCGGCGTCGGCTTTGCGCTCGTTGCGATGGTGCGGCACATCTACCGGCGCAACCTGCCTATCGCGCTACATGGGGACGAACTGCGTTTCCTGCGTCCGGATCCGGCATTGCTGGGAATGCTGATCAGGCGCGGCCTGCCGATGGGCGCCGAAACGATCATTGTGCAAGGCGCCTATTTTGTACTCCTTGCGATGGTCAATGCCTACGGCGTCACCACGGCGGCAGCCTATGCCGGCGCCGCTCAGTTATGGGGATATGTCCAGATGCCGGCCATGGCGCTGGCCGCCTCACTGTCTGCGATGGCGGCCCAGAACATTGGTGCCGACCTGTGGCACAGGGTTGATCAGATTGCCTTGCGCGGCTGCCTTCTCAGTTTTGCGATCACAGCGCTGACCGCCATTCTGGTCCTGGCCTTGGGAGACTTGCCGCTTCGGCTGTTCCTGCCGCAAGGCGGTGCCTCCCTCGAGATAGCTCACGATATCAATCGCATCGTATTATGGAGCTGGTCTGTTCTGGCGATTACGGCCGGGCTGCTGTCGATCGTGCGGGCGAACGGCGTGATGATGCCACCGACCATCGTTTTTGCGGTGACCATGTGGGGCTTTAGAGTACCCTTCGCCCACTATCTTGAGCCCTTTATGGGACAAGCGTCGATCTGGTGGAGCTTTCCAGTGGGAACAATCTCGTCCGCTTTGCTCGCCATACTCTATTACCGCTTTGGCGGCTGGCGCCAGAAGGCATTGCTGATGGATTCGGTTGAAAGCAAGAATGTGTAATGCAGGCGAGGTCCGTCATCAGGTGATCCAGGAAGGATTGCCGTGCGCAGAGGTACCCGGCATCCGGCACTCCCTCTCTCCCACCCCCTTGTCCAACCCATATCCCGCCTGCGCTATACTGCGCCCATGAGCCATCCGCCGACTTGATCCATCACGGCCTCGAACAGGCGCGGCTTGCGCTGTGGGCAGTGATCAACATGACAAATGCGCAGCTGCGCCCGCTGACCTTGCCGCGCAGCCTCAGGCAGAGGGCCATGGGCCGGCTGAAACAGCTCGAGATCATCGTGCGGCACCGAACTCGCCACCTTCCCGGCCCCGCGCCGTTTTGCCCTGTCGGGCCGGGTGCAGCCGGAAGTGGACCCCGAAGCCTCCGGGCTGTTTCCGGGCAGCATCCGGGCCTCCGGCCCGGTGCCCGCCGCGCCCTTCCTCGCCCGCATCAGCGCCCTCTACAAGGTGCTCGAAGCGCCCGAGCTCTATGCCAGGCGCCTCGCCCGGTCGCTGGATCGCCAGCGCAAACGCGGCGACCCGAAACCGCATGCCCTGCCCACGGCCTCGGCCTGTCGCCTGCGCCCCGAACTTGGCCTGATCGCCACGGCCCTGCCGGGCCTGCTGGGTGCGGCGCTGGAAGGGGGGGATAATTCAAGCTAAGTCCGACAGGCTTTTCAGACTGGCATGCCGGGCAGTCTGCGGAGTGTGCGGACGCGGGTGCATCTCTCCCCCCGAGGATACCTGCGAAGGCAGTGGTCCATGGACCACTGCCTTCGCAGGGGTCTGCGGTAATGGAGGAATTATTCAGGGGTCCGCCCCACACCCGAATTCCCGGCGAACGCCGGGACCTCAGGCCATCGAAGAAAGGCACACGCGGCACGAGAACCCGGCCTGCGCCGGGGATACGGGTTACGAGACGACGGCTTCGCCGAGGTACTGGTCGAGGAAGGCCTGGTGCGTCGGCAGGCGGGCGACGGCATTGGCGATATTCGTGCGGAGGCCGGTCAGCGCCGTCTGCATCTGGGCGCGCGACATCAGGCGGCCGAGATGTTGGCGCCCCTGCGGCTGGAGGCGCTGGCCCATCATCACCTGCATCCAGGAATCGACCTGGAAGAGCTCGGATTTACTCGCTGGCTGAACCGCCTCCTGTAGTGCGCCGGAATTTCTGGCGAACGGTCAAGGAGATGGCGTCAACACTATTTGATCGAACCAATGCTCCGATCCTTGTTGGCAGCATATTCGGTTCGATGGCGGGAGGTGTGAACGCGGCTTTGACAATCTATATGCAAACGAATTTTTGGGAACTAACGGCTGACAAGATTGCCCTATTGGCGGTAAGCGGCCTGCTGGGTGTCGCGCTAGTGTTCGTGATCGTGCTTCCTGTTTCAAAAGTGTTTGGCAAGAAGCGAACCACGCTCGCACTGTACGCCGTAACGCTTCTGGGCGTGGTGGCACCTGTTATTCTCCGGCTATTGGGACTGTTTCCCGACAATGGAAGTCCCGTACTCGTGCCGCTTCTGTTTGTCTTCATGACCGTCGTCGCGATCGCCGTCGTCACGGCATCCATTCTGGTCGCTTCGATGGTTGCGGACGTGACAGACAAGATACTGCTCAAGACCGGACGTCAGTCCGAGGGCTTGATCTTTTCGGCGACCACATTCGTAGGAAAGACGGTTTCAGGCATGGGAGTGCTGGTGTCCGGCCTTATCCTGACGCTTGTAGGCTTTCCCGAAGGCGCAAAACCCGGTGCGGTTGATATCGCCGTTGTGCACAGTCTCGCATTCTGGTTCGCGCTGGCGACGCTGGTCTTTACGAGCATGGCGCTGGTCATAATGAGCTTTTACCCTGTTTCGGAGGATGATCACCGGTTCGCCGTCGAGGAGAACGCTCGGCAGCGGGCCGCGGAGAATTGACTTCGGAATACGGCAATTACTATGAAATCCACCTATATTTCAGCAGCTTGAGGCCCTTGAAACACATATTCCTCAAGTGCTTTGATCAGAAGATCAGGTAATCTATCGTTCTACTTATTATGAGGCGCGCGGCGGGATGGGGTCGTGCTAAGAGAATCACAATGGTCAAACGTCCCAAGTCCAAAACACCAGACCCTGCTGACGGTGCGGATGATGCGCAAGTTGCGGAAATAAAATACCCGCGTCGGACGGAGCGGCGCAAACGCACCAGGGCAAAAATTCTCAATGTAGCCGCGAAGCAGTTCAGCGAAGGTGGTTACGGCCCGACGACGATGCAGTCCATCGCCGATGAGGCGGATATTCACGTCACGACATTGTTCATGCACTTCAATAGCAAGAGTGATCTTGCGTTGAGCATTGTAACGACTGCTGCGGATGAACTGCGCGAGCGGGCATCGAACGCCAGGGGCGAAGTCGGTTTTTTCGAGTATTTCCGACGCGAGGTCCGCACGCTGGTCGACGCGCTGAAAACCTCTTATCAGCCCGGTCTTATGTTCTGGAACACCCAGCGGGGCGACAATGAACTCGCCTTTGCCTGGACGGCGTTTGAGCGTGAGCAAAGAAATATCTATGCGGAATTCATCGCTGCTGAATATGATGTCGACCGTGCGAATGACTACAGGCCAGACCTGACTGTATCGCTTGTGCTTTCCAGCATCATTCTGGCGCACAAGAAATGGAGCCGCGCTCCAGGTAAACTGAATCTCGAGTCAGAAGTCGACGCGTGCCTTGAGATCGCGGAAACAGCGGCACGTAAGATGCTGTCATCGGTCGCTGCTGTATAGATCCGTTCTGGCGCACGGAACGGGTTCACCTCATTCCAATGTTTAGGATTGCGATTGCATGATCCATCGTGAAATAAGTCGTCGAAACATATTGGGTGATATTACACAGACTGATAGAAGGCATCGCCGTGAGACTGCGGCATGTTCAGGCAAGGTAGCGCTGTCAGCGGTGCTGAGTAAGCGAAGGCTCGTTTGGCCAGCACAGGATCACGTCTCAGGCTATCTAACCCGGCATGCGGACAAGCTTCGTGTTTTGACCTCAAGTTAGAAACGCGACGTCCCGTCTTGCGCGAAAACCCCTCTCGTCGGCCGGGTCCTGCTCGTTGGCATGCTAAATCGTTTGCGTCGAACCTGGCTGAAAATGGCCGCTGAGCGGCTCCAACGTATGTTCCGCGAAACCAAAATGTTGCACGCCAGCCGGGTTTGCGGTGCATTCGGAGTTTTGCGTTGACCTTGGTGCGCACTCAGCCATTATGGTTAAAGCAAGGTTAGCCAGAGGGGGAATTCCGGTGACCACATGCGGACGAAAATCGGGACGACTAAAGTATTGTCTGGCGACGCTAGGAATAGTGCTCTCGCTTGCTGCGCCGGCCTATGCTGCACCATCCACTGCAGGATGTCTCGATTTCGGAGCGCCTGAATCCAACATCAGTCAGCAATGTGAAGCGGTTGCCGCTAGCCCGAGTTTGAAGGGTTATGAAGCAGGCATAGCGGCTTTCAATGCGGCTCGGGCCTACTTGAGCGACGCTTCCGGAGCGCCCGGTGCATCGGGCAAATTCGCCAAGGCGGCCGATCTGTTGAACGTGTCTTTCAACCGGCTGTCAGACGCCGCGCTCATGAGTTCTGACCGTGGAACGCTTGGGTTCAGCAAGAAAGAATGGAAAAAGTGGCAGAAGGCGCCACTTGCCGGCTTTCGCTATGATCGATCGCTGGCTTATGCGGGTGCATTGCAGGGGCTGGCGAATGCGGCGCCTTTCGTTGCAACCACGGTGTGCTCAAGCAAGCCAGATTGCCTCGGCAAAGCACTGGTGCAACTGTCCAATGAAGATATTGCGGCACCCTTTGCGCCGCGTGGATCGGCACAGGGCGATTGGCGCTACAATGAATTCTATTTCCGGCGGGGAACGCTTCATCAGGCCCGTGGCCAGATGGCTGATACAGACCTGGCCATCGACAATTTCAAGGTGGTTCTCGGCAGTCGCCGCCCCGAGCGTAAAGCTGATGCCGCACAGGCGGTTGAAATGCTCGCGCTTACTGTCGCGGATGAAAATCTGGCGCGGGCCGGGATGTCCCTCAGCCAAGCTATCAAGTATTACGCTATTGCTCTCGACGCGAGGCCCGGAAGCGGGCGGGCACAGGTCGGCTTGGGCCAGTCCTATTTGATGCTTTGCCGCGAGGCGACCACGACTCCGGCCCAGCGTGTGACCGATTGCCTGTCCGCCCGGACTGCGTTCGAGGCGGCCAAGGGGCTCGACGGGGCCGACCAGACCCAGGTCTTCCTCGGACTTGGTGAATCACTCTCGGTCGCGGCGACAGAGCTTGCCAAGGTGAACCCCGGCGACGGCAACATTCTGCTTTACACGCAGGGCTCAGTGGACGCCTACGCGCAGGCCGCGAGCGGCAGCGGCGGCAATGCCAAGGCGCAGCTATCGCTGGCCAATGCGCTCAAGTCGACTCAGCCCGATCGCGCAAGTGAAGCCTACAGGCAATATGTTGCGATGGAACTGGCCTATCCGGACTGGATTGCCGCCGACTGGCAGTCCCCGGTCGGCCCGTTGTTCCTGCAAAAGGTGAACACGCTATCCTCCATGGACGACCGGCGTAGCGTTGCAGAAGCCATCATGACCCTGTACGAAACACGGTCGGTGTCCGGCGGGTTGCGCAAGGATATCTCCCTTAGCCTTCTCAACGCGGCGCTGGCTGCCCAACCTTCGCTGATCGAGGCTTCGCTGAAAGTGGGCCGGCTCCACCTTTTGCCTCCGGCCAACTGGACGGCGGCAAATGCAGCCTTCCTGAATGTTGTGAACGCGACCGGCGGCGCGAATGGCCCTTCGGCGGTTGGCCGCGAGAAGGAACGCGCCGAAGCCTTCTATGAACTTGGCCGAGCGGAGGCGCTGATCAGCAGTACGGACACGCGGGCTCAGACCAGTGTTGCAGGTATCAAATATGCCCGGGAGGCATTCTCTCTGAATGGTGCCGAGGCCCGTTACAAGAAAGCGGCTTGCCTGTCTTATATCGTGACGTTCAAGCCGACGGCAGCAGATCCGGGCAACGCCAGCTGGTGTTCCGGGATTGGCGGCGCGGACGGCCAGTTGCTGCTTGGGTTGTATTACTTGCGCATTGCGCAAACGGCACCAGCGTCGCGACGCAATGCGCTGCGGGATGAAGCCCAGGGCGCATTTATCCGGGGGAAGGGCCTGGTGTCGCAAGCAGCCGGGTCCAACGCGTTGCCGGTGTTCACAAGCGATTGGCCCAAAGCGCCATCAGCAATGTCGATTGCGACATTGCTGGAAGTTGGCCGGGCAAAAGCCATCGCGTGTAACGGAGCGTCAGTGAACCTGGCTTTGTCGCCATCTGATATCAGTGCCGCGTCGAGCCAATTCGATTTTTTCCAGGTTGGGGCATGCACGCGTTAGTGCAGGAAATTTCAGGAGTGAATAAAAATGGACATCGTTAAGTCTGACGGGCTTCCACGCGGCAACATGCCGACGATTTTCGAGGAACGGACGCTCTTCCCGCCGCCGCAGCCGCCGATTATCGACGCACAGTATTCAAAGAATCGCGGCGGTTCAGTCGTGCCCCTGCTGATTTTCCTGTTCATGCTCGTTCCCTGCGCCGGGCTTGGATATCTCGTGTGGCAGAGCACCAATCAGGTAGGCCAGTTGCAGACCCAGCTTGATCAGATGGAGGCCAAGGGCAATGACGCAGTGACCGCCGACCTCAACGCCAAGATCGCTGCGCTCACCGCTGACCGGGACGCGCTCAGGGTCGAGGTGGAGACCATTGGCGACAGTCAGAAAATGTTTGATGAAAATATCGGACGACTTGTCGGTGAAAGCGCGACGCTGATCACGGAGATCGAAGAACTTCTGGCCGACCAGCGCAAGGGCGGCCCCGCGATACCTGCCAGCCTCAAGACCATTCCGGACACATGGGATGACGCAGCCATCGAGATCCTGCAAAAGCACGTTGACGCGCTCAGGGCGCACAAGGTGAAAGTCATCGGCCCACGCCCCGTGAAACCCAAGCCGGTCGAAGGCACCATTTCTGGTACGCCGCAATAGAATAGACAGACTAATCAGCAAGGAGCATTCTAGCGATGGCTGAAGCGCAACAATCAGGACAGATCGATATGAGCGACGTACAAATCATCTTCTCGCCGACGACGACCGAAAAGGAGACGCCGCTCGACCTCGACGAGCTCGCGCGGGACTTCCAGACGAACACGGACTGGAACATTCCTGAAGCTTATATGGCCCTCATTTTGTCAGCGGCGTTCGCCGATGGGGAACTCGCTCCGGAAGAGCGTCAGGAAATTGCGGCGCTGGTGATGCGGTCGCGCACCATGAAGCGCCTGGACCAGGCCGAACTCGCAAAGGTGAATGCGCTCGTCAATGAGAGGCTCCAGTCTCGACCTGATGGGCTCAAGGAAGCCTGCAGCTCTCTTCCCAGCGACATGCGTCTTTCAGTCTTTGCACACTGTGTGGACATTGTTCTGGCCGACGGCGAGCTGCGCCAGTCCGAGGCGGATTTCCTGAACAAGATTACGTCATTGTTGCGCCTGGATGCGGATAAGGCGAAGCAGGTGCTGACGGTCGTCATGCTGAAAAATCGCTACTGATACGCAATGATGGTGGTGGAACGACGAGGACTGATCGCGACACCTGGCCAAACGAGAGATGAAGTGCACCTGATTGGGTAACCGAGGATGATACCAGCGTCGAACGGAGATAATGCAGAAGAAGGGGACATTGCGGTCCTCGCGGCAATCCTTCAACAGGAGCGCAAGGGGCATTGCCACATCCGGTCGCTCTGTTTCGGCATGTTCGTTTTCAGCTTCGTGCTTCTTCTCGGCACGATGGGCATTATCGGCTTTTCCTTCGTGGTCGGTGCCCAGGGTGGAGGCGAAAAGGCCTCCCCTATGATCCTGCAGGTCCTGGCGCCGCTTTCGGCCGCGATGATCGGTTTCTTCGCCAGTTGGTGTGCGGCTCACAATTGCATCAACTCAATCGATCGCTCGCTCTACGCGGCGCAGGCGAAACGATACAAACTCTTCGAAGGTTTCGTTCGCGAGCTCCAGTGTGCGAGCAAGAAAAAGCGTAGCCTCTTGTTGGACATGGTTGGTTCAATTGTAGCATAGGACAGATACCATGTCGGACTCCGCTGAACGGCAATTGATTGATCTCGTATCGCGTGAACAGCGCGGCCTGAGGCAAATTCTTATCGCGGGCATTACGACGTTGGTCCTCGTGGTCATGATGTCGGCCGGGCTCGGCGTGTACTACTATGTTGTTGCCGAGGATTTGTCGGTGAAATCCGAACGCCTCACGGCGGACTCCGATCGTCTCGAAAAGCATGCCTTCACGATGCGGCGGGATATCGATGCGCAGAATAACCGCGTGGCTGCGCAGGAAGCTGCCATCCGTCGCGCCTATGACGAAATGCGCCAGATGTACGCCGGGTCCGCGAGCGGGCAGGCGCGCGACATGGTCTTGCCCGCGGTCAAGGGCTATCTCGAGCGCGGACGTCACTCCCTCGCAGATGAGCGCCTGATCGAAATACAGTCCGCCAGGCCGGGCAATGATGCTGAAGGCGCCCTGTTGAAAGGCGCGGCGGGTCTGCTCGCCTGGGAACGCAGCGGCGCGCAAATCAAGAAGGGCGATACCGGATTGCCGGAAAAGCTCACGTCGGCACAGGACTCGTTCAATACGGCCTTGGCCGATCCAGCTTTGCGGTCGCTAGCGCAGACCGGGCTCGCCTGGATCAGCTTCATCGACGCGTCGTCGCCGCGTTCGAGCTACACATTGGCTGACTGCCAGGCGGTGGATGCGATGGTAGGCCAGATCGGGAGCGACGATGAACTTGGTCTCCAGCCGCTCTACTGGCGCGCCCAGTGCAACCGCAAGCTGGGTCGGACACGGGAAGCACTCAGCGATTATTCACTGGCGCTCAATCGTGTCGACCCGGCAGCAGACGACACACCAGACCCTGCGGAACAGACGATCCAAATGAACGCCTTTCACGGGCTGGGCACCGTGCTTATTACGACGGCCGACCTGCCACCGGACGCCGGCGTCGATTCCGCGCGGGCACTAGCCGAGCGAGTGTGTGGGTCGGGCGATGCTGGCGAAGGCTCGCATTTGATGAAGCTCACGCGCGCTTGTCTCGATAAGGCGATCGCCTTGAGAGTCGCACTTGGACAGACCGAGAACCAACAAAGTGGATCGGGCGAGAACAAAGGGTTCACCTACCTGCGCGATGGTGACTTTGACGGTGCCTTCGAACATGCAAAAAACATTGAGAAGACCGGCCTGTTCGCGTGGAACGAACTTGTCCGGGCGCTTTCTGCCGAACAAGTGGGAGATGACAACGTCGCCCGCGAAGCTCGCCGGAACGTATCCCTGTTTCCGCCGGAAGGATTCAATGCCTGCGAACTGAAAGCGCTGATGACGCCTGAAGTCTACGAGACGGCGCGCGCCATCATCTCCAGCGAGCATGACGACATGGACGTCACATGTGATTGATATGCGCCTGACGTCCGCGCTCACGTTGCAAGTTGCGCGGCCCTCTTGGCGCAATCGGAAAGTGCTCAACGGCGAATAGCCGGGCTTTCCATTTCCAGACCGTTGGCTCTGGAACTCAGGTACAATTCAAGATCTATATATTTTGGGTCTCCGAATGCCTTAGGTTCGGCGCGCACGCCGGCATCGCAATCGCGGATACGTCTCTGGAGCGATCCGAGAGCCTGCCATTCCAGGCGATAGGCCGGAAAGCCATTGCCGTGGCCCTGGCTGATCGTGTCGCCTCGCAGGCGCTTGCCCCAGTTCTCGTCATGGCATTGATGACACGACAGGTTGAACTGTCCCCGGCGGGTAAAGAAATAGTCGCGTCCGTTCCTGTAGTGTGGGGCAGCGGCGCCATCGGCGGAGACCGCAATGGGCATGCCAGCCGATTGGCTGGCGACGAAGGCTGTCAGGGCGAGCAGGTCGTCGCTTTCGAAGTCCAGCGCGGGCAGGTTCTGGTGGCGGATACGGCATTGGTTGATGCGGCCCTCCAGATTGAGCAGGTCGCCAGTGGCAGCATCGATGGCCGGATAGGTGGCGGCGGCTCCGGTAAGGCCCTCGCCGTGGCATGATGCGCAGGACGGCGCATCGCCCGCGCGGCTTCCGAAAAGTGCAGCCCCGCGGTCGACCCAGAGATAGCCGGGATTGGCGAAGCTATCGTCCTGCATGGCTTGTGTTTCGGCGGTGAGGAACGTGTAGCCGGACCGGACATCGGCAGCGGGCAGATCCGTGTCGGTTGTTGGCGACGGGCTGCATGCCGCAATCAAGGCGGCAAAAGCCAGGACAGGGGATAGCCGGATCATGTAACAGACAGGGATGCAGTGTCGCTCCACGTTTCGCCATGTTGGTCGGTCCAGCGGAACTCCAGTGTTCCGGACCGGACCGCCCGCGTGTAGAATTTGAGAAAGGGGTCAGCGGCGATGGCGGGGTGGAAGTCGGCCGAGAAGAACAATTCGCCATCGTAAAGGCATTCGAACCGCGTGATGATATTTCGCGGAATCTGTTCGCCGCGTGACCCGCGCCGATAACCGCTCTCCATCGGGTGCTGGATCAGAGCCTTGAGCTCGATGATCTCGTCTTTCCTGGCGGTCTGCGGGACAGAGAGTCGGATGCTGGTCATCAGAGCACCACGCAGGCGGCAAGTGTGACGACAGTCTGGGCACTGCCAGACCAGAGACTGCCATCATTCATCTCCGCCACAGCCTGGACGGCCTGCGTGCCGCCGAGACGGATACGCGTGGCGACGGCGGCCCGTCCGGCGCGGGGACCAAGCTGGAACCGGGCGACACTTGCAATGGGGTTGCGCGGCGAGAAGATCGCGATCTGTCGTACATGGTCATCTTCTGTCATCGGGCTGTCGATCTCGACTGAGAAGGGAACCGAATAGCCGTTCTCGGCAATGGCGGGGAGCTTGAGCGTGACGCGGCCATCGCGGATGACGCGGCTGCCGAACAATTCCTGCTGCGCGGCCTTCACATCGTCAGGGGTCGCAAAGGCTGGCAGCGGCGTGGCGGCGATCAGCACGGTGCCGGCGCCAAGCCGGATGAGGGCGCGGCGGCTGAACCTGGTCTCTGGCGGGGCGGGATGGTCAGGCATCGGTTTCCTTCAGCGACGACAGGTAAGCGACGAGGTCTTCCACATCGTCGGCGGAGAGAACCGGCTTGCCTTCATGTGCATCTGACACCTGATATAGGTCGTGAATGCGATAGTAGGAAGGCATCAGCACACCGGGCTGCACCAGCTCATAGTCGACCACACGCAGGCGGAGCTGGCCGGGCGAGAGGCGTGAACCAATTCCGGTGAGGGCGGGGCCGACATCCCCCTGGAATTCCGCATCAAGGCCAGCGACCTGGTGGCAGAGCACGCAATGCCCCCCGTCTCGGGAGACGAACAGGGTCTCGCCATGCGCGGCGTCAGCGAGCGTGTCTGCGAGCGGCAGGGGGATCGAGTCGACGTCAATCTGGTTCGGTGCGACGAGGCGCGGGCTGTCCGGCGTGCACGCGACTGTCAGGAGGCAGGCGAGGAAAGCGATCATGCCATCCCTTATCATCCGAAGGCCTCGCCCGTGATGGCCGCGAACCAGGCGTCCGCCTGTGCGGCTTCGGCCTTGCGAACGTCAGCGCCTGCACCCAGCGGGCTAAGACCACCCGCACCGTCAATATTGGTGAACTTGCCGCCCTCGTTCGAGTAGACGCCGGCAATCGAGACGGCTTCGTCTGGGGCGATAAAGGAATAACAGGTATTGGCCAGCACGGTCGACTGGGCGTCCATTTCGGACAGGAGCCGCGCAACGACAATGGCGCAAACCTTGGCTTGCAGGTTTGCCGAGAAGGCAGATTTCGGCATCGGGGCGGCGATGGTCGCGTCGCCGATGACGTGGATGCCAGGCTGGAGCGCGGACTCAAAGCTGATTGCGTTGATCGGGCACCAGCCAGTGGCATCGGCGACGCCTGCGCGCGATGCGATCTCTCCTGCCTTTTGCGGAGGGATGACATTGGCCACATTGGCACGAATGTCCTCGAAATCTGTAGACAGGGTGAGCGTGGTCGGATCGACGCCGATGACACGCCCGTCCTGCGATGCCGCGCGCCATTCGAGATGGTCAGGATAGTGCGTCTCCCATGCCTCCATGAAGAGGGGCATTTTGGAGAACGTGTCCTGACTGTCGAGGATGAGAAGCTTGGAGTTCGGCTTGTGTTTCTTGAGGTAGTTTGCGATGAGGCTGGCGCGTTCGTAGGGGCCTGGCGGGCAGCGGAAAGGGGGCGCGGGAACAGACATGACGACGAGGCCGCCATCGTCCATCGCCACGAGCTGGTCGCGCAGGCGCAGCGTTCCCGAACCGGCCTTCCAGGCGTGTGGCATTTGGTCTGCGGCGGCAGCGTCATATCCTTCGATCGCATTCCAGCGGAAGTCGATGCCGGGCGACAGGATCAGCCGGTCGTAGGTAAGGGTGCGGCCATCGCCAGAAGTGACGGTTCGAGCCACAGGATCGACGGCGGTTGCTGGCTCGGCGATGACGGCAATCCCGGAGCGTCTGAGCGCTTCATAGGAAAAATTCTGATCCGTGATAGCGCGTGTGTCGCCGATCACCAGGTTGCTGAATGGGCAGGCCGTATAAGTGGCATTGGGCTCCAGCAGTATGATGTTGGCCGATGGCAGAAGGTCGCGAAGCATGCGCGCCGCGGTGGCGCCACCAAACCCGCCACCGATGATCACGACACGGGCTCTGGTCTTTGCAAACGCGGACAAGGGCAGGAGCCCAGTGCCGGCAAGTGCGCCAATGCCCGCCATCAGGCGGCGGCGATCGATTGGAAAGCCGGGCTCACTCATCGACAGTGTCCGCGCCGAGATACCGGCTGATGGATTCGACTTGTGTCTGCGAATAACCGCGCGCAATGCGATGCATCACGGTCGTGCCTTCGGTGTCAGCCTTGTAGAAGGCAAGTCGCTCCTGCAGCGCCCCGGCATTCATCCGGTCAAGGCTGGGCACGACAGATTCCGGTCCGGCATGGCACCCTGAACACGTCGCGGTGAGCGCAGCCGCTTCTGTCAGCTGGCCTGTATCGCTGCCATCCTGTTCAGGTGCGGCGCTAATGGGGGCCTGCTGGCACGCCGCTGCGGATAGCAGTGTGGCGACCAGCAGGCATGAGCGTTCGAACAACAATATCAGGCGTCCCGCAGGTTCTGGTCCTTGATGGGCAGTTGGCGGACACGCTTGCCTGTTGCCGCATAGATCGCGTTGAGCACGGCCGGTGCCGCCACGGCGATAGTCGGCTCGCCAACACCGCCCCAGAATCCGCCGGACGGCATGACGAGGGTCTCGACCTTGGGCATTTCGGAAATGCGCATGGAGTTGAAGCTGTCGAAATTCTTCTGCTGGGCAATGCCATTCTCGAATGTGATTTCGCCGTAAAGCATGGCGGACAGGCCGTACACGAACGAGCCCTGAACCTGCGCTTCGACCTGTTGCGGATTGACCGCATAGCCGGGATCCGTCGCTGCGACAATCCGGTCGATCTTAAGGTTTCCGTCTGCGTCGACGGTCACCTCCGCACAGGCCGCGGTGTAGGAGCCGAAGGAGTAGAAGTTGCAGAGACCGCGCGACTTGCCGTCATCCGCGCCCCAACCGGACTTCTCGGCGACAGCCTTGAGAACGGCTTGAGACTTGGGGCTGTCCTTCAGGTGGGCGAGGCGGAATTCCAGTGGATCACGTCCTGCTGCATGGGCCAGTTCGTCCATGAAGCATTCCAGGTAGATCGCATTCTGGTTGGCGTTCACGCCGCGCCAGAAGCCCGGGCGCACGGGTGGGTTGCGCATGGCATGGTCGACCAGGAGATTGTCGAACGTGTACTTGAGAGTCTGGTCTTCGACACGGGCGTCAACGCCGGACGGTAAGAGTCCTTGGAAGGTGGCAAAGTCCATGCCGTTGGCCAGCGCCTGCGGCATCAGTGCGGCCAGGATCGACTGGCCCGAAATTCGGATGTGAAGCCCGGTGAGATTGCCGTCTGCATCCAGTGCGCCACGCGCCCTTGCTTTAGTGATGGGGTGGAAGAAGCCGTGCAGCATGTCCTCTTCACGTGACCATTGCAGCTTTATGGGCGTACCCGGCATCTGTTTTGCGATCTTCACGGCCTGGCTGACATAATCCGACATGCCCCGCCGACCGAACCCGCCACCGAGGTGAAGCTTGTACACGTCGCACTGTTCGATCGGCAGCTCAGCGGCTTCGGCGGCTGCAGCAAGCGCTGCTTCGCCATTCTGGGTGGGGCACCAGACTTCGCATTTTTCGGGAGTCCAGATCGCGGTGGCGTTCATCGGCTCCATCGGCGCGTGGTTCTGGAAGGGCATGTTATAGGTGGCTTCGACCACTTTGGCCGCGTTGGCGAAGGCCGGCGCGATCTCACCCACCTTGTTGCCTGTGAAGGCATCGTCGGACGTCAGGCCGTCATCGAGTTCCGTTTCAAATTCGGAGCTGGAGAACGCCACGCCGCCTTCCCATTCCACGGGCAGGGCGAGGACGGCCTTGTTGGCGCGCCACCATGTGTCGGCGACCACGGCGACGGCGTCGTCACCGATCTGCACGACCTTCTTCACGCCGGGCATGGAGGCGACGGCGGACGCGTCAAGGCTCTTCACCTTGCCGCCAATTTGCGGCGACTGCCGGATGGAGGCCGTCAGCATGCCGTCAAGTTTGACGTCAGAGCCGTAGACCTGCGCGCCGGTGAGCTTGTCGGCGGTGTCGAGGCGCTGCTTGGGCTGGCCGATGATTGTCCAGTCCTTCGGATCCTTGAGCGTCACGTCGAGCGGCGGCGCGAGTTGCGCTGCAGCTGACGCAACCTTGCCATAAGTCAGCGTCTTCTTTGATCCCTTGAGCGAGACGACACCTTTGGACACGGTGCATTCGGCGACCGGAACGCCCCATTCATTGGCGGCGGCTTCAACCAGCATGATGCGGGCCGCAGCGGCGCCTTCGCGCACGTATTGGTGCGAGCGGCGAATGCCGCTGCTGCCGCCGGTGGAGAAATCGCCCCAAACGCGTTCGCGGGCAAGGTTCTGGCCGGGGGTCGGGTATTCAGTTGTCACCTTGGCCCAGTCGCACTCGAGTTCCTCAGCGACCAGTTGCGCGAGGCCGGTCAGTGTGCCTTGGCCCATTTCGGAGCGTGCAATGCGAACCGTGACCGTATCGTCATGGCCGATATGGACCCAGGCGTTTACTTCCGGGTTCGGCTCCATGTCCGAATAATCGGGCTCGCCCGGCTTCTTTGAGCAGGCGGCGAGGACACCGATCGTAAGACCGGTCGCGCCAGTGGCGATGATAAACTTGCGACGGGAAAGGTTGAGAAGTTCTGTCATGATCTCTGCCTCAGGCTTTCTTTGTCTTGGCGAGGTGAATGCCTTCGCGTACGCGGACGAACGTGCCGCACCGGCAGATATTGGTGATCTCGGCGTCGATGTCTTCGTCGGTGGGGTTCGGGTTGGTATTCAGCATGCCCGCGACGGCCATGATCATGCCAGGCTGGCAGTAACCGCATTGCGGCACGTCCAGTTCGGCCCATGCCTGCTGGACCGGATGGCTGGCTCCCTCGGACAAACCTTCAATCGTCGTGATTTCTTCTTCGCCCGAGAGCGCGCCGAGAGGATAAACACAGGACCGGACGGCAACGCCGTCGATATGTACTGTGCAGGAACCGCACTGGGCGATTCCACAGCCATATTTTGCGCCGGTCAGGCCAATATGGTCTCGCAGTACCCATAGGAGCGGAGTGTCCTCTTCCACATCAACGGTATGCGATTTGCCGTTCACCTTGAGCTTTGCCATGTCCACACTTTCCTCTGCCGCAGGCGCGCTTTGCCATGCTTCACTATAGCGCGCGCGACGCGAATGGCGATTTAAAATCGCGAAATTTGGAATATGTGATTGTTTCGAGCGGTTTGAAACGCCGTGCCGGGGCCTTCCGAAACGTCTATCCAACCATAGCTGCAAGGCTGGCCCAGCGCAGGAGCAGTCGACAAGCGACATAAAGAATCAAAACCGCCGTAAGGCGCTTGATCCATTTGGGCTGGAGGCTTTGAGCGGCGAACCATGAGCCAATCTGGCCACCAACGAGCACGCCAGGAAATAGCGGCCAATACGGTAAAATAAGGGACAGGACTTCGGTGTCCTGAAGCTTCATGATCTGGCCTGTCAGACCGGACAACGAGTTGGCGAGGATGAAGAGACTGCAGGCTGCCGCAATCTGGCGCGGTGGTCCCCATTTCAGCATGTACAGCACCGGTGCCAGGAAGATGCCGCCGCCGATGCCGACCAAGCCTGACACGAGGCCGATACTCCCGCCGACGGTAAGACCGATGATGGCGGAGGCCTTGTTTTCATCGTGATTCGGCGTTTCTTTCGGGGTGGATTGGAACACGAGGTGCAGGCCTGACAGCAAGAGCGCCCCGCCCAGCAGGCCGACGAACATGGTCTCTGAAACGGGCAGGCGACCGCCGAGCCAGGCTGCGGGAACGGATGCGGCAAGGAAGGGCACTAGACGCGAGATCCGCAGGTGCCCTGCCTGCCAGAATCGAATGACCCCGCCCGTGACGACGATGATGTTGCAGCCTAGCGCGATCGACGGGAGGATTCGGTAATCTGTGCCGTTCAGGACAAGCAGGGCATTGTAGGTTGATCCGCCACCGAAACCGACCGCAGCATAGAATGCGGCCGTAATGAAAAAGAGGATCGCTAGCAGGATGGGCAAGGAGCAGGACCTATTCGAGCGGAGCGATCATCAGGACCTTGACGAGATCGCCTGCCGCGACAGGCGGCGCATCGGCAAGCCTGCGGATCAGGGCGTTCGCCATCAGGAACGGACGAATGAGCGAGCTGTCCTGGTTGACGGCGGCTTCCACCCTGAGCACGCCATCAGTGTCGGCATGGACGTGCGCGCGGAGATAGGTTTCTCTGCGCCCCGGACTCGGCAATGCGCTGACGGATCGCGCATTGACCAGCGAGCGTCGCATTCCGCCTTCGATCAATGGCCTCAGGAACAGGTGGGCACATACGAAAGCTGACGCGGGATTGCCGGGCAGGCCGAGGACACGCTGGGTGACACGCGTGGAAAGCCATGTCGGCTTGCCAGGCTTGACGGCCACCTTCTCGAAGATGGGCGTGAAGCCGGCGTCCGCGAAAGCGGGCCGCATCAGGTCGTGATCGCCAACGGATGCGCCGCCGACGGGCAGGAAAATGTCGATATCCGGTGCCGCGTCGATCCTGGCATGTATCGAGTCCATCGTGTCGTCGGCGACACCCAGGTCGACTGGCTCTCCGCCCCATTGCCGGATCAGCGCGCCCAGCCCTTCGGGATTGGAATTGACGATCTGTCCCGGTTCAAGAACCGAGCCGGGGGCGCGCAATTCATCACCGTTCGCGAGGATGCCGACGCGAGGACGCCGGAAAATATTGAGCGTGCCATGATTGGCCGCTGCCGAAATGGAAAGCCCTGCGGGACTGACCACAGCACCAGCGCTGAGCAGTTCGTCGCCTTCGGTAAAGTCGATGCCAATCTGGCGAATGAATTGCGCTGCATCATAGGCGTTGTGACAGACAAGCGTATCGCCGTTCCGATCTGCATCTTCCTGGATGACGACATGGTCTGCGCCTTCGGGTATGATGGAGCCTGTAAAGATGCGTAGGGCTTCGCCCGGTCCGACAATGCCGCCGAATGGGCGGCCCGCTGGGGCATCGCCGATGACGCGCAAACGCGCGCCTGGCGCGGCAACATCCGAAAGCCGCACGGCATAGCCGTCCATCGCGGACACGGCTGCAGGCGGCCGCGAGACCTGTGCCTTAACAGCGCCGGCCAGCCGCGCGCCGAGCGCAGCAGCCAGAGGCACTGTCTGGACCGGAAGGCTGAGGGCATGTTGCGCCAGAAGCGCCAGCGCCTCGTCGACGCTGATCAATCCGCTCATGACGCCGGTTTCCGGTAGTCGCCCGACTTCCCGCCGGTCTTTTCGATCAGTTCGATACCTTCGATGACCATCGCCTTGTCGATGGCTTTCAGCATGTCGTAGAGGGTGAGGCACGCGACGGACACGGCAGTGAGCGCTTCCATCTCGACGCCCGTCCTGCCGGTTGTCTTCGCCGTGGCGATCACGCGCAAGGCATTCGCTTCCCCGTCGCGTTCGATGGAAACCGTCACGCTGGTGAGGGGCAGGGGGTGGCAGAGCGGGATCAGGTCTGAGGTACGCTTGGCCCCCATGATGCCAGCCAGTTCGGCAATGGCAATCGGATCACCCTTCTTGGTGTCGCGGAGGAGGGCCCGCTGCAAGGTGTCCGGCGCCATGCGCACGCGTCCCGCCGCTATCGCGGTGCGCTCAGTCTCCACTTTGCTGCCAATGTCCACCATGCGGGCGCGGCCATCGGGGCCAATGTGCGACAGGTCGTTCATTTCGTTCAACGCTCCTGCAGGCGCGGCATGAGTTCGACGAGGTTGCAGGGCTTATGGCGGCTGTCGAGCTGGAATGAGATAACCTTGTCCCAGCCATCCTTCACTGCGCCGTTCGAGCCCGGGAGGCAGAAGATGAATGTTCCGCCCGCAAGCCCCGCGACGGCACGCGACTGTAGCGTCGAGAGCCCGACGCTCTGGAAGCTGACCTGATGGAAGATGACGGAAAAGCCGTCGATGGTCTTTTCAAACAGGGGAGTAACCGCTTCGGGCGTCACGTCGCGTCCCGTCAGGCCTGTCCCGCCGCTGGAGATGACAATGTCGATTTCAGGATCGGCGATCCACGCCGAGACCACGCTGCGAATAGCCGTCACATCATCGCGCACGATGCGATGGTCAGCCACTTCATGCCCGGCCGACCGGATACGATCGGCCAGAAGGCTTCCCGATGTGTCTGTCTCGGTCGTCCGCGTGTCGCTCACGATCAACACGGCAATCCGCACCGGAATGAATTTGAGGCTTTCATTTATGCCATGCATCAGTTCAGGTTCCTGTCTTTGACCAGCGGTCGCGGTCTTCGTAATCTTCAGGTCGCGGTTCGACCCAGTGGGCACCGGCGTCCGTCGTTTCCTTTTTCCAGAAAACGGCCTCGGTCTTGAGATAGTCCATGAGGAAATCAGTGGCTTCGAAAGCGGCGCGCCTGTGTGTCGATGCCGTCGCCACGTACACGACGGGCTCTCCTGGTTCCAGATCACCCGTGCGATGGATGATCAGTAGCGCATCAAGTGGCCATCGCGCGTTTGCATCCGCTGCCGCCTTGGCCATGCCGCGTTCGGTCATGGGTGAATAGGCTTGCAGGTGGAGCGTCTTCACCGTGCCGAGCTTGCTTGTGCCTCGGACCAAGCCGGTAAAGCTCACAATAGCGCCTGCGCCCATCGCGCATTTCTCGAAGTCGCAAAGGGCTTCGGCAGGATCAAAAGGCTGATCAGTGAGTGTGATCATGTTCACCCTCCACCAACAGGTGGCAGGAACGCAATTTCGTCGCTGTCCGCAATGGGCCAAGGCTCAGGTACGATATCATCATTGACGGCGATCCGGATGGATTTCGTCATCAGGGTGCCGCCCAGCTGCCTATCGTCGTCCAGCCATTGCCTGAGGGCCGACGTGTCATTGACCTCAGCAGGCAGGGCCAGCGTTTCGGCGTTGGCGCCGAAGACATCGGTTAGGCGTCCAAAATAGAGCAGCTTCGCCATCGCCTACCCTCCCGTCATCGACATGTGGCGCGGAAGTGCTGGCGCGCTTCCGCGCCGTTTGATTTCGAAATCATGCTTTTCCGGCTTGGCGAAAAGTGCCTTGTCGAGCGCGGCATCAAGCGCAACAGCCGGATCTGCCGCCTCCCGCAAGGCGGCGCGCAAATCGACATGATCGTCCTGTCCAAGGCACATGTAGATGCGACCGGTGCACGTGACACGAACCCGGTTGCAGCCAGCGCAGAAATTGTTGGTGAGCGGGGTGATGAAGCCGAGCCGGCCACCGGTTTCCTTGACGCGCACATAGCGGGAGGGACCGGCGATCGGATCGCGGCTGGTTTCCTCGGAAAGGGTCCAGCGCGTTTCAAGGTCATCGCGGATCATCGGCAGCGGAATATATTGGTCGATACGGTCTTCGCCGGTGTCACCCAGTGGCATGACTTCGATCAGTGTCATATCCATGCCCCGCGCATGGGCCCATTCGACCATGACCGGGATTTCGGCAGCATTCTGATGCTTTAGCGCGACCGTATTGATCTTTATCTTGAGGCCGGCTTCAAGCGCAGCATCGATGCCGTTCAAAACCTTTGACAGGTCGCCGCGCCGGGTAATCTCCGCAAAGTTGGCAGGGTCCAGAGAGTCGAGCGAGACATTCACCCGGCGTACACCGGCGCGCATGAGGCCGTCGGCATGATCAGCCAGAAGCGTGCCGTTTGTCGTCAGGGTCAGTTCGTCCAGCCCCTGATCCATGAGCCGGCCCAGTCGTTCGATCAGGTATCCGATGTCCTTGCGGACGAGCGGTTCTCCGCCAGTCAGCCGGATCTTGCGAACGCCCCGCTCAACGAAAGCCGTCGCAACCCGGTCCAGTTCGTCCAACGAAAGAAGTTCCGCCTTCGGCAGGAATTTCATGATTTCGGACATGCAATAGGTGCAGCGCAGGTCGCAACGATCCGTCACAGACAGGCGCAGGTAAGTGACCTGGCGCCCATAACGGTCAATCAGCGGCGCCTTGCTCGTTGGTGCCAGACCGTCAGCCATTCAGTAGCTCCTCTGCGCTTTGAAGGTCGAGGCCGCTATCAATGTCCATCAGCAAGTCCGGGGCGGCCGCCACGGCTTGTCTCGCCGGGATACCCGCAAAGATCTGGCGGGCTCCCCGGTCTCCCGTAACAGCCGCCAGCTGGTTGAAGTGATCACGACGGAACAGGGCAGGCGGCGAAAGCCTGCCTCCGGTTTCCGACATTACCGCACCGGCGCCCTGCGAAAGCGCGTCAGCCAGTCCTTCGAGATGCGTGTCCGTCACGAACGGCATATCGCCAAGCAGTATTAACACGCTGTCGGCCTCTGTCGTGTCACGCACATGCTCGATGCCAATCGCCAGTGTACGGCCCTGACCGTCCTCAGGCGCCGAATTGAAAACAATCTCGAAGCTCAGGGTTTCAAGACAGGCCCTGCGCGCGGTCTGGTCCGTGCCGACCACGGCCACGCGCCTGGTAACGGGATGGTTGGCGAGCGCGCCGGCGGCGCGCGCGAGCACGGGAAGGCCGTCCAGATCGGCCATCAATTTGTCACCCGTTCCGAACCGGGAGGACAGGCCGCTTGCGAGGAGTAGGACTGCGGTACGATCAAACACGGACTGTCTCCTTGGTGTGGAACGCGGCAACAATTTCGGCGAGCGTTGAGATGGCGAGCATCGACGCGTCGCGCATGGATGGCACCAGGCCTACAGGCCCACGGACCCGCTGGATGTCGTGCCCGGATATCCCAGCCTCTCGCAGGCTCTCGCATCTTTTGGCGTGGGTTTTTGCACTGCCGACAGCGCCGATGAAGAAGGCGGGTCCACCCAGCGCCTGTTTCAGCAACGCAGCTTCCCAGTGCGCATCATGGAACATCAACACGAAAGCTGTTGAAGTGTCGTCTTCGACAGGCGCAAGACTGCAGGGGGTCGTGAGGCGTTCGACGGGCCCGATACCCGCAGATCGAACTGCTTCGAAGTCAGCTTCGTCGGGGAGCTGCAAGTGCACTGCAAACCCGCTGGCAGATGCGAGCCGCGCCAGCGCGATACAGTCGGCGCCGCGGCCAGCAATCCTCAGTGACAGTTTTGGCTTGTAGATCGTCTGGAACAGAGGCGTTTCACCGGGCGCAATGTTGAGCTCGACCTGACCCGTGGTCAGCACAGCGAATTGCACCGCCTCTCTCTGTTCGAGCCTGTCATGCATCCTGGAGATCGTTTGGGGAGCGACATTCGGCACAATCAGGACATCGAGGGCGCCACCGCAGGGCAAGCGGATATCGACGAAGGGTGATCCCGCACCGTAGCGCAGTTTGCGCAACTGGCCAGACGTCAACGCCTCGACGGCGTTGAGCCGGACATCGGCGTCGATACACCCCCCTGACACATAGCCCGCAAATTCGCCCGTCTCGGACACGGCCATCAGAGCGCCGGGAGTCCGTACCGCGCCGCCTTCGGTCGCCGTGACGATGACAAGCGCGACTGCGGCGCCGGATTTGGCGAAGCCGAGCGCTGCGCCCAGCACGTCCTGCGGATGCTCATGGGTTAGGAGGGACGAAGCCGAACGCATGATATCGTTCTAAACGGTGATTTATATCGATACTAGTCCCCGGCGGGCTGAATCATCGATGCGATTTCGCGGCGGTGGGCCCTGGTTGCCTCTTCGGCCTGCTGGCAGAGGGCCTGATACAATGCGAGCACTTTCAGCCCCTGTTCGGTAAGCACGGCGCCGCCGCCATCCTTTCCGCCATGGCTCGACGCGACCAGCGGCGAGCGAAACAATGCGTTCATGCTCTCGACCAGTTTGAGTGCGCGCGGATAAGACATGCGGAGCTCGCGCGCCCCACCTGCAATGGAACCGGACACATTTATCGCCTCGAGCAGGGCGGCCTTTCCCGGCCCGAACCTGCCTCCGGCTTCAGGATCTAGGCGTATGCTCAGCTTCATTTCCATCAGGGAGTGTCCTGGTTGAGGGCGCTTCAAATCCTGTTGCGACAATCCCATTCAAATTTCCCAAGGCTGCCTGTCAAACGAAAGATGGATGACCAGCCGGGGCGCATCGAGAGGAGAAGCAGGTTCAGGAGGCCGCGCAAAGCCGGCATTCGAGCAAGGCGCATCCTGCCCGTTGCACTAGAATGGCAGCCGCGAGATTGGTGGAGCCGGACTCACATCAGGCCGGATTCAATTCACCGACGCTTTTCCTCATCGTCGGGCTGGGGGTCGCTGCGGTGGGCATCGTCTCGTCATCCGCCATTGCGCACGGCGCGGCGGGGTACATCGCGGAATTGATTGATGTGCCCTACATGGTGGTGTTGGCCGTCGTGATAGCGATGACTGGGATTGTCGCATGTTTCGGCATCCGCGAGTCGATCCTGTTCGCAGGTGCTCTGACATTGATCGAGATTGGCGGCCTTGTAATCCTGGTCCTGGGGGCATTCTGGTCGGGCGCGGATCTGGAGGAACAAGCCGCTAAATCGGTACCGACCTCATTTTCGCCCGCACTCTGGTCGGGCATATTCGCTTCGGGCCTGCTGTCCTTCTTTGCCTTCATCGGTTTCGAGGATATCGACTCGATTGCCGAGGAAACGGTGAATCCGCAGAAGACGCTCGCTCAGGGTATATTCCTGACCCTCGGGCTGACGCTCGTACTTTACACGTTTGTTGTGCTGGCGGCGCTTGCGACGGTTCCCATCACTGAGTTGTCGGAAAGCCGCGCACCGCTCGCGCTCGTGTTTGACCGCACGACCGGCTTGTCTCCGATCACCATCTCCCTGATTGCCATTCTTGCGACGGTGAATGGCATTATCGTGCAGATCATCATGGCTGGGCGCGTCATCTATGGATTGGCAAACGAGGGGGCGCTGCCTGCTTTTCTGGCGCGGGTCAGTGCGCGCACCCGCACGCCCGTCATAGCCACGGCAATTTCCACACTCATCGTGTTGACCCTGGCACTGGGGTTCACCATCACCGCCCTGGCCGAGTGGACATCTGTGATCACGCTTGTGATCTTTGTTCTCGTCTGCTTGGCGCTTGGCCGGATCAAGCGCCGGAACGATCCGGCACCGGAAGGCACGTTCATCGTGCCCCATTGGGTGCCCTGGTGTGGCGCCCTCGCCACCCTGCTGCTACTGGCGCTGGGATTGATGACCTGAGGGTCATTGAAAACGCCTCGGGATATTTGCACGCGACGGGCAGCTTATTGAGCCGGATCAAGTGCCAACGCTCATCTGCATGTAAACGGGTGCTATCAAAAGCGCGAGGAAACCATGAAAATCAAAGACATTAGCGTATGCATGTCATCGCCCGAAGACGACATGAAGGCGTTCGAATTCGCGCGTGCCTTCGCAGAGGCACGCAATGCGCACCTCAGCTGTGCAGCTTTTACGATTCTGCCGCCCATGTTCACCGGTTATGGCATAGGCGGTGCCGGCGAGGTCTATGCGTCTATGCTTCAGGAAGCGCGGAATGCGATGAGGGCGGCGTGGGACAATTTCGAGCAAAAACAGGTTGGCAAAGAGCCAGCCGTCGAAATGCGTCACATCGAGACGTTTTCGAATCGCGTCGAAGCGCTGTCTGCCATGAATGCGCGTCATGCGGATATCGTTATCGTTCGTCCACCCGATAAATCGGATGTACAGCCCCATGCGGACATGCTGGAAGGCGTGCTGATGGGGGCCGGTCGTCCGGTTCTGGTCCTGCCTGCGGACTGGACCGGCGAGACGGTCGGCAACCGCGCCGTTATTGCCTGGGACGCCAGTCGCGAAGCGGCTCGCGCCCTGCATGACAGCATGCTGGTGCTGTCTGATGACGCGAAAGTCTGGATTGCCGCGGTCGACGCCAATCCGGGTGAAACAGGTTACGGTCAAGCTCCGGGATGGGATATTGGTGCGCACGTCTCCCGTCATGGATACAAGGTCGAAGTCCGCAACGAGGACAGTACAGGTCGCTCGGTTCCGCATGTCCTTCTCGATCTGGCGACATCCTGTGACGCTGACCTGATTGTCCTCGGCGGATATCGGCACTCGCGTCTTCAGCAATCCATCCTGCCGGGTGTGACCCGGACATTGCTCCGCACATCGAAGGTACCACTTTTGCTGTCACATTGAAACGGCATCGGGGTCCGGTCAGGCGCTCTTGCTTGCCGGTTCGAGCGCGAGTTTCACGGACAGTAATTCCATCAGGTCCTTCAGGACGATGACGCCGACGAGCGTCTCGTTGTCGATGACGAGGAGGCGGTTAAGGCCATTCGCCTGCATCTGTATCAAGGCGTTCATTGCGGGCTCATGTGCGGCAATGGTCTTTACCGGCGTGAGCGGGGTCATGACGTCTCTGGTCAGGGTCTGCGTCCAGGCCTCTCGCGGGACCTGCCTCACTTCGCCGAGTCCGATCGTACCTGCGGGTTTTCCCGCTTTCATGACAGGAAACATGTCGTGGCCGAACCGGTAGAGGTGGTGTTCGACGAACTCTGCGAGGGTGAGGTCGGACGGGACCGTATCGGGCGCGACAGTCATGAATTGGGTCACAGGCAGTCCATCCAGCACGGTTTCGATACGGGTGTTGAAGAAGGCCCCTATGGCCGAGGCGCGGATGAATCCCCCGATCAGTATCCACCAAATGCCGGCGAGCAGGTTGCCGGTCAGCACCGCAAACAGGCCGGCCAGCATGAAGCCTGTTCCGATAAACTTGCCGACTTTCGCGGCGCGCATTGTCGCTGTCCTGATATCTCCGGTCGCGGCCCAGATCGCTGCGCGCAGCGCCCGGCCGCCATCCATCGGAAAGGCCGGGACAAGGTTGAATATGGCGAGCACCATGTTGAGCAGTGCCAGATAATGGAACACGCCCGCCCGAATCGGAAACTGTTCGACACCTCCCGCGGCGACACTCGCGCTGAAAAACAGTCCGGACAGGAAAAGGCTCATGGCCGGTCCGGCCAGCGCCATGAGCAGTTCCGGGACCGGGGCCTTGGGTTCCTGCTCTAGCGCCGCGACACCGCCGAACATGAACAGGGTGATACTGGAAACCGGCGTGCCGAATCTTGCCCCAACGAGGGAATGGGCAAGTTCATGGACGATGATTGAAATGCCGAGACCGAGGACCGCAATAAGGGCCATTGCCCAGTAAGCGCGTGTGTCGAGCCCCGCATACAGTTCGGGAAATGTCCCCTGTGCCAGTGACCATGCGACCAGCGTGGCGATCACGGCCCAGCCCGGGTTTATCCTGATGTCGATACCGAACAGCTTGAACAGGCGAAAACTGTTACCAAACATGGGAGGCCCGGCCTTCGGTGCCGGCCGGCACTGCAGAGTGAGTTTGCGTCATCGGTCTCGGCTTCCATTTTGCGTCACTGCCAGCTCGACCCCGTTGGAGCAGGACAAAAATTTCAAATTCGCTTGTAGCGCCGCCCTCGGGCGCGTCGCGAAAATGATCGGTCGAGGGGCGTGGTACAACACAAGGCGCAACACCGCCCTCCGCGAAAGTACGGAGGGGCGTCGCGCGCGGCACCAGGTCCCCGCGACGCTATTTCAACGGAAGCTTGATGTCCTGGAGGCGAACGCGAACGTATGAGCCCGGCGCGGCGCCAAGGCCCATGTCCTTCGGTTCCACAGCCTGCTTCTTCTTGCCGGACTTTGGCCGCAACCAGTCCCACCAGTAAGGCCACCAGGAACCGGGGTGTTCCTCGGCCGTCTCCAGCCATTCGGCGCCGGTCGGCGTGATCGCGCCGCCTGTCCAGTGCTGGTATTTCTTGCTGGCCGGATGGTTCACCACGCCGGCAATGTGGCCGGATCCTGACAGGACGAATTTCGTGTCGCCTCCGAACACGGTGGCGGTCCGGTAAACGCTCTCGAACGGACAGATATGGTCATCGCGGCTGGCCTGCACCATGACCGGTATCTTGACGTTCTTCAGGTCGATTTTTTCGCCAAGCAGGTCGAAATCACCGCTGGACAGTTTGTTGTCGGAATAACAATCCTTCAGGTAGCGCTTGTGCACTTCGCCCGGAATGTTGGTCTGGTCGGCATTCCAGTAGAGCAGGTCGAAAGGGCGCGGAGCCTTGCCGAGCATGTACTGGTCGATCACGTAGCGCCATACGAGGTCGATCGGGCGCAGCCAGTTGAAGGTCTCGTACATCATCGCGCCGGGCATCACGCCGCCATTCTCGTCGATGACGCTTTCAAGATAGGCGCGGCCCGGGCCGTCAGTGAAGACCTTCAGGTCGCCGGCCAGCTCGAAGTCGGATTGAGAGGCAAAGAAGGTGGCCGATGCGACGCGATCGTCATCATGCGCGGCCATGTGCGCCAGCGTGCCCGAGAGCAGCGTGCCGCCGATGCAATAGCCGACAGCATTCAGCTTCTTCGAGCCTGACGCCTGCAGTGCCGCCTCGACGGCGGCATAAACGCCGTTCTTGCTGTAATCGTCCCAGGTATAATCCTTGGTCACAGCGTCGGCCGAGCGCCACGAGACGACGAACACTGTCAGGCCCCTGTCGACCAGCCAGCGGATCATCGAATTTTCTTCGCGTAGGTCGAGGATGTAAAACTTGTTGATCCAGGGTGGGAAGATCAGCAACGGTCGCGAATAGACCGTTTCCTGCGTCGGCGCATACTGGATCAGTTCGATCAGGTCATTGCGGAACACGACCTTTCCGGGCGCCGTGGCAATGTTCTTGCCGATCTCGAATGGGGTTTCGTCCGTCTGGCTGATATGCAGCTTGCCGCCGGCCTTCTTCACGTCGGCGCGGGCAAGTCGAATGCCGTTCAGCACGCTCTCGCCACCGCTCTCGAGGAAGGCGCGCAGGGCCTGCGGATTGGAACCGAGATAGTTGGTCGGCGACATGATGTCGGTCAGCTGCTGGGTAAAGAACTTGGCGCGCCGGTGGATATTGTCCGGCAGGTCGGGCGCATGGTCGGCCAGGCCCATTAGCCAGTTGCGGTTTACGTCATAGGCTTTGCGGATGAACTTGAAGCCGGGATTGGTATGCCACTCCGGGTCGGCAAAACGCTTGTCGGTTTCTTTCGGCGCCTCGGTGCCGATCACTTCAGTGGCCATCTCCTGCCAAAGGGTCATCCAGCCCTTCATCAATTCCAGATTGGCGTTCATCAGGGCCATCGGGTTCTTGGCAAGGCTCATGCCGACGGCACGGAAAGCTTCGCCAGCGCCCATCGGGTCGCCCTGCGCCACGGTTCCCATCGGCCCCGATCCCATCAATACGTCGCTGATCAGGGCCTGCGATTCCGTATTGGCCAACGCAAGCGTTGTCATTAACACCTGCATTTGCAGCGGATTTTGCTCGGCAATCAGGGAGCCAAGCGAAGGAAGTGCAGCTTTTTCTGTGTTTTTGCTGCTCATCGGTCCCAATATCGCCTGTTTGTTGATGCGTTACTATTCATCAGAATGTTTGTGATTTAATGAGTTTAACCATGAAAAACACGGTGATTCCCCTCATAGGCGTGTCATGCCTGCTATTAGTTGGGTGCACCAATTCGTTCACGAAGGTCCGCGCTACCGTCAATCAGGCGCCGGACTGGTACGAGACCCGTCGTCAGGAGATCCGTGGCGAAGGGTATCCGGTGCTGGCTGAAGTCCCCACGATCGCGCCCGGTGAATTGCCCGGCAAGACATTGCCGGCGTCAGCCAAGCGCGTTTCCGCGCTGGCGGCACAATTTGCTGAAACCGCACGAGCGGAATTGCCGGCCAATGGGCCGGCCGAAATCGCCGCCGTCGGGGCTGAGATCCGCCAGCAATTTGCCGGGCTGGACGAGTCCTCGAACTTTCTTACTGACGCCGAGATCGCTGCAATCAGGAACAGCTTTAATGTCCCGCGCGTCACCCAGGGTCTGAAAGGCCAGAGATGAACACCGAATTTCACAAGATCAGGCGCCTTCCTCCATACGTTTTCGAGCAAGTGAACAGGAGCAAGGCAGCCCTCCGCGCGGAAGGTGCCGATATCATTGATCTCGGCATGGGCAATCCCGACCTGCCGACCCCGAAGCACATTGTCGACAAGCTGGTCGAGACCGCACGCAAGCCCGACGTGAACGGCTATTCGGCCTCGCGCGGCATTCCGGGCCTTCGCCGCGCGGTTACTGACTATTACAAGCGCCGTTTCGACGTCACGCTCGACAAGAACAAGGAAGTCATCGTCACGCTCGGCTCCAAGGAGGGCTTTGCCAACCTTGCGCAGGCCATCTCCGCGCCCGGCGACGTCATCCTGTCGCCTGACCCGTCCTATCCGCTGCATTCGTTTGGCTTCATCATTGCCGGAGCCTCGATCCGCGCCGTGCCTGCGCCGTCGCCCGAGGACTACCTTCGCAACCTTGAAAAGGCAGTGAAGCATTGCGTCCCGCCACCGACCGCGATGGTCCTCTGCTATCCGTCGAACCCGACGGCCGAAGTCTGCGACCTCGAATTCTACAAGGACGCCGTCAAGTTCGCGAAGAAGCATGATCTCTGGATCCTGTCCGACCTCGCCTACAATGAAATCTATTTCGAGGAGCCGACGCCCTCGATCCTGCAGGTCGACGGGGCGAAAGACATCGCAGTTGAATTCACGACCATGTCCAAGACCTATTCCATGGCCGGCTGGCGCATGGGCTTCGTTGCGGGCAACGAAAAGCTGATCGCGGCCCTGGCGCGCGTCAAATCCTATCTCGATTATGGCGCCTACACGCCGATCCAGGTGGCAGCCGTCGCAGCGCTCGACGGGCCGCAGGACTGCGTCGATGAGTTCCGGCAGATATACAAGCAGCGCCGTGACGTCCTGGTCGAAAGCTTCGGCAGGGCAGGGTGGGCCATCCCGAGTCCCAAGGCATCCATGTTCGCCTGGGCGCCCATCCCGGAGCCGCTGCGCCATCTCGGCAGCCTTGAGTTTTCGCTCATGCTGATGAACGAAGCACACGTGGCCGTAGCACCCGGTGCTGGTTTCGGTGAGCATGGTGACGGCCATGTCCGCATTGCCCTTGTGGAGAACGAGCAGCGCATCCGTCAGGCCGCGCGCAACATTCGCAAGTTCATGACCAAGCATGGTGCCAAGGAACTGTCGCCCGCCGCAGCTGAGTAATCCGGCGGCACAAGACCACAGCCTGTTGCAATTGCCCTATAGGCCCTTCGCATTTGCGTCCAACTGGTCTATCCACCGCCCGATATGAACCGGAGGGCCATTCGTGGGGCCATTGAAAATAGGTATTGCAGGTCTCGGCCACGTCGGCTGCGGATTGATTGAACTGGTTGAGCGCCAGGATAAATTGCGCTTGCCCGGAAAGGTCGAAATCACGGGCGTCAGCGCGCGTAGCAAAAGCCGAAACCGGCCGGTGGATACTGACAAGTACCGCTGGTTCGACGACGCGGCGACGCTCGCCGAAGACCCCGACGTTGACGTGTTCGTCGAGTTGATCGGCGGATCCGATGGCCCGGCCAAGTTCGCAGTTGAAAGCGCCCTCAAGGCTGGCAAGCATGTCATCACCGCCAACAAGGCCCTGATGGCCAAACACGGCATGGCGCTCGCCGCCCTCGCCGAGGAAAAAGGCGTCGACCTCCTGTTCGAAGCCGCCGTTGCGGGCGGCATCCCCGTCGTGCGCGTGCTGCGTGACAGCCTCGCTGGCGTCGAGATCAAGCGCGTCGCAGGCATCCTTAATGGCACCTGCAACTTCCTGACAACGACAATGCTGGAAACGGGGCGGTCCTATGACGAGGTGCTCGCTGAAGCCCAGAAGCTCGGCTATGCCGAAGCCGACCCGGCGCTTGATGTGTCCGGCATGGACGCCGCCCACAAGGCCGCCATCCTCTCGGCCATCGCCTTTTCCGCCGATCTCGACTTTTCCAAGGTCAGCGTGTCCGGTGTCGACCAGATCGACCTGCTCGACCTGAAACTTGCCGACCGTCTCGGCCTGCGTATCAAGCTCATCGCCGAAGGCGTCCTCACTGAAAGCGGCGTTGTCTGCCGCGTCGAGCCGATGGCCTTGTCGGCCAATCACCCGCTCGCGCGCGTCAACGGATCGCTCAACACGGTTCGTATCGAAGGCGATCCCGTGGGGTCGATCACACTGACCGGCCCCGGCGCGGGTGCCGGCCCGACCGCCAGCGCCGTCATGGGCGATGTCGCCAAGCTCTTCCGCCCGGCCATTCGGCCCGCCTTTGGCCGCGCAGAACACCATGTGGAGCGTCCCTTCGTGGCCGCAACGGGCGACGAGACGTCGGCCTTCTTTCTGCGTGTTCGCCTGGCCGACAAGCCCGGCGCGCTGGCCGCCCTCACCGAAGCGCTAGCTGCAGAAGGTGTCTCCGTGAACCAGTTGTTACAGGATTCGGCTGACGAATCCGGTGCCAGCCCGGTGGCCATCGTGACGCACCGGTGCGCCCGCTCGCACATGACCGCAGCCCTCGCGAGACTTGGGAAACTGACCGTGTTAATGGACGCGCCGCGCCTGATCCGAATCGAAACGGCAAGCTAATTGCTCTAACAAATCGTGCTAGATATGAAAAAGCGCGACAGGGGATAAAAAGCCATGAAAAACAACGTTCTGACACCGGGTCTCGCTGATGCGATGGTCCGCGTGACCGAGCTCGCAGCCATCGCGGCCGCAAAGGAAGTCGGCCGCGGCGACGAAAAGAAGGCAGATGCAGCCGCTGTTGATGCGATGCGCACGGCCTTCAATGCCGTCGATTTCAAGGGCCGCGTCGTCATTGGCGAAGGCGAGCGCGATGAAGCACCGATGCTCTATATCGGCGAGGAAGTCGGCACCAATAACGGGCCCGAGATCGACATAGCGCTTGATCCGCTCGAAGGTACGACGCTCACCGCCAAGGCGATGGCCAATGCCCTCGCCGTACTGGCCATCGCCCCGCGCGGCGGCCTGCTTCACGCACCTGATACCTATATGGACAAAGTCGCGGTCGGCCCCGGCTACCCGGAAGGCATTATCAGCCTTGATGCGACCCCGGCCGAGAACATCACCGCCCTGGCCAAGCACAAGGGCGTGCCGGTCTCGGAAATGACCGCCTGCGTGCTCGACCGCCCGCGCCATGAAGAAATCATCGCCAGCCTTCGCGGCGTCGGCGCACGCATCGCCCTGATCACTGATGGTGACGTCGCTGGCATTATCGCCACGACCGACCCGCAGACCGGCATCGATTTCTATGTCGGCTCAGGCGGCGCACCGGAAGGTGTTCTTGCGGCGGCGGCCCTGAAATGCGTCGGCGGCCAGATGTATGCCCGTCTTGTCTTCCGCAATGATGACGAGAAGAAGCGGGCGACCCGCGTCGGCATCACCGATTTTGGTCGCACCTATTCGCTGAACGAGCTGGCATCCGGCGAAACGGTGTTCTGCGCCACCGGCGTCACCAATGGCAGCCTGCTCGATGGCGTGAAGCACGGCACTGGCCGCGTCCACACGCACACGCTGGTCATGACCTCGACCGACGGCATGGTCCGTCACGTCCGGTCCGACCGCAAGGCCTGACCTTCCCGCAGGAAAAGCAGGGGCTCATCCTGAGCGACGTCGAAAGAGGGCCCCGCGCGTCCCGGGTCCTCTTGGGATGAGCGCTGCAGCGGTGGGTCACAGCCGCCAGTTTCTGAGCTAGGATGAGCTTCCCGATTCTCTGAGAGGAAGCTCATCCCGCCATGGCCCAAGCCGCGCGCCAGACCAGTTCCCGCCTTTTCGATGTGGACCAGTCCGCCACGGGTCGGTTCTGGACGCTCGCAGGGGCTGACGAGGCGCTCGTCCGCCGCCTTGCCCCCAGTGTCGGCGGGTCAGACCTCCTCGCCCGGCTCCTGGCCTCGCGCGGCGTCGACCCTGCTGAGGCTGCCAGCTACCTCGCACCGACACTTCGCGACTATTTCCCGGACCCTTCGAGCTTTGCCGATATGGACAAGGCTGCGGCCATCGTCCTCGATGCCATTCTCGAGAAGAAGCGTGTCACCGTCTTCGCCGACTATGATGTCGACGGGGGGACGTCATCAGCCATTCTTGCCCGCTATTTCCGCGGTTGGGGCCAGGATATCGGCCTCTACGTGCCAGACCGGCTGGAAGAGGGCTATGGCCCGTCGCCCGCCGCCTTCCGCCATCTCAAGGACACCGGGTCCGACCTCGTGATCACCGTCGACTGCGGCGCCGCCGCGACGCTCGCGCTGAACGAAGCCGAGGCCATCGGCCTGCCGGTCGTTGTCATCGATCATCACCTCATGTCGGGCGAACATCCCCCCTCGGCCGCCCTCGTGAACCCCAACCGGCCCGACGACACGTCCGGCTGCGGCCACCTCGCCGCCGCTGGGGTCGTCTTCGTTTTCGTCGCCGCGCTCAACCGGTTGGCCCGCCAACGCGGCCTCGCACCGGATGGCGGCCTGCCGGACATCATGCCGTTTCTCGACCTCTGCGCGCTCGGTACGCTGTGCGACATGGCTCCGCTGCACGGCGTCAATCGCGCCTTCGTGCGCCAGGGCCTCACCACCATGGCGCGTGACCAGAATCCCGGCCTTCGCGCGCTCGCGGACGTCGCCGGCATCGGCAAGACAGAAACCGTCTATCACGCCACCTTCATGCTTGGCCCGCGCCTCAATGCGGGTGGCCGGGTCGGCGACCCCTGGATCGCCGCCAGGCTCCTCGCCACCGATGACCGGCAGGAAGCCGTCGAACTCGCCGAGCGCCTCCATGCGCTCAACGAGGAGCGCAAGGCCGTCGAGAGCGCCATCCTTGACCTGGCCATGGCGCAGGCCGAACAGGCGCTGGCACGCAATCCCGAGCGTGGCATCCTCGTCGCCAGCGGCGAGGGCTGGCACCCCGGCGTCATCGGAATCGTCGCCGGGCGCCTCAAGGAACGCTATCACCTGCCCAGCATCGTCATCGGCTGGGGGCAGGGGCTCGGCCCCGTCGCCAAGGGGTCCGGCCGCTCCGTGACGGGCGTGAATATCGGCGATGCCATCACCATGGCCGCACGCGAAGGCATCATCCTCTCCGGCGGTGGGCACGCGATGGCGGGCGGTCTCAGCCTCGAGCCCGAACAGGTCCCGGCCTTCGACGCATGGATGGTTGCGCACATGGCGCAATTTTCGGCCGAGCGCACGGCGGCGCTGGAACTCAGGATTGATGCCGTGCTGGCGCCGGGTGCCGCCAGTCCGGCCCTGGTCGACCAGGTCGCCCAGATCGGCCCGTTCGGAATTGGCTCGCCCGAGCCTGTCTTTGCGCTGCAATCCGTCCATGTCACGGGCGTCCGGCAGGTGGGCGCCAATCATGTCCGCTTTATCGCCGAAGACGCCGGCGGACGCCTCGAATGCATCGCCTGGCGCGCCGCCGACACGCCGCTTGGCCAGGTTCTGGCAAATGGTGCCCGCGTGCATCTCACCGGGAAACTCAAGGCCGACGAGTGGAATGGGCGTCGCCGGGTTCAGCTGGACGTGGCCGACGCAGCTGCCGATTGAACAATCTGCATTTGTCGCTGCATCACGGGTTGCCCTCGCCAGAAACAGCCGCTATATCGCCACTTCTCAAAACCGGTGCGGTCCCTTCGTCTATCGGTTAGGACGTCAGGTTTTCAACCTGAAAAGAGGGGTTCGACTCCCCTAGGGACTGCCAGGTTTTTTCTCCGCAATCAAAGCTTTGATCCGGGGAGTCCGAACTTTCGTATTTTTGGTGTGAAGATCGCGTGACAAGCGCGCTCTCGCATTTTAGGTTACCCCCTTGGGGAATTTGGGTTGATGACGAGAGCTGTGGCAAAATCTGAATCAGACATGCCGGGCGTTGAGCCTGTGGTGCGCGTGATCGGTCGCGTGAAATGGTTCGACGGTGCCAAGGGCTATGGCTTCATCGTTGCAGAATCCACGTCCGACGCAACGCTCGAGGGCGATGTCATGCTGCACGTTTCCTGCCTGCGTGATTATGGCGAAACCTATGCCGACGAAGATGCCCGCATTGTCTGCGACGCGGTCAAGCGCGAGCGCGGCTGGCAGACAGCCCATATCATCGAAATGGAGCGGCCGCGCGCCGCCGTCGCGCGCGAGACGGGCGAGGAGCCCGACTACACGCCGGTGACGCTGAAATGGTTCAACCGGACGCGTGGTTACGGCTTTGTGCATCGCGACGGTGTCGAGATCGACATCTTCGTGCACGCCGTGATCCTGAAAAAGGCGGGCTATGACGATATCGAACCGGGCACCCTCCTGGAAGTCGTCATCGAGAACGGGTCCAAGGGCGAGCATGTCACGTTCGTCAAACCTGGTTAAGGGTCGCTTCTGAGCAGCAAGAGCGCTTGCTCACCCCCGAATGCGCGGCTAAACCACCCCGCATGACCCGATTGATCGCCAGCCTTTTCGCCGCCGCGTTTTTCCTTGTTCAGGGCGCTTTCGCCCAGTTGGAAACCAGCCCGCTTGTCATTGATACGGGTGATTCCGTCCACCGCTTCACGGTCGAACTCGCCGATGATGCCGACGAGATTCGCACCGGCCTGATGAACCGCACGGAAATGGCGCCGAATGCCGGCATGCTGTTCGATTTCGGCCAGCCTCGCGAAGCCAGCATGTGGATGAAAAACACGCTGATCCCGCTGGACATGCTGTTTGTCGCGCCGGACGGCAAGGTGATAGCCATTGCCCGCAACGCCGTTCCCGGCTCCCTGCGCACGATCAGTCCCGGCGTGCCGGTCAAGGCTGTGCTGGAGCTGAACGGTGGTCGCTGTGAAGCCCTTGGCATCGAGCCGGGCGATATCGTCCAGCACGCCCTGTTTGGGAACGTTAGCGAATGATCCGCAAGGCGTCATGAATCCGCCACCGCCGGGCTTTGCGCCGACCCCGTCGCGCGGCAAGTTCACCTTGCATAACGGTCCCACGTACCGTGCTACGGCTGACGGCGACATCCGCACCGGCATGTGGGTGCTCGACCGCCACTGCAACGGCATGGGTTTCCTGCATGGCGGCATGATCTCCGCTTTCTCCGACAGCGCCCTGGCCTGGGCCGTCTGGAGCGCCACCGGCCGCATGTCCGTCACCATCAAGCTGACCCTCGAGTTCATGGACATCGTGCCGGAAGGCACATGGCTTGAGGCGCATCCCGACGTCACTGCCGTGGACGGCGATCTTGTCCATGTCCGGGCGCGCCTCGTCAAAGCCAATGGCCATCTTGCCGCCCGCGCAGATGCCGTTTTCCGCTCCCTGCGGCGGCGCACCACATGAGGCAGGTTGGCGCGCGACAACGCTGGGGGCGCGCGCCAGCGTGAACTATGTTATCCTTTTCAAGATGAGTTGTTCCTGGGGATAAAACACCAATGGAATTGGACGCCCTTCTCCTGTCGCGAATCCAGTTCGCGTTCGTCATCGCCTTCCACATCATGTTCCCGGCCTTCACCATCGGCTTGGCGGCCTTCCTGGCTGTCTGTGAGGGGCTCTGGCTGAAAACCGGAAACGAAGTCTTCAAGCGGCTTTACCTGCACTGGGTGAAGATCTTCGCGCTCGCCTTCGCCATGGGAGTCGTCTCTGGCGTGGTCATGAGCTACCAGTTCGGCACGAACTGGAGCGTCTTTTCCGAAATCGCCGGTAGCGTGATCGGTCCGCTGCTCGGCTATGAAGTGCTCACAGCATTCTTCCTTGAGGCCACATTCCTCGGGGTCATGCTCTTCGGCTGGAACAAGGTCGGTCGCAAGCTCCACTTTGTTGCCACCTGCGCCGTCGCAATTGGCACGACCATTTCCGCGTTCTGGATACTGTCGGCCAATAGCTGGATGCAGACACCGGATGGCTTCGCCATTGATCCTGCAACGGGCAATTTCTACGCCACCGACTGGATCAAGGTCATCTTTAATCCGAGCTTCCCGACGCGCCTCGTCCACATGCTGCTCGCGGCCTATATCACGACAGCTGCCGTCGTCATGGCCGCTGGCGCCTGGCAAGTCATCTGCGGCCGCGTCACCACGCCCACCCGTTGGCAGATGCGCATGGCGGCCGGCACGCTCGCCCTCCTCATGCCGATCCAGATCATGGCCGGTCACAAGTCCGGCGAAGTCGCGCATGAATACCAGCCCGCCAAGATCGCCGCCGCCGAGGGCTGGTGCGAAAGCGCTCCGGTTCAGGGCACGATGCTGTTCGCCTGGCCGGCCGACAATGAATGCGGCCATGATGGCATCACCATCCCCGGCACCAGCCCCTACCTGTTCCCCAATGCGCCCAAGGGCGAAGACCTGAAAGGCCTCGACGCCTTTGCGGCGGAAGATACGCCGCCTGTCTGGCTCGTCTTCTACAGCTTCCGCATCATGTTCGCCGCCGGCATGGCGATGCTTGGCATCGGTCTCTGGGGGTGCTTCCTGTGGTGGCGCGGCAGCATCGACCAGAAGGGCCTTTTCCACTGGCTGGCGGTGCCCGGCGGATCACTCGGCTTCATCGCGGTCATCACCGGCTGGATCGTCGCCGAAGTTGGCCGCCAGCCCTACACGGTCTACGGCGCCCTGCGCACGGTCGACAGCGTCTCGCCCGTGTCGACGGCGCAGGTCGCCACCTCGTTGCTCGTCTTCATGGTCACGTATGCGATCATCTTCACCGCCGGTACCGTCTATATGGCGCGCATCGCAACACGCGGCTTTGACGACGATCCGATGGGCAAGCCTTCACGCGAGCGTCGCGCGCCGGGCTCGCCGCTCGGCGCCGTCGACGAGCCCGCCGAGACCGGCGAAGATATTGTGGCAGCGGACTAGGAGAGAACTGATGGCACTCGACCTTCCACTGATTTGGGGCATCATTCTCGCTATCGGGGTCTTCATGTATGTCCTGCTCGACGGCTTCGACCTCGGCGTTGGCATGCTCACTTTCGTCGCCCACAGCGACGAAGAGCGCAACATGATGACGGCCACGATCGAACCCGTCTGGGACGGTAATGAGACATGGCTGATCATTGGCGGGGGCGGGCTCTTCGCGGCCTTCCCCACCGCCTATGCCATCATCATGCCGGCCTTCTACCTGCCGGTCCTGATCATGCTGGCCGCGCTGATTTTTCGCGGTGTCGCGTTTGAATTCCGCCACAAGGCCGTGCGACCGACGACGCAGAAATTCTGGAACGGCGCCTTCTTCGGCGGGTCCGCCATAGCAGCCTTCTCGCAAGGCCTGATGCTGGGCGGCATGATCCAGGGCATCAATGTCGAGGGCGGCGCCTTTGCGGGCGGCGCATTCGACTGGCTGACGCCTTTCTCGCTGCTGGTCGGCGTCTCCGTCATCATCGGCTACCTGATGCTGGGTGCCTGCTGGCTCGTATTGAAGACGGAAGGCGAGCTATTCTTGCGCGCGCGCAAATGGGCCCGCCTCGCGCTGGCCGGTGTCGCCATTTGCTTCCTCGCCGTCAGCCTCGCCACGCTCGCCATCGATCCCTCGGTCGGTGAACGTTGGGGCTTCTCAATGACGCAGATCGACTTCGCGCGCCTCCTGCCGCTGTCGCCGGCGCCGCTGGCCGGCATGGTCTTCTGTGCATGGCTCTGGCGCGACCTGTCTCTGCCAATCGGTCCGGGTGATGCACCTGACTGGCGGCCCTACCTGCTCGCCGTGGCCATCTTCCTCAGCGGCTATATCGGCCTCGGATTCAGCCTCTATCCCTATATCGTGCCGTTCGAATTCACGATCTGGGAAGCGGCGGCCCGCGACAATTCCCTGGCCTTCATGCTGGTCGGGGCAGGGATCATGCTACCGATCATCCTTCTGTATACGGCTTATGTTTATTCTCTGTTCTGGGGCAAGGTGAAGCCGGGCGATGGCTACCATGCCTGACCCCGTCTTCCGCCCGGTCGAACCTCTTCCGGACGATGCACCCGAAGGCCCGCTCGCCAAACGCATCGCTTGGTTCGTCGGCATTGCCATTGTCTCGATGCTGGTTGTTGCGGCGGTGGCCTATGCCCTGAGGGCGCTGCTGTTCATCGGATAGAACCTGATAGATCGCGGCTATGGCGTTCTGCTACCGATCTGTTTTAATGGCAGCAAGGGCGGCCCCTGAGGACCAGGCCCGTTGAGGGAGATACCAAATGACTGACCTTGCCACCAGAACCGCTGTCGACACAGATCCGATGACCATGCCGCTCGAAGACATGGACGTCAGCAATATAGAGCTTTGGCGGACCAACAGTTTCTGGCCTTACTTCGAGCGCCTGCGGCGCGATGCGCCCGTTCACTATTGCAAGGAAAGCATGTTTGGGCCGTATTGGTCGATCACCCGTTTCAACGACATCATGGCTGTCGACACAAACCATCAGGCTTTCTCATCCGAGTCGGGACTCGGCGGCATTACAATCCTCGATCAGGATGCCGATATCCCGCTGCCCATGTTCATCGCCATGGATCCGCCCAAGCATGACGTCCAGCGCAAGACAGTCAGCCCGATTGTCTCGCCGATGAACCTGTCAGTCATGGAACCGCTGATCCGCGAGCGCGCCGCACGCATTCTCGACGAGCTGCCGGTTGGGGAAACCTTCGACTGGGTTGACCGTGTCTCCATCGAACTGACCACACAAATGCTGGCAACCCTGTTCGATTATCCATTCGAGCGCCGCCGCGAACTGACCCATTGGTCTGATGTGGCCACGACTATTCCGGGGCCCGGTGAACTCGTGGAGACCCGTGAGGAAAAGCGGGCCGAGCTGATGGAATGCCTTGCGTCATTTACAGACCTCTGGAACGAGCGGGTCAACGCGCCGCCGCAGGGAGACCTCATATCCATGCTCGCGCATGGCGAGGCCACCCGCGACATGAGCCCGGAAGAATACCTCGGCAACATCGTCCTGCTGATCGTTGGCGGTAACGACACGACCCGCAACAGCATGACCGGCAGTGTCGTGGCGCTCAACCAGTTTCCGGAAGAGTACGCCAAGCTGCGCGCAAATCCGGACCTGATCCCGAACATGGTGTCGGAAACCATTCGTTGGCAAACGCCTCTGGCTCACATGCGACGCACCGCCACGCAGGACGTGGAAATTGGCGGCAAAACGGTTCACAAGGGCGACAAGGTCATCATGTGGTACGTCTCGGGCAACCGCGATGACACGGTCATCAAGGATCCCGACAACTATATCATCGACCGGGAACGGGCGCGCCAGCACCTCTCCTTCGGTTTCGGCATCCACCGCTGTGTCGGCAATCGCCTCGCCGAAATGCAGCTCAGGGTCATATGGGAAGAAATCCTGAAGCGCTTCCCGGTCATCGAGGTCGTCGAAGAGCCGGTCTACGTGCCGTCACCCTTCGTGAAAGGATACCAGCGCCTGATGGTCCGCATCCCGGAGCGAAACGCGACAGTGTGATCCCAGGCTCCCGGCTCTGGATCAGGACGGCACGGTGCCCCGGAACAGTCGGCGGGCCCTCAACCAGTCCGACACAGTCTTCACGGCTGTCGGCAACAGGTCAGGGCGCTCGATGTAATAGTGGTCGGCGTCCTTGATCGTCACCATCTGCTTGTCTTCCGATCCCACAGCGTCGAACAGCCTCTGCGCATGGTTCGGCGTGCAAGCGAGGTCAGCCGAATTGCTGATCACCAGGACAGGGCAGGAGATGCGCGACGCGTTGCCCGTGCCGTCGGCCCGGCTCTTGTCATAGCTCCACTGCGACAGCCATGAGCGCAGGGTCGTGAACCGCCCGAGCCCCACCGGCCCGTCATTGGCAATCTTTGGGTCACCCAGGTAGCATGTGCCGGGCATGCGATCGGACGGGTCCTGCGTGGGGTCCAGCCAGCGCACGTCGCTCATCGTGCCCTGCACCACGAAACAGCGTTCTGCATCGGGCTCGCCGCTCGCCTTGAGTTCCGCCAGCTGCGCCAGCACGCGGTCCGTGATGCGGCGGTTTCGCGCCACCTGCGCCGCCCGGAATCGCGCCACGAAGTCCGGCGTATAGGGCGGCTGGTTCGGGCAGTTCGGATCGTAGATATTGAGTTCGGTATCCCGCTCGAACGGCTTGTCCTCGTCGAGGATGGACGGATCGATCCATTCCGTCATCGTGTGCGACCGGCTGATATGCGCCGCCAGCAGCAGGATCGCGTCCGCCGGGATCAGGCCCGCGCCGGCAAGGTCTGCCGGGTCGCCTGCCGGGGTTTCAGTGATCGTCGGATGCTCGGCCTGATCTTGGTAGAAGAGGGACAGCGAACCACCCCCGGACCACCCCCCCAGCACCACCTTGTCATAGCCAAACCGCTTCTTCGCGTCGGCGATACAGGCGCCGAGGTCCAGCACGCACTTCTCCATGATCAGCGCAGTATCGTTGCCCCGGTAGCGCGGGTTGCAATAGATGACATGGTGCCCGGCATGCGCCAGCGACGTCACCAGCGGCAGGAAGCTGCCGCCACCAATCGGGTGGCTGAAAATGATAACAGTCTTCGCCTCCACGGCATCGGGCCGGATGCGCATGCATTCCACGAACACCTGTCCCGCCGGGCCGCCATAGGTCTCCTTCAGCCGGCCTGTATCTGCATGAACAAATCCGTAGGGTTCCCTTACGATAGCCATTTTGCGTTCCTTGCCCTTGTTTTTTATGAGGCGCATACTTGCTGAAAGAACGATCAGGGGAAAGCAGGAAAGGCCCGAGGAATGAGTGAACAGTCCCGGCCGCAACCGAGCGGCATACATCACATCGCCATCATGGCATCCGATATAAAGAAGCATATCGCCTTCTTCTCCGAGGTGATGAACTTCCCGCTCGTTGCATTGTTCGACATGCACGGCGTGCCCGGCGGGCTCCACGCCTTCCTCCGCATGAACGATCACAGCTTCTTCTCCATCGTCCAGCTGCCGGATGTCGACAAGATACCGGTCACACTCGGCGTCACCCATTCCGGCAATGGCGCCCTGCCCAGCGCCGCCGGCACGATGCAGCACCTCGCCTTCCGCGCGGATGACGAAGAAGGCCTGCTCGGCATGCGCGATCGGCTGCGTAGCCACGGCATCAACGTCATCGGACCGCTTGATCACGGCTTCTGCCAGTCGATCTATTTCGCCGGTCCGGACCAGATGACGCTCGAGGTTGCTGCGCCGGTGACAACGGTCGATCCGAAACAATGGATCGATCCCGTGGTTCTGGAAAAGGCGGGTATCTCGGCATCGGAAGCGGAGGCTTACAAGGCGCCCGCGCCCTACATGGGCAAGGGCAACGAACCCCAGCCCGCCTATGATCCTGCCAAGCCGCACATGGTCTACCCGCCGGAAATGTACCAGGCCATGCTGAAGACTCCTGATGACGTGATTGCCAAGTCAGCGAAATTTCCCGGTCCGCCGGTGCCCGTCCCGGCCTAGGCGGGTCGTCCGAGCCAGCGTTCGAGGATTGCTTGCGTGTCCTCGCCCACTTCGCGCGGCGCGGGCTTGCGGATCGATCCCGGCGTGGCCGAAAATTTCGGGAACGTGTTCTGCATCGTCACGGGCCCGAGGTCCGCGTCCTCCAGCGTCACGACAGATTCCCGCGCCGCATAGTGCGGATCGGCCAGCATGTCCTCGGCATCGAATATCTTGCCCGACGGCACGCCATGCGCCAGCAACAGGGCTTCCAGTTCCGTAACCGCCTGCGTGCGCGTCCAGTCCGCAATGGTCGCGTCCAGCTCCGCCTGGTTCTCGCCGCGCGCCAGGTGCGTCGCATAGCGCGCATCTTCTGCGAGGTCAGGCCGTCCCATCGCATCGCACAGACGTTTGAAGATCGGGTCCTGGTTGCCGCCGATCAGGAAGTCGCCATCCTTGCACGGATAGACATTCGACGGCGCAATCTTCGGCAGGATTGCCCCGGTCCGCTGGCGCTTGTGGCCTGAGGCCGAATAGTCCGCCACATAGCTTTCCATCACCTGCAGCACGCTTTCATACAGAGCCACGTCGATCACCTGGCCTTCGCCCGTCTGGTTACGGTGATGCAGCGCCGCGAGAATGCCCATGCAGCCATAGGTCGCCGCCAGCGAGTCGCCTATCGAGATACCCACGCGCGACGGCATCCGGTCCGGCTCGCCGACAATCCCGCGCAAGCCGCCAAAGCCCTCGCCAATCAGGCCGAAGCCCGGCCGCTGCGCATACGGGCCGGTCTGTCCGTAGCCCGACATGCGCGAAACGATCAGGCCCGGATTGGCCTTGCGCAACTCGACCGGATCAAGGTGCCATTTCTCCAGCGCGCCGGGCCGGAAATTCTCGACCAGAACGTCGGCCTTGCCGATCAGGTCGCGCGCCAGCTGCTGGCCCTCTTCGGTGCGCAGGTCGACGGCGACGGAATACTTGTTGCGCGCGATCACGCGCCACCATGACGGCTTGTCGCCCTGGCCCCACTCACGCATCGGGTCGCCCTTGCCGGGCGGCTCGATCTTCACGACTTCCGCGCCCATGTCGCCCAGCAATTGGCCGCAGAACGGCCCCGCGATGAGCTGCCCCATCTCGATGACTTTCAGGCCGTGCAGCGGGCCGTTTGGTTTCGGCGTATCTGTCATGCCTGCCTCTACCGCATTCCGCGTCGCTAGGACAACAAGCCGCCTAGGCTTTCACGCCAGCCTGCGCCTCGGCAAACGCCTTGATCGTCTTGTAGTCGGCCTTGCCGTTCACGGCGCGGCCAAGGTCCGGCTTGAAGAAGATGCGCTTGGGCGATTTGAACCGCGCGATCTTGGTTGCCACGAAGGCGCGCAGCTCGTCCTCGCTGACCTCGCCGTCCAGCGACACCACCGCCGTCACCGCCTGGCCCCACTTGTCATCCGGCAGGCCGACCACCAGCGCATCGCGTACCGCGTCGTGCAGCTTCAGCGCTTCTTCCACTTCTTCAGGATAGACTTTCTCGCCGGCCGTATTGATGCAGTTCGATCCGCGGCCCAGCAGGGTCATCGACCCATCGGCTTCCACCGTGCACCAGTCGCCCGGAATGGAATAGCGCATGCCATTGATCGTCGGGAAGGTCTTCGCCGTCTTCTCCGGGTCCTTGTAATAGCCGAGCGGCACCGCGCCACCGCGCGCCACGAAGCCGGCCTCGCCGCTGCCCGGCTGGATTTCGCGATGGTCCTCCGAGAACACCTTGCATTGCGGGCCGAGCTCGAATTTCGAGGTCTTCACCTCGCCGTCCGCCGTCATCGCAGAGGAGCCGAAGCCGACCGCCTCGGACGCGCCGAAACTGTCCATCATCGCCGCCTGCGGCATGTGGCGAAGCAGGCCGCGCTTGATCTCGCTCGACCACATCACTCCCGACGAGACGACCGCCACCACGCTGGAGAGGTCATACTTGCCGGGATTCTCGTCCAGTTCCTTCAGCATCGGCTTGCCGAACGCATCGCCGACAATCGCCATATTGGTCACGCCGTTTTTCGCGGCCGTCTCCCACAGGTTCTGGGGGCTGAAATTCTTGTTCTCGGTCAGCGTCACGATCGTGCCGCCGTTCAGCATCACGCCCATGGCCGTGAACAGGCCCGTGCCGTGCATCAGCGGGCAGGCGGGAATGATCCGCGCATGCCGGCCAAGCTCCAGCGCATTCGTCACATGTTCGGCAAGATCCTTCGGCACGACGCCGCCTGCCTTGGCGACGCCTTCCATGCCGGCCTGCCGCCAGATGCCATGCGACCACATCACGCCCTTGGGCATGCCGGTCGTCCCGCCCGTATAGAGGAACAGCAAATCGTCGCCCGACCGCTCAATGCCCAGCGGCGAGGCATCGCCCTTGCTGGCGAGGTCTTCATAGGCCACGGCATAGTCCGGCACGCTGTCGCCGCCAATCTGCACCCACGCGATCACGCCCGGCAGGCGCGCCCGCACGCGCTCCACCTGTTCGATGAATTCCACGTCGTAGAACACGACCGTGGAATCCGAATTGTCGAAAATATAGACAAGCTCATCGTCGAGATAACGATAATTGACGTTCACATGCGTCAGCCGCGCCTTGAAACAGGCGGCCAGCGCCTCGGTATATTCCGGCTGGTTGCGCAGGTAGAAACCGGCCTTGTCGCCGGTCTTGGCGCCCATCTCGCGCAGGTTCCGCGCAAGCCGGTTCGACCGCGCGGTCATCTCGGGCCACGAGACCTCCCGATCGCCATGGATCAGGGCCGGGGCATCGTCGCCCAGCACCTCGCCCAGCGCATCAAGCATATCCCCGAAATTCCAGTCAAAAGCCTTGGCCACGGTGTTTCTCTCCCTGATTATATTTTCGGCAAGTGTAAGACCTTGCCGCGAGGGCAGCAAAGTCTGAAACGCAAGCCGACGCTGCGTCGTCCGTCAGATCAGCGTGGCGCCATCCGGATCGCGCCGTCGAGGCGGATCGTCTGGCCGTTGAAATAACCGTTGGTGGCAAACTGCATCGCCAGCGACGCAAACTCTTCCGGCTTGCCGAGACGCTTGGGGAAGGGCACCGATGCGGCAAGGCTGTCGAGCACCTTCTGCGGTGCGCCCAGCATCAGCGGCGTGGCAAAGATGCCCGGCATGATCGAGTTCACACGGATGCCAAGATCCATCAGGTCGCGCGCCAGCGGCAACACCAGCCCGTTCACGCCGGCCTTGCACGATCCATACACAACCTGTCCGATCTGCGCGTCCATGGCGGCAACTGAAGCGGTCAGCGTGATCACGCCGCGCTCGCCATCCTCGGTGATCGGCTCGGCATTCGCCATGCCCAGCGCCGAGATCGAGGCAACGCGATAGGAGGACACCAGGATGCCCTGCGCGCCGAACGCATAGTCCTCGGTCGGCAGGCGCTTGAAGGCGTGGCTCTCCTTGTCGAAGCGCAACGTCTTGCCGCCCTTGGCGGTCATCGCGCAATGCACGGTCACGCGTTCCTGCCCGTGGGCCGCACGGGCCTTCTCAAAGCCGTCCAGCACCGATTGCTCGTCAAGGATATTCACCTTGCAGAACAGGCCGCCAATCGCCTTGGCGACGGCCTCGCCCTTTTCCTCGTTGATGTCGAAAATCGCGACAGGGGCGCCCGCCTTGGCAAAGGCTTCGGCGGTGGCCTGTCCCAGGCCGGATGCGCCGCCGGTAACAACGAGCGGTGTGGTTTTGCTGATCTGCATGGGTTTCTCTCCTCGGGAATGTTCTTTTGCCGGATTTGTAGACCCTGTCAGGTTTGCAGGGAACGCCTGACCACGCGGCACCTATGGGCAAACCCCCGCTTCGGGCTTAGCATCGGGTTCAGAAAACAGGGAGTACACGACAATGGCCATCGATTTCACCATTCCGGATGATGCAAAGGAAGTGCGCGAGCGCGTGCGCCAATGGGTGCAGGACGAATGCATCCCCGCCGAGAAAGCCATGGATGCCGGCAAGCCGTACAAGACCGTGCTGGCCGAACTGCGCAAGAAAGCCCGCGCCCAGGGCCTCTGGCTGCCCTTCATCCCGGTCGAGCATGGCGGCATGGGCCTCGACCCCCTCGCCAATGCGCTCGTGCAGATGGAACTTGGCCAGAGCCATCTAGGCGCGCTCTCGATGAACTCGCAAGGCCCGGATGACGCGACCATGCTCACGCTGCTCGCGCACGGCACCGATTTCCAGAAAGAGAAATACCTGAAACCCCTGTTCAATGGCGACAAGCGCATCTGCTACTCGATGACCGAGAAGGCCGCGGGCGCCGATGCCACCGGCATGCAGACGACTGCGGTAAAAGACGGCAAGGGCAACTACGTCCTCAACGGCGAGAAATGGTTCTCCAGCGCCGCCAGCGCCGCCGACATTGCGGTCGTCATGGCCAAGACCAATCCCGACGCACCGCGCCACCAGCAATATTCCACCTTCATCGTCGAGCTGCCAAATCCCGGTTACAGGATCCTCCGCGATATCCCCACAATGGCCGTGCACGGCGCACATTACGAAGAGATGGGCGGCGGCCACGCCGAGGTGAAGATCGACAACCTGATCGTGCCGGAAGAAAATCTGCTTGGCGGCGAGGGCGGCGGCTTCTCCATGGGCCAGCACCGGCTTGCCTATGGCCGCCTGCGCCACGGCATGCACAATGTGGCGATGGCCCAGCGCGCACTCGACCTCGCCACAGAGCACGTCACCAAGCGCTCCACGTTCGGCAAGGGGCTCGAAGACCGCCAGGGCGTCCAGTTCATGCTCGCCGAATGCGCCAGCGAACTCTACATTGCCCGCCTGATGCTGATGCATATCGCCTACAAGGCTGAGAACGGCATGGACCTGCGCCAGGAGAACGGCATCGCCAAGGTCTTCCTCGCCAACATGGTGCACAAGGTCGTCGACACCGCCATCCAGCTCCACGGGGCCCTCGGCTATAGTCTCGATACGCCGCTGGCGGCCTGGTACACGCACATCCGCTCGCAACGTCTCGTCGACGGTCCGGACGAAGTGCACAAGTGGATCACCGGCAAGAACGTCATCCGCGCCTACAAGAAGGATGGCACGACAGCGGCTGCCGCTGGCGGCGACCTGCTCTAGGCGGGCTATTCCCCGCTATTGCACACGAAATCGTCGGCCCCGACTGGTTTGCACCAGTCGGGAAAGCCGCGCGATTTCCAGAGGGCGAGGACGCCTTGCTTGCGCACCTCCGCTTTCCAAGTCGGGTGCTGGTATACGCTGGCGGGCCTGAGGAGGAAAAGCACTGGTTCGCTCTGGTATGCTTCGTCCCAGACAGGTTGCATCAAGGCAATCGTCAGGTCCGGGTCTTTCAGCACAATGGTGATCGTGCCTTGCGTATTCGGGTTCGCCGCAAACATGGCGCGAAGCGCTGGCGCGCCCGCTTCGTCCTGCCTGGCGGCGGACAGGGCCGACTTCACATCCGCCAGCGCTTCGGGCGGTACCAGCCCCCTGTCAACTGCCATCTGGAACATCGCCTCGGCTTCGTCGAACCGCCCGTCCTTCAACAAGGTTCGATAGGCATTCATGTAGCCGTAGATCATGTCAGGGCCGATCTCCCGGACTTTTGCATATTGTCTCAGTGCTTCTGCCGACGGATCGGGCACGTCCGGACTTGCGCCGCCAAAGGCCATCGTATTGCCGAGCGTGTTCCGGTAGATGGACACCAACGGATCAATCCCGACCGCTCGGTGCGCAAGGCTTTTGGCTTCTTGGCGATACCCTAAGGCTAACAGCATTTGCGCCCCGAGGTCGAGGACAGCCGCGTTGTCAGCGGCAAGGTCAACCGCCTTGTCCAGCTCTGCTGCGCCTGAGATCAGGTCGCCTGAATAGAGCATAAGCGATGCACGGCTTATATGAGCTTCGGCATTGCCCGGATCGAGGGCAATCGCCCGTTCCGAGGCCGCAAGCCCGATCGCGCGCCACTGCTGCCAATCGCCATCTGGCGGATAGCCCGGCTGGTAGGCTTCGTAGACGACATAGGTATTACCGATCAGTGCCCAGGCAGGCGCAAATCCGGGATCGCGCGCCGTGACCTCGTGCAACAGCAACAAGGCGGCATCGAGATTGTCCTGGCCACGCGCAATGTAGAGCTGGCGTGCCTTCAGGTATTTCTCGTAGGCTTCAATGTCATTCGTCCGGTCGACAACCAGCGACTCGCCTGATTTGAGGCCCAGTGACAACGCGAGTTCGCCAGCAACAGCCTTCGCAATGTCGTCCTGAATGTCGAACACGTCCGTCAATTCGCGGTCATAGGTCTCCGACCACATATGGAAACCGTCAGACGAGCGGATCAGCTGGGCCGTAATGCGCAATTTCGTGCCTGACTTGCGCACGCTTCCCTCCAGCACATGATCGACGCCGAGCTGGCCGCCAATCTCGCGGAGGTCTTCGTTCTTGCCTTTGAAAGAAAAGCTGGATGTGCGCCCGGCCACTTTCAGCTTCGGGATACGGACGAGGACGTTCAGGATCTCCTCGGAAATACCATCGGAAAAGTATTCCTGATTCCCGTCGGGCGAGAGGTCGATGAACGGCAGGACAGCGACGGAAGCCCCAGTGCCGACGGCCCGGCTTGCCGCTGCACCTGCAGCTCTACCCGCTTCCGGTACCAGCCGGTCCCCGATGATCATTACGGCAACCAGCGCCAGACCGGCGATAATCACATAGTCGAGCTTTCGGCCCGTGCTCTGCGTGATGCTTTCGCCGTCGGCTACCGCCATGGTTGGCTTGATGCCCTCGGGCGTCATCTCGAAGGCCCAAGCGAAGATGATCGCGATCGGCAGGCCAGTCATGATCAGCGCAATGAAGACTTTCAAGACCCAGGCTGGTGCCTCGAACGTCGGTAAGGTGGCCACGCCAATCTGGATCAGAAGCCAGCCGACAACCGCGTAGACGCCCGCCACCCGGAACACATTCCGGCGGCGCAGTTCGCGAAAGAATTGGTTCAATATAGTCACCGCGTGCTTAGCCTTTAAGGCGTAGCATGCTTGGGATCGAAAGCAACATAAAGGGGTAGGCGCTCCCACAAGCCCGCAACGCCTTCATCTCAACGCTTGCCGATCTCGGATTCGAGCTCAGGCAGGAAGCCCTCGTACTGTTCCAGTATGGGGCGATACGCGCGCTGGCGTTCCCGTGTCGTATAGCTGATCGCCGATACGGCCGAGGCCGTTAGTGGATTTTCGCAGAGTGTCTCGATATCAAAAACCACACCGACGAAATCTCCGAGGAATGGGTCGGCATATGTCCGGGTCAAATCATACTGCACCTGCTCTTCGATGATGAAGCGATAGTGCTCAACCTGGCGCGAGACCTGGTCAAAACCGGCGCCACGCCATTCGACCAGAGCGATGATACGGGCCATCTCTTCCTTGATCCTGTCATTGCGGATGATGTCGATCGTGCCCGCAGCGGCCATCTCGTCGACCGTCCGCCTAAAAATGCGCGGCGGGTTGATATAGCCGAGCGTGTTCACGCCGCGCTGGAACGCCTCTGAGTCCTCTGGCGCCACCGCGCAAGCCTTCAGCGACTTCAGAACCACGGCCTGATCGGACAGCTGCTGGTCAAGGAACCTGATATCCCGCGTTTGGCCCGCCACGCTCTCGGCGAAATCCTCCTTCAGCCGGATGAGGTATTCTTGCTCTTGCGCCTGCTCAATTCGCGCCGCATTCCAGTTATTGACCTGCAGGCCGAGGAACACACCGAGCACCACGATCAGCGTCTCCACTGCCACGGTGAACCAGTCCTGCTTGCGGAACGCGTTAGTCAGTCGGTGCAGGATCATCGGCGACGCTCCAGTTCCTTGTCGATCGCGGCGATGGCGCGTTGTGCCGCCTCATTCTGCTTTTCCATGTCCATAGGCGTGGACACCACATGCCCCGTCCATTCCGTGAGGAGGGGCTGCATGTCGGGTTTGGTCACAATCTCATTCACAGCCCGCGCGGCTGCGTCATCTGCGACGCCCTCTGCGCAATCGAGCTCATATGTTTCTGCGCCCCCGGTGACGTCGTAACAGGTGGCCCAGTAATAGGTCTGGGCGTCTATTGGAATGAAGCGGCGAACCAGTGAGCGATACATTGGCGGTTCCTGCCACGTGCTTGCAAGATTTGCATTCTGCGCCAGGTAGAACTCGACGGCGTCGATGACCTCACGTGATCGTGGTAGTCCGTCTCTTCGCATTTCAGCGTAGGTTGTCGCGTGAACCTCAATCTTCTGCCATTGCGACGCGTGAAAGAAATCGACCAGCACAAGCCAGCAATTATCCCCGCAGGGTTTGCCTGCTGCCATGAAGTCGAGCGAGCGCTTTCCCGCCTCCGCCACCTGGTTCAGCGCATACGCCTTTTGTTCTGTCGTCTCTATTCCCGCCTCAAGTTCACGCCGCAATTCGACCAGTAGACCGGTTTCCCGCTCCATGGACACCCGCGCAGCGTTCCAGTTTGATACCTGCAAACCAACGAACACGCCGACAACAACGATCAGGAAGTCGAGTCCTATGGCGGTCCATTCCTGTTTCTTGAAATGAGAGATCACGCGGCGCAGGATCATCTGGTCCTCTCCTCCGGCACGTTGACGCCCCATCTGCTGTTCAGTTCAGCTGCGACAAGGGGGGAGAAGGCGACATAGGCTTCCAGTATCGGGTAATACGCCTCAAGGCGTTCAGCCGTCGCATAACTGACTGCCGAAATGGCGTTCGCAGGCCCGGTGTCTTTGCACAGCAATTCAATATCGTAGTCCACGCCGCCCCGCTGGTTTGCAACGAACGGATTATCAATCGTGCGATCCATCCGGTAGCGGATGTTGGGCTCTACCTTTTGCCGATAGCCGTCCATCACCATGATCGTTCGATCGAACCAGGTGGCGCGCCACTCAACAAGCGCGACAATGCGGGCGAGATCTTCGGCGACTTTGGGATTGCTGATAATATCGGTGCGGCCCGATGCGGTGACTTCGTCAATTGTCCGGCGGTAAAGACGCGGCGGATTTATCCAGCCTAGCGTTGCGATGCCACGCTGGAACGCGATCTCATCCTCCGGCGCGACAGCGCACGCATCGAGCGATTTGAGGATCAGGGCCTGATCGACAAGCTGCTGTTCCAGGAAGTGGATGTCGCGGGACTGGCCGGCAATGCTTTCCTCGAAATCCTCATGCAGCCGGATCAGTGTCGCGCGCTCAGCGGATCGGGCCGTGCGGTCGGTATTCCAGTTGTTCACCTGAAGACCGAGAAAAACGCCGAGCACGACGATCAGGGTTTCCACCGCGACGGTGAACCAGTCCTGCTTGCGGAAGGCATTGGTGAGACGGCGGAGGATCATTCGACCTGTTCCGCGGTGGCCTGAATCAGTTGTCGTCCGTCTTCCGAATATGTGGCCAGACTCGCCGCATACGCGTCGAGCTTTGTCGAAACCTGCCCGACATAGATTGTGTACAAGTGCTGGGTGATTGTGGCATTCGAGGCGAGCGCAATGATTTCCGCATTCCCGCAAATGCCTTCCGGTGTCTGTATCCGGTATTGGTCCAGGCCGCTCCACATTGCCATACCAGGCCTTGCGTCCAGGTCTTGTTCGCTCGTCAGGCCGAGTCCTGCTGCTCCATAGGCGGCCTGCTCGGCATCCTGTTTGATCCGGATGTAGCGCTGCCACTGGCGATCGATAAAAGTCATCTGATCAGCCATGTCGCGCACGCCGTTGCGTATCTCAGGCGACTTGATCAGGGAGAGCCGGCCGGTCTCCAGCGCCTCATTGGCGGACGCCAGCGAAAACCGGGGCGGTGGGAAGTCACCCACTCCCAGGATCAAGGCCTTCATCCCGTCATCCATGGCGAGACAATCCTCCTTATCGCTGAGGCGGACCGCCAGACTCTTCGCATCTGTCAGGATCAGGGTATTCAAGGAGAGATAATCCGCCATGTCGCCGCGCGCGTCTTCAGCCTCGACGATCATACGCGACAGCAAGTCCGCTTCGTCTGTGCGCATGACGCGCGCCACATTCCAGTTATTGACCTGCAGGCCGAGGAACACACCGAGCACCACGATCAGCGTCTCGACCGCGACGGTGAACCAGTCCTGCTTGCGAAAGGCGTCTGTCAGGCGGCGGAGGATCATGGGGCTTCAGCCTCCAGAGAAGGCGTCATGCCTTCGAGGGCAAAATCTGAGCGGACGCAATTTTCGGTGAACGTCGTGTCGGCCTCGAGCCGGTAGACGAGGCATTGCGTCCAGCGACCGAGACGCGCCGAGTCGTTGCGGAAATCCACCAGCCTGTCGGCGTTCGCGGCAAATTCCGGTTTCAGCGCCGACTGGTCGTCGACGTAAAAGACCGCCGGGTCCCGCTTCAGGTTGGGCAGGATTTCGTTCTCGACGAACGTGGCGTAGCGGACGTATTTCACGCCAACGCCGTCAAGTTCGGCATAGTAGAACGAGAGATCGAAGATCGTCACCGGATCGAACATGTCAGACAGCGGCATCTGCTGCACGGTTTGCCAGGTCTTCGGACCCGTGTCGGAGCCTGATATCCGGAAATAGTAGGGCGGCGGACGCTTTCCGGCGTCAAAGGCCGCCTGCCATTCCGCGACGCCGGTATCGATGGTGGACATGAACCGTGTCTGCACGTCACCCGCGTCCTGCAGGTCAGCGACCAATGCTTCCACGATCTGCTCGCGCCGGGCGTGGGCGGCCCGCTCCGCATTCCAATTGGTCACCTGCGTGGCGACAAAGACGCCGAGCACGACGATCAGGAAATCAATCGCGATGGCGGTCCATTCCTGGTTTTTCACATGGGCGATGACGCGGCGGAGGATCATGGCGTGATGTCCCCTTCGAACAGCTTTTTCAGCCCGAATGTCCTTATCGTCGCTTCAAGGTCATACGTCCTGCCTGACACCTGGGCGTTACGCAGTTTCAGGGCTCTTGCGACCTCGGGGTCACTCCGAAGGGCCAGAACGCCTTCCGTCATCTCTTCCGGGCTGGCAGTGAGTGTACAGGGATAGTCCATCGTGAGAAGCCCGACAGCTGCGCCATGGCTGTCATACTCCTTGTCGCCGCAATTCTTGCTGAGGTCATGGTGCAATGACGGCTCAATCGCCATGCGGAACAGGTCCCGATAGCGGGACGCCTGTCCCTCTGAGAGGATGATGGAAAAGACCGGTGTGTTGTAAATGCCAATAGCGGTTTCGCGCAGGCCAACATCGGAAATCAGCGCTAGTGAACCCGATGCCACGATCTCGTCAAAGGCCGCCCGTCGGCGTTCATACCAGTTGTACTGGCTCGCGCGGTAAGCGTTGATCAGAATGGTCTCATCATCCATTGCCGCCTTTCCCGATAGCCCCAGATAGGCCGCATCGCCCGCTCTGGACGCAACAGTATTGTATTCGAGAAGAGCGGTTGCGTATTCAAGTTCAGCTCGCAGTTCCGCCTTCAACCTTTCGGAATAGACCGCGGCGCGGGCACGCTCCTGAACCGCCGCGTTCCAGTTTGACACCTGCAAACCAACGAATACACCGACAACAACGATCAGGAAGTCGATCGCAATGGCCGTCCATTCCTGATTTTGGACATGCTTGATAACGCGGCGCAGGATCATTGGCTGGTCTCCATGACGGCCTCAAGCCCTGACGCGATATCCGGGTTGTAGGTGGTCAGATTGCCCGCCACGGTTTGTATGTTGGCGATCCGCAGGCGCAGCAACGGAACAAGCGTTTTGTCAGACCGCAAATTGCTTGCCGCATCGGCAATGGATTGCGGCGGCAGTCCCGTCTCGCATGCGTAATCGAGGGCATCCACGATAGAGTTGAAGTCGCCGGTAGTGATGATGCGGTCGCCGCAGTTTGCAGCAAGCGCGTTCTGGACGTGGATCGGAACAATCATGCGAAACGCTTCCCGGTAGCGAGACGCGACCCCTTCATTGGCGAGGTCGTCGAACACCGGGGCGGTATAGATGCGCATTGCCGTCAATCGCAGCGTCTGATCGCGAATGAGGCCAATGTTGCCGGTTGAGGTCAGCTCGTCATACGTCGCGCGGCGCCGAAAGGCCTCATTGTATTGGGTCGCCCTATAGGCGCTGATCAGCAACGATTCGTCGGACGCAGGGCTTTCGTTTTCGAGGATTGCGAGCGCCTTGTTCGCATGCGTGAGGACGTCGTCATAATAGCCGACCAGGAACTGGAAATTCCATGCTTCCTCAAGAAGGTCGGCGGTCAACCGTTCGGTAAACAGCGCGGATTGCTGGTCGACGGCGCGCCCCTCGTTCCAGTTTGAAACTTGCAGACCCACAAACACGCCGACAACGACGATCAGGAAATCGAGCCCGATCGCGGTCCATTCCTGTTTCTTGAAATGGGAGATGACACGTCGCAGGATCATCGCGCGGGTTCCGGTGCAGTGGATGTTTCCGGAGGGGCCAGTTTGAGTTTGTCGAGATAGTCGGCGAGGAAGTTCTCGTCGGTCGCTTCGACAATCGGGCCGGCCACTTCCATCATGGGCGTGCCTTCCCAGCCGGGCGCCTGAAGCGACCACCAGTGCTTGGCAAAGCGACTGCCAAAATAGTAGCGTGCCGAGTTGAGCACGTGCTGACGGGCATCTGCCCGGCTCGCCAGTCCAGCCGACTCCATCTGGAAGCGATGGTCCCATTGCAGCATCAGCGCGACCAGGATGGCGTCCATTGTCCGCATCTCCGGTTCCGTCAGGTCTTCCGGGTGCCGAATTGACTTGATCCAGACCTTGGAAATCTCCGGCTTGGCGATATTGAACTCGATCTCGGCGAGGACATCATTCTTCTGCTGTTCCATCGCGGCACGGGACAGGGCCGCGTTCTGGCGCACTTCCACGATCAGGATGATCAGGCCCAGCAGCACGCCGATATTCGCGCCTAGCGCCAGCCACTGGTTCAGTTGCTCTGTGCGGCTGCGGGCAGGGGCAGCCTCAACCGGCGGCGCCACGATCTCCGGTTCAGGGACCGGTTCAACGGCAGCGCCGGACGACCGGAACCGCGCCAGGAATCTCGGCAACTTCATGCCGCCATCGCCTCAGATGCAGGGACGCTACGCGCTGTGAATTGAAACTGTCCCACGCGTGTCCCCCCACGAAACATGTAGCGGCCCAACTATGGAATGAATCTTTCCAATTGTCTCGCGTCTTGTCCCGGAGCGCTTGAGCAGACGCCGAAACCGCAATGGCATCGCCGCATCGCAACATGTCGGCAAAGAAAAACGGCCCCCCGTTTCCGGAGGGCCGCCTTTGCGTTTTGCTTGGCTTGGCGCCTGGACTAGAAGCCCATGCCGCCCATACCGCCCATGTCAGGCATGCCGCCACCGCCGCCCGAATCTTTCTTCGGCGCTTCGGCAATTGCGGCTTCTGTCGTGATCAACAGGGCTGCAACCGAGGATGCGTTCTGCAGGGCAGAGCGAACCACTTTCACAGGGTCGATAACGCCCATGGCAACCAGGTCGCCATATTCTTCGGTCTGGGCGTTGAAGCCGTACGAACGCGACTTGTTCGACAGGATGTTGTTGACGACAACCGAACCTTCGACGCCAGCGTTCTCGACGATCTGGCGAAGCGGAGCTTCCAGCGCCTTGCGGACGATGTCGATGCCGGCTTTTTCGTCGTCGTTGAGGCCAACAACGTCGATGTTCTTGGACGCACGCAGCAGGGCGACGCCGCCACCAGGAACAATGCCTTCTTCAACAGCTGCGCGCGTAGCGTTCAGCGCGTCGTCGACACGGTCTTTCTTCTCTTTCACTTCGACTTCGGTCGCACCGCCAACCTTGATCACGGCAACACCGCCAGCGAGTTTCGCCAGGCGTTCCTGCAGTTTCTCACGGTCATAGTCCGACGTCGTGTCTTCGATCTGGGCACGGATCTGCGAGACGCGTGCTTCGATGTCTTTCTTCTTGCCGCCACCGTCGACGATGGTCGTGTCGTCTTTCGTGATCGACACGCGCTTGGCTTTGCCGAGCATTTCCATGCCGACGTTTTCCAGCTTGATGCCGAGGTCTTCGGAGATGACCTGGCCGCCCGTCAGGACAGCGATGTCCTGCAGCATGGCCTTGCGACGGTCGCCGAAGCCTGGTGCTTTCACGGCAGCGATCTTGAGGCCGCCGCGCAGCTTGTTCACGACCAGCGTGGCAAGGGCTTCGCCGTCAACATCTTCAGCGATGATCAGGAGAGGCTTCTGCGACTGGACAACCGATTCGAGGATCGGCAGCATTGGCTGCAGGCTCGACAGTTTCGACTCGTGAAGCAGGATGAGGACGTCTTCGAGTTCGACGTTCATCTTGTCGGCATTGGTGATGAAGTAAGGCGACAGGTAGCCGCGGTCGAACTGCATGCCTTCAACGACATCAAGCTCGGTTTCCAGCGACTTGGCTTCTTCAACCGTGATGACGCCTTCATTGCCGACTTTCGCCATGGCTTCAGCAATCATCGCGCCGACTTCAGTGTCGCCATTTGCCGAGATCGTGCCAACCTGGGCGATCTCTTCGTTGGTTTTCACTTTCTTGGCGTGGTGGGCGAGGTCCTTGACGACTTCAGCAGAAGCCTTCTCGATGCCGCGCTTCAGGTCCATCGGGTTCATGCCCGCTGCGACGCGCTTCATGCCTTCGCGAACGATGGCCTGTGCGAGAACCGTGGCAGTCGTCGTGCCGTCACCGGCGACGTCGTTTGCCTTGGAGGCCACTTCGCGCAGCATTTGTGCGCCCATGTTCTCCAGCTTGTCTTCAAGTTCGATTTCTTTTGCGACGGTGACGCCGTCCTTCGTGGAGCGCGGTGCGCCGAAGGACTTCTCGATCACCACGTTACGGCCTTTCGGGCCGAGCGTGACTTTCACTGCGTTTGCGAGCGTGTCGACGCCCTTCAGCATCTTCTCGCGGGCTTCGGAGCCGAAAACAACGTGTTTGGCAGCCATAGTGAGTTACCTCTTTGAATAGTTTGAAAATTCAGGAAATTGCGACGGGGTGGGAGACTAGCTCGCCAGGACGCCCATGATGTCGCTCTCTTTCATGATGAGCAGCTCTTCGCCATCGACGGTGACTTCCGTGCCGGACCATTTGCCGAACAGCACGCGGTCTTTCGCTTTCACGTCGAGCGGGATGCGCTTGCCGGCGTCATCGAGCAGGCCTGCGCCTACGGCGACAACAACGCCTTCCTGTGGTTTTTCCTTGGCGGTGTCGGGAATGATGATCCCGCCTTTGGACTTTTCTTCTTCCTTGACGCGGCGCACGACGACGCGGTCGTGGAGGGGACGAAGTTTCATGATTGAGCCTCTCGCTTTTCTACGTAGGTTCTGGGGTTGAATGGGTCGCGTCGGCACCGGGAGAGGGGAGGCTTTTGGCACTCACCTGCCCGGACTGCTAACGTTGAAGCGGAAATAGGAGTGGCAGGGGGCTCCGTCAACAGGCGGACCGTGAATTTTTTGTTCACCAAGCGACCGTCAATGCTATGAAATCAGGCAAGTTGGGGGCCCGGCATGACTCGAATCGAATATGACGCTGCAGGGAAACCCGTGAACGTGCCGAGCCTTGAGGCGATCGCCCGGAAACGCCCGGAATTCGCCCATGGCCCGAGAATCTGGGCCGAAACGCTGGCGCCCGCTCTCCATGCTCGCGAATCCGCGCGCCGCGAGACCTTCCGCAAGGTCTGGCGCAAGACGGCGATCGCCGCTGTGATTCCCTGGCTGCTCCTGCTCGTCTTCGGGGTCATGAAGCCGTTCCTGTTCGGGGCCTGGACGATTGCGCTGGCCTTCGGGACGCCGATTTCCATCATCCTGATTGCCGGCATGGACTGGTTGCGGATCTACGCCATGAAGTCTGCCACCAAGGAACTTGTTCTCGGCGCGGCCTGCCAGTGTTTCGGATTCACCTATGAAACGCTCGCGCCCGACGTGTCCCGGGTCACCGATTACCGCAGCCTCATCGCGGCGGCCAAGGCCCACCAGGCGCGGTATGGCACGCCCGGCGCCAGGACGGGCAAGCGCAAACGCAAGCGCGGCGGGCAAACCCGCATCACCACGCCGTTCGGCAGTGCCAGCTTCGGTGCGTCCGATGCCACCGGTCCCGAATGCCCAACCCCCGCTTATGATGTGCTGGACGATGCCAGCCTCCTGCCGGGCCACGATTCCCGCCATTTCGAAGATCTGATAAAGGGCACCCGCGCCGGGGCCGCCTTTTCCCTCGTCGAGGCCAAACTGGAAACATCCGGCAAGAATGGCGGCACCGTGTTCCAGGGCCTCCTGTTCCACGTCCAGTACCCGGATCGCTTCTTCGGCCGCACGCTCATGGCCCGCTCGCGCTGGTGGAAGCGCGGCAAGGCGGCGAAGGACCTGCAGAAGGTCAGCCTTGTCTCGTCGGAACTCGACCGGGCCTTCACCGTCTACTCCACCGACCAGGTCGAGGCCCGCGCCCTGCTGACGCCCGACCGGATGGAACGCCTCATCGCGCTCGAGCGCCATTTCTCCGGCGGAAAGCTGCGCGGCATCTTCGAGGAGGGGCACATGACAATCGCGCTCGAAGCGCCCGGCCAGTTCGAGGCTGGCTCCATCTTTAAACCCCTCGCCGACCCGGAACGTTTCGCCACCGCCCTCGTCGAACTCGGTCTCGTCTGTGACATGATCGACGGATTCCTCACCCGCGACTGGGCGCAGGACAGGTTGTAAAAGTGTTGGGTGCATTAAGCGCAGCGCAATGCACCCTTGTATTGTCATTTTGCTGTAGGATGTGCTTGGCAGGCGGGGCCTGGATGCACCCCTGGTCTTTGAGGACCGCAGCGTAGCGAATGGCCCGCCTGCCAGACTATCAATCGCCCTGAACAGTTGACTGGGGCCGGATATGGACCGGGACGGGCCCGCAGGCGCGTCCCGGCCGCGCCGCTCCTCGCCCGCCCCGTGGCCCTCCCCATGGCCCGCACCCATCGCCTGCCGCCGGAACTCGGCGCCGTCGCCACGGCCCTGCCGGGCCTGCTGCGGGCGACGCTCGAAACATGAGAAAGCTCGGGCTGAATCCGGCAGCCAATCAGACCAGTTTGCCGGGCGCCGGGAGGGTGGTCCGGGCGCTTGTGCAGGGCAGGGACATGACCGGTGCGCGCGGAGAGGCCCCTACCGTCCCACATCATATTTGTCGCTCTTGCGTTCGCCCAGCAACATGCGCTGTTCGAGCCGTTTGCGCAGGGCCGCATAATAGGCTTCCAGGAAGGCAAGGTCCGTCTCGCCCGTGCCGGGGTCCCAGCCCACCTTGGCGCGGATGCGCGCCGCCACTTGTTGCTTGACCACCGGTGCCGACTGCCTCAGCACGTCCTCAAGTACATGCAGTTCGTGGATGCCATAGGCGTCCACCTGCTGCGGCGTAAAGGCAAAACGCGCCCCCAGTTCCGGCGATGTCACTGCTGACACAATGTCCTGCATCAGCTGCGCCTTCGGTGCCTTGATCACCCAGGTTCCCGCCAGCAGGTCGCCGACCCGCATCTTGTCCTTGTTGAACAGCGGGAACAGCATGAATACGCCCGACCAGGCCAGTCCCAGCAGGGCGATCCATGCCCCCACCTGGTCGCCGCCCATGAACAGGAATTGCAGCGGCAGGCCGATCTCGACTTCCCGCATGAAATTGCGGGCCAGCACGGCATCCGCCGTCAACCGTCCGCCATCGCGTGATGCCACCCTCAGGCCCAGCGCGCGCTTGCCCGGCGTTGCCGCCTTCCGGCCTATCTCGAAGAAGATGAAATAGAAGTTCCGCAGCACGAAATGGAAGACCAGCAGGAAGGCAAAAGCGACATGCATTTGCCCGAACCCGATACCGGCTGCCACGTAAGCGAAAGCGATCCAGATCGCGACCATCACAGCCCACTGGATCGCCAGGTCGATGAACAGGGCCCCGGCGCGCTCAGCCACGCTCGCCAGCCTGAGCCGGATCTCCGCTCCCTCCGGTGTCACCAGCGTGCGTGTCATCTTGCCGACTCGCAACTGTTCGGCCAGGCGCGCCCGGCGGCGCTGTGCCGCTTCCATGCTGATGCCCGGACGGGCAGGGGCTGGCGGTTTGCTCACAGGCGGTGCTCCGCGCGCGGCAGGTAGAAATACCCGCACCACAGCACCAGGCTGGTCCCGGCGATGACATAGCGCACCGTATCGGAATTGATCATCTGCCGGCCGAACCCCTCCAGCAGGGCCGCAACGATCAGCATGATCACACAGCCCATTGCCATCGTGGCCGCCTGCTTGCCGGACGCCCGGGCAGACGCGAGCCGCGTTTTCTGGCCCGGAAACGCCACCGCCCCGCCAATCACGAAACCGGCCGCCCCGGCCAGCGTGATCGCGAACAGTTCCGTCACGCCATGGATCATCAGCCAGCCGGTGAATTCGTATCCCAGCCCCTTCTGCCAGAACACGGCATACATTGAGCCCAGCGAGACGCCATTATACAGCAACAGCCAGGCCGTCGGCACACCGAACGCAAAGCCCAGCGCGAAGGCGAACAGCGAAAGCTGCGCATTATTGTTGAACAGGGAACTGGCAAAGGCGGCGAGTTCGCTTTGCCCATGCTCGTTGGGGTCCGTGTAGATTGTCGAAAGCAGGTATTCCACGGTCGCATCCGGATTGCGTCCTTCCAATATGTTCTCGCCATGAAAGGTCCAGAACCAGTCCATGTCCTGCAGGCAGAGGAAGAAGGCCAGCCCGATGCCGCCAAAGAAGAAGAGGAAGGACAGCAGCGTCGGCCCCACCGCGCCGCGCACCGCCTGCGGCCAGCCGCGCCGCAGGAAGTCCATTATCCGCTCGCCCAGCGTCGTCCGTGCACCGTACACGAAGAAATAGGCCCGCGTGCACAGGCTCTCCAGATAGGTGATTACGTTCTGGTCCAGCGAGATCGACTTGGCCACGGACAGCGACGACACCGCCTGCCGGTACAGTCGCGGCAGGGCGGTCATCTCGTCATCGCTCAGGGCTTTGACGCCACTGTTCTCGGCCCGCGTCAGGATCAGGTCCAGCTTGCGCCAGTCGGCCTCGCGCTCTTCCCGGAAGCGATAGGATTTGAGCATGTCGCTCATAGCATGTCCCTCTGCTTGATTTGCAAGTAGCGCGAGATCAGCGCTCCGCCAAAGGCTTCGGGTTTCGTCTCGATGATCTGCACGCCCATCCGCTGGAGGCGCCGGAAGACCACGTCCCGCTCGGCCAGCATGCCGTCGGCGATCACCGCGCGGGTCACATCCTCGGTGGTTTCCGGCGGCGCATCCACCATGCCCGACAGGGCCTCATCCTCGAACGTCGCGAACAGGACCAGGTGCCGGTCGGTCAGCCGCTTCACGTTTTCCAGCATCAGTTCAGCTGAAATCGTATCGACGAAATCCGAGAAGATGATGATCAGGCTGCGCCGCTCCAGCCGGCTGGCCAGAGTCGACAGGGCCAGCGTGTAATTCGTCTCCTCGGTCGAATAATCGAGGTTAGCTGCCATGCTCTGCACCTTGGGAAAGCTGCGCGGTCCGCTCAGGAAACCGGTCGTCAGGCCGGGCCGCGAGTCGAACCCGTAAAACATGGTCCGGTCGCCCTGGCGCAGCGAGACAAAGGAGAGCAACAGCCCGGCATTGATCGCCCGGTCGATCTTCGGCACCCCGCCCAGCGGTTCGCTCATCAACCGCCCGGTATCGAACGCGAAGACGATATTATGGTTGCGCTCGGTACGGAATTCCTTGGCCAGGAGGCTGCGGTGACGGGCCGAATGTTTCCAGTCGATGGCCCGCCTGTCCATGCCACTGGTGAATTCGCGCAACGCATCGAACTCGCTGCCATCGCCGCGCTCGATCTGTGTCTTGATGCCGAAGGCGGCGTCACGCGAAAACAGGCGGATCGCCTCATCCTTTACCCAGCGAATGTTCGGCGTCACCAGGACATCATGGTCCAGCTGTGCGACATGCCGCTTCTGCACCAGGCCCAGCGGCCCGTTCCAGCGGCTCCACAGGCGCACCAGTTTCGCCGTGCCGCGCCGTCTCGGCACCAGCGTGAATTCATACGGCCGCTCCCGGCCTTCCCAGCCGCGCAGGCCTGAGGCCGGACTGTCCTCGAGCAGATCATTGGTCTCCAGCTGTACCTGCAGGCGACGCGGCAAGGCCCCGTTTGCGAACCCCAGCACGACCGGCAAGGGGTCGCTGCCGCCGACATAGAGCAGGGCGGGCGGCGCCATCTTCACGTCATAGGCGCGCAGTGACGCCCCGGTCATCGCATCCAGCAGGATCAGCGCGCCAACACCGACAATCCACCCCGCCGACACGATCCACAGCGCCGGGGCCATCAGTGCGATGGCCAGCATCAGTGGCGCGCCGAGCAGCATCAGGAAGACCGCGCGAGGCGTCGGCGAAATCACCGGGGCGCCGCCGTCTGCTCAATGATACCCGCCAGCGTCTCGTCCGTTGTCTTGCCTTCGATCTCGGCAGCCGGTGACAGCAGGATGCGATGGCGCAGCGCTGGCAGGGCCAGCGTCTTCACATCGTCCGGTATCACAAAGTCGCGCCCGTCAATCGCCGCCCTTGCCCGCGCTGCCGTCGCCAGCGCCGCCGCTGCCCGCGGGCTCGCGCCGGTTTCCAGCGCCGGGGTTTCCCGCGTCGCGCGGATCAGGTCGACAATGTAGGAGATGATGTCGTCCTTCAGCTTGATCTGCGAGACGGTCTCGACCGCCGTGTCCAGGTCTGCCGCAGAGATCACCGACCCGATCCCGAACGAGGCGGGTGTGTTCATGCCGGTCCGCGTGCCATGCTGCGCAACAATGGCGAACTCTTCCTCGCGGCTCGGATAGTCCAGCGTATGCTTGAACAGGAACCGGTCCAGCTGCGCCTCGGGCAGGGGATAGGTGCCTTGCTGCTCGATCGGGTTCTGCGTCGCGATCACGGTGAAGCGCGGGTTCAGCGGATAGGACTCCCCGTCAATCGTCACCTTGCGCTCCTGCATGGCTTCCAGCAGGGCCGCCTGGGTCTTCGGCGGCGTCCGGTTGATCTCGTCGGCCAGCAGCAGATCGGTGAAGATCGGCCCCTTGGTCAGGCTGAACTCATTGGTCTGGAAGTTGAACAGGTTGGTGCCCAGCACGTCGCCCGGCATCAGGTCCGGCGTGAACTGGATGCGCCCGAAGTCGAGCGATATCGATTTGGCGAAGCATTGCGCCAGGAGCGTCTTGGCCGTTCCCGGCGGACCTTCCAGCAATACGTGTCCTGACGAAAACAGCGCCGTCAGCAATATGTCGACCGTCGCGTCCTGGCCGATTACCGCCTTGCGCACTTCGCTTCGGATACGTCCCGCCAGCGTCTTGATGTCACTTACGTTCATGCGTGCCTCTCCTGAGAATGTCGCGTCGCCAGCGATACAGTTCGCGGGCCCTGGTCATCAGCTCTTCGCGACTGGCTGATGCCGTACGAAGGCCGCGTTCGATTTGTGAAAACGTCTTGCCTGATTGCTCTTCCGGTCCCAGCCTGTCGAACAGGGCGGAAAGCTGGGCTTCGGTCATCGTCCTTGGCGCCGCGATCTCGCGCGCCACGCGCCGCCGCATCATGGTCAGGTAGCCGGGCGCCAGCCGCGTCTCCCGTCGCGCCATCGTGAACAGGCCCGCTGAATTGTCGACCAGCGCCTGCTTGCCCAGCGCGATCACCCGGGTCTCCCGCGTCGTCGGACCGAAGCGCACCAGCGCGGCCCATCCTAGCAGGAAACCGGCGAATAGCGCTGCCAGAGTCGCGCCAACAAAGGGAATGTCGAACATCATCTGCAACAGGTTTTCCGAACGGACAAAGCCATGCAGCGTCGCGTCGAAAATGATCGGCTCGGCCTCATCATAACGCAGCCAGTCCATCAGTTGCACAGCGAAGCGGGCATTTTCCCGCCTGGCCAGCCCGAACGTGTTCAGCATGTCCGGGTCGGCCAGCACATAGATTTCCTGGTCGCCCAGCTTGCCCAGCAGGATTCCGTCATCAGTCCAGGCAATCGGCACCAGTGAGTTCGACCGGATGACCTGCATCTTCAGGTCCGGCCTCAGCGCCATATCGCCGAACGGCGTATCTGTGAGTCGCGGCACGTCGATCCGGCCGATCTCGCCGTGGATATCGAGTTGGCCCAGCAGGTCGTTCAGGCGACGCGCGTCCATGAAGCGGGTGTCGCGCTGACGCTTCTTGTTGAGCCTGTCAGTTTCCCCGATCCATTTGGGCAGCACGATCAGCGTTGTCGGCTGCAGCGTGAGAGCGTGCAGCTTGTCGCCCATGCCTTGTGGCGAGACGGTGACAATCATCACGCCCCAGTCGCGTTCGGTCAGCCGGTGTTCGAGACGCGAAATTTCGACCGGGTAGCCTTGTGCGTCGAGAAACTGGACGATGCCATTATATCCGATGGCAGACGTTGAGTAGGGATGATCGCCAGCCTGGTCGCGGTTGCGCAATTCCGGCGCCCAGCCGGCAAGGACCATCACGGCGCCGAACGAGATAATCGCGATCGCCATCAGGATGCCGACGGTGCGTGCCGAAAAGGGAGATGAGGTTTCCACCCGCACACTCATTCCCAGCCCGCTCCGAAGGCGAAATGCTCGTACGAGCCGCGCGCGGTTTTCCAGCCGTCTTCATCAACATCCCGGTCGCCAAAGAAACTTCGCTCGACAATCATAATGATGGGGCTGAGGGCCATTTTCGCATGATCAGGCAACAGGCCCAGCCCGCCGATCTCGCGCGCCGTCAACGAGCGCGGAACGCCGCCTTCGAGCCGCTGCTGGATGTCATCAATCGAACGGAACAGCAGCAGGTGCACGGCCTCGGCGAATGCGCCCGCCTGCGCCAGGAGGTCGGCCTCTTCCAGCAGCGACCGCGCCCGGTCGGCATCAGGGCGAATATCGGGCAGGATATCGTCCGGATTGCCCGGCTTGAGGTCGCCAGACTTGCCGAACCGGACCCGAATGGCTTCGCCGAACAGGAAATAGAGAATGCTGGCTGCGACCACTGCAATCGCGGTCCAGAAAATGAATTGCAGGAAGGGACCGAGGCTTTCAAGGAACTGGGAAATCGCCTTCAGCCATTTCGGCTGCGGCTTGAATTGTGGCAGGTCGGCAGGATCGTCCGATTCGGGCCGCTCCAGCTGGAGTTCCCCGCGTGCTGGCTTGGGCCTGGTTTCAGGTCCGCCGGCCTCCGGTCGCTCAAGCTGGAGTTCGCCGTCCGTTGGTCCCCGGCTATCGGCGCCGCCCCCGGAGCCTGATGATTCGGACGGGAGCCCTCCCACGGGAGTGTCCAGCGGGTTGTCTTGGAAGTCCGGATCAGGCCTGCCCGACTGCAGCCCGCCCTTTCTCAGATAGGCATCATGCGCCCGGTCGACGGATTCGAGGTCTGTCCGGGGACCGGGCTCAGCCCCGGCCGCCTGCGCCCAGCTCACAGGCGAAGCCAGCATATAGGCGAGCGCGCATAGCGCTCCCATCCGGATCGGCAAGCTCACGTTTCGACCCTCCTGCCTCAGGCGCCCCGGTTGCCTGCGCGTGTGCCAGACTATTCCAGAGGTTGCGCGTTGCTTCAACGCCCTATTGCCCCGCGGCCCGGTCCACCCGATATAGCCGATCCAAGGCAGGGATGAGGCGGAACATGGACAAGGCTGAGCACTATCGCGACCTGAAAGCGGAAATCGACAGCGTCGTGTCCGGCGAAACCTCGGTCACGGCGCGCTATGCGACCGCCGCCTGCATCCTGGCCCAGGCCATGGCCCCGCGCTTTTTCTGGACCGGGTTCTATATCGTTGACCCGCTGAAGCCCCGCGAACTCGTCGTCGGCCCCTACCAGGGCACGCTCGGCTGCCTGCGGATACCCTTCGAAAAAGGCGTTTGCGGCCATGTCGCCGCCACGGGCGAGCCGATCCTCGTGCCGGACGTGCACGCGTTCCCTGGGCATATCTCCTGCGATTCAGCCTCGAATTCGGAAGTCGTCGTGCCCGTCTTTGATGCTGACGGCAAACTGGTCGCGGTGCTGGACGTGGATTCCACTGATCTCGACGCGTTCGATGCGACCGATCTTGAGGGCCTAGTTGCTATCTGCAACAGTCTCCTCGTCGCCTGACAGCACGCCCGGCTCAATGTTCAGCGCCATGTCACGCGGTGCGATGATTTCGGTGACCGCCTCGATCCGCGCGATCAGGTTCTCTTCCAGGATGTCCAGCTTGCGGGCGCGCAGCTCACGGTGCGGCTCGACCGGATAGTGCAATTCGTTCCAGGTGTCGGTCTCGGACGTGTACTTTGGCCACTCCGGAAGCGTGTCCCCGTTCGGGTTTCCGGTCCGGGCGAAATTCGTCCAGTAGCTGGTCATGATGTCGGTCAGTTTTTCATCGACATGCGACACGGGCAGCAGGGGCGAGTGGCTGTCGAACACGAACGGAATTTCCGCCGAATGGTAGGCGCCGATCGTCTGGTGCTTGGACGGCCAGGTGCGCGAGAACATGTACATCCAGGTCGGTTGCCCGGCATCGGCATTCTCCTTGCCGATGAACCGCATGTGCACGCCGAACATGTCGTCGCCCAGCATGTCGGCCGCGCCCCGGTCCCAGGTTTCCAGGCTTTCCATCCCATAAAGTGACTGCAGGGCTTTTGCCGGATTCGTGCCGAACACATCAGCGAGCGCCTCCTCGCGTTCTTCCAGTGTACCGGTGTTCTGCTTCGACAGGACCGTCGGAGACCGGATCTCGTCGTAGAAGAGCGAGCCCTCGTCGGCATTGTATCCGGCCAGCATCGGCAGGTGCGGAACGTTTCCGTCGCGGATCGCCTTGCCGATCATTTCCGGCAGGATCTTGCCGTCCACATTGGGCAGGAAATAGCTCGTCAGGTCGCTACGTGCTTCGGCTCGCGAGATGATGGCTGCGGCAGGAATGGCGCGCAAGTCGGCAGCCACGGCTGCGGGCGGGACGAGTGTCGATAGGAACTCGGTGCCGACATCCTCGGCGCTCCGCACATTCGCCAGTGGTGATTTTTTCAGGTGTATCGCATTGTAGCTGCTTGATCCGCTCTCTAGGATCACCTTGTCGAACAGGCCGGCAGAATAGGGCGAAGCCATCAGTTCGCTGACCGATTGTGCGCCCGCGCTTTCGCCGAACACAGTGATGTTGTTCGGGTCCCCGCCAAAGCTCGCTATGTTGCGACGGACCCAGTTCAACGCCGCCATCTGGTCCATCAGGCCATAGTTTCCGGATGTGCCATCGGCTTCCGTCAGCGCGGGGTGGGCGAGATAGCCGAGTGGGCCAAGGCGGTAATTGATTGTGACCAGAACAACGCCTTTTTCGACGAGGCCGTTCGACTGGTAGATGCTGGTCGATCCGGCCCCGGCCTGGTGCGAGCCGCCATGGATCCAGACCATCACGGGAACGGGCACGTCGCCGTCCAGGTTCCCGGTGCGCACGTTGAGGAAAAGGCAGGTCTCCGATTCCGGCGGGCGCGGCTGGGCGGCGAGGTATTTCTCGGCCAGGACGCGTTTCCACCAAGGCAAGCCGACACCTTCCACGATGTCATTGACGAACCCGCCAAGGCTGGCGCGCGGCTGCAGGCATTCTGCGCCGAACTTGCGGGAATCACGTGGAATTGCGCCCCACTGGGGGGCGGCATCGGGCGCCGTCCAGCGCCGGGCTGTCGCGTAGGGCAGTCCGTTGAAAACCTTGATATCCGGGTTGTCGTGGTCAATGCCGCCGATCACCACGCCCTGCTCAATGCGCAGCGGTTCTGACATTTCCATAGGCTCTGCCGGCTGGTTCAACTTGAACCAGCCCCAGGCCAATCCCCCGGCCAGGGCAAAAAAGAGTACTATACTCAGTCGTTTCATGGCGTGGGTCCCGCCCATAATCAGCAAGAACTATACCAGATTCCGGGACATGTCACGACGACCGGTCCGTCTCAGGACAGAGTGTCGAGTGCCTGTGTCACAGCGGCAACAAGATCGCGGGTCGGCTCGATTCCTGCGGCGAACCGCACAAAACCCTCCGGAACGGCGTCGCCCCAGCGCGCCCGGCGCTCCGCGCTCGAATGCACGCCGCCGAAACTCGTCGCCGGAGAGAGTAGGGCGCAGGCGGAAATGAACCCGTCCGCATTCGCCTGGCTGGCGAGCGTAAAGCTCACAATCGGCCCGAAACCACTCATTTGCCGCCGTGCGACCTGATGAAACGGGTCATTGCCCAAACCGGGATAGTTCACGGCAAGTACCGCCTTATGTCCTTGTACGGCTTCGGCTACGGCCAGCGCATTGGCGTTCATGCGGCCGAGGCGAACGTCCAGCGTCTCCAGCCCCCGGTGCAGCAAATAGGCGTCGAACGGCCCGACAATCGCGCCCGCCAGCCGCCGCCAGGTCTTCACGCCGTCGAACAATTTGGCATCTCGCGTCGCCACATGGCCGCACAAAACGTCCGAATGGCCTGCCATGGCCTTGGTATCCGACAGCACGCTGACATCGGCCCCAAGGTCCAGCGGTTGCTGGCACAGCGGCGTGGCGGTCGTATTGTCAGCCATCACCAGTGCGCCCGCTGCTTTCGCACGCTGGGCGACTTTCGCAATGTCGCACACGGCCAGTCCGGGGTTGGATGGCGATTCGATCAGCACCAGCCTGCAGCCGGCCATGTCCGCCTCGGCCATGTCCGCCGTCGGGCATGTGCGCATGGTCACGCCCATCGGCTCGAACTGGGCGACCAGCAGGTTGCGGACATTATAATAGCCATCCGACGGCACCAGCACCGTGTCGCCGGGGCGCAGCACCGAATAGAAAACCGAGGCAATCGCCGCCATGCCCGACGGGAAGCAGACCACGTCGGCGTCTTCCAGGATGCCGATCTCGGCCTCCACCGCCTCGACCGTCGGGTTGCCGTTGCGGCCATAGAAATGGCTGCCATCCGGCTCGCCTGGCAGATGGAAGACGGAGGTCGCATGGATCGGCAGTGATACCGCCTCGCCCTTCGACAGGCCCTGGCTCCGATGATGCAGCAACCGGCTGATGGCAGATGGCGTGTCAGTCATTGAGGATCAGACCTTTTTGCCATTAGCCCAGCTTGGCCGGGTTACGATCAGTTCCTGGCACAGGAGGCCCGCGTCGCGGTGGCGGGACATGGACTTGTAGTCCTTGTGGTTCAGCATGGCGATGAAGGCCTGACGCGTCGGGAAGTGATTGACCAGAACCGCGTCCCAGTCGCCGCCACCGATAAAGTAGCGCTCGGTCGATCCGAGCAGCATGGTCGAGCCGCCAACCTCTGCTGCCGCCACGGAGAAGGCTTCCGAGTATCGCTGGTAGGCGGTCTCGCCACTGATCGCCTCGCCATGTTCCGGGGCGCCTTCGGCATACTCCGCCTTCACGCGGAATTTCAGCAGGTTCACCTGCGCGACAGGGCCATCATACGGGTCGTCGCGAAAGGCGCGGAACTGGTCGGCGGTCGGCTGGAAGGCGGGCATGTCATGTGTCCTTGTTTATGTGGCGCGACTTCGGGCGCTTGTCCGGATGCTTGCTGAAAAACCGCTCGGTGTAAAACAATGCCGCTGCGTGAAGCGCATGCTGGGCTTCCAGCCCCTCATACGCGAGGAAGTCAGCATAGGGCATTTCCAGCACCTCAATTTCCTCGTTCGGGTCCAGTGATTGCTCATGTGTCTTCGTGCATCCGGTGGCGAGGTAGTAGTGGATACGGTTGTCCTGAATGGCCGGGTTCGGGAAGCAGGTGCCGACCGGGATCATGTCGCGCGCCGAATAGCCGGTCTCTTCCTGCAGCTCCCGTTGGCCTGCCCGCGCTGCGTCGGTTTCACCCGGGTCCATCACGCCGCCTGGAATACCGAGCAGGACCACGTCACCCGCATGGCGATACTCGCGAATCAGCACGACGTTGCCTTCGTCCGTCACTGGAATCAGTGTCACCCAGTCTGTGAACTCCAGCACATGATAGGCCGGTACGACATGGCCGTCCTCGCGCGCGCACCGGTCCGTACGCAGCGACAGGAACTTGTCCTTGAAGGTTTGCCGGCTCTCGACAATTTTCCAGGGCTTGATGGTCATTTCGTCAGGCCCATGCGGGCCAGCTTGGCCATCAGCAGCAACCAGGGGCCCGCGTGGAGAAAGAAGTCGAAGATATCAACCGGCCTCGTCAGGGTTCCCGCGGTCAGCATTTTCAGTTTTTCCCAGATGTGCGGCTCGGGCGTGAACGGCGCCAACCCCAGCGTCAGGCATGCGACGATCACGATAATGAGCGGGATCCGGTCGAGTAATTCCATCATGCTGTGGCCTGTTGTTCGGGTTTCAAATAGCGCTCCAGGAACGCCATGCGCGTCTTCATCAAATGCACCTGCAGCGCTTCGCCGCGAATGCCGTGGCGCTGGCCGGGATAGGTCATCAGTTCGAACGCCTTGCCCTTTTCCTGCAGCGCCGCCATCAGGCGTGTCGTGTTGTCGAAGGTGACATTGTCGTCGGCCATGCCATGCATCAGCAACAGGGGCGTTGCGAGATTGTCGATATATGGGAAGACGCTGGAGGCTTCGTAGCCATCCGGATTGTCCTCCGGCGTATCCATGTAGCGCTCGGTATAGAACGTGTCGTAGAGACGCCAGTCGGTGACGGGCGCGCCCGCGGCAGCTGCGGCAAACGTGCCCGCCGGCGCCTGCAGCACCGTCATCAGGGTCATGTAGCCACCATAAGACCAGCCCTGGATTGCGATGCGGCGGGCATCGACGAAAGGCTGGGCTTTCAGCCAGTCGACGCCGACCAGCTGGTCGCGCACTTCCGGCCCGCCCGTGCGGCGATAGATGACGTCTTCGAATTGCTTGCCCCGGTTCGCCGAGCCGCGATTGTCTAGCCGGAACAGGATGTAGCCCTCGCGCGCATAGAACTGGTCTGATACCCGGCCCCATTCATTGACCACGGTCTGCACGTGCGGCCCGCCATAGACCTCGACGATGACCGGATATTTTTCCGCAGGATCAAAGCCCGGTGGCTTGAGGATCGAATAATAGAGGTCCTGACCATCCTCGGCTGTCAGCGTGCCGAATTCCGGCAGGGCATGACGGGGAAGGAAGGGGGCATAGGGATGGGTCTCATCCAGCCGGTTCTCTTCGATCCACGCGATCAACGACCCGTCCGCCTTGTACAGGCCCACCTGCGGCGGCTGGCCCGGCGACGCACTTGTGCCGACAAAGGACTGCCCGTCCGGCGCCATCGTGATCGCCCATGACTTGCCCAGTTCGGTAATGCGGACCGGTTTGCCACCCTGAAGGGGTGCCGTGTAGAGGTGGCGCTCGAGAGGCGTGTCAGCATGGGCCGTGAACATCACCGCGTCATCTTCCTTGCTGAAAGCGAGGACGCGATCGACGGCCCAGTCGCCTTCGGTCACCGCATGAAGATCACCGAGACGGTTCATGCAGGCGACGTGGCGATAGGTACTGGACTCGGTCGTCGTCAGCACATGGACCGGTTGCGTGGAGTGCGTGCTGCGGGGCTCAGGTGCGAAGGGCAGCCAGTCTGCATTGAGGTTGATCCAGCAGGGCTGCGTCTCTGTTTCCATCGGGGCAGGGGACCAATCCGGTCCGGCAAAGCGCGTGCCGCAGAGGCTTGTCTGGTCCCGGTCCACGCCCTGGACGATCAGTTCTTCATCAGGCAGCCAGTTCACGCGCGTGAGGTACTGGTCCGTCGCGGGCCCCCAATCCTCTTTGCGCCATTTCAGCTCGACCGTCTCCCCCGTCGCCATGTCGCGAACAAACAGGTCCACCACGGCATTTGGCCGCCCGGCGCGCGGGTAGCGCTGTTCGATGACCGTCACCTTGTCCGCCTCTATGTCGAAGCGTGGTATGATATCGACGGTGGATTCATCCACGCGTGTGTAGGCGACGTAGCGGTCGTCCGGGCTCCACCAGTAACCGGTGAAACGATGCATCTCTTCCTGCGCCACGAATTCGGCAACGCCATAGGAAATCGCCTTGTCCGGTTCGGCAGTCGGCGACAGGCGCGTCTCGGCATCCGTGGTGAGGTCGATTGCATACAGCGCGCCTTCGCGCACGAAACTCGCATAGCGCCCTTTTGGCGATACTTTCGCGTCCGTTTCGAACGCATCGGTGTCGGTCAGCTGGCGGACCTGCGGGACCCCTTCGCCCAGGGTTGCCAGGTAAAGGTCCCCCCCCAGCGGCACCAGTATCGTGTCGGCCGTGCCCCAGCTGTAATCGACAATGCCCTTGGTGCCCGCGATCCGCTTGCGCTCGCGCAGCGCCTTCTCCTCTTCAGAAAGCTCTGCGTCGTGAGGTTGTAACAGCTGCGAATTGATCAGCCGGCTCTGAACGCCCGTTTGGACGTTGAACTGCCAGAGATCCAGCCGATCCTGCTCATCCGGGCGTCCTTTCAGGAAGGTCACCCGTTCGCCGTCCGGGGAAAACTTCACGCCCCGTGGGGACGAGCCCGACAGGGAAGGGGAGGCGTACAGCCGCTCCGGCGTCAGTACTGTTGTGGAATCAGGCAATTCGGCTCTCCGCTGGCTCAGACGCGCACACTAGCGCCCACGGCGCTCCTGTCATCCCGGCGCCTGAAAATCACGCTGTGATTGATTTATTGTGGCAAAACTGTGTTTTCCGTCTAGCCAGCCTGCCGGTCTGTTCTAATGTGCCTGCATGGATAAGGGGCACTTCAATTATGAACGCGCTCAAACCCTGCTTGACGGCAGTGAGGGCGGGGAATCGCTCCTGAAGGCGGTCGAGGCCCTGCGCAAGGCCGCCAATGACGGCCACGCCGCCGCCGCAAACACTTTCGGTACCATGCTGCACCATGGCCGGGGGGTCCACCAGGATCTCGCCGCCGCGAGAGCCTATTATCACCAGGCTGCCGAGACCGGATTGCCTGCCGCGCGTTTCAATCTCGGCTTCATGCTCGTGCGCGGGCTGGGTGGCGAGAAGGACGAGGTGCGGGCCCGCACCCTGTTCCTGCTCGCAGCAGAAGACGGCGAGCTCGATGCCATCACCCATGTCGGTGCCATGATGATGACCGGTGCTGGCGGTCCGCAGGACTTCGACTCTGCACTTGGCTGGTGGGCCCGGGGCGCCGACCTCGGCGACAGCCGTTGCGCCTTCAACCTTGGCATCGCCCATGCGGGTGGCCATGCGGGAGACGTGAATTTCGTGGCCGCATGGCACTGGTTCAAGCAGGCTGAACGGTTTGGAAATGAGGGCGCGGCGGTGGAACTCGCTCGCCTGGAGATCGTGATGTCGGAAGAAGAACAGGCCGCCGCGATCGCCTGCAATAGCCGCTAGGACGCACCGGTAGCCTATAGCCGTTTCTTGGTGCGCCATTTCAAACAGAACACCGCTTTCGTCGCCCACACCTGCAGACTGCGGCTGCATTGAATCCTGAACAAATTGCAATTCGTTCAGGATGCTGTTAGCGTGGCACGGTAGGGGAGAGACGCAATGCTCAAATGGATCGTGAGACTGGCCGCGGCTTTGGCCGTATTTGTCATCGCTGCAGGATGGTGGCTGTTTGCCGGATTCAGCAAGGCGCCCGGCGCAGCACCAGGACTGCTGGAAATTGATCAATGGCGCAGCATGATCCGCGACACGGGAGGCGACCTGCCGACGGACATTCGCGTGTTGGAAGTCGGTCACGACTCGGCCCCGATGCTCGCGGCCCGCGCGGGCGCGTTCACCGGCCAATGGCTCACCAGCTACAATTCTGTGCAGATCGTCTTTCCAGGCAGCACGCTTGTCATTGGCGGCGCGCTCGACCGGGCGACCTCGGAGGGGATGGTTCAGGTTCCGGACGACTGGTCATTTGACGACGCGGCCTATCGCACGGTCGTCGATGCAATGCTGAGGGCCGACAAGGTGCTGATGACGCATGAGCATCTCGACCATGTCATGGCGATTGCGCGGCACCCAGACCCGGACGCGCTTGCGCCGCGCCTGTGGCTGAACGCGCCGCAGTCGGCGACCCTGCCGCAATTTGCGGGCGGTGAGCTGCCTGCCGTTCTGCGTGACCTGCCGCCCCGCCTGGACGGAACGGTCCAGTTAGTTGCGCCCGGCGTGGTGGCGATACCGATGGCCGGTCACACACCGGGCGCCCAGCTGTTTTTCATCACGCTGCAAAATGGCCAGGAATACCTGATGATCGGCGACACGGTCTGGTCGATGTCATCGATTGAAGAACTGACGATGCGCCCGGTCTTCACGCAATTCATCGTGTTCGATCCGGACGAAGACCGTGCCGCCATCCGGGAGCAGATACGGGCGATTCACGACCTCATGCTGGCCAATCCGCAATTGACCGTATTTCCCAGCCATGATCGCCTCTGGCTCGGAAAGCTCTCGGAAGAGGGACGGATCATATGGGGCTTTGCGGACTAGCGTTGCCATTGACTGCTTGATTTTCCGCCGCGCGCGCGCAAGTACAGCGCGTCCCATACCCGTTTGCACAGGAATACCCCGCCATGGCCGGTCCCCAAATCGTTTTCCACATGCAAGGTCTGACCAAGGCCTATCCTGGCGGCAAGAAGGTTTTTGAGAACATCCACCTCAACTTCCTGCCGGACGCCAAGATCGGTGTCGTCGGTGTGAACGGTTCGGGTAAGTCGACCCTGCTGCGGATCATGGCCGGTGAAGACAAGGATTTCCAAGGCGAGGCCTGGGCCGCCGATGGCGTAAAGGTTGGCTACCTGCCGCAGGAACCGAAGCTCGACCCGACGCTGACGGTGTTTGAAAATGTTGCCTACAAATGCCCCGAGAAGCAGATGCTGGCCGAATTCAACGCCATCTCCGAAAAGCTCGGCGAAGACTATTCCGAAGAACTTATGGATCAGATGACGGCGCTGCAGGAGCAGATCGACGCGGCTGATGCCTGGGATATCGATTCCAAGATCGACATGGCCCTGACGGCGCTAGGCTGCCCGGAGAATGATGCAGATGTCGCTGCCCTGTCCGGCGGTGAGGCGCGCCGCGTCGCAATCTGCCAATTGCTTCTCTCCAAGCCTGACATGATCCTGATGGATGAACCGACCAACCACCTCGACGCAGAGACGGTTGCCTGGCTGCAGAACTACCTGATCAATTTCGCCGGCTGCGTCATCCTCGTCACGCACGACCGTTACTTCCTTGATGACATCACCAACTGGATCCTCGAACTCGATCGCGGCCGCGGCATACCCTTTCAGGGAAACTATTCCGGCTGGGTCGAGCAGAAGGCCAAGCGGATGGAGCAGGAAGCCCGCGAAGACACGGGCCGCAAGCGTACGCTGGCCAAGGAACTCGAATGGGTCCGCTCTGGCCAGAAAGCCCGTCAGGCGAAATCCAAGGCCCGTATCAGCGCCTATGAAGACATGGCGTCCCAGGCCGAGCGCGAGAAGGTCATGACTGCCCAGATCCGCATCCCCCCTGGTCCGCGCCTCGGCGGCGTCGTTCTGGAGGCCGAACACCTGCGCAAGGCCTTTGGCGACAACCTCCTGATCGAAGACCTCAGCTTCAAGCTGCCGCCCGGCGGCATTGTCGGCGTGATCGGCCCGAACGGTGCCGGTAAATCGACCCTGTTCAAGATGATCCTGAAGCAGGAAGAGCCCGACTCGGGCACTCTGCGCGTCGGCGAGACGGTCAAGATCGGCTATGTCGACCAGAGCCGCGACAAGCTCGACCCGAACAAGAACGTCTGGGAGGAAATCTCCGGTGGCACGGACGTGATCGACCTCGGCGGCGTCGAAGTCATGTCGCGCGCCTATGTCGGCGCCTTCAACTTCAAGGGCACCGACCAGCAGAAGAAGGTCGGCCTTCTCTCAGGCGGTGAGCGCAACCGCGTCCATCTCGCCAAGATGCTGAAGGGCAGCCACAACCTGCTCCTGCTCGATGAACCGACCAACGACCTCGACGTCGAAACGCTGCAGGCGCTCGAGGAAGGTCTCGACAATTTTCCGGGCTGCGCCGTGATCATCTCGCACGACCGCTGGTTCCTTGACCGCATGGCCACGCATATCCTCGCCTTCGAGGGCAATAGCCATGTCGAATGGTTCGAGGGGGATTTCTCGTCTTACCTTGAAGACAAGAAGCGCCGTCTCGGCGAAGATTCCGTGAACCCGAAGCGCCTGAAATTCAAGAAGTTCGCGCGCTAGGGCCTATTCCACCGGACGCCCGGAATCCAGGAGATCGGTCTCCCTGGTTTCGGCGCGTTCTTCGTCGACCTTTTTCTCGATATGATCGTCTGGCGTGACATCCAGCGCTTCGGAGCCTGCGGTCGCCGGGGCTGGCGTAGGCTTGCGTCGGTCAGTGGTCGCGGCGTCCTGCAGGCGTCTGACCGCTTCGCTACCGACAGACCTGTCAAAGCGCAGGCGGTAGATCGGTTCGGGCAGTGTGAATCCGCCCGTTTCCAGCGCATCCTTGGTGGCGCTTATGGCGAGCCCGCGTGCCTTGCTGAAATCAGTTTGGGTCTGGTTCAGCCAGCCTTGGAAACGCAACACGATATTGGAATCCCCAACCGTCTGGATAAAGGCGCTCGCATCCGGCTGTTTCAGGACGAAGGGCAGCGTGCCAAGCGTGTCGAGACCGAGCGTCATCGCGGCGATCGGGTCATCTTCGGCGTCCACGCCAAGATCGAATTCGAATCGACGTTCGGGATTGCGGCTATAGTTGAGGATCACGGCTTTGAAGACCATCGCGTTGGGAATTCGCAGGTGATTTCCGTCCAGCGTCATCAAGACGGTGGCGCGTGATGTCAGGCGCACAACCTTGCCCTCCTGATCTCCGATCACGACATGCTCGTTGGCGCGGAATGGCTGGCGCAGGCTCAGCATGATCGAAGAGATATAATTCTCGAGACTGTCACGCACGGCAAAGCCGATGGCGATGCCCAGCACGCCCACGCCGCCGATTATGGTCCCCATCAGGGCGGTCGCTCCGACCAGGCTAAGCGCCAGCACCAGCGCGACCGCAATCGAGGCGACGCGTACCGCCTGCGAGACAAGCTCGGCGAGAAACGGATTGCGCAGCAAGCGGCGCCACAGCCACATCCAGTTCGCCAGCAGGTGCCCGGCAAGGCTGATGATCAGGAATAGCGCCAGTCCCAGCCCGAGAAGCGGAAGGGCGCGGTAATAGCTTTTCAGCTTGGCATTGAAATTGTCGACGAGCGGCGAAACATTGCCCTCGATATCAAGCGTCCGGTCAATCTTGTCCTCGACCGTGACAACGCCCTCAAGACGTCCGGCAATATCCTTGGCGCGCAGCGCCGTAGCGGAGTTTGACACGGCGCCCGTCAGCGACACCACGCCCTCGCGTACGACGACCTCGACATGGGCCAGGGAGTCGATTTGCGAAAAAATCGCTGCAATCCGATTTTCGATCGCTTGGTCGTCAGGGGCATTTGCCCGAGTCTGGACCAGTTGCTGAGGGGCTGGAGGTGCGGGCGTCTCCGGGGTCTGGCTCGTTCCCGGAAGGCCGGGCAACGCCCACAGGGTCAGCACACACACAAGCCGAAGCAGGTTCCATCGTGTCGTCATTTGAACAATGCCATCCCGCGTCAACCTAAGCCGATATAAGGCATGAGCACTCCTGTGGTTCCGAACCGGATGCTAGACCAGTTGGCCCGCCAGTTCAGCAATGGTCGGCGAGGACACGTCGAGCGGCCCCCGTTCGGGCCGGGTCGACAGGCTTTCGGCAGCGATGCGTTCATAGAACGGGTCGTAGAAGGCACCCGACACGGTCGGTGAGAACATTTTCTCGGCCGTCAGCCGTGCGTTTCGGCGTAGCGGCAGCATTTTTTCGGGGGCATCGAAATAGGGACGGATTGCGTCCAGTGCATGGTCTGCCAGTTTCTCGATCTCGTCGTGATAGAAACGGGCGTAGGATTCCTCGTGCCTCTGGTCGTTTGGCGGTTGGACCCAATGACCCAGTGCGTCCACGTCGAGGGGCAGCATCAGTCCGTTTGCGCCGTCCTGCACGAATTCCGGGATGGCCTGAACAGGAGTCGCAATTGACGGCACGTGCTCGGCCATGGCCTCGATTATGGAATAGCCAAACGTATCGGAGAAGGTCGGCAGGAAGCCGAAATGCGACCGGCGCAGCATCTGCCGGACGTCGCCGTTCGGCAAGCCGCTGAACAACCTGACATTGGGGAGTTTGAGCATCTCCAGATAGGGCGCGAAAAACCCGTCGCTCGTCGGATCTGTCCATGTAATGGCCCCGACCTTCAGCGACGAGACGATCTGGATGCGCAGGGGCAGGTTTTGCGCGTGCGCCTTTTGCGCCATGAGCGCTGCAACGCAGCCGCCCTTGCGGCCGAAATGCGCGCCGACAAAGGTGATCACCAGATCGTCCATATGGCCCCGTTCGAGATCGTCGGCGAGCGCATCCTCCTTCAGGCCCAGCAACACGTTTGGATGGCGCACCATGAGTTTGTCCAGAAGGTCACCAGCTGATCTGATGTGCTTTGTCTGGTCGATGAACTGTTTGCGGGCATAGTGCGACAGCGCAATGATCCGACGGCAATGGCGCCCGGAAAATTCGCGTATCATCCAGTCGGTGTAAGAATTGTCCCGTTCGAATCCGAACCGCCGTGGCAGATGGCTCTCGAACGAGATGACATACTTTTTCTCGCCGATCGGTACCCGGTTGAAGGCATGGACCAGATCGGTTTTATGAAAGGGGGGGCGAGCAGCGCGACGCCGTCGAGCCTGCCGTAAATTTTGTCGAAGGGTAAAAACAGTCGGCTGTTGATTTGGTGCCCGCTGCGCCGGGGCACAACAAACGAGGTTGGGTATCTGTCCTTGTAGACCGAGACTTTCATTTGGACTTCGAAACCAATCCGGATGCAATCCCCGACCGAACGCCCCAAGTGGGCAGGGCAAAAACCCAGGCGGCTCGTGCCCGCTGGTTGCCCTTGGTTTCAGCTTATATACGAAGTCTGTGACAATTTAACCAAATTCTTCCAAGAGGCGACTACAAGCCCCGGAAAACACTGAATTTTAGGCAGGTCAGGTGCGTTTTGAGGCTTTCAGCTCGGCCGTCATGCTCTCGATCTTGGAAATCAGGGCGTCGGCGGATCCGTTCGCACGGTCCAGCAGGGCAATGAACTGGGCCCGTTGCTCGATGCCAAGCCAGATCAGGTTGCCGTCAAGATTGAGCGCGACGTCGACGACCTGGTATTTGCCATCCCGGGTCAGCACGCGCCAGCGTACATCCATGTTCTTGCCATCCTGACGCTCAATCACAGTATTCACGATCGAATCCGTTTCGGAGCGGTCGACGGAATCCTTCACGACGACGGCCTTGCCACGATAATCGTCCAGCTGGGCTTCATAAACGGCGAGTGCATAGGTGCGGAACGCCTTGCGGTATGCGGCCAGCTCTGCCGGCGTGAAGCGGCGGCTGTACTTGCCGATCACGAAGTTCGACACGGCGTCCAGGTCAGTGAACTTGTCCATGTAGGTGCTGAATGTTCTGGTGCGCTGATCAGCCGTCAGTGCCGGGTCATTCAGCGTCGCCAGGGCTTCGCTTGCATTCGCCTGAACATAGGCTTCCGTCTTGGCGTCTGCGGCAGCCGGCAAGGCGCACAGTGCAAGTCCAGCCAAGGCCATGGCGGTGGTTGTGATTCTGTTCAAGAAACTGCTCCTGTATGTGTCATCAGGGTCTTGTTAATTTTGAAATTCGTCAAAATCAGGGAGATCATCATAGGCTTCTGACTCATCGACGATCTGACCATTACGAATGGCAGCCTGACGCTGAGATGAATAAATACGGCGCAGCGCCACATAAGGTTCCGGTTGTTCGTTCAAAGTCCTGATCTGGTCGTCCAGCGCGACCCTCGCGTTCAGGCCGCCCAGCACCCCACGGCCCATGGCAATCTGGTCGTCCAGGTCCGGCTGACCGGCAAATTCGGTCCAGGTGAGGGGATCGAACGCCCTGTTGACCCCGGATCCCAATAGATCACGCGGGTTGGTCGGCCCCAGAAGAGGCATCACGAGATAGGGGCCGCTTCCAACTCCCCAGACGGCCAGCGTCTGGCCGAAATCTTCCGTATGTCCGTCAATTCCGAAATATGCCGCCGCGTCCCAGAGACCAACCAGGCCGATCGTCGTATTGATGGTGAAGCGAAAGAACGTGTCACCCGCGCGGTCGGGCTGGGCCTGCAGGACGTCGTTGACGAAAATCGCCGGGGATTTGAGATTTCCAAGGAAATCGCCGACGCGGTCGCGAGCGAATGAAGGGGTCACTGTCTCGTACACCGACGCCGCTGGTCCCAACGCGTAGCGGTCGACTCCTGAGTTGAACGCAAACATCTGGCGGTTGAATCCCTCATATGGGTCAGCAACAGCTCCTACTTCAGTCGGGGGTGTCGAAGCGCAGGCGCTGAGGCTGAGTATCAGCGCGGCACCGAAAGATCGAATTTGCATGAGGATGGTCCCGGAATCTGGTTCAAGGCGGTAAATGGAGGCTCAATAGGGGCGCATCAACTGACCAATTGGTAAATTCATGTGCACTGTGTCGTGTGTGCAATCTTGCAAAACATATAAACTAATGTTTATATCCAGATATGCAGTCAGATATTGCCCCCACAATAGACCGTCTCCGCGCCGCGGGCGAACCGACCCGCTTGAGGATTCTCGCCTTGCTTCGCCAGCGGGACCTGTCTGTCGGTGAACTCGTCCAGGTGCTGGCGCAATCGCAACCGCGACTGTCGCATCACCTGAAAGCGCTGACGGGAGCCGGCTTGGTCGAGCGCATGCCCGAAGGCTCGTTCGTCTTCTACCGCGCTGCCAGTCGGGGGGAAGGTCGCATCTTTCTCGATTCGCTGTTCACGCAAGACCTCATCGAAGCCGCGACCCTGCACAGGGATGCGGCGCAGCTCGCAGAAGTATCCGCCGTGCGGGCGGCATCCGCCGAATCCTTCTTCTCCGGAATTGCCGGCACCTGGGACACGATCCGGTCCTTGCACTACCCGAATGAGGCCATCGAGGATGCCTTGCTGGAGCTTGCGGGTCCCGGACCGTTCGACCGGGTGATCGATTTTGGTACCGGCACGGGCCGCATGCTCGTGCTGTTCGCGCCCCTGGCGCGCGAGGCCGAAGGCGTCGACCTGAGCCATCACATGCTGACTGTCGCCCGGGCCAACCTGGAGCATGCGGGCATTGCCGATGCGCGCGTGCGTCAGGGCGATGTGACCGCCGTGCCGTTTGACAGCAGTTCGGCGGATCTCGTCATCATCCATCAGGTTCTTCACTTCATGGATGCGCCGGGCAAGGTGATTGCGGAAGCCAGCCGCGTCCTGAAGCCGGGCGGCCGTCTGCTGGTTGTCGATTTTGCAGCCCATGACCTGGAATTCCTGCGAGAAGAGCATGGTCATCACCGGCTCGGAATGCGAGACGACAATATGGCAAGCTGGGCCGCTGACGCGAAGCTCAAACTGTCCGAGCCACATTCTTTTGACCCGCCCGATGCGTCCAGTCCGGGCCTTGTCGTTAATATCTGGGTCGCCGAAAAGCTGGCTCTGCCTGAGGAGGCCAACGCATGAGCACCCTGTCGATCGCTGATCGCCAATCCGATCCCGCGCCGTCCGTTTCGTTCGAGTTCTTCCCGCCGAAGAGCGATGCCATGGCCGAGCGCTTGTGGCAGACCGTGCAGCGGCTTGAGCCAATGGCGCCCGATTTCGTCTCGGTCACGTACGGGGCTGGCGGTTCCACCCGCGAACGCACGCACGATACCGTCAAACGGATTGCCGGCAGCACGCTGCTGCTGCCCGCCGCGCACCTGACATGCGTGTCTGCGACGAAGGAAGAAGTGCTCGACGTGGCTGACGGCTACTGGGATGCGGGCATCCGCCATATCGTCGCGCTGCGCGGTGATGCGACCGAAGGCATGGGCGCGGCGTTCCAGCAACACCCGGGCGGGTTTCGCGACTCGGTCGAACTGATCGCAGGCTTGCGCGAGCACCGTCCCGAACTTGGCAAGCAATTCGAGATTTCCGTTTCCTGCTATCCGGAACAACACCCGGACAGCCTTGGTTGGGACCAGGATATCGCGTTCCTGAAAGCCAAGCAGGATGCTGGCGCAGACCGCGCGATTTCGCAATTCTTCTTCGAGCCCGACACCTATCTTCGCTTTCTTGAAAGGGCGCGGGCGGGCGGCGTCACCATGCCGATCATTCCGGGGATCATGCTTCAGCCCAACTTCAAGGGCCTGAAGCGCATTTCAACCCTGTGCGGTGCGACCCTGCCGCACTGGCTGCATGGGCTCTACGAGGGCCTCGACGATGACGAAGAAACCCGCGATCTCGTCACGGCGAACGTGGCCGCCGAGCTTTGCCACAAGCTGGCCGATGAGGGCGTCGACAAGTTCCATTTTTACACACTGAACCGGGCCGGACTGGCACTGTCGACATGCCGCCTGCTCGGCATGAAACCGAAGCCTGCCAAGGCTGCATGAGGCAATGACATGAACCGCACTGAACGCATCGCTGCCCTGAAGGCCGCCGCAAAGGAACGCATCCTGATCCTTGATGGATCGTGGGGTGTGATGATCCAGCGGCGTGGCCTCGACGAAGCCGATTTCCTCGGCGACCGTTTCATCGGTCATGACGGCCAGATGAAGGGCAATAATGACATCCTCTGCCTGACGCGGCCGGATATCGTGACCGACCTGCACAATGCCTATTTCGAGGCCGGTGCCGACATTTCCGAGACCAATACATTCTCGGCAACGACGATTGCGCAGGACGATTACAAGCTCGATGCGGACGCTGTGCGTGACATCAACCTGGAGGGCGCGAAGCTGGCACGGGCCGCCGCCGATGCGTGGACCGCGAAGACACCGGACAAGCCGCGCTTTGCCGCCGGGTCGATCGGCCCGCTCAACAAGATGCTGTCCATGTCGTCCAACGTGAACGACCCAGGCCACCGTGCGGTGACGTTTGATGAAGTCTATGATGCCTATCGCATGCAGGTGCAGGCGCTCAATGAAGGCGGCGTGGACCTCTACCTGATCGAGACAATCACCGACACGCTGAATTGCAAGGCGGCGATCAAGGCAATCATGGACCTGGAAGCCGAAGGCATGGACAAGCTGCCAATCTGGATATCGGGTACGATCACAGACCGGTCGGGCCGCACACTGTCGGGCCAGACGGTCGAGGCATTCTGGAATTCCGTGCGTCACGCCAAGCCGTTCGCGATCGGGTTCAATTGCGCCCTGGGTGCCGACCTGATGCGGCCACACATTGCCTCACTGTCGCGCATCGCCGACACGCTGGTCGCGGCCTATCCGAATGCTGGCCTGCCCAACGAGATGGGCCAGTATGATGAGACACCAGAAGAGACGTCGAACTCAGTCGGTGCCTGGGCGAAAGATGGCATCGTGAACATTCTGGGCGGTTGCTGCGGAACGACGCCGGAGCACATTGCGGCCATTGCCAAGGCGGTGGATGGCGTGAAGCCGCGCGACCCGGTGCCGACCTCGCATGACATGCGTCTCTCCGGGTTGGAACCCTTCGTGCTGGCATCATGACAGGCGAGCCGGTTCAATCAGGCGACCTGTTCGTGTTCTACGGCCTGCTGAAACAGGGCGCAGCGGGAATGCCCGCTGACCTGCCGCTTGAGATCTCGGGCACGTTTCTGGGACCCTGCCGGTTTCGCGGACGCCTCCTGGACCTCGGTGGCTTTCCGGGCGTGGTCGATGGCGACACGCTGTGCCATGGCGTGCGGTACCGGCTGGCGGACGCATCGCTCATTGGAGCTATTGATGCATTCGAGGATGTAACGGACGATCCGGCGACCTCGCTCTATATCAGAATGCGGATCCCGATTCGGGCTGACGACGGCGCGCCAACCGGCGAGCAGGCATGGATATACTGGTACAATCAGGCCACAGATGGCTTCGACGTCATTTCCGATGGTAACTGGCCGCTGGATGCAGGCAGGGCGCGCAAAAATGGGTAAGACCTATGACAAGCTCGACGCCAAGCTGATCCGTTTCATTGAAGCGCAGAAACTCTTCTTCGTTGCCACAGCGCCGCTTGGCGCAGACGGGCACATCAATCTGTCTCCCAAGGGCTATGACGCGTTCAAGGTAATTGATGAGAGCACCGTCGCCTATCTTGATCTCGGCGGCTCCGGTATCGAGACGCAGGCGCACGTGCAGGAAAACGGGCGTATCACGATCATGTTCTGTGCCTTCGAAGGCCCCGCCAATATCCTGCGCCTGTATGGTCAGGGCGAGGCGATAGACGTCGGCAATCCCCGCTATCCAGAAATGCTCGCCCTGTTTCCCGGTTTTGACCGCGCCCGTGCCGTCATCGTCATAAAGGTGCACCGCATCGCCGATAGCTGCGGCTGGGGCGTGCCATTCTACGAGTTCAAGGGCGAACGTGATCAACTCACGCGCTATATCGACAACAAGTCTGTCGATGAATGGACTGAAAACTGCTTCCACAAAAATGCCGAGAGCATCGATGGCCTGCCAGGCATCGTCCGACCGAAAGACTAGATAAGCATTATGACCTCCAAAGCCTCTTCTTCCTTCGTCAATATCGGCGAGCGCACCAATGTCACCGGCTCGGCGGTGTTCCGCAAGATGGTCACGGCTGGCGACTATCCGGCGGCCGTCGAGGTTGCCCGCAACCAGGTCGAGAACGGTGCCCAGATTATCGACGTCAATATGGACGAAGGGATGCTGGACGGTGTCGAGGCAATGCGCACCTTCCTCAATCTTATTGCGGCCGAGCCGGATATCGCCCGCGTGCCGGTGATGATTGACAGTTCCAAATGGGAGGTCATCGAAGCCGGCCTGAAATGCGTGCAGGGCAAAGCGATTGTGAACTCGATCTCCATGAAGGAGGGAGAGGATGCCTTTCGCAAGAATGCCCGCGCCTGCCTGTCTTACGGGGCTGCCGTCGTTGTCATGGCGTTCGACGAGGCGGGCCAGGCCGATACTGCCGCCCGTAAGATCGAGATATGCCAGCGGGCCTACAAGATCCTGACCGAAGAGGTCCGGTTTCCGCCCGAGGACATCATTTTTGACCCGAACGTGTTCGCGGTCGCGACCGGAATCGAAGAACACAACAATTACGCTGTCGACTTCATAGAGGCCGCCAAGGTGATCCGCGAGACGTGTCCGGGGTGCCATATCTCCGGCGGACTCTCGAACGTGTCGTTCAGCTTCCGGGGCAATGAACCGGTGCGCCGCGCAATGCATTCGGTCTTCCTCTATTATGCCATCCCGGCGGGCATGGACATGGGCATCGTCAATGCCGGCCAGCTTGATATTTACGACGATATCGAGCCGGAGCTGCGGGAGCGGGTCGAGGATGTCATCCTCAACCGCCGCGCCGATGCAACCGAGAGACTGGTCGACCTTGCCGAATCCTTCCGGGGCCAGAAGGGCAAGGTGCAGGAGAAGGACACACGCTGGCGCGAAGCATCGGTCGCCAAAAGGATCGAGCACAGCCTCGTTCACGGCATTACCGAATTTATTGAAGTGGACACCGAAGAGGCGCGCCAGTCAGTCGAGCGCCCGCTGCACGTGATCGAAGGCCCCCTGATGGATGGCATGAATGTCGTGGGGGACCTGTTCGGTTCCGGCAAGATGTTCCTGCCGCAGGTGGTGAAATCAGCACGGGTCATGAAGGCCGCCGTAGCCTATCTCGAGCCCTTTCTCGAGGAAGAGAAAGTCCGGCTGGGTACGGTCGATGTGTCCAATGGCAAGGTTCTGATGGCCACAGTGAAAGGCGATGTGCACGATATCGGCAAGAATATCGTCGGCGTTGTCCTGGCCTGCAACGGTTACGAGATTTTCGACCTCGGCGTCATGGTTGCGGCCGAGAAAATTCTCGACACGGCCATCGAGCTGAATGTGGATATCATTGGCCTGTCCGGCCTGATCACACCGAGCCTGGATGAGATGGTTTATGTAGCATCCGAAATGCAGCGGCGCGGTATGACGCAGCCGCTGATGATCGGCGGCGCGACGACCAGCCCGGCGCACACCGCAGTGAAAGTCGACCCGGTGATCAAGTGCGCACCCGTGATCCATGTCTCCGATGCGAGCCGCGCTGTCGGCATCGTGAGTTCATTGCTGAACGCCGAAGACAAGCCAGCGCTCGTGGCGCAAACTCAGGCCCGTTACCAGCGATTGCGGGAATCCCGCAAGGACGGGCCACCCAAGCCGCGCCTCCCGATCGCGGAAGCCCGCGCCGCAGCGCTGAAGCTTGACTGGGGGACTTATGAACGCCCGGTGCCGACCTATTCCGGCGTTCGTGCGTTCGACGACATCGATTTGGCGACCCTGGCCAGGTATATCGACTGGACACCATATTTCGCGGCCTGGGACCTCGCCGGAAAATACCCGGCCATCCTGACTGACAAGATTGTCGGCGAAGCGGCGAGCGGCCTTTGGCGTGATACGGAAGTCATGATGCAGCGCCTTGTCGGTGAAGCCTGGTTCAGGCCGAAGGCTGTCGTGGGATTCTGGCGCGCCAATAGCCGGGTCGACGACATCCTGCTGGAAACCGGCGACACGTTCCACACGCTGCGCCAGCAGATGGTCAAGGATAATGAGCGGGCCAATTTCGCCCTTTCGGACTTTATCGCACCGGAAGGTGAAGACTGGATTGGCGGGTTCTGCGTGACGTCCGGACCGGAAGTCGAGGCTATCGCCGCCGATTTTGCTGCGAAGGGTGACGACTATTCCTCGATCATGGTGAAAGCGCTGGCCGACAGGTTTGCGGAAGCCACGGCGGAATACATGCACGAACGCGTACGCCGCGAGTTGTGGGCATATGCGCCGGATGAGGCGCTCCAGGCTACCGACCTGATCGGCGAAAAATACCGCGGTATTCGACCCGCGCCAGGATATCCGAGCCAGCCGGAACACACCGAAAAAGAAACGCTGTTCCGGCTGCTGGAGGTCGAGAACAGGATCGGTGTGTCCCTGACGTCGAGCTTTGCCATGACGCCAGCGTCCAGCGTGTCCGGCATGTATTTCGCGCACCCGGGCAGCGTCTATTTCGCGGTCGGACGGATCGAGCGGGACCAGGTCGAGGATTATGCAGGCCGAAAAGGCTGGGACATGCGCACGGCCGAGCGTTGGCTTTCCCCGATCCTCAATTATGATCCGTTCGCTGTAAAATCAGACGCTGGTGCCTGAGTATCGAGATAGGGCAGAGGGTCGACAAGCCTGAAGCCAGGCGTTTCCTCAGCGAAATGTCGAAGCCAGTAAGCGTGTCCCGACCCGAACAGTACGATCACGCGGTCACCCGGCTGGCTGACGGCATCGAGTTTGGAAAAGATGATCGCATTGCGTGCATACCAGCCATAGTTCAGCGCAGCGCCTGCCGGGTCAGCGGCGGTCGCCAGCTTCAGCAGTGAGTAGTAAAAGTTGCGATGTATGGTGCCGATCGTCTCGGGGTCGTTTTGAATGGCAAGCAGCTGTGACACCGTCCGAGATTCCTGCGCCTTTTCAAATTCCGACACCATCTCGTTGAGCGGTGCCATCAGGTCGTCAAGTAAGCCGGCGGGACCATTTTGTTCGACAAAGGATTTGATGCGTTCAAATGGGAAGAAGTCTATCTCACCATTCTGGGCGTCGATTCCATAGACCCTTGAAATGCCGAGCCGATTAGCTAGTCGGTAAGCAATCTGGATTGTTTCGTTCGGATCGTTGGCAAGCTGTTCAGGCGTGAATTCCGGATAACCCAGGTCGAGGAAATCGGCACGGGGAGACTGGGATTCGACCATGATCGCCGTGGGCCTGAATACGGCGAGCTGGTCTGCGAGCGCCGCAAGTTCCTGTTGGCGCGGCGCGGTGAGGACATTGTCGGCCTTGGCATTGGCAAGGTCAGCCCCCGGATTTCCCATATGGTACGTGCCGAGAACCATGACGTCGACGACTGACGCGCGAGCTGGTGGCGTCGCAGGCAAGCTCGTGCATGCAGCGATGCCCATCACGGCAATCGCAACCAAAACATGCTTCATCGGATTGTGTTCCCTACCTGTTGCGTTGACTGTTAGATGCGCCGGGATCTGCGTTTGGATGCACCCTGGCCAAAATTTCGCGCAGAGGCGTCGATGTTTGCGCTATCATCGGCACTGGCGACCGGGCCACGAGTCGCATATGACGAGCTACGCACCCCAGCGACATTGGAGAATCAGGATGAGCCAGAACAGACTTCGCGGCGAGAATGCCAAGATTGTTGCGACGCTGGGCCCGGGCAGCCGCTCGCGCAAGGAAATCCGCGCACTGGCCGAAGCCGGGGTGGATGTGTTCCGGTTGAATTTCAGTCATGGCGAGCATGCAGCGCATCGCGAGGCGCTCGAAGCTGTGCGTGCAGCCGAAGCAGCACTTGGCCAACCGCTGGCCACGCTGGCAGACCTGCAAGGCCCCAAGGTGCGTGTGGGCAGGTTTCCCGGCGGCACGATGCGGCTGGGTTTCCGGGCCGAGTATGACCTGATCACGGCGGACGAAACCGACCGGGACGACGTGATCCCGGTTCCGCATGCAGAAATTGTTGCCATGCTTGAGGTCGGAGACACGATCCTTGTCGATGACGGAAAACTGATCCTGACCGTGACACAGGCAGGGGACAAGCCGCGCGTACGGTCGGACGTTCCCGGAAAGCTGGCTGACAAGAAAGGCTTCACGGTTCGCGGAAAGGCCCTGCCGGTTCAGGCGCTGACGGACAAGGATCGCAAGGACCTCGCCTTCGCGCTGGAGATCGGTGTTGATATCATCGCGTTGTCCTTCGTGCAGACGGTCGAAGACGTGCTGGAAGCCAAGGCGATCATCGCAGGCCGGGCGCCGCTGGTGGCGAAGCTGGAAAAGCCAGCTGCGATTACGAACCTGTTGGCCATCGTCGAAGCGGCGGATGCTGTGATGGTGGCGCGTGGCGACCTCGGGGTGGAGTTTGCGCCGGAGGACGTGCCAGTCATTCAGCGGCGGATCGTGCGCGCAGCCCGCGCTGCGGGACGGCCGGTAATCGTGGCGACGCAGATGCTGGAATCCATGATCGAAAATTCGGCGCCGACCCGGGCGGAAGCGAGTGATGTTGCGACGGCGATTTACCAAGGGGCTGACGCGGTCATGCTGTCTGCCGAGACGGCGGTCGGACGCCACCCTGCCACAGCGGTTGCCATCATGTCCCGGATCATTCGGGCCACAGAGAATTCTGAAGACTATCGCCGGTCGATCGCCGAATTCGATGGCGACGGCGCGAGCACCAATGCGATCGATGTCGTTGCCGAAACAGCACAGGCCATGGCAGCGTCTGAAGGCGCAGCGGCGCTGGCCCTGCGAACCGGCGCATTTGACCGGTTGGCGCGCTTCTCGCGCGTACGCGGTGCGGCGCCGATCCTTTACGGCTCACTCGACGACCAGCGCCTGCGGCAGGCGTGCCTGTTGTGGGGCGTGCATCCGCAGCGCCTGAATGCGGGCGAAGAGACCTGGTACAGGGACCTGATGAATGCTGCGGGACTACAGGGGCGGGTTGCCTATGCGCGGTGGGCTGGTGACGAGTCGCGGTTTGCCTGGGAGATCGGAATCGGCAGGGGCCAGGATGGCGCGACGGTTACTGGCGTATGACCAGCTGGCTCTTGCGGAACTCGTACGAATAGAGCTCGCCCAGAAATGTCATGCCGAGAAGTGACTGTTCAAGACCTTCGCGCAGGACCATCGCTTCGACATTGTCGACTTCAACCCGGCCGATCCGTATCTTGTCCAGCGTGACGGCTGCGCCGTGCACAATTCCGCCGGCGGTACGGATTTCCCATTTGAAATCGAGCTCCTCAGGGTTGAGGCCAATACGTTGCGCATCCCGAAACGTGATCGCCACCGTGCTGGCGCCTGTATCCACCATGAATTTCACGGCGGTTCCATCGACATCGGCGCGTGTCCAGTAATGGCCGTCCGGCTCCCGGTCGATGATGGCAGCGTTGTCGAAGTTCGCCTGACGCGGTGTGACCACGGCCGTAGCAACGGTTGGAACGTCCGCAGCTTCCTGACGATCTTGAAGTTTTGGCACGACAAAGACTGCGATCACCATCGCGATCATCGCGGCGGCAGCGACCATGGAACCGGCTTTTTCCAGCGATCCGCTCACACTTATCGCTTTCCCATGGCCTTGAGTTCCGAAATCCGCTCCGGCAGGGATCCGGTCACCTCTTCGCGTGCATCGGCGCCCATGGCCACCCAGCGCCCGATTTCGGGTAAGGTCCGCCCGCACCCGAGACACCAACCTGTAGTGGCGTCTATTGCGCAGACTTTTATGCAAGGGGTCTTTATCGGTTGGTCAGTCATCAATATACAGCGTAATCCATGGAGCAGGATGGGCAAGTGTGGCACGGCGCAAGGTAACAAATCCTTGTCGTGCGCTGACCGATTTCTCTGATAAAAGCGCACTGTCCCCAACTGCGTGGGACCGGGAGACTGACTGACGTGACTGAGCCTGCCAATAACACAGCCCCCCTCGACGATGTTCGGGCGCTTGTTCACAAACCGATTCCGCTCGACACGGCGCCTGGCGCGCGGGTACGCGCCGCTCTGCTCACGATGGGGCGGGAAGGCGATTTCGGACGCCTCGGCGAGGCAGCGGAATGGCTGGCGAACTGGCAGCACCGGTATCCCCCGCGGATCGAGAAGCCCGTCCTGGCGATTTTTGCCGGGTCGCACGGCTTGGTCGATGAGGGCGTTTCACTTTCCACGAATACCGACACCCGCGCGCATGTTGACGCCCTGAGAGAAGGGCGGGCCCCCTTGTCGGCAATTGCCACGCAGGCTGGTGCCAATATTCGCGTGTTTGAGCTCGCATTGGACAATCCAACGCCCAGCATCGCCGATACGGCCGCCATGAGCGAACGCGAATGTGCTGCGACGATCGCTTTCGGCTTCGAGGCAATCGAAGACAAGCCTGACCTGCTGGCGCTCGCTGTGTCAGGGGCGGGCGTGGGTACGGCCGCCGCCGCTGTGGCGTGCGCGCTGTATGGCGGTTCGCCGGACTACTGGGTTCGCCCTAGCAATTTGACGCCTCCAGCCCTGTCCAAACGGCGAGTCGAGCTGGTCAGCCGGGCGCTGACGCTGCATCGTGGTCACCTGTCCGATCCGCTTGAGGCGCTGCGGTGCCTCGGCGGGCGCGAGCTCGCGGCGTGTGTCGGCGCGATCATCGCAGCGCGGCACGAAGGCGTGCCGGTGGTGCTCGACGGGTTCGCGACGACTATTGCTGCAGGGATCGTTCATGCCATCGATCCCGGCGCCATCAGCCACTGCATTGCGTCACACTGTACGCAACGCCCCGCGCATGAAGCGGCGCTTGAGCGACTCGGGCTGAAACCGCTGATGCAGCTTGAGTTCCAGACGGGCGGCGGACTTGGCTCTGCGACAGCGATCGGTGTGCTGAAAACGGCTTGTGCACCTTTCATCGCCGAGCCCGCGACGTCCTGAATCCGCATGATAACCCTGCGGAAACGCATAGAAAACCTGCGGCAAAGTTTACGTTTACGTGCGCGTAACCTTGCCACGAGACCTGTTTGACTGACATAGAGAATGCAAGTCAGCCCAAAAATAATCTGCCCGGAGGAGTTCCACGCTCATGAATCTTGATTTTTCCCCTGAGGAAGTCGCCTTTCGCGATGAAGTTCGCACCTTCATCACCGAAAATTACCCCAAGGAACTCGCTGGCGTCGGCACGCGCGAAGACCTGACGCGAGATGAATTCCTCGCCTGGCACAAGATTTTGGGCAAAAAGGGTTGGTCTGTGCCCGCATGGCCCGAAAAGTATGGCGGCACAGGCTGGACATCGACCCAGCGCTATATCTGGTCAGAGGAAAATGCGCGCGTCGACGCGATCATGCCGCTGCCATTCGGCGTCGCGATGGTGGCTCCCGTTATCTACACATTCGGCACCGAGGAGCAGAAGAAGGAATACCTGCCTGGAATCAGGTCGGGCGACGTCTGGTGGTGCCAGGGCTATTCCGAGCCCGGCGCAGGTTCGGACCTAGCAAGCGTCAAGACGACAGCTGTTCGCGACGGCGACGAGTGGGTGATCAATGGTCAGAAAACCTGGACGACGCTCGCGCAGTTTGCCGACTGGGGATTCTTCCTCTGCCGCACCGACCCGACGGCCAAGAAGCCTCAGGAAGGTATCAGCTTCATCCTGGTGAACATGAAGACGCCAGGTGTCGAAGTGCGCCCGATCAAGCTGATAGATGGCGGCCATGAAGTGAACGAGACATGGCTGACGGACGTACGCGTGCCGGTTGGCAATCTCGTCGGCAAGGAAAATGAAGGCTGGACCTGTGCCAAGTTCCTGCTCGCTCACGAACGTTCGGGCATTGCGGGCGTTGCCCGGTCAAAGCGCGGCGTGGAGAAGCTCCGTGCGATCGCCAGTGAGGAACTGATCGACGGCAAGCCGCTGATCCAGTCCGGCGATTTTGCCCGCAAGATCAGCCAGTTGGAAATCGACCTAACGGCGCTGGAATTCACCGAGCTCCGCACATTGGCTGCGGAATCTGCGGGCAAGGGGCCCGGACCTGAGAGCTCCATTCTCAAGATCAAGGGCACGGAAATTCAGCAGCGCCTGACGGAACTCACGCTTGAGGCTGTCGGCAACTATGCAGCCCCTTATACGGCCGGCATGGAACCCGACGGCTCCAACGAACGTGGCGTGGGCCCGGACCACTCCAACTTCACGGCAGAAACGTATTTCAATATGCGCAAGACGTCGATCTATGGGGGATCGAATGAGATCCAGCGCAACATTATCAGCAAAATGATCCTCGGCCTTTAAGGCACAGGGACAGGGAGATATTTCATGGATTTCAATTTTACCGAAGAACAGGGCATGATCCGCGACAGCCTCTCGCGGCTGATCCGCGAGCAGTATGACTTCGACACGCGCCGCAAGGTCGTGGCGTCGAAAGAGGGCTGGCGCCCGGCCATGTGGGCCCAGTTCGCCGAACTCGGCCTGCTCATGGCGCCCTTCAGCGAAGAAGACGGCGGCCTCGGCGGCGGCCCGATCGACGCGATGGTCGTGATGGAAGAGTTCGGCAAGGGGCTGGTTGTCGAGCCTTACCTGCCAAGCGTGGTCTGCGGCGGCGGCTTCCTGAAGCGCGGTAGCGACGCCCAGAAGGCCGAGCACCTGGCCGGCATCATGTCGGGCGAACAGATTTTCGCCTTCGCCTATGCTGAGCCCCGTGGACGCTACAACCTTTCGGATCTCGAAACGACCGCCAAGAAAGAGGGTGCGGGATTCTCGATCAACGGGCACAAGGCGGTCGTGATCGGCGCGCCATGGGCGACACATTTTGTCGTGACGGCCCGCACGTCGGGCGGACGCCGCGACGCGAAGGGCGTGACCGTGTTCGTCGTCGCCAAGGACGCGAAGGGAGTCTCGACGCGGGATTACCCGACAGTCGACGGGCGCCGCGCGTCGGAAGTGTATTTCGAGAACGTGTCGGTCAGCGCAGAAGCTGTGGTCGGCGAAGTCGACAATGGCCTGCCATTGGTCGAACTGGTGACGGATGAAGCGATTGCCGCCCTCTGCGCTGAAGCTTGCGGCGCGATGAAGGTCGCCCACGAGATGACCGTCGAGTATTCACGCAACCGAAAGCAGTTCGGTACAGCCATCGGCAAGTTCCAGGTGCTTCAGCACCGGATGGTCGACATGTTCATGGAGCACGAGCAATCGGTCTCGATGACCTATATGGCGACGCTGAAAGTGGACGAGGATGAAGTGACCCGCAAGAAGGCAGCCTCGGCGGCCAAGGTGCGGATCGGCCAGGGCGGACGCTTTGTCGGCCAGCAGGCGATCCAGATCCATGGTGGCATGGGCATGACGGACGAACTGGCAGTCGGCCACTATTTCAAGCGCCTGACCATGATCGACGCTGAATTCGGCAATGTCGACTATCACCTCAAGCGCTATACCGACCTGTCGGCTATCGACCTGCCGGTTGCTGCTGAATAATATAAACCTTGTCTGAGAGACACCGTGGCGGCGGCTGGGAAACCAGCCGCCGCTTCCGATTCTGGCGTCTGCCTTGCAGGACACGCGCAGGAAATTCCCGTAATGGGCATTGCGAGGAGTTATTGATGGCAGAGACCAGCCCCCCCCGGATGGACATGATCGTGCAGCGCCAGCTGGATGTGATGACGACAGGGAATTCGGCTTATCTCGCCATTTTTTTGCGGGCCGTGAAAGCCGCTGGGACGCGGGTCCGCATCGTGTTTGCGCCCATGCGCTCGTTTGGTAACCGCCCTTGGATGTCAGTTCATCCTGAATTCCTCGAACTTTCAGATGAGCTGGTCGTGCCTGCCAGTCTTCGGATCGGTGGCCGGTACTGGTCCATGTCTCCCCAAGTCTGGGGACGCTTTGCGATCCGGGCTGCCAGGGCCCTTGCCGGGAAACTGGGCGCCAACATCACGATCCACTCCTATCTTGGCGACCCCCTCAAGGATCGGGAGTCGAAGGAAGTGTGTACCTTGGTGAACCGTGGCGCGCCCGATATTGTGGTTGCGGAGTACTCCTCACTGGGGCCGCTGCTTGATCACTTGAGCGCGGTCTCCCATCGATCGGTCCTGTTGCATGACTTGTTTTCTGTTCGGGCTGAACAATTTCGTGCGAACGGTCTGGCGCCGGACTTCACCGAGGTGACCAGAGCTGAGGAAGCGGAGCGGTGCCGGGCATCGACGGTGAATTTCTATGCGTCGAACAATGAGCTCCACGTATTAAGCCCGCTCCTGCCAGAAGCGCACTCTATCTGGCTGCGGCCAGAACCTCCGCTTCATGCGGTGCAAGAGACGGATGCGCCTGCTCATGCTGTATTTCTCGGAACGCGCCATGCCGGTAATATCGACGCCCTGAAGCATCTTGTGGATGATATCTGGCCACTGGTCCTGAAGCAGCGTCCGGATGCCGTGCTGAAGGTCGCTGGGTCCATCTGTGCCGACCTCACGCCGGAGCAGGCGGCGACACAAGGGGTGGAGCTGCTTGGACGGGTCAAGAACCTTGAAAGCATATCAGGAAGTACGGCTATTGGCCTTGCGCCGACGCGGATCGCCAGTGGTGTCAGTATCAAGGTGGCCGAATACCTGATGCTGGGCATGCCCTGCGTAGTGTATCCGGTGGCGCTGGAAGGGTTCCTCGACGTGCTCGACGATCTTGTGGTCATTGCGGAGGGACCTCAGGCCTATGCCGATCGGCTGGTTGAACTCATGTCGGATGCCGATGTGCGCAAACGCTTGTCGGTTCGCGGTCTCGCGCAGACGCCTGATCGGCTGTCCAACCGGGAATTAATCAGTTTTTTCAAGAAGTTGTAGATGGTCTAGGCAGCAGCGCCTGGTGTCAGGCGTCGATCTGGTCGGCGACATGGTCCGCGATCGCCAGCGAGCTGGTGAGGCCGGGTGACTCTATGCCGAAGAGGTGCACGAGGCCGGCATGGCCGTGCAGAACGGGGCCGTCGATCCGGAAATCGGCTGCCGGTTCATCTGGGCCCGAGAGTTTCGGACGGCAGCCTGAATAGGCCGGGACGATGGCGCCGTCCGGCAGGGCGGGCCAGTATGATCGGACAGCTTCGTAGAAGGATTCGGAACGTGCCGGGTCCACGCTGTAGTCAATCACGTCAGGATTGTCATGCCCCAGCCATTCGACGTCGGGACCGAATCGAATCTGTCCGGCAAGATCGAGGGTTACGTGTACACCAAGCCCGCCGATTACGGGTACAGGATAGATCAGTCGCGAAAAGGCAGGTGGCGCCTGGCAGCTGAAATAATTGCCCTTGGCGAGCGTGAATGCGGGCAGGAGGTTGATATCATATTGTTCCATGCCTCTAGCCAGGCGGTGTGCATGGAGGCCGGCACTGTTGACGAGGTAGCGAGCAGTGATGTCGTAGGGCTCACGTCCGCCAACCCTTACCCGGAAACGACCGTCGTGTAGTATGCTTGTGTTCAGGACCGGCGCATCCAGCAGGACTGCGCCGCCATGCCCCTCAAGTTCATGGCGTAGCGCGGTCATGTAGGCGTGACTATCGATCAGGCCTGTTTCCTCTGACAGAAGGGCTGCCACACAGCGCAGGTTGGGCTCCAGAGCCGTTGCTTCGGCGGCACTGAGCATGCGAAGGCCTTCCACCGCGTTGCGCTGGCCCTGTTCATGCAGCGTTTCCAGTCGGGAGACCTGATTTTCATCTGTTGCGACGATCAGTTTGCCCGTGCGTTTATGCGGCACGTGATGGGCGCTGAGGTAATCATAGAGCTTTCGGCGACCCGTCACGCACATCTGATGGCGCAGGCTGTTGGTCGGATAGTAAAGCCCCGCATGGATGACTTCGCTATTGCGCGAGGATGTGCCGGTCCCGATGTCGCGTGCGGCTTCCAGCACATAGGTTTCGTGACCCCGTCGCGCGAGCTCTGCGGCGCATGCGAGCCCGACCGCTCCGGCACCGATCACGATTGTATCGACTTCAGTCATGTCGCACGCCGCTTTTCATCGGTGCAGTAACAAAACGGGCGGGGCAGGGTAATTTCATGGGCGGTCGCTCAAACCAGGAGATCGGGCGGAACGGATGCCAGCCGGATGCCAATGTGGCGCATTCGCGGGGCGTCTGCCAGCGCTGAAACGGAACCGGGTTACACACTCTTCGAAACATGTGTGTGGAGTGCGGGCAACACCGGCTACTTGTGTCGTTAATGTCCGGTTTTATGGGTTGTCGCAGGGTGACAGTTAACCATCAAAGGTGTAGCTTTACCCGGCTTTGGAAGTGTATTGGCTTCGGAATCAAGCAACACTGAATTGGGGTCAGTTCTTGCACCTCGACGCTTTGGCGCAAGAACGTGCCATTCGTCGGAGCAGGGCCCTCATTGGAACGTTTGGACCATACGCAACGCATAGAATATGGGTGGGGGATGTCGTTGAGACACAAGTTGCGAGATATACCGCTTGTTCAAAATGCACCTGTTGCCGAACAAAAGCACGCCAAACTGCCTTTTGACTATGTTGCCGTGTTTGCTGCGAAGGGCAATGCGCGCACTTTGTTCGATCCGATTCAGCACATTTTCATTCGCTTAGCGCATAGAGAGCGCACAGTTTCATGCCTTGCACGATTGTTCCGCCCGTTGTTTCGTTTCGGGAATCCGATTGTGCATGGCAACTACAGAGTACCCGTAAACATGGTCTCAAGTTTGCAACGCACTTCGAGTTGATCAGGACCGGCACATAACGAGAATTACCCAAGGGGATTGCATAAATGTCGAATTTCAAGCGTGTTTGCCTTCTAAGCGTGGCGGCTGGCGGACTGGTGGCTACCAACGCCGTGGCTCAGGGCGAGAACTACTATAGCCGTGACAAGTACGAATCCGTGCGTGACCGCTATCAGGAAGACTTCGATCCCGAACCGATTCGCCTCGGCGCGTTCCTGGTTAATTCTCACGCCAGTGCGTCCGCGACGTACATCGACAACGTCCAGGCCACGAACAGCAACAAGATTTCCGATACGATCGCTCGGATCGGCGTAGAAGTAGCAGCGCGAACAAACTGGAACGTGCACGAAGTTGGCCTTCAGGTTTCCGCCTATCGGAACGAGTATCTCGATATCGGTGATGAATCGACCAATGACTTGCGTGCCCGCTTTCGTGGACGTCTGGACGTTAACCGCAATGTATCGCTGGGTGCTGCCGTGTTTGCCGAGGACCTGGCTGAGCCGCGCACGGATCTTGCCAACTCTGTTGGCCTGGACCGTCCGATTGAGCACACACGTGTGGGTGCAGCCTTTGATGCCGATTACCACAGCGACCGGTTTCGTTGGAATAATCTGGTCGAAGTCTCCGAAGAAGACTTTGAAGATGGCCGCCAGACGGGCACCGGCATTCCGATTGACCAGGACTATCGTGACAATAGCGTGACTTTTGTCCGCTCGCGACTGTCCTATGCCGTGTCGCCAAACCTGGCAGTGTTCACCCAAGGCACGGTTCGCGAACTTTCGTATGACCAGAATCAAGTACTGACTGGTGGTGTCCGGTCGCGCGACTCAAGCGGCTATACCGTCTCCGGCGGTGTGGATTTCGAACTTACCTCGCTAGTGCGCGGTGACATCGCCATCGGCTATTTCAGCGAGGACAAGGAAGACGATTTCTTCAAGGACGTCGATGGCCTGTCGGTTGATGGTCGTATGGAGTGGTTCCCGACGCGTCTGACGACGGTGGGCTTCACAGCCGGTCGCCGTGTCGTCGATATCGGCGTGTTCGACTCGCCAAGCGCGCTCCAGACATCTTTCGGTGCGCGGATCGATCACGAGCTTCGTCGCAATATTATCCTGTCCGCTGCCGCCAATATTGTCAGCTATGACTACCAGGAAATCGACCGGACAGACGACGTGAACGACCTTTCCCTGACCGCTGCCTACAAGATGAACAAGCGCGTTCACTTCGAAACCTTCGCGCGTCACATCAACCGCGACTCGAGTGGAGTCGGCGTGTTCGGCGATCCGTCATATGACGTCAACCTCGTCGGCGTCGGTCTGAAACTCTATCCCTGATATCTTCCTCGCCCGCGATCCGGGCTGCGATAATTACGAATTGGTGTAGTGCTTTGACTAAGACTTACAGTCTTGAAATCCCTTCTCAGGGTCCTTCGCTTGGCGGCGACGGTCGTGACGACATGCCTATCGATTTCAAGGCGCTGGTTGGCACTGTCTATCGCCGGTTCTGGATCATCGTGACCGGTTTCCTCGTGACCTTCCTTCTGGTCGCGTACATGACTTTCACGCAGACGCCAATTTACAAGGCGAACTCGATCCTTCAGCTGGACACAAACAAGGAAAACGTCATCGACCTCGGTAGCGTGCTGGGCGGCATGGCCGCAAGTACGGCTACGATCGATACCGAAGTTCGTGTGATGGGATCGAAGTCGCTTCTTACAAAAGTCGCGAAAAAGCTGAAGCTGGCCGAGGATCCTGAGTTCAACTGGACTCTGGTCGAGAAAAAGCCGGGCCTGTTGGCGCAAATCAAGACGCAGATCCGGTCATGGACCGGACAGAAAGTGACGAAGGAAGTCCCTTACGCAAATCTCAGCGCTGAGGAGCGTGAGGCGGCAATTCTCGAATCTGTTGTTCAGACCCTGACGTACAAGGTCCACATCAGCCGTATCGGTACCACCTACCTGATCAATGTTGACGTAACGAGCGTCTCGCCTGAGACGGCGGCGCGGATTGCCGACGCCGTAGCTGACCAATACCGCGTCCAGCAACTCGATTCCAAACTCGAAGCGACACGTCGCGCGACAGCCTGGCTATCCGAGCGCGTAGCTGGCCTGCGCGATGAAGTGGAGGCGAAGGAGCGACGTGTCGAGGAATTCCGCGCCGAAACCGGACTATTGTCCGCTCAGGGCGCGACGCTCACCGAGCAACAAATCGCTTACAATACCAACCAGAAGAGTGTGCTCGAAGCCCAGTTGAGTCGTGCCCGTGCGCGTTATCAAAGCATGAGGCGCCAGATCGACAGTGGCGCGGGCATTGACGCCATCGCCGAAGTTCTCGATTCACCGGTCATTTCGAGTCTCAAGACTCAACGCGCCCAGATCCTTCGTCGCGTCGCTGAACTCGAAACTACGCTTGGACCAGCCCACCCTGAGCTGATCGGTGCCCGCAACGAAGCCGCTGATATTGAGCGTCAAATCACGGCGGAAGTGAGTCGGATCGCCACCAATCTCGATAGTGAGTTGAAGGTCGCACAGGCGCAGATCGATAGCATCAACTCGAACATCGGCCAGTCGACGGCCCAACTTCGCGGCAACAATATCAACCTTGTGCGCTTGCGCGAATTGGAACGCGATGCCGAGACAAGCCGAGTGCTTTACGAGGAATTTATCAGTCGATCGAAGGAAACGCGTGAACAGGACGACCTCGTCCAGGCCGATGCGAACATCCTGTCGACGGCCTCGGTTCCTGGTCGTCCAAGTTCACCGCGGAAGATGCTGAACCTGATCATTGGCGGGCTGCTTGGTGGCCTCATCGGAGGTGGACTGGCACTGCTCGCCGAGATTTTCGACATGAAAATCAGCTCGGCTGAAGATGTTGAACGCAAGCTGGGCGTGAACTCGATTGGTTCCGTACCGTTGATTCGCAATACGAGCCTGCTGCCGTTTTCACAGGTAAACCCGGCGGACTTTCTGGTGGATAATCCATTATCGGCATTCTCAGAGAGTATTCGCTACCTGCGCGCCGCGATTGCATTCTCGGATATTGACAGTGAAACGAAAACTGTTGCGGTTACCTCGTCGTTGCCGGACGAAGGCAAGACCAGCCTGACCTTGAGTCTTGGGCGCATGTCAGCGATGTCGGGCTCGCGTACACTGGTTATCGATGGTGACTTCCGTCGCCGTCAGTTGACCGACGCAGCTGGTATGTCACCTGAGATCGGTTTCATCGAACACCTGTTCGGCGCTGGCCAGCTTTCGGATGCGATCTGCAAGGATCAGCGCAGCATGTTGGACATCCTGCCGCTGACGAAGTCCGGGCATGTGCCACATGACGTGTTTGGAACACGGGCATTTGATGACCTCCTCGCACGGCTGCGGTCGATGTATGACCTCATCCTGATCGATACCGGTCCTTTGCTGTTGATGGCGGAAGCCCGCGTCGTCGCCGGCAAGGTTGACAAGACGATCCTTGTTATTCGCTGGCGCCGGTCACTGCGCTCGGCCGTACGGCAATCGCTGCATCTGTTGAAAACCTTCAATGCCGACCTCCTGGGCATTACGCTCAATATGGTCGACTTGTCGCGCCGTCGTCACCACAAGGACCCGGGCTCGACGTACAAAGCTTACAGCAAGTATTATTCGATGGAGCCCAAGCGCTCGATCTTTGGCTGGAGCAAGGCGCCGAAACCTGGATCCATGACATCGTCCGTGAAGCCCGTGCCCACGCGAACGAGCTCCAGTGACGAGCGCATCCGTGCTGTGACATCCAAAGAAGTCTCTACGCACTGATCATGCTGGACGCCGGACATCCGGATGATGCAACGCTCGTCGGCTTCGGGACCGAAAGCGGTGACGCACAGGAGTCTGCAATGATCAGGGTTGCTTTTTTTGGTCATGATGCAGGAGACGCCGCGGTGCGTCGTCGTGTTCGCGCCATGCAGGATGACGGCGTGTCAGTTCGCGGATTCATGATGCGGCGTCAGGATGACGTCGCGACCGAGTGGGACAATATCGACCTCGGCCAGACCCGCGACGGGGCTTTTGTCCAACGCGTGGCGCGCATATTTTCCGGCGCACGAGCCGCCGCCGCCGCTAGAGGCGCGTTGGCGGATGCCGATGTCATCTATGCGCGCAACCTCGACATGCTGGCATGCGCCTTTCTGACCAAGCGAATTGCCGGGCTCGATACGCCGGTAGTGTATGAGAGCCTTGATGTGCACAGGCTGCTGACCCGAGCGGATATCGTGGGCAAGGCCATGCGGTGGTTCGAGAAAAGTCTTTTGCGGCGAACAATTGGTCTGGTCGTGAGTTCGCCCGGTTTCCTGCGCAATCATTTCGAGAAGCACTATCGGGGACTCTACGTGCCGTTTCTGGTTGAGAATCGCCTGGCGGCAGGAAGCGATTTCGGGCCGCGGCCCGAACCGGATGCTCCAGATCAGGTTAGGTCAGGTGCGGAAGGGAGATTGCGACTCGGTTGGGTCGGGAACTTGCGGTGCCAGAGGTCATTTGACCTCTTGTGCGCTCTAGCGGACCGCTATCCGGATACGATTGAGATAAAGTTGCACGGCCAGCCTGCGCGAACAGAGATCCCGATATTCGAACCCGAGATCAATGCGCGCGCGAACATGTCGTTTGCCGGTAGGTACCGTTCGCCGGAGGATCTTGCGGTCATCTATGCGGGGCTCGATCTGGTCTGGGCAGGTGATTTCATGGAGGCCGGATACAATTCCGACTGGCTGTTGCCGAATAGGCTTTATGAAGGCGGATACTACGCGACCCCTGCCGTGGCCCCGGCCGGCACGGAGACAGGGGATTGGATTGAGCGGCACGCCTGCGGGTTCACGGTTGCCGAACCGCTGGATGAAACGCTTCCCACAATGATTGGCGATGTGATGCGAAATGATGCTGCGTTGGGAGCCTGCCGCAACCGGTTGCTTGCGATGACGAATGAGGTGTTTATCGAGCCTAAGGGGTTTTTCTCGGAGGTATTGGAGCGCGCACTCGCCGGGAGCCGCTCGAAATGAACATGGTCAAGCCCATTCAGGTCAACGAGACAGAGACACTGGGGTTCGCGAACCTCTACCGCACCGGTCGAAAGGCGCCGGTGTGGGAGCAGGCGCTTGTGACGATCTGGTTCTTCGTGACTTACTTGCCGCTCGATGGGGTGACGCCGATCCGCTATTTGCTTGTCCTGTATTTCCTCGGAATTACAGCGATGTATTACCGTGACGTCGTGCCCGTAGTCCTGAAGGCCTGGCCTCTATTCCTGCTGCCCATATTCGGCTTGCTGTCATTCATGTGGTCAGACTACCCGTCCGATGCCATCCGGGCCGGCGTGCTGATGCTTCTGACGCCGCTGACGATCGTTGTCATCGGTGCCCGGTTAAACACAAGGCAGGCGCTTCGCTGTCTGATGTTTGCGGGCATGATCACAACGATCTTTGCCATTCCGACAATCAGCACGTTCAGCCAAGGCGGGCCGTACGGTATGGGTGCGAAGAACCTGTTCGCAATCCAAATGCTGTTCGCCATGCTTCTCTGCCTGGCGACGGCACTCAACCAAAAAGAGTTCCTGTGGGTTCGACTCTTGGCATTCCCCTTTGTGCCAGTCTGCTTCGTGTTTCAGTATCTGGCGCATTCAGCCACGTCCCTGGTCTTTGCTATTGTCGGCATCGTCGGTTTGCTCGGGGTGCGGTATTTCTGGATGAACCTCGGTCAGATCCGGCACTTACGTACGTCACTGCTAATGGCCTCCGCCGGCATCGCATTGACCGGGGCCATCGTGTTTCTAAGCATGCCCGAAAACACGATGATGAATGATTTCCTGGGACTATTGGGCAAGGACGCGACCTTCACCGGGCGTTCGGCGATCTGGCGGCAGGCTGAACTCCTGAGTCATGAACACCCCATAGCTGGCGTTGGCCTCGAGGGGTTTTGGCAATATGACGTCGGTGCCGCGCAAACAATCAATGAGAACGATTTCAAGCCGTTCGGGACCAAGCTAACCTTCCACAATTCTTTTTGGGAAGTCCGGGTACACCTTGGTTATGTGGGCTATGCCATGTTCCTGTTGATACTTGGTTGGTGTTCGTACCGGACTGTTTTGGCCTGGTTCAGGGCGCCCACGATGGATAGTTCGGCGCTCCTCATCACGACCGTGATCATTTTCACTTCCACGTTCACTGAATCCTACCTTTGGGGCACGTTCAACACATTGGTCAACCTGTTCTACTTCGGCGCCATAACGACCCTCGGCGCAGGCGAACGAAAGTTCGAGGGAAGAGTGCCGATCACCGTTCGAGAGTCGATCTGAACGTCGGCAGTGAGCGCTGATCTGGCCTCCGCCAATCGCACTTTGGATTTCCCTTTGCAGTTCCAATTTTCATGCGCGGGCAACCAGGCGCAGCTCAAACGCGTTAAGGACGCAATGCTGCCCGATTTCCGCATCATAATCTGACAGAGTCGGCGCTGAACACGTGAACGCATTTTAAGCAGTCGTTAAAGTTGGTTGTTCAAAATATATGATGATGACGCCAAACCCAGCCATTCCGTCCCGCAGGACTGCTGTCGATTATTCGCTCGACGCGCAGATCCGAAATGATTCAGGGCGCTATGCGAATTCACCAAACGGTAAGTGGCCTGTTTGGGCGCGGCTGCTGGTAATCGTCGGGCTAAGCGCACTTCTGTGGGCCGGCATCATCTCAGGGATGATGGCTCTGTTCGGCTAATATTGTCGGGTAACGCGGTATCCGACCAGGCTCACGATGCTCAGCGTTTGTCGCTGTTGGAGCATTGCGGCGTGTGGTCGCCCAGTGCGCGGAAACTGACGCAATCGTAAGTCGCACGGGCGCCGTCTTCGAATTCCGGAGGTCCGTGCCAAGCATATTGGTCATGCGATCCGGTCCAGATATTCATAATGATGCGACCGGGATTCTGCGGGATCGGCCTCTCGGCGGATGTTACCGTTTTTTTTGCCACCCCATCGACAAACCAGGTGATTGCGTCGGGCTGCCAGTCAAAGGCATAGAGATGGGCTTCCTCAGCCGCGTCGAAGGGGAGATCGATATAGATTGATCCATTGGTTTTTCCGTCGGCAAAGACATTGGCATGAATTTGGCGCGTATTGTTGCCAAGAAATTCAATGTCGATTTCGTCGTGCGGGTCGCCGAAGGTTGCATCCGTGTGGGTAAAGAACGACGATACGGCGCCAGAACCTGGCGCAGCCTGCATTACGACTTCGTAGCGTCCAAAGCCATAATATCCGCGCTTCTGAACCTCCGCACCAGAATAGGGCTGATGATCAACGGGTTTGCGATTAATCTCGAGTGAAATACTTGGATTCTCGAAATGAACGTTCTCCGCTACCCAGCCGGCCCGATAGAACTGTGACAGGAAGGTAAAGTCGGAGATGTACCAATCTGACTCTTCAAAACCGTCACTAAACGAAAGGTTGAAGGATTTCCCGTCTCCGCGATCAGGAACGATTGTATATTTCGGATGGGGCCAGATGTAGGCCGCGATTCCGACGACGATCAGGATCGCGAGTGCGATCAAAATTGCAATTACGTACCGGGCGCGAGTCACAGCCTACCATATCCTGAATATGAGGTTTCAGCTTAGTCCGGGTCCGGACGTATCAGCGCGCACCTTTGGAGTTGAGAACAGCAGGTATGGTCATCATGACGATCTTGACGTCACCCCAGAACGACCGGCTGCGTACGTATTCGACGTCGGCAGCAACACGTTGCGGGTAGGACGTGTCACTGCGACCGCTTACCTGCCAGAGACCGGTAATGCCAGGACGCACGGCGCAGTAGTGACGGTAGCTATCGCCATATTTGGCGATTTCATTCTCAACGATGGGGCGTGGGCCCACGAGCGACATGTCGCCACGCAGTACATTGTATAGTTGGGGCAATTCATCGATTGACGTCTTGCGAATAAAATTGCCGATCGGTGTGATGCGAGGATCGTTGGTCAGCTTTTGGGTTTCGTCCCATTCCTTCCGGGCGACAGGATCGTGTGCCAGGAGTTCGTCAAGTTGTTCCTTCGCATTTGGCACCATCGAGCGGAGTTTGAAGCAGTTGAATGTTTCGCCATCCAACCCATAGCGCCTCTGGGAATAGAAAGCGCGTCCACCGTCTTGCAGGCGAATGATGATCGCAACCACGAGGACCAGGGGGGCGACAAAAAGCAGGGCTGTACCCGCGACGACAATGTCGAACAGGCGTTTGAACTGAGTGTGGTCGCGATCAAGCGCCTGGCTCAGGCGAGCCGCTGCATAGGCGGTGGCTTCTGCCTGCCGTGACGAGTTACTCAATCTCAAGCCCATTCTGGTCCCCTGCATTCTACTTGCGGTACTGCTAACCAAGCCGCGTCCACTCGACCCCATTGCAATATTCCTGCCGCATCTGGGATTGACGCATATTGCGTTCTATCAATCCTCTGCAATCCTTATACCGCGATTTTCGCAAATAATTAACTCTTGGGGCGCATTTTCCCCTGTCGCGCGAAGTATTGCCTAAATATTCATTCATATTCGGCTCATCTCTGAATTTCGTGTATCGATACGAGACAGACCACCCAAAAAGCAGGCGCAAATTAAACACGCCCGCGAGGTTCTGTATCGAACGTCGCGGGCGTAAAGCAATTTGGGTCAAATGAATTGATTCGCGAGGGACCTAAAAGATTCGTTCGCCAATTCGGAGCGTGTCGCCAGGCTTGACGACCGTGTTGGTATCGAGCTCGAAGGGTATCTCCTGATTTCCATCCGCGCTCTTGATAAAGACCACTTTCTTATTGGCGCGATATGTAAACCCTCCTGCTGCGGCTACAGCATTCAACACAGTCAGTCCGGAGTTGAAGGGATATTCTCCAGGGCGTCCAACCTCGCCAAGAATGTAAAATGGTCGGTAGTTGATCACTTCGGCGCTCACACGGGGCTCGAGAAGAAATCCGTTGGATAAATTGGCTGCGATCGTCGTCTCAAGGTCTTGGGTGCTGAGTCCGACAGCTGTCACTTGTCCGATCAATGGGAGCGATATCGCGCCTGTTCCATCGACCACGAATTCGCCAGAGAGTTCAGGCTGACCGAACACGTTTATGCGCAACTTGTCGCCTGTGCCCAAAGTATAAGCAATATTCGACTGGGTTTGGGCCGGCGTTGACGGATCTGCAACCTGACGCGTCACCGGTCCGGCCGATTGGCAGGCCGAAGCGAACATGAACATGGCGAGCGTCACCATGAGAATGAATGAGCGAAATAGCGACATAATAGATCTCCAAGTGATGGCGACGAAACGCGGCCAAACTGTTTCAGTCTGACACACTCACGTGGTCAGGAAGGTAATTTGCTCGCCGAAGAATCGAGCTGCAGACAGCTTGCCGCTGAGGAAGGCGCCAGTGTCGAGGCCAATGCGGCGATTGTCGTGGAAAACGTCTTCGGCTGGAGTGTGTCCATGGACTATCAGATGCGAAAATTGCCTCGTGTCGTCAAGGAACTCATCTCGGATCCAGAGCATGTCTCGCGTGCTTTGCTCGGCGATGGATGTGTCGGGCCTCAGCCCCGCGTGGACGAACAAGTAGTCGCCGGCGGAATGGTAAGGCTTCAGCGAACGATAAAAATCAAGGTGCTCTTGCGGCAGACGCTCGCGGAAAGCGCCCCACAGCTTGGTCCATGCCGATCGGGCTGCTGCCATGGCTTCATGTGACCCCAGGCTACCTCGCGTGTTGGGTGGCTGGAAGCCATATGAATAGAGCGTTTCACCGCCGCCATAGCGTACCCATTGGCTGCCGAATGACTCGTCTTCAAGGAATTTCAAGAGTGCCTCTTCGTGGTTGCCCATCAGGAACACGGTCTCGAATTTGTCCAGACGGTCGCTCAGGAAGAACTCGATCACGGCGCGCGACTGCAGGCCGCGGTCGATATAATCACCGAGAAACACAATCGTGACACGCGTGTCCGCGGGCAGGCCAGTTGCATCGTCTTCAATTTCGACGATCAGGCGCTCAAGTAAATCGTGTCGTCCGTGAATGTCGCCGATCGCATAGATGCACTCGCCATCAGGGGCGGCTGTGACTCTGGTGACGTCGCTTCGTACAGGCGTGGCGACTACGGGTGCGTGATCATTCGACTGCCCGACTCGGGCGCGAATGCGCGCGCGCAAAGACGTTGCTGAACGCGTCAGGCGCCCGAACTGATCGAGGAACGACCTTTGCAAGAGTTGTGGCAATCTGGACATGGCAGCTTTCTGAATAGTCCCTCTCTATAGCGTTTTGTAGCAAAAACCAATTTCTTGCGTCGCGAAATTACCGAGGCCTCGCAAGGGATTGCATGATGAATCCAGCGGCCCAACTCATGTGCATCGTACCGGAAGCCAGACCCGCCAGGAGGCCGCAGGCAGACATCTTTACCAGGCCAATGAAGACAGACGCTGCGGCGAGTATCGTGAGGTAACCGGCGGGCAGGAGAATGGCGGGCGGGTAGAAGGGGGCGGCGAGCAGGCCAATGAGGCTGCCCAGCAAGGCGAGTATGGGAAGCATCTGACGGACCTTCGGTCTCTGGCCGTGCTTGAATACAGTTCGCGCCCGCCCCTTCCCGTAATTGTAATATTGCCGCGCGAGCGCTGCGACAGAGCCGCGTGGGATGTAGATTTTGCGGATCGTGGCATCGAGGAAGATGCGGCCCCCAGCCTGGGTGACGCGCTCGTCATATTCGGCGTCTTCATTATGGGAGAATGTTTCATCGTATCCGCCGATAGAACGGAAGACCGACAGGTCGAATCCTGCGTGATGGCCATGGTCGACATAGCCCGAACGCGTTCCGCCGCGGTGGGCTGACCCACCCGAGCCGAGCGGCGTATCGACGATCCAGGCGTTGGCTTTTTCGAAGCAGGTCTCGCCCCGAGCGTCCATCGGGATCACAATTGAGGCGGCTTGCGTCTTCAGAAGGGCAGAAGCGACTGACTGAATGGTAAGCGTCCGGCGTTGACGCCCTTGACCTGATCAGGCTTTGCAGCTCCAGGGCAGAAGTTCGTCGATGCGGTTGATCTTGTGGTCAGCGATCCTGGACAGGACGTGCGTGAGCCAGGCTTGTGGATCCACGTCATTGAGCTTGGCGGTCTCGATCAGGGTGTAGGCGATGGCAGCAGCATGTCCTCCGCCCTCGGAGCCGGCGAACAGCCAGTTCTTGCGCCCGATAGCCAGGCCCCGCATGCCGCGCTCGGCCGCATTGTTGTCGATCTCCAGGTGGCCATTCGACAGGTAGATTTCGAGCCGCGGCAGGCGCGAGAGCGCATAGCGGGTGGCCTTGGCGAGGTCCGACTTGCCGGAGATCTTCGGCAGTTCCGACTGCAGCCAACTGATGAGGTCATCGAACACCGGCCGGGACTTTGCCTGCCGGATGTCCGCACGTGTGTCCGGAGGCTGGCCGCGCGCTTCTGCCTCGACCGCGTAGAGTGTTGCAATGCGCGCCACCGCTTCGGTGGCAACAGCTGAACCGGTCGCCTTGGCGATGTCGAAGAACTTGCGTCTTATATGGGCCAGACAGGCAACTTCGGTGATCCTGCCGGACCTGTAGAGCTCTTCGAACCCGGCATAGCCATCGGCATGCATGAACCCGGCGTATCCCCTCAGGTGCTCGGCGGGGCGGATGCCCTTGCGGTCCATCGAGAACCTGTAGAACGCCGCCGGCGACACATCCGAGCCCCAGGGGCGCTCATCGCGCGCATAGACCCAGACCCGGCCGGTCTTTGTCTTGCCATTGCCCGGTGCCAGCACGCTGACCGGCGTATCATCAGCATGGATCGCAGCGCCCGCGCGCACATGCCGCCCGATCGCCTCGGCCAGCGGCTCCAGCAATGCTGTCGACTTGCCGACCCAGTCGGCCATTGTGGAGCGCTCAAGGTCGACGCCGTCACGGGCATAGATCTGGCTCTGGCGGTAGAGTGGCAAGTGGTCGGCATACTTGGAGACGAGGACATGAGCGAGGAGGCCCGGGCCGGGGCGGCCACGTTCGATCGGGCGGCTGGGAAGCGGGGCCTGGTGGAACCGGTCACAACAGGTGCAGGCCATGCGGGGGCGCACATAGCGGTTCACGATGAACCGGCCGGGGACATACTCGAGTTCCTCAGTGACATCCTCGCCAACGCGCTTCAGCTTGCCGCCGCAGTCATTGCAGGCCTCGCCCGTCTCAAGCACCTGTTCGGTCCTTGGCAGATGATCAGGCAGCGGCCTGCGGACCGGCTTATCCTTCGGGGCAGGCTCTGGCGCGCCAGCGGGAACCTCTGTGCTGCGGGTGATCTCCAGGTCTTCCAGCATCAGCTGCAGCTGTTGGAGGCCTTCGGCCGATGATCCGAACCGATGACGGGCCATCCCTGACAACTGGAGCTTCAGCTTCTCGATAAGAAGGTCGCGCCCACGCAGTTCCGAGACATGACGGAAAATGACGGCATCACGCTCGGCGATGATCGCCTTCAGCGCTTCGACATCATCGGGAAGATCAGCCACATCCGACATGGCTTCAATCTACCCTGCTTCGCCTCGCCAGTGAATCCCGAAAATCGCGTCACCCCGTCGTCAGCGGCCGCCATGTCTGCTTCGTGATCCGCCAGTCGATCCCTTCAAGCAACATCGACAGCTGCGCCTGGCTGAGGTGTACCTTGCCACCCTTCGCCGCCGGCCACACAAACCGGCCGCGCTCAAGGCGCTTGGCAAAAAGGCATGCGCCCTGGCCGTCCCACCAGATGATCTTCACAAGATCACCGCCCCGTCCCCGGAACACGAACAGGTGGCCGCAGAAGGGATCCTCCTCCAGGACCTTCTCGGCCAGTGCGGAAAGGCCATTAAAGCCCTTGCGCATGTCGGTCACGCCAGCCGCCAGCCAGACCCTGGTCGACGCCGGAACCGGGATCATGTCACCTGCCTCAGGGCACGCAACACCCTCACCAGGGATGGCTCGTCCCTGCAGCGGATACGCGCTCCCGCCGCCAGTTCAACGATGACCTCATCGCCTGGCCCCGACAAAGGTTGGGCGGTCACCGCGACAGGCGCCGGACCGATGTTGACCGGAAGGAAACCCGTGACCGCGCTGCTGGCGCCGAAGCGGGGATCGCGAAGCCAGTTGAAAATGACGTTCGCGTTCATGCCATGTCGGCGGGCCACTTCGGCCACCGACACAAACGGCTCCCGCGTCTCGGCCAGGACCTGGAGCTTGAAGGCCCTCGAATAACTCCGCCGCTTGCGCACAGGCTTATGGTCAAACATGGTCGGATCGTGTCCACTTAAATCAGGCGGACACTATCCGCCTCCATCCAACCAAAATCAGCATCTGGGTGCGCAGCACAAGGGCGGGGAGACCGGACGGTTAC
>Ga0163215_100275_pt1 | contig 113625 bp, 101 predicted proteins | sample SynspAceP_FD_185934 | JGI IMG/M metagenome (GOLD analysis project Ga0163215, IMG submission 185934) | Saline lake microbial communities from Ace Lake in Antarctica - Synechococcus sp. Ace-P (Hybrid Assembly) | ecosystem: Environmental > Aquatic > Non-marine Saline and Alkaline > Saline | place...
AGCAGCGGTGTGTGAGTGTTGGCCACAAACAGCCGTGTCACGAAATCCTCATCCTTGGTCGACATGCCGGAACGGCCCTTGCCGCCCCGTCGCTGCGCCCGATAGGTCGCCAATGGAACACGCTTGATATAGCCCGTATGGGATACGGTGATAACCATATCTTCACGTTGGATCAGGTCTTCATCTTCAAGCTCGGCGCCACCGTCCAGAATTTCTGTCCGTCGCGGCGTGGCAAACAGCTCATGCGATTCCTGCAATTCATCCTTGATGATGGTCATGATGCGCAGGCGCGAGCCGAGAATTTCAAGATATTCCTTGATCTCGTCGCCAAGCTTGTTCAGCTCGTCAGAAATCTCTTCTTGCCCGATACCCGTCAGACGTTGCAGACGCAGCTCCAGAATGGCGCGTGCCTGTTCTTCCGACAATGTATAGGTGCCATCTTCCTGAACACGGTGTCGAGGATCGTCAATCAGGCGGATCAGCGGCTCAATGTCTCGTGCAGGCCAGCTTTTCTCAAGCAATTGAGCGCGTGCAGTTGCAGGATCCGGAGCAGCACGGATAAGCGCAATAACCATATCGATATTGGCAACAGCAATGGCCAGACCCACCAGAACATGAGCCCGATCGCGCGCCTTGTTCAGCAGAAACTTGGTTCTGCGGCTGACAACGACTTCGCGGAAAGCCACAAATGCACGCAACATATCCAGAAGCGTCATCTGCTCCGGCTTGCCGCCATTCAACGCCACCATGTTACAGCCAAAGGAGCCTTGCAAAGGCGAGAAACGGTAGATCTGGTTCAACACCACATCAGCAACAGCATCACGCTTCAGTTCAACAACAACCCGCATGCCATCACGATCAGATTCATCGCGGATGTCAGAAATGCCTTCGACGCGCTTTTCGCGCACCAGATCAGCGATCTTTTCGATCATGGTGGCTTTGTTCACCTGATAAGGTATTTCGGTGATGATAAGCGCTTCACGGTCCTTGCGCACCATTTCGGTGGCTACTTTGCCACGCATGATGACACTGCCACGACCCGTTTCAAATGCAGACCGGATGCCAGCGCGGCCAAGGATCATGCCGCCGGTTGGAAAGTCAGGACCCGGCATATGTTCCATAATGCCAGACAGCGTTATCTCCGGATCATCGATCAACGCAATACAGGAATTGATCACCTCACCCAGATTATGTGGAGGAATATTGGTGGCCATGCCAACCGCAATGCCGCCGGCTCCGTTTGCCAGCAGATTAGGGAAGCGAGACGGCATAACAACCGGTTCTCGCTCACGCCCATCATAGTTTTCCTGGAAATCAACCGTGTCTTTTTCAATGTCCGCCAGCAGATACTGGGCAGCCTTTTCCATTCGGCATTCCGTATAACGCATAGCAGCAGGTGGATCGCCATCGACAGAGCCAAAATTTCCCTGCCCGTCCACAAGTGGCAAGCGCATGGAGAATTCCTGAGCCATGCGCACCAGCGCATCATAAATCGCACTATCACCATGGGGGTGATATTTACCCATCACCTCACCCACAACACCGGCTGATTTACGATATGGCTTGTTGTGTTCAAGACCCATGCCATGCATGGCATACAGGATACGCCTATGCACAGGTTTCAAACCGTCACGCACATCCGGCAAGGCCCGGCTGACGATCACGCTCATCGCGTAATCGAGATAGGACCGCTTCATTTCTTCAACAATACCGATGCGTTCAATATCGGACGGCAAATCGCCGGTTGGCTCGTTTCCCTGAGGGGTATTCTCGTTATCGGACAAATCTGTACTCACGGGTTAAAGGCGACGAATCGTCGCTCAGAATTGAAGTCATTCATTATAGACTGCCGGGACCGCAAAGACTAATTTTGCCACATGAAAAGGCCTGCAATTTTCTCATAAAAAACAATTGGTTACAGATATTTTTGCCAAATTTCGGATAGGCTCTGCTTTTTCCAGCCCATCAGCGCTTTGAAATTGCGCCTTGACACCCATAGGCCATCGCTGCACGGCTTGATGTCATGGAATTTGATACGCTCATAAATGCCACTGTCACACTGCTTGTAACAATTGATCCGATTGGGCTTGCACCCTTGTTTCTGGCGCTGACGGCAGGCATGGACCGCGCTACACGGACACAAATTGCTTTTAGGGGCATCCTGATCAGCACAGGCCTTCTGGTGATGTTTGCTCTGGCAGGTATGACTATCCTCGATCTTTTTGGAATTACCATGCCGGCATTTCGCATTGCAGGCGGTCTGCTTCTCTTCTGGCTGGCTTTTGAAATGGTCTATGAAAAACGCCAGGAGCGAAAGCAGGAGACGACGGACCGGGCTGTCGTCAGCCATGAAGAGGCAAAGCACATCGCAGTGTTTCCGCTGGCCATACCGCTGATTGCGGGACCAGGCGCCATCTCGGCAACGGTCCTGTTGTCCACCGAAATGTCTTCGCCCTTGGAGCGCAGCGCACTGATAGGCGTTATTCTGGCATTGATGGTTTTGTGTATGGTGGTCTTCATGCTTGCCGAACGATTGGATCACATCCTCGGCGATACAGGCCGCATGGTGCTTACTCGGCTGCTGGGGGTTATCCTGGCCGCGTTATCAGTCCAATTCGTAGCAGATGGCATTTTAGCGTTTATGGCCGCCCCGGCGGCTTGAGCCCACTATTGCGTGGGCAAATCAATTCGAAACTCCGCGCCACCATATTTATGAACGGAATCCTTGGCCCTGATCATGATGAAAGCAGTTTCTGGTGGAATGGCAACACCACCCAAAGAACGCGTAAATGGCTGTTCATTCACATGCGGATGCAGCAATTCCCGAACACCAAGCACCTTGCCCTGCGGATCAAGCACTTCAAAGGCATTGGCATAATGGTCCCAGCCCTCATCGGCATGGCGGACGGTTGCCTCGACCCGCCATGTGTCCCCGCCGGTAGGGGTTGCCGTGGCACTCACCACATCGGCTTCCCCGGCAAGCGCCATCGTCGGCAACATCATAAACGACAAGATAAAAGCCGATGAAGAAGCGAAAGACCTCAGTTTTCTAGAACGGAATCTCATCATCCATATCGTCGGCGAAATTGCTGCCGCCGCCCTTCTGCATCGGGTCTGATTGCCCGAAATTATTGCCGCCGCCCTGATTGCCGCCACCCTGGTTGCCACCGGACTGATTGCTCACGGCGCCACGATCATAACCGCCGCCCGCAGAATCCTGACCACCCTGACCGCGCGAGTCGAGCATCTGCAATTCGCCGCGATAACGTTGCAGCACGATCTCTGTCGTATAGCGTTTCTGACCGCTTTGGTCTTCCCACTGCCGCGTCTGAAGCTGACCCTCAAGATAGACTTTCGCGCCCTTCTTCAGATAATTCTCAGCAACTTTAGCCAGATTATCATTGAAAATCACGACCTGGTGCCATTCGGTTTTTTCACGGCGCTCGCCGCTGTTCTTATCACGCCAGCTCTCACTGGTGGCAATCCGAAGATTGACGACAGGATCGCCGGAGTTCAAACGACGGATTTCCGGATCCGCACCCAGATTTCCTACCAAGATTACTTTGTTGACACTGCCAGCCATGGCATACTCCTGACGTAAAGGTCAGCCAGCAAATGCTGGCTCTGTTGGTAATTTGCTATTTTCGAGCCGCACTTGCAGCTATCGACGACATAATTGTCTGTTCTTTTAACACACATCGTCGTTTTCCACGGCCTCTTCCACCATTAATGACACACTGCTGACAGTTTTCCACACATGGTGCTGCTATCGCTGTCAAAAGCTAGGGTCACCAACGGATTCAGAGGTTTTGTTCTTTTTATGTTCCAATTAAGGAGAACATGCATTAGCCTTGAAAAAAATGCAAGATGTCTGTTGATTCCTGTTGAACTACACCATGATTTCCGGTCTGAACCTTGATTAACGTCATCAAAGAGCCAAATCGGAATTGTACCGAATTAAGAATCATATTCCGTGCAGCACTATCCAGCAGCTAACACCCGGTTTAATCAGTCTCCATTCAATCTGTTTTCATCCCTATTCAGACGGTCAGTTAAGTTCTATGCCCAGCAAATCCACTTCTGGAACCAGCAGTAAAGCCAAGACTGCAAAGAATCTCACTCCAATGATTTCGGTACGCGGTGCCCGCGAACATAATCTGAAAGGCGTGGACATTGATCTGCCCCGGGACAAGCTGATTGTCATGACTGGCTTGTCCGGATCGGGCAAATCCTCGCTGGCATTTGACACTATTTATGCCGAAGGCCAGCGACGTTATGTCGAATCCCTGTCAGCCTATGCACGGCAGTTTCTGGAAATGATGCAGAAGCCGGATGTCGACCAGATTGATGGCCTGTCTCCAGCTATTTCAATTGAGCAGAAAACTACGTCACGCAACCCGCGCTCGACCGTGGGAACTGTAACCGAAATTTACGACTATATGCGGCTTCTGTTTGCACGGGTCGGCATCCCCTACTCACCGGCAACCGGGTTACCAATTGAAAGCCAAACAATTTCCCAGATGGTGGATCGCATTCTGGATCTGCCAGAGGGAACTCGGCTATATCTGCTGGCCCCGATTGTACGCGGTCGCAAGGGAGAATATCGCAAGGAACTGGCCGAGTTACAGAAGAAGGGTTTTCTGCGCATCAAGATAGATGGCACCTACTACGAAATTGCAGATGCTCCTGTACTGGATAAGAAATTCAAACACGACATTGACGTGGTCGTAGACCGCATCGTTGTACGATCAGACATAGCCTCCCGTCTGGCGGATTCATTGGCAACTTCGTTGGGACTGGCAGATGGCATTGCCGTTGCCGAATATGCTGACACAGCAGAAGGCGCAGACACGCCCGAACGCCTGATTTTCTCTGAGAAATTTGCTTGCCCTGTCTCCGGTTTTACCATTGCAGAAATTGAACCACGCCTGTTTTCATTCAACAATCCATTTGGGGCCTGCCCGACTTGTGATGGGCTTGGGTCTGAAAAACGCGTCAGCGAAGACATGGTCATCCCTGATGCCGAACTCTCCATCGCCAAAGGCGCGGTTGCGCCCTGGTCGCGCTCCACGTCGCCCTATTACCAACAGACACTGGCGGCAGTGGGCAAGACCTATGGCTTCAGTCTGCGAGACAAATGGTCGAAACTGTCTGCCGAAGCCCAAACCGCTGTTCTATTTGGCACCGGGAAGAAAGAAATCACATTCACGTATGATGATGGACTGCGCTCCTACAAAACGAAAAAACCATTTGAGGGCGTCATTCCCAATCTGGAGCGCCGCTGGCGGGAAACGGATTCCTCTTGGTCGCGTGAGGAAATCGAAAAATACATGTCTTCAGCTCCCTGCCAGGTTTGCGATGGCTACAGGCTGAAACCCGAAGCACTGGCAGTCAAGATTGCTAGCAAGCACATTGCCCAGATCAGCGAACTGTCAATCCGTAACGCTATGGACTGGTTCTCAACACTCCCGGACAGTCTAACTGACAAGCAGAATGAGATTGCAGGACGTATCTTAAAGGAAATTTGCGAGCGACTGGCGTTTCTGAATGATGTCGGCCTGGAGTATCTTACCCTGTCGCGGAATTCCGGAACCCTGTCCGGCGGTGAAAGCCAGCGCATCCGCTTGGCTTCACAAATTGGCTCAGGCCTGACGGGCGTTCTCTACGTGTTAGATGAGCCCTCCATCGGTCTACACCAAAGAGACAATGACCGGCTTCTGACGACGCTCAGGCATCTCCGCGACCTTGGCAATACCGTGATCGTTGTTGAACATGATGAGGAAGCCATTTTGACCGCTGACCACGTGGTCGATGTCGGCCCAATGGCGGGCATTCATGGCGGTGAAATTGTTGTTGCCGGAACACCGCAGCAAGTCATGAAATGCAAGGAATCTCTGACCGGACAGTATCTGTCCGGACGGCGATCCATTCCTTTGCCAAAAACGCGGCGTAAACCAACAAAGAATCGGAAAATTACGGTCAAAGGCGCAACAGGCAATAATCTGAAAGACGTCACCACATCGATTCCGCTTGGTACATTTTGTTGCATCACCGGCGTGTCAGGTGGCGGAAAATCCACCTTGCTGCTCGATACACTCTATCGGGCGGTTGCCAAGCATCTCAATGGTGCAAAAGCACTGCCGTCTCCGCACAAAGCCATTACGGGACTGGAGCATCTGGACAAGGTCATTGATATCGACCAATCCCCCATTGGCCGCACGCCGCGTTCCAACCCGGCGACCTATACCGGCGCGTTTACGCCAATTCGAGAATGGTTTTCCGGTCTCCCCGAAGCAAAGATCAGAGGCTACGCGCCCGGCAGGTTCTCATTCAACGTCAAAGGCGGACGGTGCGAAGCCTGTCAGGGTGATGGCGTCATCAAAATCGAGATGCACTTCCTGCCGGATGTCTATGTCACCTGTGATGTCTGCAAGGGAAAGCGTTATAATCGCGAGACTCTGGAAGTGCAGTTCAAAGGCAAATCCATTGCTGATGTATTGAACATGACCGTTGATGAAGGCGCTGTGTTTTTCGCCGCGGTGCCTGCTGTGCGCGACAAGATGCTGACATTGCAACGTGTTGGGCTTGGCTACATCAAAGTTGGACAACAGGCCACAACGCTCTCTGGCGGTGAAGCGCAACGGGTAAAATTGGCAAAGGAACTGTCAAAACGTTCCACCGGCCGAACACTCTACATTCTGGATGAGCCAACAACCGGCCTGCATTTTCACGACGTCGCCAAATTGTTGGAAGTTCTTCATGAACTTGTGGATCAGGGAAATTCAGTTGCCGTCATTGAACACAATCTGGAAGTTATCAAAACCGCCGATTGGGTGATCGATATCGGCCCGGAAGGCGGCGATGGCGGCGGAGAGATTGTGGCGGAAGGTACGCCTGAGCAGATCATAACGGCAGAGCGGTCTTACACAGGTAAATTCTTGAAAGAATTGCTGGAACGACGCCCGGAAAATGGCGACGTTATGATTGCTGCTGAATAGCCAAATAAGCGCCTACGGCATCACCGAAGTCCGGTTTATCTGGCAAGATCCTGCCAGTTAAAGACGGTCGACGCTATTTTCTGGAGATCGCCGTGTGGCCAGTTATCGGAAAATCGGGACAAATCCTTGATTCCTAAGAAAACTTTGCACGAGACCTGCGTTTTTTGCAGGTCAGACATTCCGTTTTGTCACTCCACAAATGCTGCGACGCACCCTAAATAGCAATCATCAGAGAAACGAAACAAACTCTGAATTCAAAACAAACCAAAACGGAGACCAAAATGCAGTTTTCTTCTTTCACCGAATCCTACCGCAACTGGCGCCAGTACCGCAAAACCGTTGGCGAATTGTCCCGCCTGTCCCGTCGTGAACTCGACGATCTCGGAATTGCTCCTTACGACATCGCACACGTTGCACGTCGGTCCACACGTGGCTAATTTGTCACGCGTTCGACCAAACAAAGAAAAGGCCCACAACATATCAATGTGTGGGCCTTTTTAGTATCAAGCGCCTGTTTGGTGCCAGATGCTTACATCGGGTTTAACCCGTTTAGACTTTTTCCGGTTGAGAAGAACAATGTCTCACCGTTGCTGTCGTCAACGCCGTCATTGTCGGACACAGCATAGCCAACACCGTCAACATCAATTGCAAATCCTTCCAGCTTGTCGACAACGTAGCCGCCTGTTGCTTTCAGGTCCGGCAGGAAGTCTCTTACAAGTTCCTTGCTGACAACTGGCAATTCGCTGCCCAGCTTGGCAGGTGTCATTTCCGACAGGGCCACACGGTAAAGCCGTTTGACCTTTGCATTTGCACCAATCTGATTATCACGTTCCACGATATACGCATTGTCGCCAAAGATTGTTATCTCGGAAAGGCCAACCCAGCCGGTTTCTACAGGCTCTGTTGGGTAGAGCACAGCACCCCACTCCTTTGACGCCGTATCATAGGATACCAGCTTGACCTGGTTGGCAGCATCGTCTGCCCATTGACGCTGAATGGTGACCCACAAAGTGGTGCCGTTGATGGCAACACCTTCCGAGCCAAACCGCTTTTCGACGGCAAGCAACTCGGCCGGAAATGCAACCTGTTGTTCAATTTCACCCTCAGCATTTAGATGAAAAAGCCCATGCGGGATCATACGATCCGTGCGTCCTTCCGAGGCAAGCCAGAAACCACCTTCTCCGTCCGCTGCAATCCCTTCCAGATCCAGCAACTGGGCGGGAGAACCATTGCGAGTCACAGGCGTTGCCACTGTAATCAGGGCGGGCTGTTGCGTGGCATCAATGGTGAAGATGGTTGGCTGCATGGCATAGAAACTGTCATTCACAGCATAGAGTTTTCCGGGGACAGAGGGATCTGCGGTCAATCCGGACAATGCACCCCAACCAATCGGGCGACCATCCTTCATCATTGACTGGATCATTGGATAGGCAGATGCCTGATCAGTAAGCTGATACAGGGTGACGTGTGACCGCACTCCGCCATCTTCAATCAGGTCCGCCTCATTGGCCACAGCCAACAGATTGCGGCCTGGCAATGCAACAGCACCTTCTGGTGCAAGTCCCGTTGGCAACAATTGAACAAACTCAGGTGCAGCGCCTGTATCTCGATAAACGCCAACCAAAGAACCACGCTCAGACAGGACAAATATGAACGTCTCGCCATTGTAGGTGCCAACTTCAAGCCCCTCTGGTTCAGCACCCTTATTGCCGGAGCGGGCTTCCGGGTAATGCCCGGCAATGGCAACGCGGTACTCGAAATCAAGACCGGAATCATAGAGCATGTCGCCCGACTTACTGAAAATGGTGAAGCCGCGCGAACCACCTTCATAATCGCCTTCATTGGCGATGACGAAGCGATCATTGTCCAACCATTGAACCGCGTCGGGTTCTCTTGGAACCGCGTCCAGTTTCCCGTTAAATGTCAGAGCGCCTTCTTCATCAACATCGACGTTCACAAGATCCACGCTTCCAGCCGAAAAGTGAGACGTTACCTCGCCCGTGGAACCATCAATGACCGCGATGTAGTTGTTTTCCTGAAGGGTCACCACAATTTCGTTCATTGCATTGAAATCAACAAACTCCGGCTCAGGATCGCTGCCAGCAACATCGGCAAGACCGGTCAGATCGACAATCTTCATGCTGTTGCAATCGGGCATGCCGTCATTCAGTGAAAACAGGATTACATTTCCGGCAGGCATCTGCGGAATGACACCCTCGTTAAGATCTTCATCCCGCTCGTTTTCAATTGCCACGGCCACCAGTGATTTATCAGGCGAAATCGCGATTGAGTCAGGCTGACCACCAAGGTCGCAGGATGCTTCAATGGATTTGGCTTCGATGTTCAGGACCGAGAGATGACCATCAGGCGCCGTAAAACTCTGGGCTGTGTTGACGCCGATCAGCGCATATTCCCCAACAACAGACACTGAGGTGGGCTCACCGTTGACGCTCACAAAACCGGCTGGCCTGGGTTGAGATGGGTCAGAAATATCGACCATGCCAACACCACCCAAAGGGCTGTCGGAGTAGATCAGCATGTTACCATCTTCTGTTGCGGAAATAATTTCGGAAGATGTTTCCGATTTTTGATCCATGTCGGATGGAATATTCTCGTTGACCGGAAAGCTCGCGATCCGGTTAAACATCATGTCTGCCATTGCAGTGGTGGAAGACAGTGCAACCAGCAATGCGGCAAGCGAAGCGAATTTGGACGTCTGAAACATGGGCCCCCCCATTTGTGTTAACAACATGGGAGGCTTCGCAGGAACAGATTACAGGCTCGTGACATCACGGATACAGGATCGTGACATCAACGGTCTGGGCCTGAGGACCTTACGGTTTTAGGACTGCAAGCCCTGTGGACGTTGCTTGAACCAGACACTTAGCGGCATGATTTCAGGTGGCTCGCCATTGTCGCGGGTCCAGGAATCAATCGCATAGGATTCGCCGTTGCTGATCTGAACAACAACACCCGTTGCATGCGGATAGCGGCCATCCAGAAAGAAGCCTCTTGCCTTTGGTCGTCCAACACGATGGTGTTTCAGATAATTATTGTCGGCTGCCAGTTTTAAAACGCTGGTTGTATTTGTGGCTTCGTCGATGCAATCCAGTTGTCCCGGCTTGTTGACCGTTGAAAGGTCGAACCCACCCACATCATTGCCGGAGCCAACTTGTGGCGCAACGCGTTTTTCGAACCACTGCACCGCCCGTCCCATGGCGCGGCGTTCCTTTTCCGGAGAACCGGCACCTGACACCAGAATGGATCGCAACCGCCCCATATCAGCAGCAGAAAAGTCAACGCGCTCTTTTCTGGCACAGCCAGTACCGTGGCAAACGTAAACCGAGGTTCCTTTTGGCGCACGGCCATCCTGGCTGGCATACCAACTCATGGGATCGCCCTCGCCTGATTGAATGCAGCCGGTCAATGTCACTGCAATCAACAATACCAGAATCTGTCGCATAGACGCCCCCTCATCAGAACTGCCCGGATAAAGCAAATTGGCGGGAAAAGCCACATGCAATCAAAGACGGATGTGCTATATGCCCGACCACACACAAAGGAGACGTTGATGACGAAGAAGGCGGTTCATATTATTGGCGGCGGGCTGGCAGGCTCTGAAGCAGCATGGCAACTGGCACGGCGCAACGTTCCGGCAGTCATCCATGAAATGCGCCCTGTACGTGGAACCGATGCCCATAAGACCGATCATCTGGCAGAACTGGTCTGCTCCAACTCCTTCCGATCAGACGATGCACAGAACAATGCAGTCGGCCTTCTGCACGCTGAGTTGCGGCTGGCAGATTCTCTGATCATGTCTTGTGGCGATGCAAATCAGGTTCCCGCCGGTGGTGCGCTGGCAGTGGACCGTGACGGATTTTCAGCAGCCGTAACACAGAAGCTGGAAAACGAACCACTCATCACAATTAACCGGGATGAAGTCGCAGGCCTTCCTCCGGAAGACTGGGACAATGTCATCATTGCCACCGGCCCTCTCACATCGCCTGCCTTGTCTGAAGCAATTGCTACTCTGACAGACACTTCCGCTTTGGCATTTTTTGACGCAATTGCACCTATCGCCTATTTTGAAAGCATCGACATGTCAGTGGCGTGGTTCCAGTCCCGCTACGACAAGGTCGGTCCCGGCGGCACGGGTGCGGACTATATCAATTGCCCAATGGACAAAGAACAATACTACAATTTCATCAATGCGTTGAATGAGGGTGAGAAAACCGAATTCAAGCAATGGGAAGGCACGCCTTACTTCGAAGGCTGCATGCCCATTGAAGTCATGGCCGAGCGCGGACCGGAGACCCCACGTCACGGTCCAATGAAGCCTATGGGCCTCACCAATGCCCATAATCCTGACGTAAAAGCCTATGCAGTTGTGCAACTCCGGCAGGATAACGCATTGGGAACGCTGTATAATATGGTTGGTTTCCAGACAAAGCTGAAATACGGCGCTCAGAAAGACATTTTTCGGCTCATTCCAGGCCTCGAAAACGCAGAATTCGCTCGTCTCGGTGGGCTTCACCGCAATACATTTCTCAACTCGCCAGTCCTTCTGGACGGTACATTGAGATTGAAAGCCGACACGCGCTTGCGTTTCGCAGGTCAGATTACTGGATGCGAAGGCTACGTGGAATCCGCATCAATGGGGCTTTTGGCAGGTCGTTTTGCTGCTGAAGAATGGCATGGGCTGGACAAGTCTATTCCGCCGGGCACAACCGCATTCGGAGCCTTGTTGTCACATATTACTGGTGGACATTTGGCAACGGAAGAAGTTCCCGGCAAGCGGTCATTTCAGCCAATGAACATCAATTTCGGTCTGTTTCCGCCTGTCCCGGCAATCACTGAAATCGACGGTCGCAGACTGCGCGGCAAGGAAAAAACAATCGCCAAGCGTCAGTCGATCTGTAAGCGCGCTCTTGTCGATTTTGAACAATGGCTCCAGGACTCCAAACCAAAGATGGCTGCTTAAAAGCAAGGCCACCGCTTGGAGCTTCGCCATAGCTGCCAGATAAGACGTGCGGCCCCGGCCTTTCTCGATGGCAATTCCAATTGAGAAGGCTGACGGAGCTTCGCTATTTGTAACGCCATTGGGGTCGCATGTAAGAACGCAGACCGCAATGTTGTGGGCACGGTATCAGCGGCAGCACGCGCCTTTTCAAGGTAGCTTTCAGCAACAACACAGACCTCAGAAACAGCCCTCTCGTTATCAACCGTTTCGGCCTCCAGATAAGGATTTGCCACCAAACCTGAAGCCTCCCGCAATTCTGGTGGAAGGTATCGAGAGATTTTGCTGACATGCTGCGAGGTTAAAGGCTGATCTGTATAAAGAAGAGGTTGCAATACACGATCCCATAGACAGAGAACGCAAGCCAGATAGCCGGAAACCTGTGAAGCCGCTGTGGACTGTCCACGGTCAAGAATGAGGCAGGCTAGCTGAAGAACCGTTCCTTCCGTTTGGCCTGAATACGCCTCAAATGCGGCGCGATCTTCCACCGCGTCATCATATAAATCAAATATCCGCCCATCGAGGTAATTTTCCCAGATCTGCGGACCGATGGAATGGCGTTGCGTAAGATCCAGCATGAGGTGCGCCAACGGGCTGGCCGCCGCTTCTGCATTCCGCGCGCCCTGAAAAACCTCACGCCACCATTGCAGGCGAATCTCACCTGCCACGGGTTCACGAATGGTTCGGACAATTTTACGGATTTCCAGATCAAACGCATGCAATGTGAAGACATCGTCGCGGTGTGTCGCTGGAATGAACTGACTGGCAAAATAGCGCGCCGGGTCGGCAGATCGGACAATGCTATTGAGATCTATCTCAGCCGCAAGCGGCTTCATCGAACCGTCTCAACCGGCAGCAGAGCTGCCGCAACCGGCCGCCCTTCGCCCAAAATGACATTAAAGGTCCGAATAGCGGCTCCGGTCGACATGATCTCGAATCGAATGCCAGCATCCCGCAGCGCCTGACGGGTTTCTTTAGACGGAAAAGTGCCCGTATCGCCCATGCCAAGGAACAGGAGTTCAATGGCCTCAGCTTCCGCCACAACCCTGTCGAGTCGCTCGAATGTTACGTCATCAGGAACGGACGCGGACCAGCCATAAACGCCCGAGGGCAAAGCCAGTAAGCCACCGCGATGGGACATTTCGGCAAAGCGAAAGCCACCATTACCGTAGGCATCGATGGGTGCGCGGCCCGGAAAATGTGATTCTGTTATTATAGTTCCGGGCGACCGGAGGAAATCATGCCCCGCTTTGGCAGGGTCAGTCTCGGGTGATTCTGGTGTCTCGGGTTTTGACGTCCGATCCTTCGTCATGCAGCGCTTGAGCTTTCCATTTCCTCTTTACCCTTGGCAGCATCCGTATTGCGCAACTTCAGGAACATCAGCAAAGGAGCCGCAATGAAAATTGACGAATAGGTACCAATCAATACACCCCAGATCATAGCAAATGTGAATGAAGCAATCACTTCGCCGCCGAAAACGTACAAAGCACCCAGTGCCAAAAGGGTTGTGATAGAGGTCAGCGCAGTTCTGGAGAGTGTTTTGTTAATCGCCAGATCGAGAAGCTCGACAATTGGCAGGCGCTTAAACTTGCGCAACTTTTCGCGCACCCTGTCATACACAACCACTGTATCATTCAGTGAATACCCCACAATCGTGAGAACAGCCGCAATACTCGCCAGATTAAACTCAAGCTGCAGCAGCGCAAACATCCCGATTGTCAGGAGCACATCGTGTAACGTGGCAACGACAGCACCAACCGCAAATTGCCACTCAAATCGTAGCCAGATGTAGATCAGAACTGCACCGAGAGAAGCAACCACAGCCAATATACCGGTTTGTGTCAATTCACCGGAAACGGCCGGCCCGACCACTTCAACCCGTTCGAACGAAACTGTTCCAGCCAAGATGCCCCGAACAAGTTCCACGACGGCCTGTTGAGCCTCTTCTCCGCCATCTTGCTGCTGAATTCGGATAAGCACATCTTGAGGAGAGCCAAACTCCTGAACCTGCACATCGCCCAAGTCCAGATCGGAGAGAACATTTCTGATTTCTCCGATATTGGCAGGACCTTCAATAGTCTTGATCTGCATCAGAGTTCCACCCCGGAAATCGATGCCGAGATTAAGGCCGTTTACGGCAAACAGAACCATACTGAGGACGACCAACGCCGCAGAAAGCGGAAACGCCCATTTGCGGTGCCGCATGAAGGCAATTTTTGTATCATCCGGGACAAGTTTTAAAGTGCGCATAACGTTGCTCCAGCCTTAAATCGGCACAGTTGAGGGGCGTGTGCGACGCACCCAGAACGCCACAATAAGGCGGTTTACGGTGAAGGCGGAAAAGACGGTTGTTACAATACCAATCGCCAGAGTAATGGCGAAACCACGGATTGGACCCGACCCAAGCGAGAACAGAATAATCGCTGCAATCAAAGTCGTGATGTTGGCATCCAAAATGGTTCCAAGCGCACGTTTGTAACCGGCATCAATGGCCGCAATGGCGTTTCTGCCGGCACGCGCTTCTTCTCGAATTCGCTCATAAATCAGAACGTTCGCATCAACAGCCATACCAATGGTCAGTATAATCCCCGCGATACCTGGCAAGGTCAATGTCGCCTGTAACATGGACAACACGCCCATGATCATGATGATGTTTACAGTCAACGCTATATTGGCAAAGACTCCGAACAAACCGTAAGACAGCACCATGAAGACAAGCACTGCAATCGCAGCAATAATCCCGGCAATCTCACCAGCTTCAATCGAATCCTGCCCCAAGCCGGGTCCAACCGTACGTTCTTCAACAATCGTCAAATCGGCAGGTAAGGCACCAGCGCGCAACAGAATCGCAAGATCATTGGCACTCTCGACGGTAAAGTTACCGCTGATCTGCCCGCTACCGCCCAAAATTGGTTCCCGAATAACGGGCGCGGAAATCACGACATCATCCAGAATGATTGCAAAAGGCCGACCGACATTATCTGTAGAGGCGCGGCCAAAATCACGCGCGCCTGAATTATTGAACCGGAACGTCACAAGTGGTTCGTTGGTCCGCTGATCAAAACCGGGTTGAGAATCAACCAGATCTTCACCACTGACGATCTCGCGTCGTTCAATCACGTAGGGGATTGGCGGATCATCAGAGGAAAACATCACTTCAGCGCCAGATGGTGGACGTCCTTGCAAGGCCTGCTCACCGGACATTTCCTGACTAACCAGATGAAAGCTCAAACGAGCGGTTTGCTTCAATAGGTCTTTCAGGCGCTGTGGGTCACCCAGACCCGGCACCTGAACCAGCACACGGTCCTCTCCCTGCCGCTGAATGTTGGGCTCGGTTGTTCCCAGCTCATCAACACGACGACGAATAACTTCGATAGATTGATCAACAGCTGAACTGACCCTGCGCGCAATGCCTTCCGGTGTGAAGGTCAATTGGATAAGGCCATCACTATCAATATCAAGAATGACTTCCGTCACAGGAAGCCCCCCAGACAAGAGGCCTCCGGGAATCGGTTCTACGATCTCCTGCAATGCGGCACTGGCCGCATCACTTTGAGAGGCATCACGCAAGCGTGCCTGAACTGTTTCACCAACTGTGGTCAGACCTGTGTAACCAATGCGTTCATTTCGCAAAGATGTACGCAAACTATCCCGGATATCATCCAGACGGGTTTCAATCAGATCATTACGCTCCACCTGCAACAGCAAATGCGCACCGCCCTGCAAATCCAGCCCAAGGACCAACTGGCCGCCAGGAATCCATCCTGGCCACCTGTCTGCAACATCCTTTGGCATCAAATTAGGAAGAGCGGCAATCAGGCCGACCAAAACGGCCAGGACAATTGCGACTGTCTTGATTGGAGAGAAATAAAGCATTCAGGCACCTGTGAGAGATTTGGCCGGACCATTTTTTGCTTCAGGCAACGCCCAAAGCCGCATGGGACGCTTAGCTGTCGTCTTTAGCCGGCTCGCCCTTGGCGCGCACATCGGAGACCATTGAGCGAACGATGCGGACACGCACGCCTTCGGCCAATTCGACTTGCAACTCACCGCCATCTTCAATCACTTTGGTAACTTTACCAATCAGACCACCACTGGTGACGATGGTGTCACCACGACGCACCGCGCCAATCATTTCTTCGTGCTTTTTCATCCGTTGGCGCTGTGGCCGGATAATCAAAAAATACATCACCGCGAAGATCAGTACGAATGGAAGAAGGCTGGTTATCATTCCAGCACCGCCACCGGCGGCCTGCGCATATGCGGGCGTTACGAACATCGTTCAATCCTGTCTAGTTACACCACCTCACGCCATATCGGCATGGGCAGTTTTGCTGGTTTTTCTGTCGAAAAAGTCTCGCGGACTATACTCACGGCGCTTTGCTTTGCAAGCCTCATCCACGGGATCGCTTATAACAGCTTTGCAAATGGGGCATCTGCCCATAAATTGCCAGCGAAAACAAAGGCACATTGCCTCAAAAACATAAACTTGGACGCTTTATGACCCAAATTCCGGCCGAAGAACTTCAACTTGACCTGAAACCAGCCCTGACACGCATTGCAGATGCTTTGGAACGTATGGCGCCAAGTGTTGTAGAACCAGCGAACTTTAATGCGGCAGATGCCTTTGTATGGAATGCACGCAATGGCGTTCTAAAGCCGGTTCCCAAGGTCAACAGGGTCGAGTTGAGCCTGTTGAAGGGAATTGAACAGGTTCGCGACATCCTTTTTCAGAACACACAACAATTCGCGTCAGGCTACCCTGCAAACAACGCCCTCTTGTGGGGCGCAAGGGGCATGGGCAAAAGCTCCGTCGTCAAAGCGATTCACGCTCATGTAAACGAAACGGCCGCATCAGAGGCTGAAAAGCTGAAATTTGTTGAGATTCACCGCGAGGATATTGAGTCCCTCCCCGATTTAATGATTCTATTGGCACAGACAAACCTTCGCTTTCTGCTGTTTTGTGATGATCTGTCCTTCGACACCGATGATACATCCTACAAGGCGCTGAAAGCGGCACTTGATGGCGGCATTGAAGGTCGTCCATCAAATCTGCTGCTCTATGCCACTTCAAACCGCAGGCACCTGATGCCGCGCGACATGATTGAAAATGAACGCTCGACCGCCATTAATCCAAGTGAAGCAGTCGAAGAAAAAGTATCGCTGTCAGACCGATTCGGCCTTTGGCTCGGCTTCCATAAATGCAGCCAGGATGAATATCTGCGCATGGTGGCCGGCTATATGGAGCATTTTGGGCTCAATATCGAAGAATCGGAATGGCGACCTGCCGCTCTGGAATGGGCCACAACCAGAGGATACCGGTCCGGCAGAACTGCATGGCAGTTCATTCAGGATATGGCAGGAAAAAAGAAAGTGGCGCTGAAGCCTTAAGCTTCAACGCCACAACTATTGGGCGGATATTGGTGTCTGGTCAAACGCCGCCCAAATGGTCCAAAGGATTGACTGGTGTCGATCCTTTGCGAAGTTCAAAGCGCAGTTGTGGAGAACTCACAGAGCCAGTGGCACCTGCTTGAGCAATCTCCTGGCCGCGACGAACCTGATCGCCTCTGTTAACGCTCAAGGCACGGTTGTGGGCATATGCCGTTACCCAACCGCCCGAGTGCCGCACAAGTACCAGATTGCCGTAACTCTTCAACTCGTTACCGGAGTAAATTACAACACCATCTTCGGCTGCTTTAACGGGTGTTCCATCTGGTACAGCCAAATTGATACCGTCATTTCTTTCGCCATTGGTTTTGTCACCAAATGTAGAGATGACGCGCCCACGAACCGGCCAACGAAACGATAGGCTGCCTGCACTGGCCTGTTTGGCAGGCTCCTGCTGCTCTGCCTTTGGTGGTGTGTACACAACCGGCTGAACCTGCTTTACCGCAACCGGCTTTGGCGGTTGAATTGAGCCAGTTGTTTGCACATTCCGAGGCGCCAGCTGAGCTGTTCTGTTCGGCGCAGCCGTGTTTGGAGCAACGGCACGCCCGGCTGCAACTGTTGTTGCTTGGCCATGACCAGGAATGACAAGAGTTTGGCCGATCTTGATATTGGTCGACTGACCCATATTATTCGCGGCAGAAAGCGTGCCAATATTTACGTTATGGCGGCGCGCAATGCTATAAAGCGTATCACCGGGTGCAACCCGATAACGCCCGCCAGCAACTGTCGCTGGCGCTACTGCTGCAGCAGGTCTTGTCAAGACCGCCGGTTTGGAAGAAGGCCTTGGCGCGCTGCCGACAGATCTGACAGCGTTAACCACTGCAGCCCGCGCAGCCGCCTGAGGCGCCGCTTGCTGCGCAGGTCTGGAAACCTGCTGAGGGAATGCCTGCAATCGAGGTTGAGCGGTTCTAACAGCAGCTTGTTGCGTCTGAGCCCGCACAAAGGTTGGAATGGTCAGATAGCGACCCGCTACAATATCACGGGGGCCAGACAATCCATTTGCATTGAGTATGGCTTGCTCAGGTACATTGTGACGCCGAGAGATTGCATAAAGCGTATCGCCGGGCTTGATAGTCACAGTCTGACCACCATTACGCGTCCAACCAGATTCATCCTGCCCTACAGCAGCGGTCGTTATCGGATCAGCTTGCCTTGACGTAGGCAACTGGTAGTTACCCTTTGCCATACTGGAAGGCGTAGGTCTGTACGCCGGAGCTGCGGCAGCGGCAACGGCAGGCCTGGTGTAGTCAACCGTTGGCTGAACAGAAGAATATGTCTGCTGAGCGGGATAAGCCTGCTGGGCTGGATAGGCCTGCTGAGCCGGATAAGGCTGAACAGGCTGCAAATTTTGCCGCGCAACAACATTATTAGAAAAAGATCCCGCAATGGGAACCGCAGGCATTGGCTGCCTTGTCGGCTTACCCAAAAAGTCTCGCTGGGCAGATACAGCTGCCGTATAGTCCTGATCCGAGACTCTGGAAAAATCATTACTGCAGGCCACAAGAGTGCCCGATAGAAATGAAACAAATAGGGCCTTGGAAATTAAGCGGCCAGCCCGGCTCCGCGAAAACGCTATACTTTTACACATCCGGCATACTCACGCCTGTACTCAAAACACAGGCGAAGTATTAACCGTGACACCCTTTATAAATGCTTAAATTGATTCAGTTTCTGCCGTTTCTCGTTTGGACATGGAACTCAGTCGTCACTCACCCGCCCTGGAACGAGTGGTGGGAATTCGCCCCTGCCGATAGTTTTGGAGCTGATTTCCGTGCCGTTTTTATGGAACAGAGTGATGGCTTCTTCCCCATGCCCCTCATCCATCGGCGCAACCAATCTGCCGCCATCCGCCAATTGATCGAACAAGACAGGCGGCACAGTCTCACAGGCTGCGGTAAGAACGATCGCATTAAATGGGGCCTGCATTGGCCAGCCAGCATGGCCATCACCACTGTATAAAGTGGCGTTCAGAATACCGTCTCTTTCAAGATTTTTTTCCGCTTGCCGGATCAAGGGCCGCACCCGTTCCACGCCATATACCCGGCGAGACAGTCTGGCCAGCACGGCTGTCTGGTAGCCACATCCAACACCAATGTCCAAAACCTTGTCTTGTCGCTGCAGTTTCAGCGCATCCACGACAATCGCAACAAGGCTCAGAACTCCCGCACTTTGACCGTACCCAATAGAGTGGTCACGATCTTCCCACATCTCATCTTTGGCTAGATCGGGGATATAAAGTCGCCGGTCGGTCTTCTCCAGAGCCTTCAACAATTGAACATCGGTTACGCCCAGCTCGCGCAGACGTAACAGGAAGGCTGGTAGATGATGGCTATGCGGATTTGAAAACCCGGCCACGCGACACCTCTATTCTGCTAGATCGGAATAACGGTTCATTGCCTCATCGGCTGTCAAATCCAGCTTCAGCGGGGTAATCGAGATATAGTTTTGCTGCAGAGCATCCATATCTGTTCCGGTAATCACATTTTGCGGTTGCCTGCGATAGGTAAGCCAATAATAAGGGTTCATGCGCCCATCCTCGCGCTTGTCGAGAAACAGTCCGTGGGACAAGGCACCCTGACGCGTAATTTGCACGCCAGCAACATCTTCTGCAGCACAGCTGGGAAAATTGATATTGATCAAAATGCCCGGCTCAATTCCTTTGTCAATCACCTTGCGCACAAGCCCCGCGGCGTGAACACGTGCCACATTCCAGGGAATTTCGGCTCCCGAATCCCAGTCATAGCCCTGACTGAGCGCGATGCTTGGAACACGCAACATGGTGCCTTCCATTGCAGCGGCAATGGTGCCGGAATACGTCACATCATCTGAAATATTGTGGCCCGAATTGACGCCTGACAAAATAAGGTCTGGCGCCTCTTTCATGACTTCGCGCACACCCATAATCACGCAATCGGTTGGTGTGCCACGCAAGGCGAAAACCCGATCTTCAACACGGCGGAGACGCAATGGGTCATTGAGCGTCAGAGAATGGGACAATCCACTTTGATCGGTCTCAGGTGCCACAACCCAAACCTCAGAAGACAATGCCTCTGCAATTTCCCGCAACACCACTAGGCCTGGTGCGTTTATCCCGTCATCATTCGTTACCAAAATGCGCATTCGGTTTACTCCGTAGGGCCTGCGATGTGACTGATCCCAGTCATATACGGTTTTAAAATGTCTGGAATATCAATGCCGCCATCTTCGCGTTGATAATTTTCCATAATTGCAATCAAGGCACGACCTGTGGCCACACCAGATCCATTCAATGTGTGAACGAAGCCAAGCGACTTGTCGTCGCCCATGCGATAGCGCGCCGACATACGCCGCGCCTGAAATTCACCGCACACCGAACAGCTTGAAATCTCGCGATAGGCATTCTGACCCGGCAACCACACTTCGATATCGTAAGTCTTGCGTGCACCAAAGCCCATATCGCCGCTGCTCAGTGTCATGACACGATAAGCCAATCCCAGTTTCTGAAGCACGGCCTCGGCGCATTGAAGCATACGCTCCAATTCCACGAGAGAATCTTCAGGCTTGGTCACACTCACCATTTCAACTTTTGAGAATTGGTGTTGACGCAACATGCCCCGTGTATCGCGACCAGCCGACCCGGCTTCCGAACGGAAACACGGCGTCAGGGCCGAAAAGCGCAGAGGCAGTTGATCGCCATCAAGAATGCTTTCCCGAACCAGATTGGTCAAAGGTACTTCAGCGGTCGGAATAAGCCAGAAACCATCATCCGTGTGGAACAAGTCTTCCTTGAATTTCGGCAACTGCGATGTGCCGTAAACTGCATCATCCTTCACCAGCAACGGTGGCATGATTTCCTGATAGCCGTGTTCTTGCGTGTGCAAATCCAGCATGTACTGCCCTAAAGCGCGCTCCAATCTGGCAATCTGCGCCCGCAACACAACAAAGCGCGAGCCTGATATTTTTCCGGCAATGGAAAAATCCATCATGCCCAGCGCTTCACCCAACTCGAAGTGTTCTTTCGGCGTGAAATTGTTTCGGGGCTTTTCACCAACCTCACGAAGCAGTACATTTTCCTCTTCGCCAGGCCCGATCGGAACATCTTCAAGTGGGATGTTGGGGATTTCGGCAAGCCTGTCGGTCAAGGCAGCAGTGAGCGTCCGCTCAACATCCTCGCCACTTTGAATAAAGGCTTTCAGCTCGGAAACAGCTGAAATAGCTGCCTGAGCCGCCGCCTCATCACCGGAAGCCTTGGCTTTTCCGATTTCCTTGGAAGCTGAATTTCTGCGTTCCTGGGCTTCTTGAAGTTTCGTCACGTGAGTGCGGCGTTCATCGTCCAGCGCAATCAGATCAGCGGCGCGGTATTCGGCAAATCGCGCTTTCATCGCTGCATCAAAAGCGGCTGAGTTCTCTCTTATCCATCGGATATCATGCATGGGGTAGCTCAATTATCAGGTTGTCGTTGAGTGAGATGAGCGTGGCAGTAGCGCTAATGTCAGACAGTATCAACCGCATCATCAGCCTTTTCCTGCTCCGCACGACGACGCTCTATAAACCGCACGGAGAGAATAGAGAGCTCGTAAAGCACAATAGTCGGCAAGGCCAAGCCAATTTGGCTGATGGGATCTGGCGGAGTCAGAATAGCTGCCATCGCAAACGCGGCAACAACCGCGTAACGCCGTTTGGACTTAAGGCCAACCGAACTCACCACACCAATTCGACCCAAAAGCGTCAGAACAACAGGCAGTTGGAACACAAGACCAAACGCGAAAATCAGCGTCATGATCAGGCCAAGATATTCACTGACCTTGGCAACCAGTTGAATGGATGCCTGACCATCACCTCCGGCCTGCTCCATACTCAGGAAAAACCCCATAGCGAGCGGCATAATCAGATAGTAGACCAGCGACGCACCGATCACGAAAAGGATTGGTGTCGCGACAAGATAGGGCACAAAGGCCGATTTTTCATTCTTGTAAAGGCCAGGAGCCACAAACATGTAGATCTGCGAAGCAATGATCGGAAATGCCAAAAACAGCGCGCCAAAGAATGCCAGTTTCAATTGAGTGAAAAAATATTCCTGGGGCGCGGTGTAGATAAATTCGATATCCCGCAAATCCCCCGCCGCTTTTTCGTACGGAACGGTCAGAATATTAAATATATCTGTCGCGAAAATAAAACTCACGATGAACATCAGCACCAGACCGATAACGGCTTTAAACAGTCGTTGCCGTAACTCGATAAGATGCTCGATCAGCGGAGCGCGACTGCTGTCGACTTCGTCTTCGCTCTCGCTCACGCGTCAGTATCCTTCTTGGAAGTACCCGCAGTTTTTGCGGTGGTCTTTTTAGCGGCAGGTTTTCTGGCTGCAGTCGTCTTGGCAGCAGCGGTCTTGGCAGCAGCAGCCTTGGCAGGTGTTGCTTTCGCAGCAGTTGCCTTGGCAGCAGTTGTTTTTGTGGCCGCAGCCTTGGCTGAAGTCGCCTTTGTAGCTGCAGTTTTTACAGCAGTCGGCTTTGCAGCAGCTTTTGATTTTGCAGCGGCTCTGGGCTTTGCAGCTGTCTTGGGCTTTGGCGCTGCCTTTGGTTTTGCAGCAGCTTTGGGTTTGGCAGCAGCAACAGCATCAGTTGCAGTCTGCGTACCCGCGTCTGACTTGACTCCCTCGCCCGCGTTCAACAAGCCCTTGTTGATATCCCGTTGGACATCCTCAGCGGCTTGCTTCACAGGATTGAGGCTGCTTTTGAGCTGCGAAACCGGATTGATGCTGTTTACGCTTTCAATGCCGGTTTTAATGCCATCAAGATCGGCCTCTTTCAGCGCATCGTTCATCTGACGCTGAAAGTCGCCCGCCATCCGGCGCATGCTTCCAATTGACTTGCCAATTGTGCGCAGCATTCCCGGCAGTTCCTTAGGACCCACCACAAGAATAGCCACAATAGCCACAACAATGAATTCGGTCCATCCAAGATCGAACATTCAGATCTGCCGGTTTCTCAAAAAAGGGCGCAGCACGATAAGCGTACAGCCACCATCAGAATTTATGGATTAGCTAGCTTGCTTATCTTCGGATTTAACAGTAGCCGCAACTTCATCAGCCGACTGGTCTATCGTCTTTGGCTTGTCATCGTCCTCGGCGAGCCCCGATTTAAAGCTCTTGATGCCTTTGGCGACATCGCCCATGAGATCGGAAATTTTGCCGCGACCGAACAACAGCACGACCAAAACGACAACAATGGCAATCTGCCAGAAACTTATACCCATTATGTACTCCTAAAATCTTCTTGAACTGCAAAGGCGAACCAAACGTTCGCTATCGACACAGCCCGTAAAATCGCTTGCTAATCATAGTATTACACCGCCCAACGGTGAAAAGACACCCATAATTAGTACTAGGGTGCGGACTCTTTATGGGTGGTAAAATGGCGGTTTTCTGCCCGCTCGAACAGGTTAGCGTTGTAGAAATTCCGCCAAGCCGGCTTTTCCCTACATCTTTTGCCCATCTGAACAGTCACTCCGCCACCCGTAACGAGCACGCATCATAGATGTGGGGCTATATGTGTTCTTTTTCAAATACCAAAATGTCGCGTGGATCAAAGCTGACAAAAACTTCTGTCCCTGGTCTCAATTTATCAGCATTTCTGATGCGTGCCTGCAACGGATCGTCCAGTCCCTCAACAGCCACATCCACCAGATCCACCTCCCCCAGGAAACGCCGCCGCAATACTCTGCCGTGTTTCGCACCAGACGGGATGTTGGTTTCCGTTTTAGGGGTGATTTCAACCCCCTGAAACCGGATGCAGATATCAGCAGTTCCATTTGGCTTACCGGCCGCAGGAAATGTGCCTACGGGAGTGATGACAAGGTCGTCAACGATCTCGCCCTCCAACATATTGACCTCGGAAAAGAATGTTGCAGAAGCCAGATCAACTGGTTCGAAGTAAAGCTCGCGTGCGGTCCCGTCCTGAACGATCTGACCATGTTTCATCAGCAAAATACGGTCTGCTACGCGCATTGCTTCTTCAGGATCATGCGTCACCATCAGGCAGGTGGCCCGCATCTCCCGCAAAATTGTTATGGTTTCATCGCGCACGCTATCGCGCAGCCTTTGATCAAGGCCAGAAAATGGCTCATCCATCAACAGAATACCCGGCCGCGGCGCAATCGAACGGGCCAGCGCCACACGTTGCTGCTCACCACCTGAAAGATGATGCGGATACAAATTTGCGTGATCTGCAAGCCCGACACGTTCCAAAGCAAGCATCGCCTCGCTACGCGCATTAGAGCCAGACAAGGCAGTCAGGCCAAACATGACATTTTTCAGAACCGTCAAATGTGGAAACAGGGCAAAGTCCTGAAACATCAAGCCTATGCCGCGCTTTTCCGGCGGCACCAGACCGCCTGGCCCACCAAATTCCTTGCCATCGACCAAAAAACGACCGGCCTGAGGTGTTTCAACACCCGCGGCAATACGCAACAGCGTTGACTTGCCGGACCCTGACTGGCCAAGCAAACACACAATCTCTCCCGAAGCGATTGTCAAATCGATATTCCGAAGGGCCTGTGTCTCACCATAACTATGAAAGACACTCTCAAAGCGCATCTCTCTGGCAATCGTGGCACCAGTTGTGCCACGACGACCCCAGTTCAAGGCGGTTTTCAACCCGGAAGGGCGTGTTGTTTGGTTCATGAATGTGCCATCAGGAGAATGTCAGGGTCTGCTCTCAATCGTCTTCAAGCACCACATCGGGTGCAAACAAGTCATCTTCAAGGGGGTCCTCGTCATGACCAAGGTCCGGATCATCGTTCGGCATCGGCATAGGTGCCCCTGGTGGCAAAGTGCTGTTTAGCAGACCAGCACCTTTCAATTCGTCCAATCCTGGCAGATCAACAATTGATTCCAGATTGAAGTGTTCCAGAAACTCCGGCGTGGTTCCGTAGGTCACCGGTCGTCCGGGTGTTCTGCGCCGTCCGCGCAAACGTATCCAACCTGATTCAAGCAAGACATCCAGTGTGCCTCTGCTCGTTGAAACCCCACGTATCTGCTCAATTTCGGCACGCGTTGCTGGCTGATGGTAAGCCACAATCGAGAGCGTTTCCAACGCCGCCCGTGATAGCCGGCGTTGCTCTGCCGTCTCTGCTTGTAGCAGGAAGGCAAGATCATCGGCTGTTCTAAAGGCCCAGCCATCTGCCACTTTCTTCAAGACAACACCGCGGCCTTCATAAAGGCCCGCCAAATCCACCAATAGCTGCTCAAAATTCGCAGTGGCCGGAAGACGTTCTTTCAGAATTGAATCTTCCAGCGGCCGGTCAGAGGCAAACAGCATCGCTTCCAGCATTCTTAAATGCAGTGTTTCGGTATCACTCTCACTCATGATTGCCCCCTTCGTCCTGCCTTGATGCACGGCGAACGAACAGTGGCGTAAAAGGTCCGCTCTGACGAACTTCCAGAATCCCCTCACGCACCATCTCAAGACTTGCTGTAAAGGAACTGGCGATGACAGTCGCGCGCTGATCGGGAGTTGAAAAATACTCTACCAGAAAATCATCAATCGGCGTCCAGTCCGAAACATTCCCCAGCATTCGGACCAATAAATCCTTGGCTTCCTGGAGCGACCAGACAGTTCGCTTCCGCACCTGGACCGATGTAACAGAATTGCGCTGACGTTGACTGGCATAAGCCGTCAGCAAATCATATAGATTGGCTACATAGCTGCTGTGCTTGATGGTCACCACGGGCTCTGGATCGCCGCGCGCAAAGACATCCTGCCCAAGGCGTGGCCGCGCCATCAATCGTGCTGCCGCATCACGCATGGCCTCCAGGCGACGCAAACGAAAAGCCAGCGCTGCGGCCAGTTCCTCGCCAGTCAATTCATCTTCATCATCCTTGATGTCCGGGAGCAGAAGGCGTGACTTCAAATAGGCAAGCCATGCCGCCATCACCAGATAGTCCGCAGCCAATTCGAGGCGCATTCGCCGCGCTTCCTGAATAAATGAGAGATATTGCTCCGCCAATGCCAAAATTGAAATCTTGGCCAAATCCACCTTTTGTGAACGAGCCAGAGCCAGCAGCAAATCAAGCGGGCCTTCAAACCCGTCAACATCCACAACAAGCGATGGTTCCGAAGCATCAGGTTCGCTGGCTCGCTCTTTCTGGTTTTCCCACAAAAGCGCCTGTGTCAGTGGATCATTGGCAATCTGGTCAGTTTCGTCGGCCAATTTCAAGCCTCCCAGTCAACCAATGAAAGCAAGGCGGAGAACTCTTTGCGAAGCTCATCGGCATCGATGACACCAGGCTCGGGCCTGACCGCAAGCGCTGTATTCGCCCGGTCCAACGCCAGGCCATCCAGCGTCGGCACATTGGCAGCAACGCTTTGCATTTCGTCCATAAAGCCGTTGCAATGCAAAACAATATCACAGCCAGCGCGAATAGCGCCTGAAGCCCGATCAGCCATATCTGTCTGCAAAGCGCCCATGGAAATGTCATCAGACATCAAAAGCCCCTGGAACCCGATTTCGCCCCGAATGATTGTTGAGATCACGCTCGATGATAGGGTTGCTGGGTTGTGAGGATCTATCGACTCGAACACCACATGCGCCGTCATCCCAAGAGGGAAGTCTGCCAAAGGTTTGAACGCCGCAAAATCATGCGCCACCAGATCAACAAGCGGGCTGCTGACCCTTGGCAGTTCCGCATGACTGTCGACAACAGCACGTCCGTGACCTGGAATGTGTTTGATGACCGGCAACACGCCGCCGGACAGCATGCCATCTGCTGCAGCGTGTCCTAGTTCAGCAACCCTGGCTGGCACGCCGCAATAGGCTCTGTCACCAATGGCCTTTGTCGTGTTCTCTACAGGCACATCCAAGACCGGCAGGCAATCGACTGTAATGCCAAGCGCCAGCAGGTCATAGGCCATAAGACGAGCACCTATACGAGCAGCCTTACGGCCCTCACCTGCACTTCGCTCTTCGAGTTGACCAAAATAAGCTGTAGCGGGATAGGACGCCCAATGAGGTGGCCTTAAGCGCTGGACCCGTCCCCCTTCCTGATCAATCAGAACCGGAGCATCTTCACGCCCTACGCAATCGCGCATGGTAGACACCAGTGCACGCACCTGATCCGGAGAATCGATATTGCGACCAAACAGGATGAAACCCCAAGGGTCTGAATCCCGGAGGAACTGTCTTTCATTGTCAGACAGCACAAGGCCTTCGCAGCCAGTGATAAAAGCGGATTGTGTCATAGAACGTGGTTAGAGCGACGTTCCGTCTTCGTCAAGCCAACACACCTGCCTCAACAACAAGGCCAAGTGTGTCAGTGCTTGTAACTGTATGCGATCAGCGCCGTGCAACGATGCAATCTCCGCCAGCACTTTTCAGGGATTGGCAAAAGTCAGCCGCAGCTACGCGGGTTTCCATTGGGCCAACCCGGACCCGATAAAATACGCCTCTGGAGCCCAAATCAGCCCGCGCAATATCCGGAGACTGGCTACCGAGTACAGATGGGAAGCGACGTTGCAGCCCACTAAATGCCGACCGTGCTGCTTCTTCGGAACGCTGCGACGATACCTGCACAACAAAATCCCCCGCTGCGGCGGGCGCTGCTGGCTGGGCTGCCGGTTGAGCCGCTGGTGCAGCTGGCGTCACATTGGTCGATGCAACACGTGCCGCCACAGAATTGGTCGACTGCTGAACCGCTGGCGCACTCTGATTGAACGCGGGCGCATTTGTTCCCACGGAAACACGGGGCGCAACGGGCAAGTCTGCCCGGCCACTGGTGCCAGTGTTGTTATTTGCAACAATACGCGGTTGGAGACCTGTGGAACCACCAGCATTGTTCGATGCTGAAGTAGAAACATTTGGCCGCGCGCGCGGCAATGGTGCACCACCATCAGATGCAGCGGCAGGTGCTGCAACAACTTGTCCGTTTCCGGAAATTTGTTGTGTCGTAACCGTACGCGGCTGAATAGCGTTTGAATTATTGTCAACTCTGGCCGCCGGTTCCGCAACAATGCTGCCATCCGGATTTACCTTGAACGTGCGAACACTTCTGGGCGCAATTGCGTCTGATCCGCTATTATTGCCATTTGCGCCGATCTGCCGAACGGTTCTATCAGGATCGATATTCGGATTGATCCGCGCAATCGGTGTTTCGGCTCCCGGTTGAAGGACACTATTCGACACATCGCCTTCGTTCGTCAGGGGTATATCACCCGAAGCAGCAGGATCGGCAGCCTGACCGTCAGGTAGCATACGAACCGCGTTTTTATCCGCCAGAACCAGCGGTGGAGGACTACCATCATCGCTGGAGAAAATGGCCTGATACGCTAACAGAGCCCCGCCACCAAGCAGAACAAACGCCATAACACCGGCTGCAACCATCATGCCGCGGCTTGCGAACAGACCACCGCCTTCTTCTTCGTCATACTCATCATAAAGGACATCGGCTTCCTCAGTCTGAGGTGCTTCAGATCGTGTGTTATCTGCAAAGGAATCGGTTGCCTCAGCACTTGGTTGTTCAGTCTCTGAAACCCGAGGCGGGACACGCAGATCTTCAACTTCCCGCAAATAGGAAAAATCCGGCTGAGGAGGTGTCGGCGCACTGGCCAACTCGGACGCAGGCTGTGGTGCCGCAGTTGCAGGTTGGGGGGCAACTGGTGCAGGCTGGGGTGCAACAGGTGCAGCCTGTCCTGCTGTATTTTCACTCATTTGCCGGGGCACATAATTTGGCCGCGCTTCTGCAGCAGCAGACCTTACAGGCTCTCGAGCCTCGTTTGCATCGACATAGCGCAGAAGTTCAGCCGCGATAGGATCAGGCTGTGGCGCAATTGGTTCACTTGGAGCCGCCGCAGGTTTCTGGGAAACTTCCTGTGCCCGCATTACAGCAACAGGTGGTTCTGCACGCGATTCGGGTTCTGCTTGATCGGGACTGGCACTTCCATGCAGCCCACCCATTTGCGAATGATCAACCGATGCCGTTGGTCTTATAGCTCTTGGAATTCTGGAGACATCAAAGTCCCTGTCAGGCAAGGGTTGGGATGAACCACCTGGCGCAAACGGGTCATATTGCTCATCATCGGCATGATCGGCGTAAGACGTTGGCCTTGCTGGTGCAGGTGCATCTGCCACCATCGTTCCAGATGATGCATAAGGATCATCCCTTGCCACGGATGGCTCGCCGACCGGCATATAACGCGGATCCTGTGGCGCATGTTGATAGACTGGCTCCGGAGATTGGGCAGACTCAGCAACACTTGGTTCTGGATGATAGGCTTGGGCCACCGGATCCTGAGACACAACGGCCTCAGGTGCGTGGCTATCCTGAGGAGCCCCTGCAACACTGTCATTTGAGCGCTGGGCGGCAGCCTCAAAATTTCGCTCGTTCTGCTCCATAAGTCGGGCGAGCTTGATCAACGGATCATCGTCATCGGAAACAGACGATGATCGCATCGACCAGTCATCATTTTCCCAAGCACTGTCAGACCCTGAACTGCGATTTTGCAATGCAGCAGGTCTTCCAGGTGAATTCACTCCGGAACCAGCGTCGCCCGAAACTGGATCGTTTCCAGCGCCGGCTGCCTGACCGGGCTTGTTTTTGTCATACTCATACTCGGACATAACAAGTCGTCTCTTTCGTTAACCAAGTTTGCAAAAGCAACCATCAAAATCGCGCTTGCAAACCATCATCAATGCTAACGCAATTCTTCCCGCGCATCCACTCCCAGCAATCCCAGGCCGGAGCGCAGAACAATTTGCACCGCCAAAACAAGAGCTAAGCGCGCTCTAGTCAATTTTTCATTATCATCTTTAATAAATCGTAATTGGGGCAAATCTTTGCCTTTGTTCCAATGGCCATGAAACGCACTTGCTAAATCATTTAGATAAAATGCAATACGATGTGGTTCGTAGAAATTTGCCGCCGCTTCGACAATGCGTGGATACTCCGCAAGCTTGCGCATGAGTGCCAATTCGCTGGCATCATCCAAGATTGAAATATCCACTTTCTCCAGACCAACTACGATTTTTTTATCAAATACTTCAACGGCTTGAGAAAATGTAGAATGTGTGCGCGCATGCGCATATTGCACATAAAATACAGGATTGTCTTTCGACTGCTCGAGCACTTTTGTGAAGTCAAAATCCAACGTGGCGTCGTTTTTCCGATACAACATAATGAACCGTGTGACGTCCCTGCCAACCTCGTCAACCACATCTGCAAGCGTGACAAGATTTCCTGAACGTTTTGACATTTTAACCGGTTGACCATCACGAAACAGGTTCACCAGCTGGCAAAAACGGATGTCCAGCGACGCATTTTCCGATGAAATTGCGGTCACAGCAGCCGTCATTCGCTTCAAATAGCCCTGATGATCAGCTCCAAGAACATCGACCATGCGGTTGAATCCGCGCTTATACTTGTCAAAATGATAGGCGATATCGGACGCGAAATAGGTGTAGCTACCGTCCGATTTCAACAGCGCCCTGTCCACATCGTCACCATAGCGTGTCGACCTGAAAAGGGTCTGTTCGCGGTCTTCCCAATCATCCGGAAGCTTGCCCTTTGGAGGTGGCAATGTTCCCAGATAAATCAGGTCCCGTTCGCGCAGATCGGCAATCATTTCAGCAACCCGGTCATTACCGTCAGCCGTCAAGGATAGTTCCGAAAAGAAAACGTCATGGACAACACCAAGCTTGTCCAGATCAGACCGGATCAGTTCAAGCATAGCCGAAATAGCAGCTTCTTTTACCATGGGAAGCCACTCAGCTTCATCCATCTCGAGCAGAGTTGATCCATATTGATCCGCAAGTTGTGCGCCCAGTGGCTTCAGATATTCGCCCGGATAAAGACCCTCGGGAATTGCACCGATATCCTCACCCAGCGCCTCGCGATATCTCAGATAAGCGGATTGCGCCAACACATCCACCTGAGCGCCTGCGTCATTGATGTAGTATTCCCGCGTCACATCATAGCCCACATAGTACAGCAATGTTGCCAATGCATCTCCGAACACTGCGCCCCGGCAATGTCCTACATGCATTGGGCCAGTGGGATTAGCTGAGACGTATTCAACGTTGATCTTCTCGCCCTGCCCCAGATCGGTCCGACCGAAGTCCAAGCCATTCTCCAGAACATCCTGAACAATCGATTGCCACACAGCCGGCTGCAACGTGATGTTAATGAACCCCGGCCCGGCAATGCTAACTGATTGCACTTGCAGGGCGTCAGCATGCTCGGTGAGCAGTTTGGAAATGGCTTCCGCTATATCGCGTGGTTTACGGCGCAGCCCTTTGGAAAGCAGCAACGCAGCGTTGGTCGCCAGATCACCATGGGTCGCATCTCTCGGCGGCTCCGCAACGATACGGTCCAGTGGAAGTGCTGCTTGTGCGTCAGCATCAAGGTCTGAAAGCAAATCAGACCCCTTGATCAGAGGAAGCATTTTTTCGGCGAAGTCTGCGTAAATGTTCATAGCTATCTGTTTTGAATGAATGCAGTTACAAGCCGGGTTTTCATCGGCAATTCGGTCGGAAATGTGCGCAGCACCTAACGGTTTTTGCTTTGGTGGTCAAACACCGCTCGTCGCATGACCACCAAAAAGGCGTTCATGTTCCTGATCTGCGAACAGATCAGTCATTCCGGCAATATAATCAGCGACCAATCTGGCAGCCTTTGCTTTATTGAGCGTCGCCACCCCTTCGGTGGCTTGTTCCCGCCAACGCAGCGGGATTTCCTCGATATCGTGCAAGTAGGTCGCAAACAAGTCCCTCACAACTGCTTCAGCGCTGGTCATCCTCTCCATCAACGAGGGATGGCGATAAAGATACTTGAACAAAAATGCCTTGAGCTCACCTTCCTGACGGCTGAACGGCTCTGAAAAACTCAACACAGAATATCCGGCATTGCGAACATCATCTGCTGAGCCTGGCCGCAGCTTTGACAATCTGCGCTGCGTTTCACCTATGACATCTTCCACCATGATGGTGATCAGCCGACGTGATAACTCATGGCGCGTGCGCTCTTCATCAAGACCGGGGAATTCATTGGCAATGTCATCCAACAATCCGCACAACAGAGGAATGTTTCTCAATTGCGCCAGCTTCAGCAAACCGGACCGCAAGCCGTCATCGATATCGTGTGTATCATATGCAATATCATCGGCCAGCGCGGCAGCCTGCGCCTCAAGACTTGCATAGCCATCGAGTCGCAATTGAAGTGTCGGTAACAGCGCACGAATGCGCCCCGCCAAGGGCTCTGCAACCGGGCCATTATGCTTTGCCAGACCCTCCAGCGTTTCCCAACTCAGATTAAGGCCATCAAAACGCGGATATCGGCGCTCCATTTTGCTGACAATCCGAAGGCTTTGCAGATTGTGATCAAACCCGCCGAATTCCGACATTGCTGAATCGAGCGCGCGTTCGCCTGCATGACCAAACGGCGTGTGCCCAAAATCATGTGCCAGAGCCAGTGCTTCCGTCAGATCCTCATCAAGGCGAAAAGCGCGGGCTATGGATCGGGCAATCTGAGCAACTTCAATAGAATGGGTCAGGCGTGTGCGATAATGATCCCCTTCATCGGAGATAAACACCTGCGTCTTGTGTTTAAGGCGCCTGAAAGCATTGGAATGAATGATTCTGTCCCGATCCCGTTGGAAAGCCGTCCGGGTTGGACTTTCTGGTTCGGCGAAGACCCGACCGCCTGTCATTTTCGGGTCTACGGCATAGGATGCTCTATTGGTGAATCCAAACCCAATATCGGAGACGTCAAAAGCTTCTGGCAATGCTTCTGGCAAATCAACTGGGTTCATAATTTCTGCCACTGGCTCAAAACCGCTACAAAAAAGGGACGATGGCGTTTGACTTGCACTGGTCACGCGCCTACCTCTTGGTTCTATAGCAGATGTTCCGCAAAAGGGTGGATCAAGATGGCCAGTGCAATACAACAAACAAATTCGTCAGACGCGACACCTGCAATCGCACAAAATTCTGTGACCGTTACAGAACGAGCTGCATTGCGAGTCGCAAAAATTCTAGCCGGTGAAGCGGATGGAAAATCACTCCGCATCAGTGTTGATGGCGGCGGATGCTCCGGATTTTCATACAAATATGATCTGGTCGAAGACATGACCGAAGATGATCTGGTGCTCAAGCGAGATGGCGCCACCATATTGATCGATCAGGTATCTTTGCCCTTCCTTGAAGGATCAGAGATCGATTTCGTTGATGATTTGATGGGACAGTCCTTCCAGATCAACAATCCCAATGCCACTGCATCCTGCGGATGCGGCACCTCCTTTTCGATCTGATTTCATGAAAATTGCGACCTGGAATATAAATGGCATCAAGGCACGTCTTGAAACCTTACAGGCTTGGCTGAAAGAAGCTGAGCCTGATCTGGTGGCCTTGCAGGAAGTCAAATCGATTGATGAAAATTTTCCGCGTGCAGTTTTCGAAGACCTTGGCTACGAAGTTCATACACATGGCCAAAAGGGTTTCAACGGCGTTGCCCTGTTTTCCAAAACACCGCTGGAAGATGTCCAACGTGGATTGCCTGGTGATGACGAGGATGTGCAGGCCCGGTTTATTTCGGCGCTGATCTCCGTCGATGGAAAGATGGTCCGGGTTGCATCGCTCTACCTGCCAAATGGCAATCCTGTAGATACTGAGAAATTTCCCTACAAGTTGGGCTGGATGGATCGGTTGCATGCATGGACCGAAGACCACCTGAAGAGCGAAGAAGACTTCATTCTCGCCGGTGACTACAACGTCATCCCTCAGCCGATCGATTGTCATGATCCTAAATCATGGGAAGGTGACGCGTTGTTTCGCCCAGAAACGCGCTCAGCGTTTTTCAGGTTGCAGAATTTGGGCATGACAGATGCTTTGCGCCAGACCAATCAGGAACAGGCTTACACATTCTGGGATTATCAGGCTGGGGCCTGGCAGAAAAACAACGGTATTCGCATTGACCACTTGATGTTGTCACCCGGAGTCGCCGACAGATTGCGTCAATGCCAGGTGGACAAGCATGTCAGGGCTTGGGAAAAACCGTCAGATCACGTACCGGTCTGGGTAGAAATCTAACCGAAATCTATGCTGCGTGGCTGGCTTGACGATTGAACGCGCCTGCATCAACAGCCTGACTGTGTTCACGTGACCACGCCAGAAGCTGTGAAACCGACAATCCCTTTGAGAAATAGAAGCCTTGCAGGATATCAATCTTGTGACGGGCAAGAAAATCAACCTCGCTCTGGGTTTCAACGCCCTCGGCAACTGTTTTGCACCCAAGTGTTTTTGCCATGAGAACAATGCAATCCATCACAGAGGCAACACGCTCATCAGCATGCGCCTGCGAAATAACGGAGCGATCGATCTTCAAAAAATCCACCCGCATCTGGCTCAGCCTGGCAATATTTGAATAACCGGTGCCAAAGTCATCAATGGATACCCGGAACCCTTGGGCCCGAAGACTCTCAAGCACGTCGTTGGCACGCACAACAGAGGAAAACAATGTGTCCTCTGTGATTTCAATTTCCATATTGTTGCAATCAAAATTTTTCGCGCGCGCCATTTGTGTAATGGAGTTCGTAAAGCCCGGGCTCGAAAAGTGCCCCGCACTTATGTTCACGGCAACCGTTAGATTGAGCCCTGCCCGCGTCCACTTCGCATGGTCATCGATGGCCTGTCCAATCAACCACTCACCAAGCCGTTCCATGATCGGTGAATGGGCAATTATCGGTATCCAATTATCTGGCAGCAGGCGTCCCAGAACCGGATGGTTCCATCTCACCAGCGCCTCAACGCCCCGTGGCTCTTTCGTTCTGGCACAGACTTTTGGTTGATATTCCAGCACAAGCTGATTGTCGTCGATTGCCTGGTCGACAGCCACACAAAGCTCTGCAGCAGTCATCATACCCATCTCGGAGGAATACATTTCAAAACGATTCTTGCCAGCCTTCTTGGCATGATACATCGCGATGTCAGCGCATTTGAGCAACCCATCGAGATTTGTGCTGTCTTCGGGGTAACGCGCGCAACCAATACTGGCCGCACAAAACGCAACCTCAGACAGAACAGTCGATGGTGTGGAAAGCACTTTGCGAACCTGAATCAGAAACTGTCTGATGTCAGCTTCCCGGGTCAGACCGGGAAACACTATGACAAATTCATCCCCGCCAACACGCGCAGCAATGGGCGGGTGTTCGACAATCTCATCTCCAAAAAAGGTCTGTTCGGCTTCCTGAACCAAATCGGTCAATTTGGCTGCGCATTCACGCAAGAAGCGGTCACCATAGTTGTGGCCATGAACGTCATTTATCTGTTTGAAATCATCAAGATCGATAAAAGCGACGATGCCCCGCGCCGCCTCAGTTTCGCAACCCGCAAGCAGCCCGTTGGTGACCTCTTCAAAACGTTTCCGATTGGCCAATCCGGTAACATCATCAGAAAAGGCCATAGCTGATACTTTTTCATTTGCCTGAGCAACCCGACCAACCATCGCATTGTAGCCCAGCTTCAACTGCCAGACCTCACGCAGTGGAACCAGCCCAAGGCGAACACGCACCGGGTTGAGCTTCTTCTCTCTTGCGTTTTTCTTGATAGATTGCAGAAGCTGTTCCAAAGGCCTGATCAGAGAATTCACGAACAGCAATACAAAGACGGCTGCCATGCTCCAGACAATTAGCAACGCCAGAACAATTGAGATGCTGTTCTCACGCACCTTCTCGTATATCTCTTCGACGGGTTGGGGAATCATGACCCCCCAGCCCGGGCCATCTACGGACGTAAGGCCAGCAACCATGTCTCCCTCAAATGCCGGAGAATAGAATTGGTCGATTCCTGTCTCCCCATTCATCATTCTGGCCACAGCCGAAACCTGTGCCAGATTTCGGCGAGACTCAATCCAGTCTGCAACGGGATGGAACAAGACATTGCCAGCGTTGTCGACGATGGCTGCATGACCGTTTTTTCCAAACGCAATCTGTTCGCCAAGCTCCATAAAATACCGTGTGGACACCAGCGCAATGACCAAATTGCTCCCATAAGGTCGGACCCCAAGCAGTGCATTGCCATGTGTTTCTGTGCCGACAACGTGCGAGAAAGTCATCTGCCCGGGTTGAGCAATGGTCTCCGCCAAGACCAAAAACTCGTCCGTAAACGGCTCCATATCAGACCTGTTTCCAGCATCCATTTGCGCGATCACAGTAGCCGAGGCTTGGTCAACCAGAAATACGTTGATGATATCGAGTTCCGACATCAAAGGTTTCAAATTCGGCGTCGGCTGGTCAGATAGCAATGCGTAGGAAATAGTCTTCAAAGTTCCTACCAAATCAGTGTGGTAGCGTGTCAGCGCAGCGCTCAGATTCTGCGCAAGCAGCAAATGGCGATCCTCAACTTCTGCAAACTCCCGCTTCACCGCATGGCTGTAGGACCACCAGCCAAAAATGGCTGTGGGAAAAATGGTTACAGTCAAAAATGCAATCAACAGAACCGTGCGAATGCGCATGTGAGAAACCCTCTGAGTTCAGGATTTCTAACATGGTGACACTGGCGTGAAATTAACGCACGGAATATGTTGCGCTAATGGTAAACACAACCCTTACGAGAATTATCAATTAAAGCTAATCCTGCCGGATAAATTCTTATCGCTGCAAAACAAACATCTCTCTGACGGTAACTGGGACCGTAACAGGCAAGGCAGCGAGGTTACTAAATGACCAGCTTTTCGCCAGAAATGGGAGTATCCTCCGGCATGCCGAACAAACGCGCTGAACGGCTGATCAGACACCATAGATAGTCAGCCATTGATGAGCGCACGATCAGCCGAAAAGTCTCACTCGCTCCAGGATCAGTGTGCAATTGCCAGACATAAGCATTGGCATGACCAAATATGGAGCCTTTTATCTGACCTGCAGTAAAGGTCCGTTTATGCATGTCGAGAGTGCTCAGATTCATCAGAATCTCCCGGTTCTGATGACCCGCAATATCGATGCATGTATAATAATCAGTAACATTGGAAAGCTGAAAATGCCGACCACTCAATTCTGATTGAAATCTGGTCTGTAAAGCCTGCTCTGTTCCCGCTTGGCTAACGATCATCCACTCATCAGGACCAAGCCACAAAACAGAAACTGTACCTGTGCCAGATACACTGGAATGGCAGGGCTGCGTTGGCAGAACCGCACCTCCCAGCGCGTCAACTTCCAGAGTTTCAGCATCGGATCCAGCAAGGCGCAGAACCAGTTTCCCCAGATGAGACGCTTCCCGCATGATCAGTCCGTCATCACCGGTCAGTGGTGATCGATGAGAAAGGGCGCTCTGCCGGTCTGGTCGATCAACCAACATTTCCGACTTTTGATCAGATGGTGCCATCTTCGCGCTCCTTCAGAAAATCAGTTCCGACCACACGAACGGCCATCGCGCTCTCACCCTTTCGCGAGGCATAAAGTGTTTGGCCAACACGGCTGCGCCCGCTCTCCAACATTGCCATTGCGATCGAACGATCCAAATTCGGGCTTAGGTAACTGGACGTAACATGCCCAAGCATCGGGACGGGAGCGGTCCCTTCCTCCTGCGTCGCAATTATCTGCGTGCCTTCCATAAGCACACAATCAGGCTGTTCGGTCACAAGGCCAACCAGTTGTTTGCGGTCATCTCTCGATGTATCCGATCGGGTTAGGGAGCGCCGTCCGACAAAATCTCCGGATTTCTTCACGATCCAATTCATGCCCAGATCAATTGGTGTGGCCGTGCCATCAGTTTCCTGCCCGACAATGATGAAACCTTTTTCAGCACGTAGAACATGCATGGCCTCGGTGCCGTAAGGCGTTATGTCGTAGCCGCCACCTTCACTTTTGGCTTGCGCAAAAATCTTTTTCCAAAGCCACAATCCGTAAGAAGCGTCAATGTTGATTTCGTAAGACAACTCACCGGTAAACGATATGCGAAAGACGCGGACGGGAATGCCCTGAATATGTGCATCCCGCCAATCCATAAACTTGAATGTCTCAGGATCAGGGTCCAAATCATCCAGCAATTCGGCAATCAGCCTGTCACAACCCGGGCCGCAAATTGACGCAACCGCTGTCTGTTCCGTTGTCGTGGTCAGATAGACTTTTAGATCAGGCCATTCTGTCTGCAGATAGTCTTCCAGGTGCCCCAGGACATTGGCAGCCCCTCCGGTGGTTGTGGTCATATGGAAATGGTCGTCAGCCAAACAGGCCGTCACACCATCATCCATCACCATGCCGTCTTCTTTCAGCATCAACCCATAGCGGCATTTGCCCGGTGCCAGCTTGCTCCAGGCATTGGTATAGATGCGGTTGAGAAACTCCCGCGCATCAGGTCCGCGCACGTCAATCTTGCCAAGGGTCGAGGCATCCAGCACACCAATGCCGGTTCGCGCCGCCTTTGTTTCACGCTGTACCGCTTGTTGAAAGCCCTCACCGTCCCGCAGGAATGCGCGTGGTCGCAACCAGTCGCCAACCGGTTCGAAAATCACGTCCTTTTGCGCCCTGTGCCAAGGATGCATCGCTGTGGTTCGCCGCGGCATGAAATGCGGGCCCACATGCTGCCCTGCCAATGCGCCCATGGTCACTGGCTTATAAGGTTGCCGGAATGTGGTCACACCAACGTCAGGGACGCTCTTTCCCAAATGGTCAGCAATAAAGGCAAACGCATTCAGATTGGCAATCTTGCCCTGATCCGTTCCCATGCCGGTCGTGGTGTAGCGCTTGATATGCTCAACCGAGTGCAACCCCTCCTGAATAGCGATCTTGATGTCCTTCGTCGTGACGTCATCCTGCAAGTCAATGAAAGCACGTACTTTTTTGGCCGCTTTGGGCGAAGGTATCTGCGGTACAATCTGCAAATCCGTCTGCAACAACATGCTGTGAGAGGCTTTCAGCACCTTGGGAATGCGTTTTTTAAAACCCGTATCCGCCGCTGCCGCAGCTCCGGCCTTTCGTCCCTCATCAAGACAGTCCTGTAAGTCATACGATCCGTTGGCTGCCCCGACAGAGCGTTCTTGTTGCCAGGAGGCACCGGGACGAAAGGCCTGCAAATCATCATCGTAATACAGTTTGCCACGGGACTGGGAAAACAGCGCCACATTCGGCGCCCAACCACAAGAGGTTGCAATCAGATCACAATCAATCCAGTTGGATTTTGGCGAGATAGCACCAGCTTCATCAATAAGGCGAATATCAGCAGCTGCAACACGGCTGCGCCCCTTTGTGCCAACAATTGCTGAACCGGCAAAAATCGGGATGCCCCGCTCCGCCGCCATTTGCAGCAACTCACCTGAGATTTTTCGTCGAATATCAACAATGGCTGCAATCTGTGAACCAGCTTTTTGCAGATCGAAGGCTGTCGCCCAGGCAGAATCATTATTGGCAAAAATCAATGCCTTGTGACCGCACAAGACGCCGTATCTGTTCAAGAAGGTCCGCACAGCCCCGGCCAACATGATGCCGGGCCGATCATTGCCGTCAAACACCATTGGTCGCTCAAGGCTGCCAGTCGCCAAAATGACCTGTTTTGCTCGAACACGCCAAATCTTCTGCCTTGGGACATGTGTGCCCCGGTCCGATGGCGCCTGATGATCCGTTACACGCTCCCAAAGACCAACGAAATTATCGCCATAATAGCCAAATGCCGTTGTTCTGGTCAGCACTGTCACATCAGGATTGGCTTCCAGATCAGCAGCCATCTTGTCAATGGCAGCATCACTCGGCTTACCACCAAGCGAGACACTGCCTTCTGGTTCAGAATGAAGCGCACCTCCAAGAGTGTTGGCTTCTTCCGCCAGAATAACCCGTGCACCAGCATCCGCCGCAGCTTTTGCAGCGGCCAGCCCAGCTGGCCCTGCCCCGACAACCAGCACATCCACATGCCGGTTGGTGCTGTCATACTGGTCCGGATCACGATCCGTTGGCGCAACACCAAGACCAGCAGCCTTTCGAATGATCGGTTCGAACCGCATCCAGGACAATGGCGGGCCCATGAAGGTCTTGTAGTAGAAGCCCGCCGGAATGAAATCAGACAAGACATCATTGGCAATGCCAACATCAAAACTCAGGCTCGGCCAGCAGTTCTGCGCTGAGGCCATAAGGCCTTCATAAATTTCCTGTTCGGTAACCCGTGTGTTTGGATCAGTTTCCACAGCGTCAGGCCCAATTTGAACGATGGCCGCCGGATCTTCAGAACCTGCAGCGACAATCCCTCTTGGACGATGATATTTGAAACTCCGCGCCACCATATGCACGCCATTTGCCAAAAGAGCAGATGCCAGCGTATCGCCCTCAAACCCCTGATAAGCCTTGCCATCAAAGGTGAAATGGATCGGTTTTTTCCGATTGATGCGTCCACCCTGCTCGGTGCGCAATCCGGTCTTCTGTCGAGATGTCGCCATTACAATGCCTCGCCCGGTTTCATGAGCTTAACGGCATCATTCCCGGAACCAATCGGTGCTTCGCCACTTGGTGTCACCGGTTCGTCTGTAGAAACATTGGGTTCAGCCTCACCCATTTTATAGACAGCCAAAATCTGATCCGTCGCCGTATTGCGCAGCATATTAAACCAGCGTCGGCAGCCAGCAGCGTGGTTCCAGCGTTCCGCATACCGCCCCTTGGAGTTTTTTCGAATGAACACAAATTGGGCCCATTCTTCATCATTCATCTGCTCCGATCCCTCAGGACGGGCAATATGCGCTTCACCGCCACAGCTGAATTCGGACATATCCCGTTCGCCGCACCAGGGACAATCAATTACAAACATATGGCTCTCCTAATGCGCGACAGCTGCTGCGCCATGCTCGGCAACAAGATCACCCGTGACAAACCGCTCCAGACTAAAAGGAGCCGCAATCGCATTCGGTGTGTCATTTGCTACCAGATCGGCAAAGACGTGACCGGACCCCGGCGTCGCTTTCCAACCGCCGGTGCCCCAGCCCGCATTGATGTAAAACCCTTTGACCTTGGTCTTGGAAATAATTGGGCTTGCGTCCGGGCTCACATCAACAATGCCGCCCCATTGGCGCATCATGCGCAATCTGGAAAAGATCGGAAACAATTCCATAAGCGAAGCCATCTGATGCTCAATAATGTCAAAGCTGCCACGCTGCGTATAAGAGACGTAAGGGTCGATCCCAGCTCCGATAACCAGCTCTCCCTTGTCAGATTGACTGACATAGACGTGCACGGCATTTGACATGACCACACATGGAATAAGCGGCTTAAGTGGTTCTGACACAAGCGCCTGAAGCGGATGGCTTTCGATAGGAAGTGGGACATCCACCATATCCGCGATGATTGTGGAATGGCCGGCAGCCACCGAGCCGATTTTTGGCGTTTTGATGCTGCCTTTGGTGGTCTCAAGCCCGGTCACTTCACCGGCTTCTGTACGAATACTCGTGACTTCACATTGTTGAATAATATCAACGCCCAGAGCATCTGCAGCGCGCGCTAGACCCCAAACCACTGCATCATGACGATTCACGCCGCCCGAGCGTTGCAATGTGCCACCAATCACCGGATAGCGCATACCCTCATCAATGCTGATCGGAGGACAGAATTCCTTGACTTGTTTTGCATCCAGCCACTCAGAATCCACGCCATTCAGACGGTTGGCTTCAACCCTGCGCTTCAGGGTGCGGGCCTCACCTTCATCATGAGCCAGATTCAGCACACCACGATGGCTCATCATGATGTTGTAGTTGAGATCGCGTCCAAGCGTGGTCCATAGATTCAAGGCGTGATTATAAATCGCAGCACTTGCATCATAAAGGTAGTTCGATCGAATAATGGTGGTATTCCGGCCGGAATTGCCGCCGCCAATCCAACCTTTTTCCAAGACGGCAATGTTTGTCATACCGTGGTTCTTGGCAAGATAATAAGCCGTTGCAAGCCCGTGAGCGCCACCGCCAATGATGACAACATCATAGGCAGATTTCAGCTTTGGTTCACGCCATTGCGCTTGCCAGCCCGTATGCCCTTGCAGTCCCTGGCGGATCAGGTTGAATACATTGTATTTCGAAGACATCGCGCAGACATCCTCCAGTTAGAGCAGCGCCAAAGAAAATTTGGCCAAGCCTATTGGTTTTCATGTCTCATGCCTATCGTCAATACGCTGGCAAATTTATCTCATTGCGACATTTCAATTCCGTCTGCCGCTCTTAGAAAAGCCCTTCAATCTCGCCATTGTCATTCAGAAAAATCTTTTCAGATGATGGAACCCTCGGCAAACCAGGCATTGTCATAACGGCCCCGGTGACGACTACGACGAAACCGGCACCTGCCGATAGCCGAACTTCCCGAATTGGCACCACATGTCCTGTAGGTGCACCGCGCAAATTCGGATCCGTCGAAAACGAGTATTGCGTCTTGGCCATACAGACCGGAAGATCGCCATACCCCTTTGCTTCCCAGTCCCGCAATTGATCACGAACCGACTTGTCGGCAATGACCTCTTCCGCACGGTAAATCCGCTTGGCAATGGTTTCGATCTTTTCAAAAAGCGGCATGTCGTCGGCATAGAGAGGCGCAAATTGCGACGCGCCGGATTCGGCCAACTCGACAACTTCATGAGCCAGTTCTTCAATGCCTTTGGATCCATGCGCCCAATGCTTGCAAAGGATGGCCTTAGCGCCCAGCGACGTCACATAATCCTGAATGGCTGCAACCTCAGCATCGGTGTCAGACACAAAGTGGTTGATGGCAACCACGGCTGGTACACCGAACTGCTTCACATTCTCGATATGCCGCCCCAGATTAGCGCAGCCTTTTTTAACAGATTGAACATCTTCAGTGCCCAGATCGTCCTTGCCCACACCACCATTCATTTTTAACGCACGTACGGTGGCAACAATAACGGCCGCAGATGGCTTCAAGCCTGCCTTGCGGCACTTGATGTTGAAAAACTTCTCTGCACCCAGATCCGCTCCGAAACCGGCTTCGGTGACAACGTAATCAGCAATCTTCAGCGCGGTTGTCGTTGCCACCACCGAATTGCAGCCATGCGCAATATTTGCAAACGGTCCACCGTGAACAAAGGCAGGATTGTTCTCAAGTGTCTGCACGATGTTAGGCTGCATTGCATCCTTCAAAAGCACAGCCATGGCCCCATCAGCCTTCAGGTCACGGGCATACACTGCGCTTTTGTCGCGCCGATACCCGACAATGATGGCCCCGAGGCGCATTTCCAAATCTTTCAAGTCTGTCGACAGGCACAAAATTGCCATCACTTCAGACGCCACTGTTATGTCAAACCCGGCTTCACGCGGAAAACCATTGGCAACGCCGCCCAGTGAGCAGACGATCTCCCGCAGCGCCCGATCATTCATATCCATCACACGGCGCCATGCGACACGGCGCTGATCAATTTCCAGGGCATTGCCCCAGTAGATATGATTGTCGATCATCGCTGACAGCAGATTATGTGCTGATGTGATGGCGTGAAAGTCACCCGTAAAGTGAAGGTTCATATCCTCCATGGGCACGACTTGGGCATATCCACCACCGGCCGCACCGCCTTTAATGCCAAAGCACGGCCCTAGCGAAGCTTCCCGAATACAAATAGCTGCCTTTTTGCCAATGCGATTAAGGCCATCTCCAAGTCCCACAGTTGTGGTGGTCTTTCCCTCACCTGCTGGCGTCGGGTTGATAGCTGTCACAAGGATCAACTTACCGTCTGGATTGCCCTTCACTGATTGAATGAAGTCAGCAGACACCTTCGCCTTGTCGTGGCCGTAGGGAAGCAGATGCTCAGTCGCGATACCCAATTTGGCACCGATTTCCTGGATGGGCTGTTTTGACGCGGCCCGTGCGATTTCGATGTCAGATTTATGAGCACTCATGCTGGATTCCATTCTGCCAGATTGATGTGAGAAAGACGATTCGGACCGGGGCCCAAACTCAATTAGACTTTGCGGATTGCCTGCCAATCGCAATTCGATTGACTAACCTTAGCTTTCGACTTAACTCGATAATGCAGCAATTGCGACATTGCCTGGTCAGAAATCAGCCAAAATCAATGGTGCCAGTTCAAAAGTAAGACCACATTTGGGAGCAAGTAGTCTTTGAGACGGTTTGTGTTTTTAGCCCTGCCAAATTTTTCCATGATTGCCTTCACGACGGCAATTGAGCCACTTCGTCTTGCCAATCGCTTTCTGCTCGAAGACACATATTCCTGGCAGATCGTTTCCACAGATGGCCAGCCGGTGCGTGCTAGCAACGGGCTGCAGATATCCGTTGACGGTGCGTTGGATGACATCACGGCCCAATCCAACATGGATGAACGGCCGGATATGGTCGTGGTCTGTTCCGGCATAGATGTCGATCAGCTTGAAACGAAACACACCAAAGCCATGATCAGGCGCCTGTACAGGACAGGTATTGCCATTGGTGGCCTATGCACAGCATCATGGATATTGGCTGACGCCGGCCTTCTGGAAGACAAGCAATGTGCCATTCACTGGGAAAACATGCCCGGCTTTATGGAAAAATTTCCCAACGCGCATGTTCATGCAGATTTGTTTGAAGTCGATGGTCGACTTTATACCTGTGCCGGTGGCACTGCAGCACTTGATATGATGCTCTACATCATAGCCCAGGATCATGACGAACCAATCATCAACAGGATTTGCGAACAATGTCTGACTGATCGTGTTCGCAGTTCATCTGACAGGCAGCGTCTGCCGCTACGGGCAAGGCTCGGTGTCCAGAACGCCCGCCTTCTGAGCATTATCGAAATGATGGAAGCCAACATATCCGAACCATTAGCGCTGACGGAAATTGCCAAAATTTCCAATCTGTCGCGCCGTCAGATCGAGCGTTTGTTCCGGCAAAACCTTGGCCGGTCACCTGCCCGATATTATTCTGAACTGCGTCTTGATCGGGCACGACATCTGTTATTGCAGTCCAATCTGCCAATTGTTGATGTGGCAATCGCCAGTGGTTTCGTATCAGCGTCTCATTTTTCCAAATGCTACCGCGATCAGTTTGGCCGTTCGCCGCAAGTAGAACGCCGTGAAAGGGAACGGGCCCAACGCGCAGCAACTGTAGATTTGGCCTCAGAACTCCACAGTGAAGAAAGTCTGGTAGCGCCGCTCTGAAAGCTGGACAGTCAACCGGCAAATTGGCATAGTCCGGCGCAAATCAACAGGTTCGCCGGTCACAGGATATTTGACGCATGAAAAACTTCTTCCTCCGCTTCTTCACTTGGTGGAATGGCCATACGGTTGGAACCAATTTTTATCTTTGGCGCAAAGGTGAGCGGGTCGGCGAAGACGAGTTGGGCAATGTCTACTACAGGGCCGAAAACGACAAGCGCCGCATGGTCATGTATAATGGCGAAGCAGATGCGTCAAAAATTCCTGCTGGCTGGCATGCCTGGATGCACCATCGCACGGACACGGCTCCGGTAGATGAGACCTATGTTGCCAAAGACTGGCAATTGCCGCATCAGGCCAATATGACAGGCAGCGCTCTGGCTTATCGTCCACCAGGCTCCATCATGACAAAAGAAACCCGTCCGCAGGTAACAGGCGATTACGAGCCCTGGACACCCTGAGCTTCCAGACTTTCGCCGCATTTACCCGCAATGGACACTTGGTCCTGTAATAGGTGATTCCAAGAATTGATGATGAAAACCGGAATGCTAGATAAAGACAAATTCTGTCGATTGATCGGGATCGCATTGTGCGGCCTGATTGGCGTTGGTGCTTTCTTTGCGTCGGCACAAAATGCTGTTGCAGAACGCCTGAACAATCCGGTTGCGGTTTTTGCCGGTCTCGACAAGATTACCGGCCGCATCATCGCATTCGACGTCTATATTGATGAAACCGTTCAATTCGGAGCGCTGCAGGTAACACCACGCGTGTGTTACTCACGCCCTCCCACAGAACCACCCAACACCACATCCTTTGTGGAAGTTGATGAAGTCACACTTCACAACGAGATTCGCCGTCTGTTTGGTGGCTGGATGTTTGCATCAAGTCCCGGTCTGAAAGGTGTGGAGCACGCCGTTTATGACGTATGGCTGACCGGCTGCAAGCAGGAAACCGAGATCGCACCGCCTGCAAACTCCGGTTAGCCTCCAGAATCTAAAGAATTTCCAGTCTCCCGATCATACCGATAGAAATCGCTGTCGACCTGCAAAGCGTCTTGCAATAGCTCGTTATATTCGGCGCGCGGCACTTCGTGAGCGCCGAATTTCCTCAGATGATCGGTAACAAACTGTGTATCCAGCAGCGTAAAGCCGCCAGCTTTGAGACGGTTTCGCAAATGAACCAGCGCGACTTTTGAAGCATCCGGTATACGCGAAAACATGCTCTCGCCAAAAAAAGCGCCGCCGATGTGAATGCCATACAGCCCTCCCATCAAAGCCCCATCTTTCCAGCATTCCACCGTGTGACAAAACCCCATATGGAATAATTCGCCATACAACTCGCGAATGGGTTGGTTTATCCAGGTTTCACGCCGCTCGGAAGTCAGTTCCGCACAGCCTGAAATGACACCATCAAAATCCGTGTCGACGCGAACATCAAAAACACCCTTTCGAATGATTTTTGAAAGACTGCGCGGTACATGAAATGTATCGAGGGGAATGACGCCGCGCTGATCCGGCTCGATCCAGTAAAGCGTAGGATCATCCGCAGACTCAGCCATCGGAAACAAACCGCAGGCATAGGCTTTCAGCAACACCTGCGGCGTAATTTTCATTTGGTCGGCGTCATACTCACTCATGTGATATGCGGAATCCCGTTTCTAGAGATCCAGATGCTTCTCCAGCCAATGAATATCATACATGCCATTGGCAATATCCGGATTATCGACCAGCTCTTCAAACAGCGGAATGGTTGTTTTGATCCCATCAACCACATACTCACCAAGAGCGCGGCGCAATCGCATCATGCATTCAACGCGGCTTCTACCATGCACAATCAACTTGCCAATCAGACTGTCATAATGCGGCGGCACCAGATAGCCCTGATAGACAGCGGAATCGACGCGTGTTCCAAGCCCACCCGGCGGGTGGTAATGCGTAATGCGGCCAGGTGACGGCACAAACGTGGCCGGGTCCTCCGCATTGATGCGGCATTCAATGGCATGACCGGAAAATTCTACGTCTTCCTGCACCATCGTCAATTTTCCGCCAGCAGCAATGCGAATCTGTTCATGCACAAGGTCAATGCCGGTAATTGCTTCCGTGACCGGATGCTCCACCTGCAGACGTGTGTTCATTTCAATGAAGTAAAATTCGCCATCTTCATACAGAAACTCAATCGTTCCGACGCCGGAATACCCAAGATCGGCCATCGCCTTGGCAACAACACCGCCAATTCGATTACGCTGTTCGTCATTAAGTGCTGGTGAAGGGGCTTCTTCCCAAACCTTCTGGTGCCGACGCTGAAGAGAACAATCACGTTCTCCCAAATGGATGGCTTTACCCTGTCCGTCTCCCAGCACTTGAATCTCGATGTGGCGCGGCTTTTCCAGATACTTTTCAAGATAAACAGTGTCATCACCAAAAGCCGATTTGGCTTCTGAGCGCGCGCCCTGAAGTGCACTTTGCAAGTCGCTTGCGGTCTTCGCCAGCTTCATGCCGCGACCACCACCACCGGCAGATGCTTTTACAAGAACAGGATACCCAATGTCTTCCGCAATCTCTGCCGCTTCAGCGAAATCGGTGACACCGCCATCAGAGCCGGGAACCACGGGAATCCCAAGTTTCTTGACTGTTTCCTTGGCCGCGATCTTATCGCCCATAACCCTGATGTGCTCGGATTTCGGACCGATAAAGGTTAGATTGTGCGCTTCCAGTATCTCGGCAAACCGTGCATTTTCGGATAAGAATCCGTACCCGGGATGAACCGCTTCAGCGCCAGTGATTTCACAGGCGGCCAGAATTTCAGGAATATTGAGATAGCTTTGTGCCGCCGGTGGCGGACCAATACAAACACTCTCATCTGCAAGACGCACATGCATAGCATCCTGATCTGCAGTTGAATGAACAGCCACAGTCTGGATGCCCAATTCGCGGGCGGCGCGCAATATACGCAGTGCAATCTCGCCGCGATTGGCGATCAGAATCTTATTGAACATGTCTTGCCTATTCGAGGGTCAGGAGAGGTTCGCCATATTCGACAGGTTGACCGCTTTCGACGAAAATTTCGGTTACCTTGCCAGCCCTGTCCGCTGAAATCTGATTCATATGTTTCATGGCCTCAACGATCAGAATCGTCTGGCCAGCGGTCACAGTATCGCCAACCTTGACAAATTCGTCTGCCCCGGGCTCAGGCGCCAGATAAGCTGTACCAACCATCGGTGACTTCACCACATGGCCCTTTGATTCTGGAGCTTGAGGAGCCTCTGCAGTTGCGGTCGGCGCTGCCTGCATTGCCGGCGCAGCCATGGCTGGTTGAGCCGCAGGCGCTGCCACTGACATGGTGATGTTGCGAGCAACCCTGATATGCAAATCGCCCTGCTCTACCTCAATTTCAGTCAGATCCGTTTCATTCAGGATGACTGCCAACTGGCGCACGAGTTCCTGATCGATTTTGTTGTCTTTAGACATAACGCCTCATTTCAAACTACCCCGCAGGGACCAATGTGTCCCATATAACATTAATCACGCAAAGTGCGAGCAAATAGCCCTTGATAATTTCCCCGACAAGACACCTTGCGGAACGCGCAAAGGTCGCTTCTCATTCCTACCAGCGCTGAAGAGCGGATAAACCGCCCAACAACAATTGGCATAATGATATAGCCTTATAGAAATAAGCAATAGATAAGGAAAGACGGCGAGAAACACCGATCCCCAGAAAATTATCGAACCGTTGCAAGGGTTTTGGTGCAGACCAGAAAGATACCGATTGGTTGACAACACCATTTTGATACGCGTCTAGATGAACTGTGTTGGAACTAGGGGGCGCCCCTCACCTGTGGGCCCTTCGGTCGCGAACCGATCCAGCAAAGTGCGCGCTGCACCGATCTGATTCAATTGCGGACATGCCCGCTCTAAAAACGCTCCCAAACTTCTAGCCCGGTCTCGTCCAGCTTTGATGGTGAACAATAAAGAGAAAGCGTCAGAATTGCCTCTAGTTTGGGCGGGCCAATTTGAATAAGCTGGCCCGAACTCAATTCGCTTTCGATTGAAAACTCGGGCAGCCATGCTACGCCACCACCCGCCAATGCACGGCGTTTCAATGCTTCCACCAAACCGTCAATGTAGCGAATGTCGAGCGGAAGCTTGGTGTAGTTGATGGTGTGATCGACGACAGTGCCCAAAAATGTGCTGGGATCATACGACAGATAAGGCACGGGTTGGTCGTGAAAAGCTGTCAAAGCCCACCCGTTCCTGGCAGCTGCATCCCGCTCGGCGACAGGGATCAAGCGTTCTTTTGCAATATCCTTTCGCGCAAAAAGCTTCTCGTCGATTTGTGGCTCAACATCTTTATGCCGGTATACCAACAGGAACTCGCACGCACCTTCGGACAGCAACTGGCAACACGATGCCAGACTGTCGGAAATTGTCCGAGCACGCAGGTTCGTCATTGTTTTCTCAAACTCGGCAATTCTGTGAACCAGGTAATTGACCGAGATCGTATGCAAGACTGCAAAGCGTTGAAAGGATGTTCGGCTGCTCTCCTGCTGCCTGATGTATTGTCGCATTTCAGTCAGCTGAGCCACATTCTCCTTTGCTGCTACCAGAAATTGCTCACCCGCTTCTGACAGCCTGACCGGATAAGTTGCCCGGTCAATAAGCGGAACACCCAGCCAGTTTTCCAAAGATTTAATTCTTCTGCTGAAAGCTGACTGCGTAATGTTGCGCTCTTGCGCGGCCTTGGTGAAATTCAGCGTTCTGCCGAGACAAATGAAGTCGCGAAGCCAATTCAGATCCATTCCCAACCTCCAAAACTATGCGTAAACGGAATAGTTTAATGCAATGTTTGCGTTGGGCAACCCGATTTTTCAACATTACGCTTTGAGTCTAGTCATTCAGGAGAGTTCCGAAATGTATCTAGCGCGATATCCAAGGCTCAGATTTGGCCACTTTCCAACGCCGCTGGAAAAACATGAGAACTTGACGAAAGCCTTGGATGGTTCTGTGACCCTTTCTGCGGATCAACACCTGTTTTCCTGGCAGCCAGGCAGCAAAGAGTGACCGCACTAGGCTACAAGCAAGAAGGCAAAGGTCCTAAGCTCGTATTGATACACGGGTACCTTGGCGGCTCGGATATGTGGCTGGACCAAATAGAATACTTCAAGTCTCAGTATGAAGTTATTGCCATTGATCTGCCTGGGTTTGGCGACAGCAATACCATTCAGGCACACAATTCCATAAACGACATTGCATCAGACGTCCTTGGTCTTTTGACCACATTGGGAATTGACCAATTCGCACTGCTTGGTCATTCAATGGGAGGGATGGTCGTTCAACAGATGGTGGCAATGGCCCCGTCACGGATCACCAGACTTATCTGTTATGGCACCGGCCCTGTTGGCATACTGCCGGGCCGTTTTGAGACAATCGAGCAGTCACGCACTCGAATGCTAACAGACGGTGTGGAAAAAACCGGGTGCCAGATAGCGGCAACGTGGTTCGTCGACGGTGAGCGGCATCCACGGTTTGAGCTTTGCAAAGATCTCATCAGACGTGTCTCCATGGAAACGGCACTCAGCAGTTTACAGGCATGGGAAGATTGGGACGGCCGCAGCACCCTCAGCGGCATCGCCTGCGAAACCTTGATTATTTGGGGTGACAGGGATCAGTCTTACGATTGGTCGCAGCCAGAAGCGCTCTGGAAATCAATTGAGAACAGCCAATTATCGGTTCTACCCGGATGCGCGCATAATGCTCATCTTGAAAAACCCGACATATTCAATGCAGTGCTCGCTGATTTTCTAAGCACCAAAACCGGGCAGCAGACCATCCGACTGAAAGAAAAAGCATGAATTGGAATCGATCACATCATTTTGGTGTGAGCACACAAGGAGAAGTGAAATGAAAAAAATCACAGCGACAACTCTATTCGCGCTCGCGCTAGGCGTTTCAACGTCGGCGCTCAGTGCAGAAGAAGTCAAAATTGGTGCTCCGGCGTGGACCGGCGCACAAGCCATTGCACATCTTATTCAAGAAGTTGTTGTTTCGCGTATTGGTGGCACAGCGGAATTGGTTCCAGGCGACAATGCAGCAATTTTTGCAGCCATGGACGCCGGCAAGGGTGACATTGATGTCCACCCTGATGTGTGGTTGCCAAACCAGCAGAGTTTTACAAAAAAATACGTAGATGGCACAGGCAATGTGGCCCTTTCTGACAAGCCCTACGAAGGCAAGCAGAGTTTTTGTGTAACCAAGCAGTTTTCAGAGGCCAATGGCGTCACTTCCATCTTCGATTTGGCCCGTCCGGAAATTGCATCACTGATGGACGGCGATGGCAACGGCAAAGGCGAAATCTGGGTTGGTGCACCTGGCTGGGCGTCAGCGAATGTCAACCAGGTGAAAGTCCGTGACTATGGCTTGCTACCGTTCATGGATCCGATCCGGGCAGATCAATCCGTTATGACTGCGACCGTCGGTGACTCCATCAAAAAGGAAATCGGCTACGCATTCTACTGCTATTCACCGCACGCCATCTGGTTCCAGCATGATATCGTGCGCTTGGAAGAGCCTGAGTTCGATGCTGCGAAATACAAGGCGCTTCAGCCTGATCAGGATCCCAACTGGTATGAAAACTCCAAGGTCATGACGGAAGACGCTCTGAAAAATGTTCAGGTCGCCTACTCCAAGTCACTCGGAGAGCGCTCCCCCGCAATTACTGAATTCTTAAAAAACATGCAGCTTACGGGTGAAGATGTCTCGAATTTTGCTTTCCAGATCGAAGGCGGAAAACCGGCTGGTCAGGTTGCAAAAGAATGGGTTGCTGAAAACTCAGACCGCGTAGATGGATGGCTCGGCCTCTGATTGGACTGAACCGAAAAATGTGGTGCCCAGCCTTTCGGGGCGCCACACTGATCACCTTGGAGAACCCTAATGGCTGATTCAAATCCAGAACGTGAATATGCGGTAGAAATTTCCGACGTATGGAAGATATTTGGCGGCCATGCATCTGAAGCATTGGCTGATATCCGATCGACTGGTTTGGGTAAAAAGGCCGTCCTCGAAAAATATGGATGTGTGGTTGGTGTCGCAGACGCTTCCATGAAAATTCGGCCCGGCGAGATATTTTGCATCATGGGCCTTTCGGGCAGCGGAAAATCCACGCTGGTGCGCCACATCAACAGGCTGCTGGAACCCACGGCCGGACAAATTATCGTAAACGGCGAAGACATTATGGCGATGCCGTCCGACGTGCTGCGCCGATACCGCAATGAACATATTGCGATGGTTTTTCAAAACTTCGCCCTCATGCCTCACCGCTCTGTCGTTGATAATGTTGCCATGCCGCTCGAAATTCGCGGTGTCAGCAAGAATGAGCGCATTGAAACCGCGGAACGCACAATCGATATGGTTGAGCTGACCGGATGGGGTCACAAATTTGCGCATGAGCTTTCCGGAGGTATGCAGCAGCGCGTCGGCCTGGCGCGAGCGCTGGCGGCTGATCCTGAAATTTTGCTAATGGACGAACCGTTCAGCGCATTGGACCCTTTGATCCGCAGACAATTGCAAAACGAGTTCATGAAGCTGGCCTCGCAGATGAACAAGACAACGGTGTTCATCACACATGATCTGGATGAAGCTGTACGAATTGGCGATCGCATTGCCATCATGCGTGATGGGCGGGTCGTACAAATCGGCACGCCCGAAGACATCGTAATGAAGCCCGCTGATGATTATGTCGCCGATTTTGTCGCTGGTATTTCACGGTTGAAAGTGGTGCGGGCTCATGCGGTGATGACATCAATTTCACAGTTTGAAGAAAAGCATGGCGGGCTTTCCGATTTCAGCAACACCGTGAATGTAGATACGGATCTGTCCAGCCTTATCGAACATGCCATCGAACACGAGGCGCCGATCGCTGTTGCTGATGCAACGGGGCAGCGCGTTGGTGTGATCACAAGAGCGGATCTTTTGCGAACTGTCATCGAAGGAACAGAAACGTCATGAGCCAGACAGATACAGTTCTAAATACGGAAAGCATGAGCGATTTGGCCGATACGCGCGCCGAAAGTCGCGCAGAATTGACCGCAGAGTTTGTTGAGACAAATCCAGACTATTATCAGCGGCAATTCGCAAACATTGGTTCAACATCGCAGTTCACATGGACCTTCAACGTAATGGCAGCACTGCTCGGTCCCATTTGGTATGGTATGCGCAGCATATGGAAGTGGGGCCTTCCCTTTGTCATCCTGGAGACATTTGCGCTCATACAAATTGCGCGCGGGCTTTTTGGCGATCTTGGTGCGGGTGTCCGTGAACGCATTTCTCAGATCGAGGGAACCTTGTCGTTTCGACGCGAGCAGCTAGAGGCCGCGATCAGCAAAAATGCAGACAATGTAGACGTGTTCAAGCGGGCCATTGCATCTCTTGAACAAGCTGTAGCTGATTTCAACGCAGAGGCAATCGCCGCGCAAGAAGGTGCTGTTTGGATTGCACTATTTGGCTTCGCCGCGCTTCTGATCATAAAACTGGCTGAAGGCGTGATAGCCAACTCAGCTCTTGAAAGCCGATTTTCAGAGTGGCTTTCTGACCGCTCAATAAACTCCGGGCTGACGCTGCAACGAACCTGTGTAAGTGTCGGTTTTGTGATCATCATATTCGCCGTCAGCATCATGCACTTCACCTTTCCCGGCGCGGTGCAAGGCCTTGCGGAATTCCCCACTGACGGTTCAATTCGCCTGACTGCCATTGGTTGGGTTGAAGCATTGTTCGAGTTTATCCGCTCAACCGGACAAGGCGTTTTTGATTTCATCAGCTATGGTATTCGAGTGGTACTTGATGGGCTGGAAGTCATATTTGTGTCCACGCCATGGCCTGTGATTGCCAGCTTCATCATATTGCTGACCTTTCTCACCGCTGGCAAAGGTGCCGCTTTTGCTGCCGCCTGTTTCCTGGCCTATATGGGGTTTTTCGGTTTTTGGGAAAAAGCAATGACCACGCTGGCACTGCTTGGGACAGCTGCGTGTATCTCAATTCTCCTTGGTATACCGCTTGGGTTGTTCTGTGCGCGGCGGCCAAGGGTTTATTCGGTCATTCGACCAATCATGGATTTCATGCAGACGATGCCTTCATTCGTCTTCATGATCCCCGTCATCGCCTTTTTCAGTGTCGGCAAGCCCGCAGCGGTCATTACAACCATGATTTTTGGTGGCACGCCGGTCGTGCGGCTCACAGTTCTGGGCATGCGCGGCGTACCTGAAACCATCCGTGAGGCGGCAATCGCTTATGGTGCATCCAAGTGGTATCTGCTCACAAAGGTCGATTTGCCGTTGGCCGCGCCATCAATTCTGGCGGGTGTAAATCAGACAATCATGCTGAGTCTGGCAATGGTCGTTGTGGCATCGTTGATTGGTGCAAAAGGGCTTGGCGAGGATGTTCTGGAGGCGTTGCAATATTCTTCAGTTGGCCAAGGCATTCTGGCGGGCTTCGCCATTTTGTTCTGCGCCATGATCCTCAATCAAATTGTCCAGGGGAAACGCGATTAGCAAGCTCGCTAGCGATCTGCGCAATCAACGATCCTAGAAGGACTGTCAGCTTGGCGCTGCAGCCCTATCAAACCAGGCCACATCAAAGCGGCCTGGTTTGAGATAGAAATCAATCAGCAGTAAGCTGGACGACGTTGGAACAGATTGAACTGACACTCGTTTGTAACAGCTCCGGTTACTGCACCGGCAGCAGCACCAATTGCTGCACCACCCGCAATTGAACCACCGGTTACTGCCGCCAGGCCGGCACCTGCTGCGGCCCCGGCACCGCCACCAGTCAAGGCACGTTCACCGGGCGTCGAGCCACAGGCTGCCAAAGCCAGAGTGCTGCCGATCATGATCGCCATGCCGAAATGACGGGCGACAGAGTGTTTTCTTCTGCGTATGGTCATGAGAAATTTCCTTCCTTGTTCGACACATCACATGCCGTAACCCTTGCCAGAATTTGCACTGGTTGTGAAATATGAACATAAAAACAACCGTTGCCAAGGTTATACAATGCTTGATGCCCTTACTTTGTTCCTGATTTGTCAATTGTTTGGTGAATTTTTGGTTCGTGTCACTTTTATACAATTGCCCGGACCACTGGTCGGTATGATCCTGCTCCTTCTGGTTCTTTTCGTCTGGAGTAAATGGAAAAGCACATCTGCCACACCACAAACCAAGGCTTTGGATGGCACGGCCGTTGATCGCGCGGCTGATGCAATACTGGGAAATCTGTCGCTACTTTTTGTGCCAGCAGCGGTCGGTATCATCCAGCATCTCCCTTTGATTGCTGATCACACAATCTCTTTGACCCTGACAATTTTGGGGTCGACACTTCTGACATTGCTGGTTTCGGTTGGCATTTTCCGCTTGCTGAGCACGGATCGACAAGAGTCCTGATATGGAAGGGATCGACAACAGCAGCCTGTTTGAGGTTTGGGTCTATCTGTCTCAAACGCCTTTGCTATGGCTCACCGCAACGCTCGTGGCCTACATAGTTGCGGATAGCATCTCCAAAAAACTGGATCGTCATCCCCTCGCCAATCCGGTGATTATTGCCGCTGGCGTTCTGATCATCATCCTCAAAATCAGCGACACCACCTTTCAAACTTACTTTGAAGGTGCTCAATTCGTCCACTTCCTGTTGGGTCCGGCCACTGTCGCGCTCGCTGTGCCTCTTTTCAGAAACCTGCCAAAGGTTACATCCCGGATTCTTCCTGTGTTTGCCGCGCTTATTGGCGGGTCCATAACAGCAATCCTGAGTGCGCTTGCCATAGGCTGGGCTTTGAACTTGCCCTCCGACATTCTGCTGTCACTGGCGCCAAAATCGGTTACGACGCCAATTGCAATGGGTATCTCGGAACAACTGGGCGGAATTCCCACACTGACAGCGGTGCTTGTCATAGCCACCGGGATTACCGGTGCTGTCATGGTAACGCCGCTGATGAATGTTCTGAAAATTCAGGATTATGCAGCCAGAGGATTCGCGGTGGGCATTGCCTCTCACGGCATCGGAACTGCCAGAGCTTTCCAGATAAACCCGTTGGCCGGGACCTTTGCAGGCATCGCCATGGCACTGAATGGTGCCTTGACGGCTTTGCTGGTACCCCTGCTTGTCAAACTATTCTGACAAGCACGCTTCATACGGTCAGGGATTCAGCCGCTGCTTGGTCCAGGACTGTTCTTCACCGGTCTCGCGGGAAAACACAATTCGGTCATGTAACCGGTATGGCCGATCATGCCAGAACTCAATCTCAACCGGTTTTACCCGAAAGCCGGACCAATGTTCTGGTCGAGGAATATCCTTGCCCGCATAGCGTTCAGTATAATCTTCAACAGCGCGCTCAAGATCGTTGCGGGAATTCAAGGGGCGCGACTGCTGGCTAGCCCACGCTCCAATACGGCTGCCTTCTGATCGGCTGTTGTAGTAAATGTCAGCCTCTTCATTCGACACCTGCTCAATCGGCCCGCGAATGCGCACCTGCCGCCTGAGGGATTTCCAATGGAAGCAAAGCGCTGCGTGCCGATGGGCCAACAATTCCCGCCCCTTATTGCTTTCAAAATTCGTGTAGAAAACAAAGCCGCGTTCATCAAACCCTTTCAGAAGCAGAATGCGCACATTTGGCACACCCTGCCCGTCAACAGTTGCGACCGACATGGCGTTGGGATCATTCAGTTCACTTTGCTCCGCATCCCCCATCCACGAACCGAATAATTCAAATGGCGCAGACGCTGTGGGCTCAATTTCCGTGAAGTCACGGCTCATTAACCTAGATTGTGTAGTTTTATCGTCACTAGTCATGGAATTGATGACCCGCTGTATGAATGATGAAAACACTTCCACCCAGATATAGGCATGTAAGCATGAGCCGCCAATTGCGAAAATGCATTTTTGCCGCGCTATTTCTGGTTCCCATAGCGGGATGCTCCATATCGCCAGGTCTTTTGGACGATGGTGCAGACGACATCATAACTGGCTCAATCGCAACCTCACCCAAGCCAAACAATGTTGAAACCTCTGATTGGCTGGAGATGCGAACAGCGCTGAATGAAGCAGCCAATCAAAAAGCTGCAGGATCGCTCGTTCCTTGGGAAAACGACCGCACCGGCTCCAGCGGCAGTCTCATGGCTTTTACCGCGCCCAGTGATGGTATTGGTCGCTGCCGGAATTTTGCCGCCACATTGCAAAACATCGACGGTATCCACCGCTATAAGGGCGAAGCCTGTATTGCCGGACAGGAAAACTGGCAGATCAATCGCTTCGAATTGGTAGATCGCAGCTAGGCCAATCCTGTGGCTTGAGTGCAGGTCCTAATGCTTCATCACCAGCTCTGGCGTAATTTTTGAGGCAATCATCAGCTTCGCGGTTTCCAGGTGACGCGCAGCATCTGGATCCAGGTTCGTTGTTTCTGAAATCGCATATTCCAGAATAGCCATCAGGGCTTTCCGTTGTTTGTATTCATCGCTGTAACGGTCGATGAAATCACGCAGATCATGGTTGGCTTCCCGCATATCAGGCCACCGCCATGCGGTCTTTGAATTTGCGTTCATCTCGGACTGCCAGGCTAAGCTCATGATCTGGTGCCAACAGCGTAATGGATGCAATAGGCAACATGTCATCGGCAGTAAATGTGCAGGACATGTTGAAGGCAGATGCAAACTGCAGCGCCACCAGTTGCAGTTCAAACAAAGCAATGGCCATGCCAATGCACGATCTGCCACCCACACCAAATGGCATATAGGATGGGTGTGAATAATCACGATCAAGCCTGAATTCTTCCGGCTGCTCCCAATTGCGCGGGTCTTTATGCAGGGTCCAAGGACTGATCATCACCATATCGCCCCGACGAAAGCGTTTGCCCTCGACTTCGATCGGCTGCAAAAACTCTCGTGAAGTCCACCATCCAGCAGGGTAAACCCGCAAGGTTTCCTTGACAAAAGCTTCGCTCAAAGGTGCACGGCGCAGAGCGCTGGAATCTCCTTTTTCCAAGGCGTCCATGACACCATCAGCTTCATAGGCCAGAACATCCGCAAGAGAAGGATCAAGTGCCAGTTGGTAAAGCATCCAGGCAATTGATGCGCCAGTTGTGTGATGCCCGGCGATCAACAATCCAAGCAGTTCCGCATTGACCTGCTCATCATTCAAACCAGCGTCTTCCAACGCAATCAACAACGGCGATTTGTTGTTATTGGCACGTGCCCTGTTAATGACAGCACCAACGATTTCCCGAGCACCATCAATACGTTTAGTTCTTTCTGCCGCCTTTCTGGGGCCGTTTGGCAAAACGCGAAACATATCATCTGCAAGCTCGGCTTCCACCGTCTGAACAGCCTCAATCAACGCCATGCGATCGGCTGCGCCCAGCACATCGTGCCCAAACAAGGCAGTCGCTCCCATCTGCAGCGCAAGAGGTGCAGAAATCGAGACCGGGCGGAAGCTGTTTTCAGAAGACAACGCTGCAATGTAACCATTCACGACCGCAATCATCTTGTCGATGTTGCCAGAAATGGCATTGCGTTGAAGGTGCCTGTGAATAGCTGCTTTCGAAGCCTTGTGCGCCTCTCCATTATTGGTCAGCAAGCTTTCGCCCATAATGGGGCGCAATCGCTGAACCAAGGACCCCTTATCCAGTTCCGTTGTCGGCCATTTCAAGATTGATCGGGCCGTGGTCGGTCCATTGCACAAATGGATCGGGCGCACCCCGAGAGCCAGAGGCACAAAACCCTGCTCCCCCGCCTGAGCTTTGCTGCTTAACAGTGTCAGCGGGTCACGCCGAAATGCTGCGACGTCGCGGTAAGGAATATACATCAGACTCCTCCAAAGGATTGACGTGAGACAAAAGCTGTAGAAACCGGGAACCCGATTGGGCAGCCATGCAAATTTCTCCCGACACCACTTTGACCGGTCTGCCCGCAGCATCAATTCCGATCTCAAAAGGGGGACCATAGCGTTCGGTCACAATCCCGATGCGAGATAGCAAACGCTCATGAGACAGGTCTGAAAACGCAACAAGACGATCGGCATTCATTGCAAAAGCAAAGCGAAACATTGAGGCATAGGTAGTCAGTGCATATGAGAATCGTCGCTCGCCCATGGCGACAACAAAACGGCTGATTTCCCAACTGTTTTCGTCATTCGGATAGGATTTGAGTGTGGCGAGATGATGGAATTTTTCTGCGGCAAGATAAGTCCTGTCAGCTCTGATTGCCCGAAAAGACCCAACCAATGTTTCCTTATGCCAAACGGCGCAATGCACGGTGTCAGCCCGGTCAAATTCGTCCTGTTCCAGACCTTCGGTGACCGTAAGATCCCAGCCAAGTGAATCGACCAGAATGCGCTTGCGAAACGCCATCACATCAATGACATCCTGGCAGGCGTCTACTGCAGTTCCGATGACAATTCGTATGTCTGAATCTGAATTTGAAGTACCTGTTAAAAGCAAGGTCGCCTCCCGCCAGCAGCTATGGTGAGACATAACGATTTATGCTAGCTAATAACCATCCCGATAAATGGTGAGTTTTGAAATGAAACTTGAGAAGGCAATATCTGACATCGAAAGATGTTCTTCTCAGGACCAGTTGGTCTCTGTCCTCAACACCATTGTGAATGATTTCGGATTTGCCGCATTCTGCTTTCTTGATGGTGGGATGCCGGGGAAGATCGACCCATTCTACGTCGGAACGACAGGCAGCGGATGGGAGGTTGACTATGCCTCAAACGACTTTGTCTTGATTGATGAATGTCTCAAAACAGCCCGCAGAACGAATGTGCCCTTCCTGTGGGCAAGCGTGCCACTTCCACAAAGAGCAGGAAAAAGAAAACCTGGTGCCCATAAGCTCATGGAAGCAGCCATGGATTATGGTTTTCAGGAAGGCCTCGTCATACCATTCCATTTCGTCGATGACATTGGGCGCATGCGCTCCTGTGTCTGCACCTTGTTCTGGCATGAAAAGCCTACACGCCTGTATCAGCACATCGAAGACATGCGCCATATTCTCCATGTCATCCTGATCTACTGGATGCAGGAACTCATGCGGATTCGGGAAACCGGAAAAAGCAGCGGCGACGTGATACCTTTCAGCCGACGGGAACAGGCATTCGAGACAACGCGTCTTACTGATCGTGAACGCGAAGTGCTGTCATGGGCAAGTCGAGGCAAAACGGCAGCGGAAACTGCAAGCATTTTATCTATTTCAACAGAGACAATTGATACCCATATAAAGAATGCTATGGAGAAGCTTCAGGCTGGCAATAAGACACATGCTGTTGCCAGAAGTATCTTTCTTGGTTTAATCGACGTTTAGGCTCCGAAAATTCCGCCTGTTAAGAGAAACAAACACAAATCTGGAAAATCCCAATGTCAGATCCCTACAAGATTCTGGGGGTGACGAAGGACGCGAGTGCTGCTGATATAAAGTCTGCATTCCGCAATCTCGCCAAAAAAAACCACCCGGACCAGAACCCGGACGATCCAAAAGCAAAAGAACGCTTTTCGAGACTCAACAATGCCTATGACGTTATAGGCGACAGTGAAAAACGTGCGCAGTTCGATCGCGGTGAGATCGACGGCGACGGCAATCCCGTTCACCCTGGTTTTGGTGGTGGCGGCGGTGGCGGTTTCGGCGGTTTTGGTCAGGGCAGCGGTCCACGTTCAGGCGGCGCAGCGGGCCAGGGGTTTGGCGGCGGTGGCGCAGAAGAAATCCTCAGCGAAATATTTGGCGGTCGCGGCGGCTTCGGGCGTCCTGGATCAGGTCAAGGTGGATTTGGCCAGGCAGGCGCTGGACAACAGGGATTTGGTGGCGCCCGCAGAGCGCAAAAAGGCGCTGACGTTGAAGGCAAGCTAGCCATCACGCTGGAAGATTTCGCGGCAGGAAAAAAAGCGTCCGTAACGCTTGCCGATGGCAGGACCGTTGCTGTAGCTGTGCCAAGAGGCACAAAGGATGGCCAGACCATACGACTGAAGGGCCAAGGCGAACCCAGCCCCATGGGCGGCGCGTCAGGAGATGCGAAGATTACTGTAAGGTTTGTTCCGCACCCGCTCTTCAAAGTCGATGGAACGAATTTACGTTACGATGCCCCCATCCATCTGCATGAGGCCTATCTTGGCGGCAAAATACAGGTACCAACTCTGGCGGGTCGAATTAACCTGACAGTCCTGCCAAAAAGCAATTCCGGCAGCACAATGCGAATTCCCGGCAAAGGTCTGCCTGGAAAATCAAAGTCTGGCGATCTGTTGGTGAGTCTGCAAATACAATTTCCAGATCAGCCAGAGCCTGAACTGGAAACCCTTATGGAACGTTGGGCGCAAGAAGGCCGTCCTCCGCTTAAGCAAAAGTGACGATGTCTCAAACCAATAGTCACGAACAGCCAGGTCTGATGCCGCAAGGTCCTGAAGCTGCAGTTGCAGCTTTGGCCCTTCTTGCGGATGGGCAACTGGTCGGCCTGCCAACAGAAACGGTTTATGGGTTGGCAGCCGACGCCACGGGAGACCGCACCGTTGCAAAAATATATGCTGCCAAAGGTCGCCCCAGCTTCAACCCTCTGATTTGCCACGTCGATGGGGTCGATATGGCTCAATCATTTGCCCATATCGATGAACGTGCACTTCAACTCATCAAAAATTTCTGGCCCGGCGGCCTTACGCTGGTTTTACCTCGCAAAGCCGAGACGTCTGTCAGCGAGCTGGCAACGGCTGGCTTGGAAACTGTGGCCCTACGCTGCCCGGACAGCGCCTTTACCAGATCAATCATTAACCAGCTGCAACGCCCTCTCGCCGCCCCAAGCGCCAATCCCTCTGGCCTCCTGAGCCCCACACGGGCCAGTGACGTCCGGTTGGCGTTCCCGATTGACACGGTTCCGCTGGTCGTTGATGGCGGCCCCTGTCCAGTGGGACTGGAATCCACAATTATTGCCTGCTGTCCCGGAGCCGCTTTGACACTCCTGCGACCTGGAGCTGTCACCCGGGAGCAGTTAGAGGCTGTGTTGCATGGAGAGGTCCTTGAAGATCACCGGGCAACTGCTGATGATCAGCTCTCACCATCAGCGCCAGGCATGCTTACATCCCACTACGCGCCTGGGGCAAAAGTTCGCTTGAGCTCCGGGACCGCTTCTCCCATCGGAATCAATGACGCCGTCCTGACGTTTGCCGGAAAGAGCCTTCCGGGCCAAACAGATGCAAACACATGCCTGGACCTCAGCAGGTCCGGAGATTGTGTGGAAGCGGCCGCAAATCTGTTTTCCATGCTGCGTAAACTGGATGCACTCCATCCAGAAGTAATTCACGTAGTAGTGCCCCCCAGAAATGGTCTTGGCGCCGCGATATACGACCGCTTGCAGCGCGCATCCGCGCCGCGTAACAATGACAAACACGATTTGTGATTTTTGTGATTCATTTGTGATTCAGGGACACGGAATTTGGCTACCCAGCTTTATCAGCATGACAGCTTCCTCAATCACGAGACACCGGCGGGGCACCCAGAGCGACCTGACCGGATACGTGCACTGAAAGATGTCCTCGCCGATCCGCATTTTGATGCGCTGGTCAAGGTGGACGCGCCGATGGGCGATATAGAGACAGTTCTGTTAGCTCACCCGGAAAGCTATCTGAACATGATACGGGATGCCATTCCCGATGCTGGCATTTCACGGATTGACAATGACACAGTGGCCTCTCCTGGTTCATGGGAAGCATCGTTGCGTGGCTTTGGTGCCGCCAATGCAGCCGTCGATGCTGTGATGACCGGCAAGGCAAATAATGCCTTCTGCGCCATTCGTCCGCCGGGCCATCATGCAGAGCGAACTACAGCAATGGGCTTTTGCCTGTTCAACAATGTGGTTATTGCAACACGTCACGCCCAAAAGGCCCATGGCGCAGAGCGCGTCGCAATTGTGGATTTTGATGTTCACCACGGCAATGGGTGTCAGGATATCCTCTGGAATGATCCAACAACACTTTATTGCTCGACCCATCAAATGCCGCTTTATCCAGGCACCGGATCACTGAGTGAGACCGGAGACCATGACAACATCGTCAATGCGCCCTTGACCGCAGGTGATGGCGGCACCCAGTTCCGTGAAGCCATGGAAACGCGAATCTTTCCGGCAATCACAGATTTTCAACCTGATCTTATAATGATTTCAGCAGGTTTTGATGCGCATCATCGCGACCCGCTTGCGCAAATCAATCTGCAAGGTGAGGATTTCACATGGATCACGGGGAAACTGCTCGAACTGGCCGATACTCATGCATCGGGCCGGGTGGTTTCACTGCTGGAAGGTGGCTATGATCTGATGGGACTGGCCGAATCAGCTGCCTGTCATATAGATGAACTGATGAATGCGAGCACCTGAGGAGCAATGATGAGCGACGACAAAGCAGATCTGAAATCCATGAGTTTTGAAACTGCGCTCGCAGAATTGGAAACAATCGTCGCCCGCTTGGAAAAAGGCGACGTGCCTTTGGAAGAATCCATTTCGATCTACGAACGTGGCGAAGCACTGAAAGCCAGATGCGACACTCTGTTGAAATCTGCAGAAGAAAAAGTCGAAAAAATCAGAACCAATGCTGATGGACAAGCGGCCTCGACCGAACCACTCGACTGATCAATTGTTTCACCAGTATTGACGGTCATTCAACAACGTCAACCATTGGTATGCCCACTCGCCTGTGATCTAAATCTGTAGCAACAGATGAGGAGATCAGACATGACGTGGCACCCTGCAGAAGATCCCGTCCCGGGCGATAAAAAAGCCTGCGACGCAATCGAGACCATCATTGTGCCGCGTGCCCGCGATCTCGGCGGGTTTGAAGTTCGCCGCGCTTTGCCATCTGCCAGAAAACAGATGATTGGGCCCTTCATTTTCTTTGACCAGATGGGTCCTGCAGAATTTCTGACCGATCAGGGCATTGATGTGCGCCCGCATCCGCATATTGGTCTGTCGACTGTGACCTATCTGTTTTCCGGTGAAATCTACCATCGCGACAGCCTGGGCACTGAACTGCCAATTGCGCCCGGTGCCGTTAATTGGATGACCGCGGGCAAAGGTATCGTCCACTCCGAACGCACATCAGACGAAACGCGCAAGAATGGTCAGAACCTTTTTGGCATTCAAACCTGGGTGGCCATGCCCAAGCAGTTCGAAGAAATCGATCCTGACTTTGAACATCAAACGGCAGATGCGCTGCCCATCCTCAGTGATGGCGGTGCAAACACACGGATCATCATAGGTGACATGTATGGCCAGAAATCACCGGTAAAAACCTATTCTGACATGTTCTATGCCTCTGCCGAATTGCAGGCAGGCGGCGTTATACCGCTGGATGCAGATTACGAGGAACGCGGCGTCTATGTTGTATCGGGCGAGATTGACATTGCCGGGGATCGCTTCGAAGGCGGACGGCTTTTGGTGTTCCGCCCCGGCGACCGGATCACCATCCGCGCAAACAAACCATCGCGGCTGATGTTGCTGGGCGGTGAGCCTATGGATGGACCACGTCACATCTGGTGGAATTTTGTTTCATCGAGCAAAGAACGGATTGATCAGGCCAAGGAGGACTGGCGTCAGGCACGCTTTGATACTGTTCCCGGTGATGAAGAGGAGTTTATTCCCTTGCCCGGATAGGCAACAAGGGACATATATGTGTCACGATCAATGCATAAATCGCACAGCCCAGCGGCGAGATAGTCACAGGGCGGAAACGCGAAAATTGAGAAAGCATGTCCGTGAGCACAAGACCGGAAACCCCGCTGCTGGATCAGGTGAATACTCCTGACGATTTGAAAAAAATCGCGGAGGCTGACCTTCCACAACTGGCCGAAGAACTGCGGGTCGAAATGCTGGATGCCGTTTCGGTAACCGGCGGCCATCTGGGAGCTGGCCTTGGTGTGGTAGAGCTGACAATAGCCCTGCACTATCTGTTTGACACGCCTGACGATCGAATTATCTGGGATGTCGGCCACCAATGCTATCCTCACAAGATCCTCACCGGCAGGCGTGACCGCATTCGCACCGTTCGTCAGGGCGGAGGCCTCTCCGGTTTCACCAAACGCAATGAAAGCATCTACGATCCGTTTGGGGCCGCGCACTCTTCCACATCGATTTCAGCTGGACTGGGAATGGCCGCTGCCCGAGATCTGGATGGCAAATCCCATAAAGTTATTTCCGTCATTGGCGATGGATCGATGTCTGCGGGCATGGCCTATGAAGCGATGAACAATGCTGGTGCCGTGGATGCCAGACAGATCGTCATTCTGAACGATAATGACATGTCGATTGCGCCGCCTGTGGGTGCCATGAGCGCCTATTTGGCGCGCCTTGTATCAGGACGCACCTATATCGGCATCCGCGAAGCGGCAAAGGCCCTGACCAGCCATCTGCCGAAATTTATTCAGCGTAATGCCCGCAAAACAGAAGAATTTACGCGCAGCTTCTTTACGGGTGGAACCTTGTTCGAGGAACTCGGATTCTTCTATGTGGGCCCGGTTGACGGCCATAATTTTGACCATCTGCTGCCGGTTCTCAAGAACATTAGAGAGGCCGACAAGGGCCCGATTTTGCTGCATATTGTCACAAAAAAAGGCAAAGGCTACGCACCCGCAGAAGCCTCAACTGACAAATATCATGGCGTTTCTAAGTTCAACGTCATCACCGGTGAACAGGCCAAATCCATTCCCAATGCGCCATCCTACACTAGGGTTTTTGGCAGCAGTCTGGTCGATGAGGCACAGCGTGACGACAAGATCGTTGGCATCACTGCGGCCATGCCCTCCGGCACCGGTATAGACCTGTTTGAAGAATCATTCCCTGCGCGAACCTTCGACGTAGGCATTGCAGAGCAACATGCAGTTACCTTTGCCGCAGGACTGGCATCCGATGGCTACAAACCATTTGTGGCAATCTATTCGACATTCCTGCAGCGCGCCTATGATCAGGTGGTGCATGATGTATCTATCCAGCAGCTCCCTGTGCGCTTTCCGATTGACCGCGCCGGGCTTGTGGGCGCTGACGGCCCGACACATGCTGGCTCGTTCGACATCGCCTATCTTGCCTGTCTGCCCAAATTTGTTGTCATGGCCGCAGGCGATGAGGCTGAATTGCGCCATATGGTAGCCACCGCGGCAGCCTATGATGAAGGCCCGATTTCCTTCCGTTACCCGCGGGGAGAAGGTTTGGGAGTTGAATTACCGGACCGTGGCCAAATTCTGAAAATCGGAAAAGGTCGGATTTTGCAGGAAGGCACCAAGGTTGCGCTTCTGTCCTTTGGTGGGCGATTGGGGGAAAGCCTCCAGGCCGCCGAGAGGCTGAATGCCTTGGGACTTTCGACAACTGTTGCTGATGCTCGTTTCGCCAAACCTCTTGATACGGATATGATCGCTGATCTGGCTCGCAATCATGAAGTTCTGATTACTGTTGAAGAGGGCTCTGTTGGCGGGTTTGGCAGCCATGTGGCAAACTTCCTGACCCTGAACGGATTTTTGGACGGAGCGGTGAAATTCCGACCCATGACTTTACCTGATACATACATCGATCAGGATAAGCCGGACGTCATGTATGCAACTGCTATGCTGGATGCGGGCGCGATCGTCGACACCGCAACAAAAGCGCTTGGATTGCAGAAAAGCGAACTGATACGTCGCGCCTGATATAGTGTCAGGCTAAAACCTTCACTAATCAGAAATTTCAACGGCCATATTTGTTTGCAATTGGCCTGTTTTTTCGAGTGGCTGGCGTTTCCCATGTTCAAAACAATAAGCTCTATCGGCATAATTTTAGTCGCTGTAGCCATGATCCTCTTTGGTCATGGGCTACAGAGCGCATTGGTGCCTCTGCGCGCCCAGATTGAAGGCTTCGGGACGCTTGCAATCGGCATCAGTATCTCTTCCTATTTTGGCGGGTTCGTTGTCGGCTGCCTTGTAGGACCTTTTCTTATCTTGCGGGGCGGACATATACGCGCCTATGCCGCCATGGTCTCTCTGGCCTCGGCAGTGGCACTCCTGCATCCATTGTTGATCAATGAAGTCGCCTGGTCTGTCTTCCGCTTCATAACTGGCTTTTGCATCGCCGCATTTTATGTCGTGATCGAAAGCTGGCTGAATGAACGCGCCACAAACGAAAACCGCGGCTTCATTATGTCTACTTACATTGTGATTGCACTTGCAGCCACCATGGCAGGTCAACTCGCCACGGCCTTCACATCCGTGGAAGGGTTTACATTGTTCGTTGTGGCTTCAATCGTGGTGTCAGTAGCGGTCATTCCGGTCACCATGACAACGGCAACACAGCCGGCACCCATCACGCTGGTTCGGTTTCGACCCAAACAACTTTACGATACCTCCCCCGCAGCCTTTGTCTCTGCTCTGTTGATTGGCGTTTCGGCTGGTACCACCTGGATGCTGGCGCCGGTCTTTGCCACCGGGCGTGGATTCGACACCAGCTTTGCGGCGATTTTTTCAGCTGTCATGATTGGCGGTGGCGCGGTGGCTCAATGGCCCATAGGACGGGCTTCCGACAAATTCGACCGACGTCTAGTCATTGTCTTCCTTGGTATAGGATCTGCCATTTTCTGCACTCTATTGGGACTGATCGAAGGCGATTCCCGTTGGAGCTTTCTAGCACTTGTCTTCATGGTAGGAGTGTTCACCCACTCAACCTACGCAATTGCAGTAGCCCATGCCTTCGATCACAGTGAACCTGATACCTATGTCGAAACCTCATCAGGTTTGCTGTTGGCATTTGGAATTGGCTCCACCATCGGCCCTCTGGTTGCATCATTTCTGATGGCACAAACCGGCCCTGGCGCCCTGTTCCTGTCAATAGCGGTGGTGCAAATCGTGATGGTTGGTTACCTGATATGGCGCGTATCGGAGAACAAGGCAGCGACACAGAAAAACAGAGAAGACTTTGATCTGGCATCAACGGCGCCGGTTATTGCAATGACCTATGATGAGGCCATTGACCTCAATGCCGATCTTCTCATCCCGGAAGCAATCGCGGAAGCAAATGAGTTGGAGGAAGCGCAGACAGCGGTTCAATTGAACGATTTTGGATATTCCATGGACGAAACCGTTGAGGCAGATCAAAGCGTTGAATTTCAATCGGAAACCCGTATATAGAGGCAACAACTTCAGCTTGATATCTGCTCTTCACAGGCGGTCGATTTGAGACGCGCCATTAATTGTTCCATAGACCAATTGGATGTGTAATGAAGTCTTTCAGAATTATCACATGGGCGTTGGTAGCCATTGTTCTCGTTGGCGTCGGTTACATGACCTGGCAAGAACAAAAACCAGGTTCAGATTCCATAACATTCGCCCAGATCGGCGGACCGTTTGCACTCGTTGATCACAATGGTCAGCCGGTTGATCAGACCATGTTTGATAACAAGCCATACGCCCTGTTTTTTGGCTTCACCCATTGCCCTGAAATCTGTCCGACCAGCCTCTATGAAATGGCAGGTTGGATTGAAGGGCTAGGGGCGGAAGCCGACAAAATGGGATTTGCATTCGTAACAGTCGATCCAGAGCGTGACACACCAGAAATGCTCAAGGATTATGTAACGGTATTCTCCGACAAGATCACAGGCCTGACCGGTTCGGCAGAGCAGGTTCAGGCAACCGTTAAATCCTACGGCGTTGTTGCTGAGCGTGTTGCTCTTGAAGACGACGATTATACCATGAACCACACTGCAAGCGTGTTTTTGATGAATGCTGATGGCACTTTCAGAGGCACCATTGCCTATGGTGAAGATGCAGATGTCGCCCAGAAGAAACTCTCAAACCTCATTGCAGTTGGTTCTTGAGCAAAGCACGCCTTGATCTTGAACTTGTGAATCGCGGCCTGCTGCCCAGCCGTGCCAGGGCGCGGGATGCAATTCTGCGTGGCGCGGTGACACTCAATGGGGCAATAAGCAAAAAAGCCTCGCAAAATGTGACCGCCTCCGACGCAATCGAACTCAGTGATCCGGCCAGCCAATACGTGTCCCGTGCAGCACTGAAACTGAAACATGGCCTGACAAATTTTGAACTGTCACCTGCCGGCAGAAACTGTATTGACGTGGGTGCCAGCACTGGCGGCTTTACTCAAATCTTGTTGGAAGAAGGCGCAAATGCAGTCTTTGCCTTTGACGTTGGGCATGGACAACTCCATCCCACGGTTGAAGCGGATGATCGTGTTACCAGTGTCGAAGGTTTGAACGCGCGCAATCTGACTTTGGAAGATTTGCCATTCCCTGTGTCGTTTATCGTGAGTGATGTCAGCTTCATTTCTCTGACCCTTGCACTGCCACCAATCCTGTCCATGGCTGATCCAGGCTCTGTTGGTCTCTTCCTGATCAAACCCCAATTTGAAGTCGGCAAAGGGCAATTGGGAAAAGGTGGAATTGTATCTGATCCGGCTCTTGCCCTTGCCAGCGCAGAAAAAATCGCCCATTGGCTGAAAGCAGACCAACAATGCCAAATCATCGGCCTCACCGAATCTCCAATTTCAGGCGGTGACGGAAATCAGGAGTTCCTGATTGCGATCAGGACACCCGGATACAACGACACATGATCAAGACCCTTACAATCGACCATCTGGGGCGCGAAGGCGACGGCGTTGCGCGTACAGAAGACGGACCGATTTTTATTCCCTACACCCTGCCCGGCGAAACCGTGCGCGCCTATGTCGACAAGGGCCGCGGCGAAATCATAGATGTTCTGGAACCAAGTGCAGACAGGGTTGAGCCAGCCTGTCGCCATTTTGGAACCTGCGGTGGCTGCTCGTTACAACACATGAAGCCAGCAAGTTATCTGGAGTGGAAACGCCAACAGGTTGAAAACGTACTGCGTAAGAACGGAATCGCGTTCCCGGTGCCCGACCCGATACCTGTTGCCCCGGGGACAAGGCGTCGCGCCGCCTTTTCATTCAAAGCTGCAAAAGACGGTGTGCATCTTGGTTTTCATGCCAGAAAATCAAACGAGATCGTATCGCCCCAGGAATGCCCGATCCTGCATCCGCTTCTGGAACAACAGCTGGTTCCAAAACCCGGCAGCAAGAAGAGCACCGGCAATCTTGGCCGTCTGGCCGCTCTGGCAGTACGTGCCAAACACGAAGACAGAATGATTGCAACGCTCGGCCAGAACGGCGTTACAATCGAGTCGACAGGCCGTTCGCCCGGAAACAATCGGCATCAGCTTGAAGAAATGTGGAACGCAACGTCACCATTTTGGAAGGTAACCCTGAATGATGAATTGGCCAGCATGGATCAGGGCGATGATGTCATCGAAAGTGATGGCTTTGAGTTGTCAGTTCCGCCCGGTGCCTTCCTGCAGGCAACAGCGGAGGCTGAGGCAGCACTCATCGATCACGCAGTTGCGTTTTTGAAGGGCTGTAAATCCTGCGCAGATTTATTCTGTGGTATTGGAACCTTTACTTTGCCAATGGCCAAATTTGCCACGGTTTTGGCCGTCGAGACAGAACAGAGCGCTCTAGATGCGTTGAATAAAACCGCATCCAGAACCAGGAAAATCAAAAAAATCAAGACCTTGCGGCGTGATCTGTTCAAACACCCGATATCTCATATGGAATTGAAAAAAATCGACGGAGTGTTGTTTGATCCACCGCGCGCAGGTGCAAGCGCGCAGTGTGAGCAGTTGGTGAAATCAGGTGTGGGCCGTATTGCCGCCATTTCCTGCAACCCGGTCAGCTTTGCGCGGGATGCCCGAATTCTGATCGATGGCGGCTTTGAAATGAAGTCACTGCAGCCAGTCGACCAATTCCTCTGGTCCCCGCATATCGAATTGGCAGCAACTTTCGAGCGCTAGGAAAACAGCTGGACGGATGGCACCTTGGATACTCGGAACCAGTCCGAGTATCCCATCAGCACTCACCTTCAAGATACCTTTTGCATCACCGCAAAGTAGAACCCGTCAGTTGCCGTCGACGCAGGCGTCAAGGTGATTGACATCATATCGGCAGACCATGGCTGCGGCTTGTCAAAGCCGAAGACGTCCTGCCAGACTTCACCAGCTGAAACCAGCTCAAAGGCCGGGTTCTCATTCAGAAAGCCAGCAACGCTGTCTTCGTTCTCAGCCGCCAAAACGCTGCAGGTCATGTAAACGAGAAAGCCTTCATTGCGCACAAAGGGTGCTGCTTCTTCCAGCACAACCTGTTGCTCTTCCTGTCTCGCCAGCAATTGCTTATCAGTCAACCGCCACTTGGCATCAGGTTTGCGTCGCCACGTACCTGATCCGGTGCATGGAGCGTCCACCACGACACGGTCGCAAGCGCCAAGCAGACCAGCCAACCGGCCATCATCCGGTTTCAGAACAATGGTCTGGCTTGCCCCTGCCCGTTCCAGACGCTCAAAGATACCGGCTTGCCTGTTTCGGTCATTGTCATAGGCATAAAGCTTGCCCGTGTTCTTCATGGCAGCAGCCAGCGCCAGGGTTTTTCCGCCAGCTCCGGCACAAAAGTCTAAAATGGTTTCGTCAGGTTGGGCATAGATCAGTTCGGAGGCAATCTGGCTGGCCTCATCCTGTATCTCGATCCTGCCTAATTGATAGGATTCCTCAACCTGAACATTGGGATGCCGGCGCGCGCCATCCGATGGCTGAATGCGTAATCCGGTGGAGGATATGTCCGTTAACTCGGCACCCAGAGACTGCAAAGCCGTCAATTCCGTTCCACGATCCGATTTCAGCGTGTTGACCCTCAAATCCAATGGCGGTCTGCCAGAAAGGGCCTGAGCTTCGGCAATCCATTCATCAGAAAAATTGGATTGAAAATGCGGCACAAGCCATTTGGGAAGGTCAGCCTGTATCCACTCTGGCGCATCGGACAGGCGTCTGGCATCTGCCGCCTCCCGCTTCGATTTCCCGGGAAGTGGTGGCGCAAACTTGTCGCCTTCAAAAGTCGTCTCCAACTCCTGCCAGCTTTGATTCCACCGATAGACCACTGTACCAAAGATCAAAGAGGATGCTTTATCGCTGTCCATGATCCAGCGTGTCGATGCACGCCAACGCAGAGCATCATAGGCCAGATTGCCGATAAAAGCCCGGTCACCAGATCCGGCAAACCGATGGGCCAATCCCCAATCTTTCAACGCCTCCGAAATAGGCCGCCGCCGGTTCTGGACATCCTCCATCACCTCAATTGCTGCCTGTATGCGTCCGCCAAGTCTCATTGAAAATACTATCCACTAATTTGCTGATGACAAACGCCACCGGCTTTAACTATCGTCAGGCGTCCTAGAGGCCGCCTGCGTAATTCGGGCTTTCCCGGGTAATCGTTACATCATGAGGGTGGCTTTCGGCGAGGCCAGCATTGGTGATACGCACGAATTTGGCCTTTTCCTCAAACGCTGGCAGATCCGGAGCGCCAACATAGCCCATAGCAGCACGCAAGCCACCAGCCAGTTGGTGCAGCACTGCCGATGTCGGCCCCTTATGTGGAACCTGACCTTCAATACCTTCCGGCACCAACTTCAACTCATCGCGCACTTCTGCTTGAAAATACCGATCGGCAGAACCGCGCGCCATGGCCCCGACGGAGCCCATTCCACGATAAGCCTTATAGCTTCGTCCCTTATAGAGATAAACTTCGCCCGGGCTTTCATCAGTACCGGCCAGAAGCGATCCAATCATGGCACAGGACGCGCCTGCAGCCAGTGCTTTTGCCAGATCACCGGAATATTTAATGCCACCATCAGCGATAACCGGCACATCATGTTTTTTGGCCTCAGCGACACAATCCATGATGGCTGTCAGTTGCGGCATGCCAACACCTGCGACAATACGGGTAGTACAGATGGAGCCGGGTCCAATGCCAACTTTGATGGAATCGGCGCCCGCATCAATCAGCGCTCTTGTGCCTTCGGCCGTCGCAACATTGCCCGCGATAATCTGAATTCCATTGGAAAGCTTTTTAACATTGCGAACGGTCTGTAGAACGCGCTCTGAATGGCCATGGGCCGTATCCACCACAATCAGATCAACACCGGCTGCGGCCAATGCTTCGGCACGCGCCAGACCGTCATCTCCGGTGCTTGTGGCAGCGGCAACCCTCAAACGACCATGATCATCCTTCGTGGCGTGAGGATTGAGCTGTGACTTCTCAATATCCTTCACCGTAATCAGGCCGATACACATGCCTTCGTCATCGACAACCAGAAGCTTTTCGAGGCGGTGTTGATGCAGCAGGCGTTTGGCCTCTTCCTGTGTCGCATTATCCTTGACCGTGACCAGATTCTTCTCGGTCATCAATTCAGACACTTTTTGCGCCGGATCAGATGCGAAGCGCACATCGCGGTTTGTCAGAATGCCAACAAGCAGCCCAATTGCGAGACCGCCAGACCCACCATTTCGAACGACAGGAATCCCGGAAATTCCATTATCGCTCATCAAAAGCAGAGCGTCAGCCAGGGTCGCGTCCGGTCCAATCACAACCGGATTGACCACCATCCCGGATTCAAACTTCTTCACCTGACGCACCGCTTCTGCCTGCTCAGTGATCGACAGGTTTCGGTGAACCACACCAAGGCCACCGGCCTGCGCCATGGCAATCGCCATTTTGGCTTCCGTCACGGTATCCATGGCAGAGGAGAGGATGGGCAGATTAATCCAGATATCGCGTGTGATCCGACTGGCAATGTTGACTTCGGCTGGCAGCACCTCGGAATGGCCGGGCTGCAGCAGAACATCGTCGAATGTAAGGGCTTCGCGTATGTTAGCGGTTTCCACAATCGTGGCCATGCCAACTCCTATCAGTAAAAATGAATCATGGGTGAGTTGGCAATGCCAGATATCACGCATCGTCTATGTTGCAAATGCGAAAAGCGCCTTTATTCCGCTTCTGTGTCGACTTTCAGGTCACGGCCACGGTAATCTCTGGCAATCAGATAGGTTTCAGCGGAGTCTTTTCGGCTCGCTGGCGGCTTGTAATGCCCCACCTTTTTGAAATCATGCTTCAATTCATTCAGCAAAGTGTGTTCCGTGCCACCCTGAAACACCTTGGCGACAAAGGCACCGCCTGGTTTGAGCACTTCGCGCGCAAATTCAACGGCGACTTCGCACAGTTGAATGATGCGCATATGGTCTGTCTGCTTATGCCCGGTTGTTGGTGCAGCCATGTCAGACAGAACCAGATCGGCCATATGTCCGCCCAGCGCTTCACGCAACTGATCGGGTGCATCATCATCAAGAAAGTCTTTTTCCAGAAGCGTCACGCCCGGCAAAGGTTCCATGGATAGATAATCAATCCCAACCACGCGAATGTCATCAATGTGACTGCCGACCTTCTCTGCGGCCACCTGCGACCAGCCACCGGGGGCTGCCCCCAGATCAACAATGCGATGACCTTTGCGCAACAAATTATATTTTTCGTCAATTTCCAAGATCTTATAGGCGGCCCTGGAGCGCAGCCCATCAATTTTTGAGCGCTGCACATATGGATCATTGAGATGGCGCTGCAGCCATTTGGTCGAAGAAATTTTGCGCCCACGTGCTGACTTCACACGCACCGAAAGGCCACGATAGCCACCCGTGCCGCGTTTTCCGCCAGACCCTCTGGAGTTACTATTCATCAGATGTGCCGTCCGTATTTGCGTTTACATGTGCAGGCTGTTTGGCTTTTGATCTCGGGCGCTTGCGGCGCCATGGCGTGCTGCGATTGCCGCGTCGTGTCAAACCATGGCCATCCTTGCTCATGAGTTCAACCAGTATGCCTTCCCGCAAACCACGATCCGCCACGCGCAACTGGTCGCAGGAAAACTCCCGTCTGATGGCTTCAAAAATGGCGCAGCCCGGCAACACCAGATCAGCCCTGTCAAGCCCGATACACGGATGCCCGATCCGCTGTTCATAGCTCAAAGTCAGCAATTTATCGATCATGGATGCCGCATCATTATTACTCATCCACATACCATCAACTCGGCGCCGGTCATAGCGACGCAAACCTAAATGCACACCTGCAAGCGTTGTTACCGTGCCTGACGTACCCAGCAGATGGTGGCGTCCACGGGACAGGGCTTGCTGCAATTCACGGCGTTTTGGAAATGCAACCAGCATGTCCCGCACTTCATTGACCATGGTCTCAAAGCTGTCGCGGGTAACATTCTTTCCATCATGACGCTCGGACAATGTCACAACACCGACCGGCAGGGAATCCCATTCCCGCAACGTTCCGCCAAGACGATTGCGCTTTCTGCGCCCACGTCGATCCAGCCAGACGATTTCTGATGAACCGCCGCCAATATCAAACAGCACCACACCATCTGAGCGCGGTTCCACAAGCGAGGAGCAACCGGTTACCGCCAGACGTGCCTCCGTCTCCCGATCAATGATCTCCAGTTCAAGGCCGATTTCCTGAAAAACCCGCTCTAGAAATTCAGCGCCGTTTTCAGCAGATCGGCAGGCCTCTGTCGCAATCAGACGCACCTTCTCGACCTTGTGGTACTTCAGTTTGTTCCAGCATACCCGAAGCGCTGAAATGGCGCGGTCTGACGCTTCATCGCTCAGGCGATTGTTCATTGATATGCCCTCACCCAAACGCACAATACGTGAAAAGGAATCGATGATACGAAACCCTTGATCGCGCGGTTCAGCAATCAGCAATCGACAATTATTCGTTCCAAGGTCCAAAGCAGCATATTTGGAAACTTTACCCTCAGACGATTTCGCGATGCCGTAATTTTTATGATGCCCGGCGCTGCCATGCCGTTTCGGCCCAGCACTCTCAAAAGCTATCTTTGCATCAGGATTGTTATTGGCAGAACCATCGATGCTCGCCATTCCCTGACTGGATGCCGCGTCGCTAACGCCATCACCCTTCAGATGCCTCGCATCACGCTCAGCTTTTCCGGCATTTTGTGCCGGTTCATCCAACACGGAAACAGATTCAACCTGCTTCGATGCAACCCCGATGACCGCGAAACCTGAGCCAGAATCGGCGGATTCACGGTCGTCAAACGGTTTCGCGGGGACGCTATGCTGCTGCAAAACAGATATGGTTTCGACACCTGTGGCGTCGTCTGACATATCCCTGCGCGCAAGTTCTGCGTCCTGCGAGGATGAGCCCAGATTGCCGGGAACCCCATCCTTGTTCGTCACTATACTTTCCTCGCGCCTTACGCTGGCGGATTGCCAGTGGCGCTTTTACGTTGCTGTCAGTTTAGGCACGGAAAGCACAGTTCGCAAGCATGCGCGTGATTAATGATACCTTTAGGCAAATTGCAGCTGCGGGTGCGGACCCTAGCTGGCAGCCGATTTTATGTTGATCAGCGCACGCCCCTTAACCTGCCCTTTGAGGATGGCAGGCCCAAGCGCAGGTAAATCAGAAAGTTCATGCTCCTCAATCATGGGTTCCAGTCTGTCAAAAGGCATTTCGGAAACAAGACGTTTCCATGCCGCAACCCGGCGCTCATAAGGGCAGTTCACTGAATCAATCCCAAGCAAATTCACACCACGCAACAAAAACGGCACGACCGTAAAGGAAGGCACGGCAGCGCCGCCCGCAAGCCCGATTGCCGCAACAGAGCCGCTCGATTTGGTTTGTTTCAGAACGCGGGAAAGCATTTCGCCACCCACAGCATCCACAGTGCCAGCCCACCGTTCAGACTCCAAAGGACGTTTGTTTTCCTCTGTCAGCTCATCACGGGGAATAATGGTGCTTGCGCCAAGACCTTTCAAATAATCTGCCGTTTCCGGGCGACCGGTCACTGCTGCAACCTCATAACCAAGATGAGACAAAATCGAGACAGCAACGGATCCAACCCCACCAGCGGCCCCGGTAACCAGAACCTCACCCTTTTCAGGCGTCAAACCGTGATCTTCCAGTGCCATAATCGCGATCATGGATGTCAGACCAGCAGTTCCAATTGCCATTGCATGCTGCGCTGTCATGCCATCCGGCATTGGAACAAGCCAATCCGCCTTGACGCAGGCCTTTGTTGCGTAGCCACCCCACCAAGCCTCTCCAACACGCCATCCAGTCAAAATGACCGGATCGCCGGCCTTGTAGCGGCTGTCCGAGGATTGCGACACAACACCGGCAAAATCGATGCCCGGTACATGCGGAAACGTTCTCACAAGCCCGCCTTTGCCAGTAATACAAAGGCCATCCTTGTAGTTGAGGGTGGAGTAAGCCACATCGACGACCACGTCTCCATCGGGCAAACGACTGTCATCCAAGGTTTGGATGGTTTGCGTGACGGTTCCCGCCTCGTCCTTATCAACAACCAAAGCTGTAAAACTCATTTGCGTCCCCATTTCCCGAAAATTATTGACCTTTGCGAGACAAATTGACAGGAATTGACGCATACAAGAAGTGATACTTTAGGCGTTGCCAATCAGGATACCTGTTGCAAACACCAACGCCCCACCCAGAACAACCTGAAAAGCTGCCCGAAAAAAGGGCGTATCCATGTATTTTTTCTGAATCCACGCAATTGCCCACAACTCGATGAACACGATGGCAAATGCGATGTTGGTTGCTATCCAGAAATCTGGAATGAGGTAGGGCAAAGCATGTCCCAAACCGCCAAGCGTGGTCATGATTCCCGATGCAAACCCGCGTTTGATTGGTGAACCCCTGCCCGATATCTGGCCATCATCGGAGGCAGCCTCTGTGAACCCCATGGAAATCCCGGCACCAATGGATGCAGCAAGCCCAACGAGAAACGTTGTCCAGGTGTCCTGTGTCGCAAAGGCGGTCGCGAAGATCGGTGCCAATGTGGAGACCGAGCCATCCATCAGGCCGGCAAGGCCCGGCTGCACCCATGTCAGCACAAATTTGCGATAGGATTCCTTGTCTTCTTGCTCCAAAGCATCCACATCCAGATGCTTTTCCTGAAGCTCACCGGCTTTCACCAAATGACCCGCCTCAGCCTGCGCCAGATCGCCTAGCAGCTTTCTGGTGTTGGCATCGGTTACCCGCTGGGCCGCACGCAGATAAAAATCCCGTGCTGTGTCTTCCATATTGGCAACTTCATTGCGAATCCTATCAATGCCAAGATTTTCAATGAGCCAAGTGGGTTTGCGTGCGTAATAGCCAGCAACATGTTCCCGTCGAATCAAGGGAATCTGATTACCAAAGCGCTCCTTGTGCAAATCGATCAGCCGTTGCCGGTGCAAATTTTCTTCTTCGGCCATACCGTCCAGAAGTGCAGCACTGGCAGGAAAGGTCTCACGCACCGATTGCGCATAAGTCTCATAAATCCGCGCATCATCTTCTTCTGCCGAAATGGCAAGCGCCAGTATTTCCTGTTCCGACAAATCCACAAAACGCCGCGCATTTGAAAAACGACTGAGCATTACGGTCACCTTTTGATGTTAGGCCAAAGCCTGCAGAAAGCGGAGCTTTCCAATTGAGAATCCAATACGCATTACAGAAACGCCCTGACAACGACATGGCAGAATCAAAGGCTAGACAAAGCCAGAATCTATTGACCTGCTACCAACCTCGACTGAAGATCAATTTCATAGGCAGAATCCAACATAGAAAGAACACCAAATGGCATCAATCGGCTTTATTGGTCTTGGCAATATGGGACTGCCCATGGCGTCGAATCTTCAAAAGGCAGGATACAAGGTCTCCGGTTATGATGTCGTTGACACAGCTCAAGAGACAGCACGATCAAGCGGCCTTGCGCTGGCAACCAGCAACGCAGATGCAGCCTTGAGCGCAGACGCCGTCGTTTTGATGCTGCCCAATGGGGCAATAGCCATAAACGTTGCAATAGAAATCCTGCCCAAAATGACACCAGGCAGCCTGCTGATCGACTGCTCGACAATTGATGTCGCTTCGGCGCATGAGGTACACAGACTGGCAACAGATCAAGGTATCCAATGTCTGGACGCGCCGGTCTCTGGCGGTGTGGGTGGGGCGGCAGCTGGAAGTCTGACCTTCATGGTTGGTGGCACAAACGAAGCCTATGCGAAAGGTGAGCCGTTATTTGACGTCATGGGTCAGAAAGCCGTTCATTGTGGCGATGGCGGCACCGGACAGGCCGCGAAGATCTGCAACAATATGTTGCTTGGCATTTCCATGATCGGCACATGTGAAGCCTTTTCACTGGCAGAAAAGCTGGGCCTTTCGCAATCAGCCCTGTTTGACGTTGTATCCACGTCGTCTGGCTCATGCTGGTCCGTCAACACCTATTGCCCGGTGCCCGGCATCGGTCCGAAGAGCCCCGCCGACAACGGGTACAAGCCAGGATTTGCCGCAGCCCTGATGCTGAAGGACCTCGGCCTTGCGCAACAGTCGGCCAATGACACAGATGCTGTAACACCACTTGGAAGCCATGCAAAAAACCTCTATCAGGAGATGGTGGATGCTGGATTTGGCGAGACCGATTTTTCCGGCATGATTGAGTTTCTGACAGATGCGAAGGACGGCAAAATATGAGCGATCTTGTTTTAGTGGACATACAGGACCGGATTGCAATCCTGACCCTCAATCGGCCTGAGGCTCTGAACGCCCTCAATACTGATCTGTTGGCTCAACTCAACGCGCATGCCGAAGAATTGTCACACAATTCGGACATCGGCTGCCTGATTATCACAGGGTCGGAAAAAGCCTTTGCCGCCGGTGCAGACGTCAAGGAAATGGCTGATAAATCACAAATCGACATGCTGATGAGCGACTTTTTCGGGCGCTACAATTCCCTGTCAGGAGCGCGCCTGCCTGTCATTGCTGCGGTCAATGGATTTGCGCTGGGCGGTGGCTGCGAACTGGCAATGATGTGCGACATGATATTTGCCGCAGATACGGCCAAATTCGGTCAGCCGGAAATCAAGCTTGGCATCATGCCCGGCATGGGCGGTACGCAGCGCATGGCGCATGCGGTCGGCAAGGCCAAGGCGATGGATATGATTCTCACCGGGCGTATGATGGATGCCGAAGAAGCAGAGCGTTGCGGCCTTGTTGCGCGGGTCATTCCAGCGGCAGATCTGATGAGCGAAACCATTAAAGCGGCCAAGACCATCGCCAGCTATTCCAGGCCATCCGTCGTCACTGCCAAAGAAGCGGTCAACCGCGCCTTCGAGACAACGCTGACCGAAGGATTGCACTACGAACAACGGGTGTTTTACGCCCTGTTCGCAACAGAAGACCAGAAAGAAGGCATGGCCGCCTTCGCCGAAAAGCGGAAGCCCGATTTCAAACACAAATAGGACGGCCTGCAAGTATCCGAACCCTGGAAAACTGCGTTAGCTGCGCAGTCTTTTGTTTTCCGGATCCCACAAGGGTTGGTCTTCCTGCACAACAGCCTTGAAGAGCTTGCCAAAAATCTCTGCCTCAATTTCGCGGCCCGCCACGGCCAGGTCCACGCGTAACATGCCAAGGGCTATGGATTTATCGATCCGATGTCCCCAGCCGCCTGACGTGATCTCTCCGACAATTTCATCACCCAGCCAAAGCGTTGACATATAGGGCGCATCACAATCATCGGCTTCAATGATCAAGGTCACGAAACACTTGGAAACGCCCTTTTGCCTTTGTGCGTCCAAAGCCGCCTTGCCGACAAAATCCGGTTTGTCCCATTTGATAAACCTCGCCATGCCGCCTTCCAGCAGTGTGTAATCGGTCGACAGATCGGTCTTCCAGGCCCGGTATCCCTTTTCCAGCCGCAATGAGTTGAGTGCAAACATACCAAATGGTTTGAGACCATGAGATTGCCCTGCGATCATGAGCGCGTCGAAAATCGCAGCTGTATCATCAATCTTGCTATGAATTTCCCATCCCAATTCACCGGCAAACGAGACCCGCACCAACTGACAGTGCCGGCCAGCAATCTGCGTCGTCTGATGAGACAGCCAGGAAAGCTTCAGATCCGCTTCGCACAAATCCTTCAAGATTGCCCGCGCATTTGGTCCCGTCAGCACCTGACACGAAAACGCGTCGCTCAAATCCTGAATCTCAATGTCAGTTCCATCAGGAAGGTGACGCTGAAGCCACTCAAAATCATGCTGTTGGGCAGGTGCGGCAGTTGTCAGGAAGAAGAAATCCTGATCCAGCGCCATGATGGACATTTCTGTCAGAATGCGCCCATCCCGGTCAGAGAAATAAGCCAGTCCCAAACGCCCCGGCTTCGGCGCGATACTGGTGATGAGACTGTTCAGCCAATCTCGCGCCCCTGCCCCGTTCAGCCGGTATCTCGAAAAGCCTGGCAGGTCCAAAAGTCCAGCACTATCGCGAACAGCCAGACACTCCTCACGCACACGCGCAAACCATTGGCCGTTACGATCCCAGCGCTGTGTGCCTGTTTCCGATACATCATCGCCGTCGTGAGCAAACCAGTCAGCACGTTCCCAGCCATTATAAGGACCGAACTGGGCCCCCAAATCAGCGATTTTCTGATGCACGGGAGATAGTTTCTTGCCGCGTCCCGCTGGCCACTGATGGTGCGGGAAATGCATTGCATATTCATGGCCATAGACTTCCATCCCCTTGGCAATGCAATAGTTCTGATCAGCAAAAGCGGTGAAGCGGCGCGGATCGACTGCCCACATATCCCATTCTGTCTGCCCTTCGGTAATCCATTCAGCAAGAACCTTGCCCGCGCCGCCCGCCTGACAGATGCCGAATGTAAACACACAGGCTTCGAATGCATTGGGAACACCGGGCATCGGGCCAATCAGGGGATTGCCATCAGGGGTGTAAGGAATGGGTCCATTGATCACTTTGGAAAGGCCAGCCGTCTGCAGTATGGGCACACGTTCGGCCGCGTCTTCCAGATACCATTCCAACCGATCCAGATCATCCGGGAAAAGTTGAAACGAGAAATCTTCGGGCATTGGATCATCCGAACTGATCCAATGCGCCTTGCAATTGCGTTCATACGGACCAAGGTTAAGCCCGTACTTCTCCTGTCTCAGATAGTAAGAACTGTCTACATCGCGCAGCAGCGGCAGCTTTGCACCAGCTTCACGGGACCACGCCTCAATTTCCGGAACATCATCAAACAACAGATACTGATGGCTCATCACCATCATCGGCACATCACGACCAAAGAATTTTCCAACTTCGCGCGCGTAGTACCCGGCCGCATTGACTACATAGTCACAGCGAATTTCGCCCTGATCCGTCTGCACAATCCACTCATCCTTGTCGCGGCGCGCACCGGTAACGGGACAGAAGCGGATAATTTTGGCGCCCATATCGCGCGCGCCCTTTGCCAGCGCCTGGGTCAATTGCGCCGGATCGATATCGCCATCAAAGGGATCGTAAAGACCACCCTGCAAATCATGGGTTTCTATAAACGGATATCTCGCCTTGATGTCGTCGACACTCATCATATCGATATCCATGCCCTGATACCGCCCCATACCAGCGACACGCTCAAACTCCTGCATCCGCTCGGCAGAATGACCAAGGCGCACAGAGCCGGAGACATGATAATTCATCGGATAGTCCACTTCAGCGCCCAAACGCCGATATAACTCTGTGGAATACCTCTGCATATTCATGATCGCCCAGGACGGCGAAAACGTAGGAATGTTGCCCGCTGCATGCCAGGTTGACCCCGCTGTCAGCTCGTTTTTTTCCAGCAACACACAATCGGTCCAGCCAAGTTTTGCCAAATGATAGAGTGCAGATGCGCCAACGACGCCTCCGCCAACGATCACGACACGAGCATTTGTGGGCAATTCAGCCATTACGACCTCCTGGAAAGCTGGGAATTCAGTGTTGTTTCAATAGGATCAGAATGCAATTCCAACGAAACAGGTTTATTAATCGAGAAAATCGATTAGGCTGAAAACTGCCATTCTTGCGCCGGGACCAATCGCTTGGACATTCAGCTACTCGAGACTTTCACCGATCTGATGGAGACCAAAAGCTTCAATCAGACGGCAGAGCGGCTGGGCATCACCCAATCCACTGTCTCGCACCGCATTCGCTCGCTGGAAACATTGTTGGGCAAGCGTCTGTTCAACCGCAGCCGGGCCGGCACGCATCCCACGATTGCCGGCAATCGGTTTCTGGAACACGCAAGAGCGCTCAATCTGGAATGGCGTGAAGCTGTGCGCCATGTGTCCACGGCCCGCGCTTTCGACCGCGTTATCCGGCTGGGAATGCATCATGATATTGCAAGCGGTCAGGCTGGAGCGACCATACAGCAGTTGCGCGCGCAGTTTTCACAAACATCATTCTTTCTCGGCGTGGATTTTTCCGCCAAAATCGTCGCAGATCTGATGGATGGAAATCTCGATTTCGGCCTGATCGTAACGCCGCACTACTCCCCTGATCTTCACATCATGCCTTTGGGCGATCTGAACTATCAAATGATCAGCAATACGGCATTCAATCTGGATCAGGTCTCAGCGGAGCACTACATCTTCCCGGACGTGTCTCCGGTGTTTGCTCAAACCCACAAACAGCTCCTGCCGCAACTCACCGACACACAAGTGTCCTGTGGACCATCGCCTGCCATTGCCACTCTTCTGCAAACCCTGTCTGCAACATCATATCTGCCACAAGGCACGATGAACCCCACGGCCTCAAAGACACGCCTGCATGTGCTGAATGACGCACCGGACATATCACAACCAATCTACGCTGCCGTCCACGTGCGCAATCGCCATGTCCATATCCACATGCAGATGATGGATGTTTTTCACCAGATGTTTGGCTAGAGCCGAGAGTGCAACTCTTACCCCTTGCCCTTCCAGGGAATGAACACACGCTCCAGAAAACGCATAAACATCTCAATGATATAGCCAATAACGCCAATGATGATAATGCCGATAACAACGGTATCCGTCTGCAGAAAATTCTTGGCGATCATGATCATGGAGCCAACGCTCTTGTCAGCGGCAACCAGTTTGGCAGCGACAACTGTCCCCCAACAATCCCCCATGGATGTCCGAAGTCCGGTGAAGATTTCCGGAAGCGCATTTGGCAAAATGACATGTTTGACCGTCGCAACGCACTACATCAATCGCTTGGCGACAGCCGCCAATTTTATAATTCCGGGCTCAATCTGCTCGTCCGCTATGGATGAAAATCCCAGACGGAAATAGTTTCGCGGACCATCAGAACTTGCAAAGTGCACATGCCCGGGTTCGATCACCACGCCCTCTTCGAGAGCCTTCACCGCCAACTCATCAGCGTCCAGACCATCTGGTCCCCTCACCCAAAAAGATGTGCCACCGAAACCCGGTGTCTGAAACCAGCCCGGGAAATGATCTGCCAGGGCTTTGCCAAGAATCTTCCAACGCTCAGCGTAGGTTCTGTGCAACCGAGCTATCAGAGCATCATGCCGACCCAAAGACAGAAAGAGCGCAACAATGCGCTGATTGTTCCCTGGCGGATGACGCAGCATCAGCCGACGCAGCGCACGCACTTCGGCAATCAGATCTGCCGGTCCAACAAGATATCCCATCCGAAGCCCCGGCATGATCGATTTTGAAAGACTGCCGATGTAAAGAACCCGGCCCATACCATCGAGCGACTTGAGAGCGGGAGTTGGCTCGCCAATATAATTGGTTTCAAATTCATAATCGTCTTCGATGATCAACCCATCATTCTTGTCTGCCCACTCCAACAAGGCACGACGGCGTGGCAGAGACATGGTTACATTTGTCGGGAACTGATGGCTGGGCGTCACAAACACGATTTCTGAATCGGTTAGTCCATTGACATCAATCCCCTCATCATCGACTGCAATTGGCCGCACATCATCGGACATCAGCGCAAATGTATTGCGCATATCCGGATAGCCAGGATCTTCAATCGCGATCGCTGTGTGGGGCTTTACGAGCAGGTTAGCCAGAAGATAGAGCGCGTTTTGAGCCCCCAAAGTGACGAGGATTTCATCAGGCTCGGCCAAAATCCCACGTCGCGGCAAAATTCGCTGACGTATCTGCTCAACCAACCGCGGATCATCCTCCGAATAACGATCGTCGGTCCAGGCATCCAGCCATTTGCGGTTCATCGCTTGCCGCGTACAGTCTCGCCACGCCGTAATCGGGAAAAGGGCCGGGTCTGATTGGCCATAGATGAAGGGGTACGGATAATCATGCCAGTTGGGCGGCTTGATAATATTTGATTGCTCACTTGGATGAAGTCGAAGCTTTTTGTTCCAATCAACTGGATTGATCGTTTCAACTTTTTTCGGAAATGAGGATACATTGGTCGCAGCCAATCCAGCCTGCAACTCAGCAGACACATAAAAGCCCGAGCGCTCACGAGCCTCAAGATAACCATCGGCTGCCAGTGCCTGATAGGCCAACATAACGGTATTTCTGGAGACTTTGAGGCGCTTGGCCATCGCTCGGGTTGAAGGGATTGGCGAGGACGCAGGCAATTGCCCGGCCAGCATCGCTGTTACCAGCATCTCTCGAATTTGCGCCTGGAGGGTCGTCGCCTCCATACGTTCAACGTGAAACAGACTATCCCGCATAAATCAGTTCTTTCTTTTTCCCTGAAACGGATGTGGCTCCATATTCAGTTCCATCTGGACCTATTATGAGGCCAATTTCGTCGGCACTATCAACTAGAAAATTTGGAAACCCGCATTTCAGGTAAATTTCCTTAGGGAAAAACTGGTGCGCACAAAGGAGGATGACGGCATGAACATGGTGGCCAAACCGCTTGAGAAATTTGTCACAAACTCGCTTGAACAGCATTGGATGCCATTTTCCGCAAACCGTGACTTCAAGGAATCTCCTCGCCTGATCACAAAAAGCGAAGGCATGTATCTTTGGAACCAGAACGGCGATCGGCTGATTGATGGCTCGTCGGGCCTGTTTAATGTTGCCTGTGGTCACGGCCGCAAGGAAATTGCTGATGCCGTCTATGCGCAAATGCTGCAAAATGACTACACAGCGCCGTTCCAACTGGGACAGCCGACATCTTTTGCATTTGCAACCAAACTCGCCAAAATCATGCCCGAACCGTTCAATCACGTGTTCTTCACCAATTCCGGTTCGGAATCCATTGAGACAGCCCTGAAGATGATCATGGCCTATCACCGGGCACGTGGAGAATCCCAGCGCATTCGCTTTGTCTCCCGCGAACGGGCCTATCATGGCGTCAATATGGGCGGTGTGTCCCTGTCGGGCATGGTGCGCAATCGCGAAACCTTCCCCGTGGTGATGCCGAACATCGTCATGCTGCGCCATACCTGGGAAGAGGATCAGCTTTTCACGCGCGGTCAGCCGGAAACGGGTGCACACCTTGCCAATGATCTGCAACGCCATTGTGAGACCTATGGCGGCTCGACCATTGCTGCGGTGTTTGTCGAACCCATTGCTGGCTCCACCGGCTCGCTGGTTCCGCCAAAGGGGTATCTTGAGCGCCTGCGTGAGATCTGTGACCAGCATGGCATTCTGCTGGTCTTTGATGAGGTGATCACAGCCTTTGGTCGTTTGGGAACGCCGTTCGCCGTTGACGCGTTCAATGTCATGCCGGACGTCATTACCATGGCAAAAGCACTTACCAATGGTGCCATTCCCATGGGAGCCGTATCGGCCACTGACGAAATCTACGAAACCATCATGAACGCCGCGCCTGAAAATGCCATTGAGTTTTTCCACGGCTATACTTATTCCGCGCACCCTGCAGCCTGTGCTGCTGGTCTGGCGACCCTTCAAATCTACGAAGATGAAGGCCTGTTTGAGCGTGCCGCAGAAATGTCGGATTACTTCCTGGATGGGATCTGGTCGCTGAAGGGACTTCCCATTGTGAAGGATCTGCGCGGATATGGCATGATGGCCGGTATTGAGGTTTTCCCCGAAGAGGGAAAACCTGGCATTCGTGGCAATAATCTTCAAAAAGAGCTGTTCTGGAAAGGCTGCCATGCCAAATGGACCGGAGACACGGCCATTCTTGCACCATCCTTGATCGCCGAGAAAAGTCACATTGATGAAATCATCGAAGCGTTCCGCAACACCTTGAAGAATATGTGACCTCATCTGCAGTGTCCTGACGATCTGAAGGCGGGAAGTTTCGACAACCCGCCTTCAATTTAATAATATATTTGCATAATTGTCAAAAAAATGAAAAATACGATCATAATTTCATTTTAGGCATTGGATGTGAATTGATGAAAGACGGTTTGACGAAAAGATCAGCCCATCCCAATCCAAACGGCCGGGCCAACAAAAATGACCGGGTTAAACAAGACGGCCGAGCCAAACAAAACCGACAGGCCAAACAAAACGGACCGACCAGTTTTTTGGCAGCAGAGCGATCCACCTCTGGCCTTATTGGCGATGACATTCGCGCCCTTCGCAAACAGAAAAATCTGACATTGGCTGATCTAGCAGAAGCTCTCGGCCGTTCAATCGGCTGGCTGAGCCAGATTGAGCGCAATCAAACGGACCCTTCCATCCAGGACCTCCAGAAAATCGCGAAGAAATTTGAGGTTCCGATCAGCTTCTTTTTTCGCAACAGCCAGGCTCCGACCGAAGAACTGGGAACCATCGTCCGCAAACAGAATAGAATTGCGTTGGGCTCGCGGGAGAGCGGCCTTGTGGAAGAGCTTTTGTCACCTGACATAGCGGGTGATTTTGAGATGTTGAGATCAATATTTGCCCCCGGTGCAAAGAGTGGCGACAAACCCGCTCGACCCGTTCAGGAGGGTGGCTTTGTCGTATCCGGACAATTGGAAATTTGGATTGGAGGGCGCCACCACACGCTGCATGAAGGCGACAGCTTTCAGTTTCAGAACAAAACCTGCTGCTGGCAAAATCACGGTGATGAGCCAGCTGTTGTCATCTGGGTTATTTCACCCCCCATCTATTAAGCGCAATTGGAGGCAAAAAATTGGCTGATCTTCCTGACAAGGCCCGTGTGGTCATTATTGGTGGCGGCGTATCGGGCTGCTCGGTTGCTTACCACTTGGCCAAGCTTGGCTGGACGGACATTGTGCTTCTGGAGCGCAAGCAATTGACCAGTGGCACCACCTGGCACGCGGCTGGACTGATCGGTCAATTGCGGGCAACCCAAAATATGACGCGACTGTCGAAATACAGTCAGGAACTCTACACGACCCTGGAAGCCGAGACCGGCCTTGCCACCGGTTTTCGCCGCTGCGGTTCAATCAGCGTGGCTTTGACAGAAGCGCGCCGTGAAGAATTGCTGCGCGGTGCCTCAATGGCGCGCGCTTTTGGCGTTGAAGTCGAAGAAATCGGTCCTGATGATGTCAAACAGCGATATCCATTTCTGGAAACAGAAGATGTCGTCAGCGGTGTTTTCCTGGAAAAGGATGGCCAGGGAGATCCCTCAAACATCACACAGGCAATGGCCAAAGGCGCGCGTCAGAATGGCGCTCAGATTTTTGAACAGACAAAGGTCAAAGCCATTCATTCCAGCAATGGCACTATAACCGGTGTCACAGCTGAAAAGGACGGTGTCGAGCAACATATTGCCTGCGATCACGTGGTCAATTGCGCTGGCATGTGGGCACGGGAACTGGGTGCCATGGCAGGCGTTCCCATTCCTCTGCAGGCCTGCGAACATTTTTACATTGTCACCGAAACCATTCTTGATTTGCCGCAATTACCGGTTTTGCGCGTTCCCGATGAATGCGCCTACTACAAGGAAGACGCTGGCAAAATTCTGCTTGGCGCATTTGAGCCTGTCGCAAAGCCTTGGGGCATGGACGGCATTCCGGAAGATTTCTGTTTCGATCAATTGCCAGAAGATTTCGATCATTTCGAACCCATTCTGGAACAGGCCATAAATCGCTTTCCACTCTTGGCCGAAACCGGAATTCATACATTCTTCAACGGCCCGGAAAGCTTCACGCCCGATGATCGGTACTATCTTGGTGAAACACCACAATTGAAAAATTTCTGGGTCGCCTGCGGTTACAATTCCGTCGGCATTCAATCCGCCGGCGGTGCTGGCATGGCGCTGGCACAATGGATGAATGATGGTGAGCCGCCCTTCGATCTTTGGGATGTTGACGTGCGCCGCGTACAACCGTTTCAGGCCAACCGCAGCTATCTCTACAACAGGACAAAAGAGACGCTGGGGCTGCTTTATGCTGACCACTTCCCCTATCGCCAAATGGCAACCGCACGCGGTGTCCGCCGTTCTCCATTGCACGAGCATTTGCAGCAACGTGGTGCTGTCTTTGGCGAATTGGCCGGTTGGGAGCGCGCCAACTGGTTTGCCAAAAAGGACCAGCCACGGCGCTACGAATACTCATGGAAACGTCAGAATTGGTTCGATAATCAGCGCGAGGAACACCTCGCGGTACGTGAAAATGCTGGCCTGTTCGATATGTCTTCTTTCGGTAAAATCCGGATTGAAGGGCGCGACGCCCTGCCCTTCCTCAACCATATTTGCGGCAACCAGATGGATGTTGAGTCTGGTAAAATCGTATACACACAGATGCTGAACCAGCGCGGCGGCATTGAAAGCGACCTGACTATCACACGGCTCTCGGAAACTGCCTTTCTGGCCGTGGTCCCCGCAGCGACGCTCCAGCGCGACCTTGCCTGGATGCGGCGTCATGTCGGTGATTGGAATGCTGTCATTACAGATATGACCGCCAGCGAGGCTGTTCTGTGTTTGATGGGCCCAAAATCCAGAGACATCCTTCAGGCCTGTTCGCCGAACGATTTTTCAAACGAACACCACCCATTTGGCCAGATGCACGAAATAGAGATCGGCATGGGTCTGGCACGCGCGCACCGGGTCACATATGTCGGAGAATTAGGCTGGGAGATTTACGCATCGAGCGATATGGCAGCCCACATATTTGAAAGTATTGAAGCTGCAGGTCAGGATGTTGGTCTGAAATTATGTGGCCTTCACACGCTTGATTCCTGCCGTATCGAAAAAGCCTACCGCCATTTTGGCCATGACATTACCGACGAGGATCATGTGCTGGAGGCTGGCCTTGGCTTTGCTGTGAAAACTGCCAAACCCGAATTTATTGGCCGCGATGCTGTCTTGCGCAAGAGAGAAAACGGCTTGTCGCGACGGTTTGTACAGTTTCAACTCACCGACAGCGAGCCAATGCTCTACCACAATGAGACAATTCTCCGGGACGGCAAAATCGTATCTCATCTGACGTCTGGAAATTATGGACATCATCTGGGCGCCTCCATTGGCCTTGGCTATGTGCCATGCGAGGGAGAAACCATTGCCGAGATGCTGGAGAGCAATTACGAAATCGAAGTTGCCGGAGAGCGTTTTCCGGCATTGGCATCCACACGACCGCTTTATGATCCAAAGTCAGAACGCGTGAAGGCCTAGAGCTTTACGCCAGTAATTGCGCCAAATCGTCAGCGCCTGCCCTCAAACGATCCAGATGAGCGCCCGCGTCTTTGAGGCTGAGACGCTGGGTCGGGGCATGGAATGACAAGGTTGAAACCAGGCGTCCATGGACGTCAATAATGGGAACAGCGATGGCAATCATGCCTTCCATGAACTCTTCATTATCTTCCGAGTAGCCTTGGCTGCGGGTCTTCTTGATCTCTGCCAGCAACTCATCCTGGTCAGTGATCGTTTTGGGTGTTCTTCGTTCAAGATTCACCGAAGCCAGATACCGTTCAAGATGCGCCTTCTTCAGTTTGCTGAGATAGAGCTTGCCACTGGCCGTGCAATAGAACGGCACGCTGGTGCCAATCGGTAATTGAATGCGCAACGGCCATTTGGTCTCCACACGATCAATGTAAACCATGGAGTCCCGATCAGGCACCGCAATGTTGCAGGTCTCGCCAATATGATCCGCCAGGGCGTTCAGCACCGAGAGGCGCGCTGTGCGCACTCGCAGCGAGGACAATACGCCCATAGACAGATGTCGCAGACGTCGACCCGGAGCGTAAGACCGCCCATCGATTTCGCGCTGTAAAAAACCTTCGCTTTCAAGCGTTGAAAACAGACGGTGAATCGTCGGCTTGGGCAAGCCAAGCTTCTGATTTATTTCAGTTGGCGTCATCGGCACGCCGGCATTTGACAATTCCTCCAAAACGAACAGCAAACGCAGATTTGTCGGGATCGTGTCGTTGGTGTCGTTCTGATCTGTCATAACCGCCAATCCGTGTGGGATAGTCCTCTAACGGCTCGGCAACAGAATGGTTGAGAGTTCAGGCACCAAAGCCACCACAAACCAGACAGTAATCAGCGCCGCCAGATAGGGAACCGTATAGCGCAGCAGTCTGAAATAGGGAACACCCGTCACGCCACTGGCCACGTAGAGGTTCAATCCATAAGGCGGCGTAATGAAACCAATCGATGCCCCAACCAGGAAGATGACCGCAAACTGGATCGGATCAACGCCAATCGAAGCTGCAATCGGTGCCAGGATGGGTGCAAGAATAATGGTCACGGGCAAGCTTTCCAAAATCATGCCGAAGACAAAAACAATTGCCATGGATGTGAACAGCACCGCGTGATAACCGCCCATGCTTGTCACAAAGGCGGTGATGGTCTCGGCTGCACCAAGACTGGACAGGATCTGCTGCATGACGACAGAGATCCCGATCAGCGGTGCCAGTATGCCAGTGATCTGAGCAGACCGCAGAGTAATCGCCGGAATTTCGGTTAGTTTGAAACCCTGAACCACCAGCATTTCGCCATAACTCTTCTCGGTATGCGGCCGAGCCTCATCCCGCGATCCCATCATTTTGTAAAGCGGCAGGGAAATAAGCCCGACAATAATGCAGAAGCCAACGGTCACACCAGCAGCTTCCGTTGGAGAGAATTTGCCGGTGTAGATGCCGTACAGAACAAGCCCGATGGCAAAAAAGCCGAGCCAGGCACCAAAGGCCGTTTTCAGAACCCGGGTCAGTTGCAATGGAATCAGATAGCCCCAACCATTGAGACGACAAATGATCCAGCACGCGAATTGCATACCGACAACCATCAGGGTTCCGGGAATGATCCCGGCAATGAACAGGTCCGAAATCGGAAGATTCATCAAGAACCCGTAGATAATGAAGATGATGGATGGCGGAATAATGATACCAACCGTACCGCCGGCAGCAGCCGTTGCTGCCGAAAACCGCTCATCATAACCGCCCTTCACCATCTCTGGGTGAAGCATGGACCCAATGGTGGCCGTTGTAGCGGAGTTGGAACCTGAAATCGCAGCAAACAGGCCACATGCAGCCAATGCAGCCATGGCCAAGCCACCGCGTAACCAGCCAAGACACGAATAGGCAAAATCCGACAATCGCCTCGCAATCCCGGATTTGTTGATGAGATCGCCTGTCAGGATGAAGAGCGGCATCGCCAGCAGCGCAAAGCCGTCGGTGAAGACATCGGACAAGGCAGTCCCGATGTTAATCAGGGGCAGTCCTATGACGAAACTGCAACCCAACACCCAATAGGCGATGACGAGAAATACCGGTACTCCCAGCATAAAAAACAGGGTCACCCCAATTGAAATAAGCGTAATCCAGGTTCCATCGGTCATGATGCTCTCCTCACTCGCCGCCAATGACGGCAGTCGAAATCAGGTCTTCACCAGACCGGAAATTGGCAATGTCTTCACTGAGATTTTGATAGGCGCGCGCCGCCAACATTACAAAACTGATGGGCACACTAAGCAGGAACCACCACTGCATAACATTGTCGGTTCCCAGCATGATCTGAAAATTGGCTGCCGAATTCACGACCACACGCATGGAGGTGACAGCCACCACCCAGCAAATGCCAATCCAAAGAACCGCATCCAACGAAAGGCACAGCATCTGTCCGAGACGCGGCAGATTTGTCCGAAATTCTGAAAAAGCGAGATGAGTTCGCAGCCGGACGTTATAGGCACACCCGAACCAGGTCATGATCAAAAAGAGATAAGGCGGCAAGGTCGTGGACCAGGGCACCTGTTCGTTGAAAACAAACCGCCGCACGACTTCTACAAAGATAATGCCGGCGATCAGCAAATAGCTCCACACCATCAACGCCCGTTCAAGATGCTTTTCGATGAAAGGGCTCAGCCTATAGAGTTTCGCAATCAACCAAGCCCCCAGCAAGACTGCAATCAGCCCAACAAGCCAGATACCCGGCCCACCAAAGGCCTCTTTCATCCCCCAGGAATCACCTTCAAGAATTGCAGCAATAACTGCCGCAACATCTCCAAAAATGGAGCCCATAACTGATTTCCTCCCCAGAAATCATCTCGCCTTGTTTGTCAGGCCCAAGCTTACTGCCAAGTTCAGGCTTGCTGCCATTCTAAGCCTACCGACATGTCTAAGCTTAGGTGGCAACGAACCTTACTGGCGGTTTGCATACTTCCGCAAACCGCCAGCGTATCGGTTAGATTAACCGCGCCACCAGCGGCGTGGTTCAACATTTTCCGGCAACATGTCAGCAGGAACTTCACGGGCCACCTTATGGATATCCGCGTAAGTATCGATCCCGCCAGACCAATTGTTCAGACGCTCGCGCCAAGGCGCCCATGGCTCTGGATTAAACTCCGGAGAGCACATTTCTTCCGCCATCTTGATCTGGTCAGCCGCAAGGAAGGCTGGACGCACATTGTTTTTGACGAAAATTGTGTCCGGAAGCTGTGGATCGGAGAAGCCGACCGTTTTCACAAGAGCTGCTTCGTTGGCTGCCTGCACGTGGACCTGCGCCAGATAGGATGATTCCATAATGGCATCCTGCAGATGTCCGTCCATGGCATCAAACACTTTTGCCGACATGGATGTGTGCTCGGTTCCGCAGAAGAACTTCAGATCAACCGACTGGGACACAACGGGTGACATATTGGCATAGGCCACGGCAGACGCCCATGTTTCTGCACCATCAATAAGGCCCTGCTTCAAGCCATCAAGGGTTTCTTCCCAGGCCACAGGCACAGGGTTCAGGTTCAGTAACTGCATGGCGATCCGGCCAAGCTGTGTACCCGTCACACGGTTTTTGGTACCAAACAGCTCTTCCAGCTTCGTCACTGTCGGCTTGTCTTCAAATTTCAGACCCAATTGAATGCCGCGCAATTCGCAGTGGCTGAACAGGAATTTCAAACCGTGGCGTTTTTCAAGCGGATCACGTAGAATCCGTTGGCTCTCAGGGCTGTAAAGGAAGTGATACTGGGACGCACGACCAGGGAACATGTAGGCATAATCCAGCACGTTCAAATAGGGCGCACCACCGGCTGAGTTCTGTGTGGATGCGGCATAAATATCTACGATACCCAATTGGGTTTTCTCAACACAGGACAATTGGCCACAAATCTGATTGTCACCAATAAACTCAACGCGAATTTCGCCCTCGGTACGCTCTTCAAGATCACGAGCGAACTCAAGCGCGCCAGCACGTTCAATCAGAAGGTTACGAGCATTGAAGCCGGAAGCGCCGAATTTCAGCGTGTGTTTGGCTTCCTTCTTATAGCGCTTTGTATAAGTCGACTCAGCTGCCTGCGCGAGGGATGCCAGCGTTACACCGCCGCCCATTGCACCAGCTGCGAGAAGCGTTGTTGTCAGGCCAAATTGCCCGGATAATTTGAAAAGGTCACGACGAGATATCGCACTCAAGGCGTTTGAGACTTTCATGAGTTCCTCCCAGAAACATCAATAATTAAGACTTGCAGTCTCAAAAATACATATTATTGTGCGATTGGCAAGTCAGAACTGGAACTGACATTTAATAGATGACGCCTAATGTGGCGTTTGGGGAGGACACGGTGCCATGGAACAATTGGAGGCCGACTACGTAATCATTGGCGCCGGTTCTGCAGGCTGCGTTATCGCCAATCGGCTCAGCGCCGACCCATCCATAAAAGTAATTCTGCTGGAAGCCGGCGGGCGCGATTGGAACCCATGGATCCATATCCCCGTGGGTTATTTCAAAACCATGCACAACCCCAGCGTGGACTGGTGCTATACCACCGAAGCTGATCCAGGGTTGAATGGTCGCAAGCTGGATTGGCCCCGTGGTAAGGTCTTGGGCGGGTCTTCTTCGCTGAACGGCTTGCTCTATGTCCGCGGGCAGGCACGGGATTATGACCGGTGGCGGCAGATGGGCAATGAGGGCTGGGGCTGGGATGATGTTCTTCCCCTCTTCAAGCGTGCAGAAAATCAGGAGCGCGGCGAAGATGATTTCCACGGCGTCGGTGGCCCGCTGGATGTATCCAATATGCGCCTCAGCCGTCCAATCTGTGATGCCTGGGTCGCAGCAGCCCAGAATGAGGGCTACGAATATAATGACGACTACAATGGCGCGAAGCAGGAAGGTGTTGGCTATTTTCAGCTGACCACCCGCAACGGCCGCCGCTGTAGCGCAGCCGTTGCCTATCTCAACCCGGTCAGAAATCGGGAGAATCTGCAAATCATCACCCGTGCAAATGTTCAGCGGCTCGCCATCGAGGACCGCCGCGTGACTGGTGTGGTCTTCAAAAACGCCCAGGGCAAAGAACAGACGGTCAAGGCGCGAAACGAAGTTGTATTGTCGTCCGGTTCTATCGGCTCACCACAATTGTTGATGCAGTCAGGAATTGGGGAAGCACAGCAATTGCGCAGTGCCAACATTGATGTTGTCGCCGACCTGCCCGGCGTTGGTAAAAACCTGCAGGACCACCTTCAGGCACGTCTGGTTTACAAGTGTAATGAACCCACATTAAACGACGAAGTACGCAGTCTGTTTAATCAAGCACGCATCGCTCTGAAATACGTTTTGTTCAGAGCTGGCCCTATGACCATGGCAGCAAGCCTTGCTACAGGTTTCTTGAAAACAAGAAAAGAACTGGAAACACCCGATATTCAGTTTCACATACAGCCATGGTCTGCTGACAGCCCTGGTGAAGGCGTACATCCATTTTCCGCTTTCACCATGTCTGTCTGCCAGCTCAGGCCCGAGAGCCGAGGAGAAATTCGTCTGAACAGCAAAGACCCATCCGGATATCCAACAATCCATCCTAATTATCTGGCGACCGAATCCGATTGCAACACAATCATCGAAGGCGTGAAAATCGCTCAGAGCATCGCCAGACAAAAGCCGTTGGTTAGCAAAATCGCCAGTCCTCATGCACCGAAAGAGGCACTGGTTGAAGATGCAGACATTCTGGAATGGGTTCGCAACACGGCCACAACCATCTACCACCCCACAGGCACCTGCAAGATGGGATCAGATGATCAGGCTGTGGTGGATGCGCGGCTGCGGGTACATGGAATAGATGGGTTACGGATAGCGGATTGCTCCATCATGCCGGAAATTATATCCGGAAACACGAATGCACCGGCCATTATGATCGGTGAAAAAGCAAGTGATTTGATCTTAGAGGACAGGCGTAGCCTCTAAGACTTTCAGTAATTGAATAAAAACGCCGCATGTCACCCATGCGGTTCAGGGTTTGGTGAAAGGACACTGCCATGAAAATGACGACCGAAGAGGCATTTGTAAAAGTACTCCAGATGCACGGCATTGAACACGCGTTTGGCATTATCGGTTCTGCGATGATGCCTATCTCCGACTTGTTCCCCAAAGCGGGAATCAAGTTCTGGGATTGCGCCCATGAAACCAATGCTGGCATGACAGCTGACGGTTACACGCGCTCAACTGGCAAAATGAGCATGGCGATTGCTCAAAATGGTCCGGGCATCACCAATTTCGTAACCCCTGTCAAAACCGCTTTCTGGAACCACACGCCGCTACTGCTGGTCACACCGCAGGCTGCAAACAAGACAATCGGTCAAGGCGGTTTTCAGGAAATCGAACAGATGAAACTGTTTGAAGACATGGTCTGCTATCAGGAAGAAGTACGTGATCCTTCCCGCATGGCAGAAGTTCTGAACCGGGTTATCGAGAAAGCCTGGCGCAGTTCAGGGCCAGCACAAATCAACGTGCCACGTGACTACTGGACACAGGTCGTGGACATAGAAATGCCGCAGATCGTTCGGCTGGAACGTCCTTCAGGCGGAAGAGAAGCCATTTCACAGGCCGCAAAACTTCTGTCGGAAGCCAAATTCCCGGTTATACTCAACGGAGCCGGCGTCATTCTGGCTGGTGGCATTCCAGCATCTGCAGCATTGGCGGAGCGCCTCAGCTCTCCGGTATGCTGTGGTTATCAGCACAATGATGCATTCCCAGGAAGCCATTCACTGTCTGTCGGACCACTCGGCTACAACGGCTCAAAAGCAGCCATGGAACTGATTTCCAAAGCGGATGTGGTTCTGGCTCTTGGAACGCGTCTCAACCCATTCTCTACCCTGCCCGGCTACGGCATCGACTATTGGCCGAAAGATGCCAAGGTCATTCAGGTTGATATGAATTCAGACCGTATCGGCCTCACCAAAAAGGTCACAGTCGGAATTCAGGGTGATGCGAAACTGGTTGCAGAACAATTGCTGGAGCAATTGACTGCAGATGCTGGCAATCACGAGCGCAAGCAGCGTGAAGCACAGATCCATCAGATCAAATCAGCCTGGCTGCAGCAATTAAGTTCAATGGATCACGAAGAAGATGATCCAGGCACAAGCTGGAACGAGCGATCACGCAATCGCCAGCCAGATCACATGTCGCCACGCATGGCGTGGCGGGCGATCCAGTCAGCACTGCCAAAAGACGCCATTATCTCGTCAGACATTGGCAATAACTGCGCCATCGGCAACGCCTATCCGACCTTTGAACAAGGCCGCAAATATCTGGCACCCGGCCTCTTTGGCCCATGTGGCTACGGCTTCCCATCCATTTTGGGTGCGAAAATCGGCTGTCCTGATGTTCCCGTGGTCGGATTTGCAGGTGACGGTGCGTTTGGCATTTCCATGAATGAAATGACTGCGTGTGGCCGCAATGACTGGCCCCCGATCACCATGATCATTTTCCGCAATTACCAGTGGGGAGCTGAAAAGCGCAATACTACCCTTTGGTATGAAGACAATTTTGTCGGAACGGAACTCAATCTGGGTGTGGAATACGCAAAAGTTGCAGAAGGCTGCGGCTTGAAGGGTGTCCAGGTCACCACGATGGAAGACTTGACCAACGCACTGAACACCGCTGTTAAAGAGCAGATGGAAGATGGTGTAACAACCTTCATCGAAGTGGTGTTGAATCAGGAACTGGGTGAACCATTCCGTCGCGACGCGATGAAAAAGCCAGTCGCTGTGGCAGGTATCGATCCAGCTGACATGCGTCCGCAGACTGGCGCATAAAACAACCAACCGCTCTATCTCTATAAAGCGGTACAGACACAGGCCAGCGCATTCAACGGGGAATGTGCTGGCCTGATTTGCGACCAATGATGCCTATTGCCAAAAAACTATCTTAAGGATTTGAATCTAAATGGAAAATCCGATGGAAGCCCTGTTACAGGCGGCCCGCGCAAACCCGCGTCATATCATAATGGCGGAAGGCGAAGATGACCGCATCCAATCCGGCGCACTGCGCGCGGTAAATGATGGCATCGCGCGCGTAACACTTGTGGGCGATCAGGACCGAATTTTGAAAAGCGACAATTTTCAAGGCGGCTTGCCAGACGGATTGCAAATTGTTGATCCAGCAAAATCAAAGCTGACCGCGCCCTTTGCAGAAGAGTTCTACAAACTGCGCAAACACAAAGGCATTACATCGGAACAGGCTGCGCAAGCGGTGCTGAACCCGCTCGCATTTGCAGCCATGATGGTCCACGAAAACCATGGCGATGGAACAATAGCCGGTGCCATCTCAACCACCGCAGATACAGTGCGCGCCGCTTTGCAGATAATCGGCACTGCGCCGGACACAGAGCTGGTCTCAAGTTTTTTCCTGATGATCCTGAACAAGCCACACCACGATAAAAAGGGCGTGTTCGCATTTGCCGACGCTGGCTTGAGCATTGCGCCAAATGTTGAAGAACTGGCATCAATCGCTCTCGCTTCTGCGGAATCTTTTCAAAGACTGATCGGAGTTGAGCCGCGCGTTGCCATGTTAAGTTTTTCAACCTTGGGAAGCGCGAAACACCCCAAAGTCGATGCCGTGTCAGCGGCGACTGCATTGGCCCAATCGCGCGCGCCTACATTGAAAATCTCAGGTGAGTTGCAGTTCGACGCGGCCTTTGTTCCCTCAGTTGCTGCCGCCAAAGCTCCGAATGCTGTCATACAGGGAGACGCGAATATCTTCGTGTTTCCAAACCTTGAGGCAGCCAATATCGGCTATAAGATTGCGCAGCGCATTGGCGGTGCAGAGGCGATTGGCCCAATTCTGCAGGGACTTGCAAAGCCAGCCAACGATTTGTCTCGTGGCTGCAACGCAACCGATGTCTATAATCTTATTGCAGTCACCTGCGCACAGGTGACTGCCCCATAAGTCATGCTGCCGGAGATCAGATAATCTGAAGATCAGACATTCTGTCCGGGAGCCAAAATAATCACACATCCAGCAATCTTCCACTGACCATCAGCCTGTTTTGTCAGAAAATAGGAGGCCAGCCACTGCAGACCGCGTTCGTCCTTGATGTAAACGCTCTGCACCGGAACGCCATCGTTGATGCTTACACCATCAAATCGGACCAGACTGCCATTTACAACCGGTCGATGGACCTTTTGCATCCTTTGCAAGAATGCGTTCGGCGTGGCGTATTTGCTAATCACTGCCTCAGCAGCAGTCAGATACAGCAGATCCGCCTGCTTATTGGAAATTGCCCACAAATAGGAGTGGACCAAAACACGCATCTCCAGAAGCTCGGATGCCTGAAACACCTGATTTGAAGCCGTCAGACTTACATCAACCAGATGATCTGTCCCGGCTCTGTCGGCAGATGACGCCACCTGTTCAGCAGTCGCTGGAGCCACAAGCAATCCAAGCGACACTGCAAGCATTTTGGAAAGTTTTGAAAAATGTCTCATAACGATGTCTCCTGTTCCTAAGTGCCCCGCTATAAATAAAACGTAGGGTGCCTTGGGTCAGAAATCACCTGATTGGACGCTCACTTCACATCAACTAATTGTTTTGCAAGGTGATTGGCACGATTCAAAGTGTGAACGTCTGGTGCCCCCCGCTAGGCGGCAGATTGATATCTCAAACAAATGTCCCGTCTGTCCGGCCCTTCTGATTGCCTTTTTTTAAGCGACCATTTGGATCGTCTGGACTGAGTTCATTTCTCTGCATCGCGGATCTTATTGACAAAAAAACAGATCTGTCCGTCATCCTGATTTTTGGAACAGTCGACCGCATGATTTAGCGGAGAAACTGGCTCATCTGTTTTTTGATGTTATGCGGCTTGATTGCGGTATTGCAAACGTCGCTGGCTGAATGTGTTTCGTTTGATCCTTTCGCGTTCGAGCAGAAAGGTTTTGGCACGTCCGAAATAGCCGTCAGCGGGTGTGAAATTTTTGAGGCTCTCGTGTTAGCGGTTGTGATTGTAATGCTCGACGAAGCGCTCAATGTTGGCGTTGAGATCACCCGGCAGGAGGTAGTTTTCTAGTAGGATCCGGTTCTTCAATGTCTGATGCCAGCGTCTCCAATGACTGGCAGGCGTGCTTGCAACGCCGAGAGGCAATCTTACCCTATGTCTGCGGATGATATGGGGTGCCTCGAACATGATCCATGCCCTCATTGCTCACCCAGTCTGCCAACTCACCGGAGACATAACGGTAATGTATTGATCTTCACTCAGAGCCGTCGTCGTGTTTCGGACAAATGCAGCCGCATGTCGGTCGAAATACTTATTGGCCGTTTTAATACGCGCCGATTTAGTCTCAAAATATGACGCATAGGGGAAACTGATCTCAATACGAACCAATCTCCATTGAGATCAATTGTGAGTAACAGCAATGCACGATCACCCAGATCACTTTGCGCGTCTCGTTGCATTGGAATGGGCATAATGAACCGTCTTACTCGTCGTCGGACTGAAGCACTTTCTCGCAAGAACGAGAAATTAGTTTCGAGTACCTGTTTAAAGCCAATGGTTGAAGCGCCCGTTCTTTCATCCAATATGCCGGCATACCGTATGGCGCTGTTGGGCACAGCCGTGCTTGGGGCGGTTGCTCTGTCGGGTGACGGTGCTTTGGCGCAGGCGATCGTGGACCCCGCGCCAACAGCTGAAGCAGATGAGGTAACCATTACAGGAACCTTTACAACGGGCCAGACGATCGACACCTTGGCCGGTGATGATACAATAAGGATCAACACGGATCTTAACGCTGCTGGGGGTGCCACGGTCTCCGGCGGAGCGGGTGACGATCGTATCATTATTCCAAATGCACCGGGAATTTCTGCATATGACCACTATATTGGCCAGAATGCCAATACGTCAGGAACCCTTCTTGGCGGTACCGGTGCGGATACGATTACGCTCAATAGCAGCGGGGTAGGCGCTGGTGGGTCCGGCACAGTGTCTGGTGGGGCGGATAATGACAGTATCACGTTGAGCAACAACAGCGACATTGGCAGTAGCACGGGCGGCACAGGCATTGTTCTTGGTGATGGGGGCAATGATACGATTACGCTGGACTACAGCGATGTGGGTGGTTCAGGCGACGGTACGGTGTCTGGTGGGGAGGGCAATGACAGTATCACGTTGATCAACAGCAGCGACATTGGCGCCGCGACCGGCACAGGCGTTGTTCTTGGCGATGCGGGCAATGATACGATTACGCTGAACAACAGTGATGTGGGCAATCATGGCAACGGCACAGTCTCCGGCGGCTCAGGTGATGATACGATTACGCTTAGTAACGGTTCCATAATTGGTGATTTTTTCACTAGCACGGGCTTTGTTCTTGGTGATGGGGGCAATGATACGATTACGCTGGACAACAGCGATGTGGGCGATGACGGCACGGGTACGGTAGATGGCGGGGCAGATAATGATGTTATTACCTTGAGCAACGGTTCCTTCATCAGTGCTTTGGGTCAGGTTCTTGGCGGAACTGGCGATGATACGATCTCAGTTGATACAACGCTCAGTCGTGCAGCAGGATCGGTGGTTGATGGTGGAGCCGATACTGACGAACTCACCTTTAATGCCATCGGTAACGCCACCGTGGCAGCGGACGATTTTTTAAACTTCGAAACCCTGACGAAGAATGGTGCAGGCACCTTGACGTTGACGGGCACGCATTCGTTTACCGATGCAACGGATATCAATGAAGGCACACTCTCGGTGACCGGCGCGCTCACATCCGCAGCTGTGAACGTCAATACGGGCGCCACACTTGGTGGCGACGGCACTGTTGATGGTGTTGTGAGCATCAATGCGGGTGGTACATTGGCTGCAGGCTTGAGCCCCGGGACGTTGACGCTCTCTAGCGATCTGACGCTTGATGCCGCGTCCGATACCAATTTCGAACTGGGACAGTCCGGCGTTGTTGGCGGTGCTCAGAATGATCTCGTTATTGTTGGCGGCAATGCCTCAATTGATGGCACGCTTAATCTTGAAAATGGTGCTGGAGCAGCCGTTGTTTCCGGCTTTTACACGTTGTTTGATGTGGCGGGCACCACAACAGGTTCTTTTGCCACGGTCACCAATCAAGGTGCCGCTTCCAGCATTCGGCAGATTGTCACTAATTCTGGTGCGGCCTCGTCTGAGTTCAATCTTTTCATTAGCAATGGCGATCAAGCGGTTCAGTTCTTCGATGGCCCGAATAATTCTGCCAATGGAGTGGTTGATGGCGGAACGAGTATATTCAATGGCACCAACACCAATTTTACGACCGTGGATGGCGCGATCAATGCAGCGTTCCTTGGCGGGGTTGGTGTGTTCAGCGGCACAGCAGGCACAGTAACCGTTCAAGGTTCGCAGAACTTCGAAGGCCTGCAGTTTAGCACCGACGGCTACACATTCACCGGTGGCACCATTAATGTAACAGGTGATAGTGCCGGCAACGCCAATGCTAGTTTTTTGAATGCAGATGGGGGCACGACAACAATGATTGCCTCCGTGATTTCGGGCAATGCTGGTGTTGGCCTCGACAAGATTGGTGCGGGAACAATTGTGCTTTCAGCTGCAAACACGTTCACCGGAACCACGACAGTGGCTGCTGGCGCATTGACCCTGACGAACACGGGCGCTCTTGTTGGGTCTACAGTCATTACAGGCGGCGTTGTTAACAACGCAGGTACAGTGGCAGCCGTTGATAATCAGGCGGCTGGTACCTTCACCAACAATACAGGCGGTATAGCGGGTGCTGTGACGAATGCAGGAACGGGCACCAATGCCGGCACGATTGCCTCTCTCAGTCAGACAGCTGGCACCTTCAGCAATACCAACGTCATCGCCGGTGCCCTCAATGTCTCAGGTGGCACGGTCACCACATCCGGTTCCGTCGGTGGTGGTGGCGTGAATGGCGGTACCATCAATGCGTCAGGGTTTTTCAATGGTGACATTACGAACAATGGGATCTTCAATGTTACCGGTGCACTTTCCGGCAATGACGCCTTTACCAATACAGCAAATCTCAATGTGACAGGCGGTTCCTTTACAGGCCTTGCATCATTGACCAATTCTGGCGCGACAATCATTGCCTCTGGTCAAACAGTTAGTGCTGCAACGATTGATCAGAACGCTGGTCTTTTCACGAATAATGGAACTGTGACCGGAGCAAGCACCATCAATGGCGGCACCTTTGCGGGCACAGGGTCTTTCATTGGTAGTGTAACAGCCAATGCAGGTGGCATGATTTCACCGGGTAATTCTATTGGCACACAAAATGTGGTTGGTGATTTTACGCTGAATGCCGGCTCTACTTTGGCAATCGAGGTAACCGATGGCGCGAGCGATCAGGTGAATGTGACGGGTGCGGTTGCGATTAACGGTGCAACCCTTCAGGTAGATGATTTGGCGCCTGCCGCAACTGACCTTACGCGCTCCTTTATCATCGTCAATAATGATGGGGCTGATGCTGTCTCCGGTGCAGGTTTTGCTAATGTGGTCGATAATCTCGCCTTCCTTGATCCAACAATCTCGTTCTTAGGTGGAGATGGTAATGATGTGGAATTGTTCTTCTCTCCGTCAGGCAACATCAATCTTGACAATGTCGGCATAACACCTAACCAGATTGCAACAGGCACAGGCCTTAACAGTGTACCACTTGGTGATCCGGCTTTGACGACCCTGTTGAATGCCTTCATTCCGCTGACATTCACTGAAGCCCAGACCGCGCTTGATAGCCTGTCAGGTGAAGTGCATGGCTCGACATCCTTTGCGCTCAACTCCACCGGTCTATTCGTGGGGGACAATCTGACCAATGTGCTGGACGGCTTTGCCTCCGGTGATGCTGCAACATCTCGAAGCGCTCACGCATCTGTTGCCCTTCAGGCTTTGGCCTTTGCCCCAAGTGAGACAGCCACCCGCGTCTTCGGGGCTGATTTGGCATTGAATGAAGATGGGAGTGTTCAAGAACCCGATAACCGTCGCCATGTCTTCTCCCGTGGTTTGTTCCGTGATGTGAAGATTGATGCCGATGGCAATGGCGCTGAGACAGACATCCGCAGCCGAGGCTTTCTCGCAGGGGGTGGCATTGATTTCAACAGTCGTTTTACCGGTGGTATTGGGGTTGGGTATTTGAGAACGGCTGTTGATGTTGGTGCCCGTGCGAGCGAAGCTGAGATTGATGCCGGTATCTTCAATCTTTATGGCCGCTATAAAAACAACAACTTCGATGCGACCGGCACGCTTGGCTATATTTATTCTGACACTGAGACCGAACGCAGTGTTGTTGTCGGTGGCTTCAAACAGACAGCCAGTGCCAAGTATGACGCCAACACTGTGTTTGGTAATCTTGAGCTTGGCTATACCGCCACACTCAACCGCTTTGCCTTTAGACCCTTTGTCGGTGGCGGTTTCTCTGTAACGGCGCGTGAAAGCTTTACAGAGACGGGTGCGGGTGCTGCCAACCTTGTTGTTGGCTCCAGCACCGAAGCTCTTGGTCAGTTCACCATAGGGGTCAGCGCGAGCACACAGTTCAATCTGGGTTCTGTTCTGGTTGTTCCACGCGTGGAGGTAGCCCTTGATCAATTGATTGGCGATGTGACACCAGCGACCACGGCAACCTTCCAGCCTGGCGGTCTTGCTTTCAACACCATCGGTGCTGAACCTTCAAGCAGCAGAGGCCGTATCAGTGCAGGTTTTGCCACCAAGCTAAGCAAGAAAATCACCGGCTTTGTTGATTATCAGGGCGTCTTCTCCGCCAACGACCGCGAACATGCCGTCAGGCCAGGGATCAAAATTAGGTTCTAGGCGAGATATTAAATCTAACAGGCATATACGCTAAACGGACTCTTGATATTCTGGACATTCAACGGAGGTATCCTGGTTGTGTCGCAAAGTTTGTTGCAGGGTAAATTGATCCAATTTGTAGATACAATAGCAGCCTGTAAACACTGGCTTCGGACACGAAGTAGTGTTTTGTGTCGGTGAACCTGACAGCCAGTTCGCGTGGTGATAGTTCCGGCTTATCCAGTGCCGGATCGACAATCCGTTGGCGAACATCATCTGGAATGCGGTTCCAGACGCGCAACGGCTTGGGGGAACGACCCTCTAAGGCCTCGGACCCTCCCGTCAGATACCTGTCATACCATCGATAAAACGTGGTGCGGGGAATGCCGAGCCTGTTGATGGTCTGTATGGTCGGCAAATGCGATTGTTCAACTAGGCAGATGATTTCAAGCTTCTCGGTTGCAATCCGCTCATCGCTGCAAGCAGCGACTGCCGGGCAATGAACGACAAAGTTCGGTAATCGAATCCTCGCCACGCAATCCAGCAAGGACAATGCGTATCTTGTCTTCAGATGAATACCGCTTGCGCGTCTTGCGGCGGATATCCTTCACCGTGCGATCGGCAGCACCAGTAGGACGTTCAGCTCCATATCTCATTCTTCACTCCTAGTCGGCGAAAATGGGCCAAAAACTCTCCCTTAAGCAATCAGCTTAATTGAGCCCATGGGAAGTGTGACGCCGAGTATGGAATTAAAATGCTTGCAGCAGGTCGACACAAATTTAACACGCGAGCAGAGATTTTCAATCTGACAGGCGTGGCTTGCTTCATTGGAATTTCAAAAGTTTGGAGTGACGGACAAGCAAGTAGCTTGCAAAGTACAGTCCATTTTGTGAACAGGACTCAGAAAAAAAGCTAGATGGACCACACAAAGACAAACCAAAATACTCGCTTTACCGCGCCCATTTAAAAGAAATTCTGCTTGATTCAAACTTTTGAATATCCCTTCTACGCTTTGTCTCACAGCATTTTTGGGGTGTTCTAGATGCGCACAGGAAATTCCTGGGTACCTTTGATGGACCGTAAGATAAAGCTTGTGTGCATACTGGAAACACCGGGCAGTTTTGCCAGACAATTGCGATGAATGCCGTCGTAATCGGCCACATCGCGTGCCGCAATTCTCAGCAGGTAATCCGCTTCCCCTGTGGTCAGATGACATTCAAGAATGTCTTCATAGCGCAGCACTGCCTGTTCAAAGGCATCAAGCACATCCTGGCTTTGGGACGTGAGAGCTATTTCAACAAATACCATGATTTTAAGGCCAAGTTTCGCGCGATTGATCCGGGCCGCATAGCCCTCAATCACACCATCTTCCTCCAGTAGCTTGATCCTGCGATGACAGGCAGACGCTGATAGTCCCACGGCATTGGCGAGTTCAGCAACAGGGATTGCTGAGTCCCGCTGAAGACGCCGCAATATTCCACCATCAATACGATCCATTGTATTTTCTCCGAATTTATTTTTATATATTCGAATATTTATCTGAAATACAGAGAGAATACCACATTTTTTCGCAAAAAATATCACACAATCCGTGAAACACTGTGAACAGACTTAGGGTCCGCTCATCAACTTGGGAGACAACAATGCGCGTCGGCACACCAAAAGAAATCAAAAATCACGAATATCGCGTCGGCCTGACACCAGAAAGTGTCACAGAACTGGTTGCCAATCAGCACGAGGTTCTGGTCGAGACAGAAGCCGGTAGCGGCATCGGCTCGACGGATCAGGATTATGTGGACGCTGGCGCGCGGATCGTTGATACGGCTGCAGAAATCTTCGCGGAATGCGATATGGTTGTGAAAGTGAAAGAACCACAGCCCGTAGAGCGCGCGCAACTGCGCGAGGGTCAAATTCTTTATACGTATCTGCATCTTGCGCCAGACCCCGACCAGACAAGAGATCTTGTTAATTCCGGCGCTGTTTGCATCGCCTATGAAACTGTCACAGACCGTCTTGGAGGGCTGCCGCTGCTCAAACCAATGAGCCAGGTTGCCGGGCGGATGTCCATTCAGGCAGGCGCCACCGCGCTCGAAAAATCTCATGGTGGTCGCGGCATTCTGCTGGGCGGTGTACCTGGCGTAGCGCCAGCAAATGTATTGATTATCGGTGGTGGTGTTGTCGGCTACAACGCTGCGCAAATGGCCGTTGGTCTTGGTGCGGATGTCACCATATTGGACCGCAGCCCGGAAGCCCTCGAACGCCTGGATGCGCATTTCGGCTCCCGTGCCAAAACGCTCTATTCAAACCGCGCCAATCTGGCCGCCAGCGTCGCCGAGGCTGATCTTGTGATCGGCGCGGTGCTTGTTCCCGGTGCTGCCGCACCAAAGCTGGTTACCAAGGAGATGCTCAGCACCATGAAGAACGGATCTGTTCTCGTGGATGTTGCCATTGATCAGGGGGGTTGTTTTGAAACTTCAAAGGCGACAACACACGCCGAGCCAACCTATGTGGTCGACGAAATTGTGCATTATTGCGTAGCCAACATGCCAGGTGGTGTTGCTAGGACCTCCACATATGCACTCAACAACACCACACTGCCCCATGCGGTGAGGATTGCAAATCTGGGTTGGAAAGCAGCGCTGTCCAAGGATGCACATTTGCGCAATGGTCTGAATGTGTGCAATGGCAAAGTGACATGCGAACCCGTTGCCCAGTCTCTTGGCTACGACTACGTGCCCGCCGAGAAACTGTTGAACTGATAGCCATCTGAAGTATCTGGATTGATCAACTACGCTTGATAAGCCTCGCAGCCCAAAATAACTATTGAGCGGGCTGCGAGGCTCAAACACAATCGCTTGCATATCCGTGGCCAAGGGTCCAAAGTTTCAGGCCCTGCTTATGGTCTACACGGCGCATCGCCAGCGAGTTTCCCACAAATGCAAAAAATCGACTGGTCCCGCATAATCCCGTCATCAGGACGAGAGTTTGTGAAGATGCAGGGATTGCATAATCACTTTGTAATCGTGGACGGTCGTAAAAGCCCTTGTAATCCAACGGTCAAAGAGACTGTTCAAATCTGCGACGTGAATACCGGCGTCGGCGGCGATCAATTCCTAATCATAGAACCGCCAACCACAGATGGGGCTTCTAGCGGCGCTTACGCCTTCATGCGGATTATCAACATTGATGGGCAAGATGCTGAAGCTTGTGGCAACGCCACAAGGTGCTTTGCATGGCTGATGCTGGAAGAGACGGGGCTGGATGAAATTGTGCTCGAAACTGCCGTCGGGCCCTTGCGCTGCTGGCGCCGGGACAAGCAGCAGGTAAGCGTGGAAATGGGAAAGATTTCAACGCATTGGCAATCGATACCATTAGCCCAGGATGTCGACGCGCTGAACATTCCATTAAGCAATGGGCCGCTGAAAAATGGCGTCGCACTCAACATTGGCAATCCGCATATTGTCTTCTTTGTTGATGATCTTGATGCCCTCGATGTGGCGGCATTGGCGCGGCCAATTCAGGATGATCCGCTTTTCCCGCGAAAGGTAAATGTTGGTGTTGCGCAGAAAATGAGCAATAGTCTTATCCGGCTTTCTGTTTTTGAGCGTCCAGGCATTCTTACAAAAGCCTGCGGTTCGGGGGCATGTGTTGCTGCACGCGCCGCACAGCTGTTGGGGCTGACAAACAAAAAAGAGATCGCCGTGGACATGTTAGCCGGATCGGTTAATGTGATCGTTGAAGAAAGTAGAAACGCAATCTTGACGGGTCCCGTCGAGTTTTGTTTCAGTGGCCGCCTAACCGGTCGGGAGGGACGTGCCGTATGAATGATCCAATGATTGTGATCGACAAGGTCAGCAAGACCTACCATCTGAAATCACGCCCAGAGCCGGTTCACGCATTAAATAATGTAACCAACCATATTGATCGGGGCGAAGTCGTTGTCATCATTGGTCCATCCGGCTCCGGGAAATCAACGCTCCTTCGATCTATCAACCGGTTGAACGACGTAGACAGCGGAACAATTACCATTGATGGTGTGAACGTCACCGACAAGAAGACCAACATCAACGCTCTGCGCGCCGAAGTCGGCATGGTCTTCCAGCACTTCAATCTGTTCCAGCATAAAACGGCCATGGAAAACATTGTCATGCCGCAGATGATCGTGGCCAAACGCAGCCGCAAAGAAGCAGAAGAAATTGCAAATGATCTGCTGGGGAAAGTCGGCATTCCTGATCGCGGTAACAATTATCCTTCCATGTTGTCCGGCGGCCAGCAACAGCGTGTGGCCATTGCCCGCTCGTTGGCCATGAAGCCTAAAGTCATGTTGTTTGATGAGGCAACCTCAGCGCTGGACCCAGAAACGGTTGGCGGCGTTCTGGAGCTAATGCGCGGCCTTGCTGCCGATGGCATGACCATGGCCGTTGTCACCCATGAAATGGGCTTTGCGCGCGAAGCCGCACATCGTGTGATTTTTATGGATGAAGGGGCGATCATTGAGGAAAACAACCCGGACGATTTCTTTGACAATCCACAGACTGACCGCGCGCAGGATTTCCTGAGGCAAATTCTTTAAGAGTCAAACAAGTTCGTCAGGAGAACATGATGAGACAAACCGGCGCAAAAAACCTGAAAAGAAGCGCATGGATCATGAGTTCCAAAATCAACTGTCTAGAAACCAAAATGGAGAACATCAGAAAATGAAACTGACAACACTCATTACAACCACCGTCAGCGCAGCCGTACTTGCCCTGGCTTCAACTGCTTCCTGGGCCGAAACCACGATGGAAAAAATCGTGCGCACGGGTGAAATGACCATTGCTGTGCAGACACAGGGCCCTCCCGTAAGCTTCGTCAATAAAGACGGCGTGCGCACAGGCTTTGCCATCGAGCTTGCACAGATGATGGCTGATGACATGGAAGTCACACTGATCATTCAGGATTATGACTGGAAAGGTCTGATCCCTTCCCTGTCATCCGGCAAAGCGGATTTCATCGCGGCTGATATGACACCAACGGCAAAACGTCACATGCAGATCGTGTTCACCGAGCCTGTCTTCTTCTCGGAAACCATTGCGTTTGCTTTGAATGACTCTGGCTACACATCATGGCAAGATCTGAACTCAGCTGATGTGTCCGTTGGTGCCACACAGGCATCTTCCTGGGCAGAAACAGCACGCAAGGTGCTGCCAGACGCTGATTTGAAGGAATTTGCTGGTGGTACGGCTCAAGTGGTTCAGGCAGTCGTGTCCGGCCGCGCAAAAGCCGGCCTCTCTGACAAGGCAACCATTGCCGGCTTCATGAGTTCAATTGAAGAAATCAAGGTATTGGATGGCCTGCTTGCCCAAGAGCCTCTTGGCTTTGCAACACGCCCAGACTCCATGCATCTGCTGCTGGCGATCAACAACTACATGCGCTTGATCCGTGCCGATGGCCGTTTGGAAGAGAAGCTTGAATACTGGTGGAATTCCACTGCTTGGGAAGCCGACCACAAGTAAAATCTGTTTCGGGGCGCCACAGGGCGCCCCGGATCCCTTCTACCGCCCCACCGCATTGGGCTGCGTGTCAACGCCCTCGGATAGATTATGGAATGGCTTCAGAACTACTTTAATTTTCGGATTGTCGGACAATATGCCGATATCTTTGTTGCCGGTGTCGGGCAAACGCTCTGGATTTCTGCACTTTGTCTCGTTTTGTCATTGATTATCGGGACCTTTCTCGCGCTTGCGCGGATGTCCGAAAACCCGATGATCTGGCGTCCGGTTGCCGGCTATATACAATTTATCCGATCAACGCCGCTGCTCATTCAGATCTATATTGTCTACTATGGCCTTCCAGCCCTTCTGCCCCGCGGCTATGGCGATTTTTTCGACGAGACAGAAACCGGCATTATTGCCCTGACCATTCATACAGCACCCTATATGGGCGAGATCATTCGGGCGGGCATTGAATCTGTCAATCGCGGCCAGATCGAGGGCGCCTTGTCCGTTGGCATGACACCGCAACAAACGCTGGTGAATGTCACGTTGCCGCAAGCGATTTCAAATGTGATGCCCCCCTTGCTGGGCCAGACCGCAGTGCTGATCAAGGATACGTCCTTGTTGTCCATCATTGCCGTCTTCGAGCTGATGGGAGCCGGGCTCCAGATGTTCTCAGAGACAGTGATTGCAACTGAGAGCTATGTCACAACAGCTGTCTGTTATCTGGGTATCTACGCATTGATGCTGGTCCTGTCCGGCATCGTTCAGAAAAAATTGGGCGGTAGCGCCTGGAAATCCAATTAAGGAGAATTGATGTGGAAATGATCGCAGATAAATTCTCCATCGTTCAGAGCCTTTGGCCCTTTCTTCTGAAGGGACTCTGGATAACGTTTCAGATATCCATGATCTCGATCGTGTGTGGATCGCTGATCGGTTTTGCTCTGGGTATTGGGAAAACCCTCGGCTTTTTCGTGCTGGAAAAGTTCATCAACGCTTATCTGCACGTGCTGCGCGGATCGCCCTATCTGGTGCAATTATATATCATCTATTTTGTGCTGCCATCGCTGGGCATCGCATGGCTTTCGTTCGACAGCTACACGGCAGCTGTCGTCTCGCTATCGCTTTATACCTCCAGCTATGTGACGGAGATCGTGGCCTCGGCGATAATTGCCGTACCCAGCGGACAAAGCGAAGCTGCGCGCTCGGTCGGCATGTCAAAAACCCAGACCTATCGCAATGTCATCATTCCGCAGGCCCTGAAGCTGACCATCCCACCAATGGCAAGCGTCTATGTGATTGTGATCAAAAGCACTGCTGTGCTGTCAGTCATTGGCATCGCCGAACTGACCCGTCAGGGCGAAGTTGCCATCATGCGCATGCCCGGCGACATCATGTTTATCTACATGCTGATCGCCTTTTTCTATTTCCTGTATTGCTACCCGGTTCTGCGCTTTTCACGATGGGCAGAAGGCCGCTTTGGTCAATTGGGGGACGGGCATTAGAAATTGCCGAGCAAGCCAATAAATCTCGTATAAGGTGTCCCGCAAAATCAATCGCGGGACACGGTTTGAGGCTTATTTGTTTCGGGCGTAACGACCAACGAAACTCGTTGCAGCAATGCTGTGATCTTTCATCGCGTCAAACAGCTCCAGCCTGGTTAAGCCAGCTTCCAACGCGTCAGGTTCCAGCGAAAGCGCAACCAGCATGAATTCATAATGGTGGGGCGCATCACCTACATCAGGGCAAGGACCAAGATAGATGTCCTTCTTCGTGATGTTGAGACCACCAACGAAGGCGGATGATGGCCCACTGCCCTCGCCTTCAGGCAATGAAGTGGTTGAAACAGGGATGCCATAGGCTGTCCAATGGTCAACACCAAGCCCATGCTGGCCAACCGCATCGGTCACCACAATCGCATAGCTTTTTGTTCCCTCTGGAGGGTTCGACCACGACAGTTGAGGAGAGATGTTTTCTCCGTCACACTTACGCGGGCCGCCTTTGCCTGCGTATTTGGAGTCCATCAAACCGTTATCAGGAAAAGATGAGGACGTTATTGTAAATGTTTCCGCATTCGCAGCGCTTGCAGTAACAGCCGCGAAGAGCCCCATTGAAACAAGTAATGCAGAGGCTTTCTTTGAATTTTTCATATTTGCAATTCCTCCCAATCCGGGATTTTGTTTTTAACAACCGGTGGAGCGTATTGTCGCACCAAAATACTGTCCAATAACATATGGCCAAACGCCCATAACCAGGACGCATGTTGCTTTGCACCAGAATTCAAGTTTGGATTGAATGGATGTGATGGCATTGGAGGGCAGCGCGATGATATCCTGAATGCAGCCTAATCAGATCCGGATAGATCAGATCCGCACCCAGCTGGATCCCTGCAGATTTGAGCGCACGCACGCATCAATGAATTGCAGCCCGGCAAGTCCGTCTGCCGAGTCCGGAGCCATCGCTGCCGGGTCAGAAACGCTATCACCATCTGAGCAGCCCCACTTGAGTGGTCCATGTTGAAAGTTAGTGCATGATTGGCCTTTGGTCCATCGTTACGATGGCCTCTGGCGCAGGTGG
>Ga0163215_100276_pt1 | contig 113454 bp, 103 predicted proteins | sample SynspAceP_FD_185934 | JGI IMG/M metagenome (GOLD analysis project Ga0163215, IMG submission 185934) | Saline lake microbial communities from Ace Lake in Antarctica - Synechococcus sp. Ace-P (Hybrid Assembly) | ecosystem: Environmental > Aquatic > Non-marine Saline and Alkaline > Saline | place...
TGGCAGTTTGATCTAAGGCAGGAAATAAATTGACCAACGCACCTTCTAGATCATCTTCTTGAAGATGTTTAATAGATTGAAGAATTCTTCGACTTACACCAGTTGGTTTTTTCATTGTATGCCTAACAATTTAGTTAATGACAAAATGGGGTGATCAAACGCACCAATTTGTCTGATATTATTCGGGCTGTTTTTTACACAAGACCTAAGATACTCTTTTATATCTAATAATTACCCGATACGCAAAACATACTTGTTGAAATACGACATTTGTCTTTGATCCGCTATTATTGGACTAAATTGCAAATACTGACTATATATACAGTATATTTAATAACAAGGATGTCCTGATGAGCAACTCACCTTTTTTACAACATATCACTGAAACGATGCATGAAAAACGTTATGCAAAACGAACCATTGAAACCTATTTGCATTGGATAAAGTTCTATATTCATTTTCACAAAAAACAGCACCCTGCGAGCTTGCACGATGAGGATGTGGAAGCGTTTTTAAGTTATTTGGTTAACATTCGCCACGTTGCTGCGCAAACGCAAGCCAGTGCTTTAAATGCTTTGAGTTTTCTTTATAAGGTGATTATTCAAAAACCACTCAATTTACAATTAAATTTTGTTCGTAGCCAACGACAACAAAAATTACCTGTTGTTTTAACCCCTGATGAAGTGAAACGTCTACTGACTAAGGTCGAGCCAAACTACCATCTGCCAGTCAGCATGCTTTATGCCAGTGGTTTACGTTTAATGGAATGCGTTAGGTTGCGTGTGCAAGATATCGATTTTGATTATCATTGTATTCGAGTCTGGAATGGTAAAGGGGGCAAACATCGGGTGGTGACCCTTGCAAATGAACTGACGGCTTCACTTCACGTTCATATAACAAAAGTGAAACACTATTTAAGCCTCGATCAGCAAGATGATAGATTTTCTGGGGTGTGGATGCCCCATGCATTACGTTTAAAATATCAGTCAGCCAATAAAGAACTCGATTGGCAATATCTTTTCCCTGCGGCAAAATTGAGCATTGATCCTGAAACGCATTTAACTAGGCGCCATCACATAAACGAAAAACAAATTCAACGTACTATTGTTGCGGCCACACAGCGGGCAAAGTTAACAAAGCGAGTTAGTCCCCATACCCTGCGCCATTCGTTTGCTACCCACCTACTTCAATCTGGTGCAGACATCCGTACCGTGCAAGACCAGCTAGGCCATGCCGATTTGCGTACAACGCAGATTTACACGCATATTTTACAGCGTGGTGGCAACAGTGTGGTGAGTCCATTTTCCCGTTTATAAACACCTCATTGGTTTGGAGCCATCACGCCTAAATTTTTGAATAACACTGGCTTGCGGACAATAATGCTTAAGCAGCAGATAGTTCAGGCTTGTGCGCAAAAGCTATTGGTTGATGATGAATTTTTACAATAAAAAGACGTTTCACCACAGAGAACAATCGGGGATCAGAGCCGATGATATTGTTGAATGATACCTAACCTTTTATTTACACCGATTAAAATGGCAGATTATATTACAAAAATAAAATTCATATTCGGCACTTGCCCCTCCGCTTCACTCATTACGGGCCGGCAAAACTAGCATACCTATTTTGACAACTAATAAGTCAGCGGCATTGATGGTGGCGTTTTGGATCGCTTGTAGCCCACTCATACCCCGCTTAACCATGACATAAAATTCTAATCTGGCATCCTCATGCACCATCGGTGTCTAAGGCATAAATCGTCACTTTTCAACCATGGCGAGTACTTTTTGCAACAATCACATTAAGCTCTTGCTGTGAATACTGCTGAGCATCTGGGCTTTCACCTTGTGCAAATACTCCGGCTGTAGCGCTGACCTAGATCAGTGACAGCTGCCTTTGTAGCTAATTCAAGAGGATTGATCGCCGCTATTAACCCATCCTCCACTACAATTACTGCAGGACTAATGAATTTAGCACTGGCAATATCCAAATAATTTTTAGCTTTGATTACTTTTTTATCAGCAGTATTACTGAAAAAACTCAATAATAAAAACAGACATTCTGCGACTGGCTCACATTCTTATGCCCTGACGACGACGTTATATATTTAGCTCTATTCTAGGGGTTTGGGTAAATCACCCAATAAATTCCAGCTTTTATCATAATCTGTTTAAACCTAAGGCATTAATTGTAAATAGATTATTAAGCAGATAGACAAGCCTTAAGTTTTTCTGCTCTAATCAAACAAACACGTTGAATTAAAGCCTTGTTATGTTTGGAATTTTTAAGCCCGCCCCCCATCAACCACTCATTGCCGAAGAAAAAATTGAAGATGCTTACAAAAAATATCGTTGGCAAATTTTCATCGGCATATTTGTGGGTTACGCGGGTTACTATTTAGTACGCAAAAACTTCTCTTTAGCCATGCCCTTTTTAATTGAAGAGTACGGCTATAGCAAAGGTCAATTGGGTGTTGCTTTATCAGCGGTGTCTATCGCTTACGGACTCAGTAAGTTTTTAATGGGCAGTGTGTCTGATCGCAGTAATCCTCGTTATTTCTTAACAACCGGTTTGCTTATTTCCGCTGGCATTATGTTTATCTTTGGTTTTAGCGACTGGGCACTGCAAAGCGTAACCAGCATATTTATTTTACTCTTCCTCAACGGCTGGGCCCAAGGCATGGGGTGGCCAGCTTGTGGCCGGACCATGGTGCATTGGTACTCCGGTAATGAACGCGGTAGGACGGTATCTTTTTGGAATATCGCTCACAACGTGGGAGGCGGTCTTATCGGGCCGATTTTTATTTTGGGCATGTATTGGTTTAATGATTGGCAAAGTGCTTTTTACTTGCCTGCCGCGGTAGCCACATTTATTGCAGGTTTTATCTTTTTGACTTTGCGTGATACGCCACAGTCATTAGGTTTACCGTCCATTGAAGATTATCGCCAAGATTATCCCAAAGACTATAGTCAAAGCCACGAAGAAGAGCTCAGCGCCAAACAAATCTTTTTTACCTACGTACTAAATAATAAATTGTTATGGTACATCGCCGTCGCCAATGCCTTTGTTTATCTTATCCGCTATGGCGTGCTTGATTGGGCGCCAACCTACTTATCTGAAGTTAAAGATTTTACGGTTAATAAAAGTTCATGGGCCTACTTTTTATATGAATGGGCTGGTATTCCTGGCACCTTACTGTGCGGTTATATCAGTGACAAATGGTTTAAAGGGCGTCGTGCCCCGGCGGGTATTTTGTATATGGTCTTGGTATTGATCGCGGTATTAATCTATTGGTTTAATCCTGCAGGCAACCCCGCTATTGATATCGCTGCATTAATGGCCATTGGTTTTTTAATTTATGGACCAGTGATGTTAATTGGCCTATTCGCTCTAGAGCTAGTACCCAAAAAAGCGGCAGGTACCGCAGCGGGTTTAACTGGATTGTTTGGCTATTTAGGCGGAGCTGTGGTGGCTAATATAGCGCTGGGTTATACCGTGGATAATTTTGGTTGGGATGGCGGTTTTGTGTTGTTGGTGGGTGGCTGCATTTGTTCTATTATCTTAATCGCCATGACATTAAAACATGAAATAGCCCATGAGCAAGGCAAAAAAGTTTAAACTTTAAGCAACATTAAAAAGTAATAAGCCACTAGGCAGTGCATACCACTAGTTAAGGTGAATATGCATTGCTACTTTTTGCTTCAACAGCTGCACTAATTCGGGCTGCATGCACTGATAGTTATCTGCAATGGCTAGGCAAATTAAGCGCTTGCCCTTCAACAATGCTGAATATTTTTTTGTTACTTTACTTTTGTGCGACTGTTCCATTACAAAAATTACGTCAGCCCATTCGATTAAATCACCAGATAGTGATGTCGCTGCATCTGCATTAGTACCGCAGCCAATGGCAAAAAAGCCCTCATATGCACAGAATACGGATTCTGCGGTCGGGCTACGCAGTCGATTTTCAGAACAGATAAACAGTAAATTCAAATCCTCTCCTGCTGCTGCATTTAGTATCAATAGCTGAATCAAGCTCTTCCGTCTGTTTCAATATGCACGATATGACCACAATGTTTGCAATGGATGGCGTCACTGTCATGGCGGCTCAAACCACAACTTGGGCATTCAAATTTAACTTTATTGGGGCGAAATATGGTTTGAATAAGGCGTAAAAATAATGAAATACCAAATATCATGATCAGCACGGCTAATATGCGGCCATCCGTGCCCATCAGGGTAATATCACCAAATCCGGTGGTAGTTAATGTGGTAACGGTAAAATACAGAGCATCAACATAGTTAGCTATTCCGGGGTTTTTGCCTTCTTGGCTGACCAAAACAACGGCGGTAATCACAAAAATAAACACCAGTAAATTAACCACACTAAAAATGATTTCTTCATTGGCTCTAACAAAGCTAGATTGTTTACGTAAAGCTTTAATCACATGATAAGAGCGTAATAAACGCAGGGCTCTGGCAACCCGTAAAAAGCTAAAATTGGCAGCCAGTGAAGGCATAAATAAAGATACAATTACAATTAAATCCGCCAAACCAACAGGATGAATAATGTCGTGAATGCGCTTTTTGCTGATCAGTGTTCTGGCTAAAAACTCAACTAAGTACACCACTCCTATACTAATTTCTAACCAGCGTAATTCATGCATGTAATGAAAAAACGAAGAAATAATAAAGTATAAGATGGTTAGAGCATCAAAACCTAATAGCCCCCAACGAAAACGGTTGGCGTTTTTACTATTGCCTAAATACAGCAATTCTATTTTACGCTGCCAAATTTGTTTGAAACTCTGTTCTGTATTGCTTTTAGTTGTCATAGATAGTCTATTTTACTCAATATCAAGCCGCACTCGGGGATTGATTAAATTGTCGTTTAAATTCTCGGCTAAATTGAGATGGGCTGGTATAACCCACTAATAATGCTGCTTCACTGGCTTTTTTACCTTCGTAGTTAATTAAGTCTCGCGCTTTGACCAGTCTTACTTTTTTAACATATTGTACCGGCGATTCCAGCGTAACTTGTCTAAAAGCCCGGTGAAAGGCCGACACACTCATATTGGCTTCTGAAGCGAGAGAATCAACACTTAACTCTTGCGCATAATCTTGATGAACTCGGGTTAGTGCTTTGGCCACACGGGCATAATGACCGTCATGTTGCGCTAAGCCAAATAATGTTTGACCTTGTGCGCCGATAAGCACCCGATAAACAATTTCTCGAATAAGTCCAGGCCCGAGTACTTGTGCTTCGGTGGGATTTTTAAGCGCCTTTAATAAGCGCATACAGCTGAGCTGAAAATCTTCATCAAGACTGGCAGATTTTAGCCCGCAGGCGAGTTGATTTTTAGTAGGGCCAGAGTAACCCTTGTTTTGTGCCAATATATTCACCAGCTCATGCAGCACTGCATTTGGCACATCAATACTCAAACCGAGTATTGCTTGCTCGTCTTCAACAAAGGCTTCGCACTCTAATGGTAAGGGTACGCCGACGACCAGATAGTCACCTGCCCCATAATTCACGTGGTGCTCCCCTAAGTGGATCACCTTGCGACCCTGACCAATAATAATAATACCAGACTGGTACAACAGAGGTTGACGGGCACTACTTTGACTAGCGCGATAAAAATGCACACCGGGTAAGAAAGTGGCCTTGCTGCCCTCCAAGGACTGAAAACCCATCACATCAACATAGTCTTGCATCGAACTTGCAATATTGTGCATGACATCCTCACTTGCTAGTTAAAACGCGAAATCTACTCAAATAAGTAGTTTTAGGCAAGATATTGCGTGTTTTAACCGTTATAAAAGTTATTTTTAAGCATTATTATATGTAGATAGATTAACACGTAACTATATTAAAACTTGATTAATGCGCTATTAATCACCTAACAGGAGAACTAAATATGAAATTTTCTTTTTTAAATCCTACCAAGATTGAGTTTGGTCAAGGTCAAATTGCTACTATTAAAAACAATATTCCTGCTGATAGCAAAGTACTCGTCATTTATGGCGGCGGCTCTATCAAAAAAAATGGCGTATATGAGCAAGTTGTTGCTGCTTTGGCACAACATAATTGGCAAGAATTCTCTGGTGTTGAACCCAATCCTACAGCTGAAACCCTAGACAAAGCAGTGGCCATCGTGAAAGAGCAAGGTATTGATTTTATCCTAGCTGTTGGTGGTGGTTCTGTTATTGATGGCTCAAAATACATTGCTGCCGCAGCCCTTTACGACGGCGACGCTTGGGACATTATGACGGGTAAACATAAGGTCACCAAAGCAGTGGCGATTGGTGCGATATTAACCATACCTGCGACGGGCTCTGAATCAAACGGTGCCTCGGTGGTAACTAAAGCAGCAACTCACGACAAGCTTGCCTTTGTGTCTCCTTTTGTCTTCCCTAAGTTTGCTGTTATGGATCCCGAGGTAATGGTCACCCTACCCCAACGTCAACTTGCCAATGGTGTGGTTGATGCATTTGTGCATGTCTGTGAGCAATATTTAACCTTCCCTGCAGGCGCCATGGTCCAAGATGGTTATGCCGAAGCTCTGTTGAAAAATCTAACCGTATTAGCCGCTAATTTTAAACATCAAGACCAAGCATGGCGCGCTAATTTAATGTGGACAGCTAATCAGGCCTTAAATGGTTTAATTGGCGCAGGCGTGGCGCAAGATTGGGCAACACATATGATCGGCCATGAATTAACCGCCCTTTATGGTGTTGATCACGCACGTTCTTTGGCGATCATTCAGCCATCATTATTACGTAATCAAATGAGTCACAAAAAGGCCAAACTTGAACAAATGGGTCGTAATGTCTTTGGCTTAGCACAAAGCGACGAACTAGCAGAGCTAACGATTCAGGCAATGGAAGCCCTTTATCACAGTGTCGATGTGGCCACGCAATTGACTGAACACGGTTCAGACAAAAGTGCAGCAGTGGAAGCTATCATCAAGCAATTGACAAAGCATGGTTTATTGAAGATTGGTGAGCATCAAGCTATTACTCTTGAAAACAGTAGAGCTATTCTCGAAGCAGCGGTTGCTTAATAGCTATAATTTTACCCTTGGCGACTCACTCTGATGAGTCGCTTTTTCCACTTTGTACTCAATCCCACTTTTAAGCTGTAAAATTTTCTGCACATCTATGTTAATACTTTGTTGTTCTTTGAGGCGCGACAAATTATTACTTACCTTATAGGCTAAGCCCCTTCGCAAGGCGGCTCCAGTTTTAACAGTATAAGCTTGGGTAATAGCCAACATAACGACAAACGACTACTCAGCATGCTGGCAATCTGGCTCAATACACTGGCTGATATGCTTTAGCGTTTTGAAGGACATCTTAGGGAGTGCAATTTATGACAGAAACAAAAATCACCACCGAATTAGCTCAATATGGCATTGTTGACGTCAACGAAATAGTACACAACCCTTCCTATGAACAACTGTTTGAGGAAACCACATTAAGCTCATTGTTGGGTTACGAACAGGCGGTAAATACTGAATGTGGCGCAGTATCGGTTGACACTGGGATCTTCACTGGCCGCTCCCCGAAAGATAAATACATCGTAGAAGATGCAGTAAGCCAAGACACCGTGTGGTGGTCTACCCAAGGCAAAAATGACAATAAGGCTATCAGTCCTGCCGTGTGGCAAGAGCTTAAAACTTTAGTCACAAAACAACTTTCCAGTAAACGCTTATTTGTCGTTGATACCTATTGTGGTGCCAACGAAGACAGTAGGCTTAAAGTGCGCTTTATCACAGAAGTAGCTTGGCAAGCCCATTTTGTTAAAAACATGTTTATTCGCCCCAGTGAAACCGAACTTAAGAATTTTGAGGCAGATTTTGTGGTCATGAACGGGGCTAAAACCACTAACCCCAATTGGCAAGCTCATGGTTTGAATTCGGAAAATTTTGTCGCCTTTAATCTAAGTGAAAAGATTCAGTTAATCGGTGGTACATGGTACGGCGGCGAAATGAAAAAAGGCATGTTCTCAATAATGAACTACCTATTGCCTTTAAAAGGCATCGCCTCCATGCATTGTAGTGCCAATGTGGGTAAAAGCGGTGATGTAGCCGTCTTTTTTGGTCTATCAGGTACAGGTAAAACCACGCTTTCAACCGACCCCCAGCGTCAATTAATTGGGGATGATGAGCATGGTTGGGACGACAATGGTATTTTTAACTTTGAAGGCGGTTGTTACGCCAAAACTATTGATTTATCTGTCGAAAACGAGCCCGATATTTATCATGCCATTCGCCGTAACGCCCTGCTAGAAAATGTTGTGGTTGATGCAAAAGGTAAAATTAACTATGCCGATAAATCTAAAACTGAAAATACTCGGGTTTCTTATCCATTAGATCATATTGAAAATATCGTTAAACCTGTATCACGTGCCGGTCATGCTAATAAAGTTATTTTCTTAACTGCTGATGCCTTTGGAGTATTACCCGCTGTATCCAAATTGACAGCTGAGCAAGCCCAATATTACTTTTTATCTGGATTTACCGCTAAATTAGCTGGCACCGAAAGGGGTATTACCCAGCCCACTCCGACTTTTTCTAGCTGTTTTGGTGCGGCATTTTTAACCTTACATCCCACCATTTATGCAAATGTATTAAAACAAAGGATGCAAGCCTCAAACGCACAAGCCTACTTAGTTAATACAGGTTGGAATGGCAGTGGCAAACGTATTTCCATTAAAGCAACAAGGGCTATCATCAATGCCATTCTAGATGGCAATTTAGATGAGGCACCTTGCCATAACTTACCCATTTTTAATCTGTCTATTCCAACTCAACTTGAGCACGTTGCCGCAGACTTACTCGACCCTCGTAGTAGCTATACAGATGAGGACGAGTGGCAACAAAAAGCTGAAGAGTTAGCCACATTGTTTATTGATAACTTTAGTAAATTTACCGATACGGCCAATGGGCTGTCTTTAGTTGCGGCGGGCCCCAGTTTACTGGCAATGAGTAAGTAGCAGAGCAGAAAAACCAACCTTATAGTCTAGATTCAGGCTACGGCACTTGAACTTAATTGGGTTTTAGTGCCGCTTTTTTTTGCAGGGTTAAGCGTTTTTATTTTTATCATCCCACAGCATCGGCTGCCAAAGTTCAACTTTGTTGCCATCTGGGTCCATGATCCAGGCAAATTTACCATTTTCATGAGATTCAGGTCCCGCGACAATGAGGATGCTAGCGGCTTGCAGTTGTAGCAAAAGTTCATCCAGATCATCAACTCGATAGTTGATCATAAAAGAGGAATCACTCGGACTAAACCATTGACTGTCTTTATCCGCAAGATGCCACACGGTTAGCCCTTTATCTTCAGCTTGGTCATCAGGCCACTTTAATATAGCGCCACCAAAATTTTCTAATGAAAAGCCTAAATGTTGCTGATACCAAGCTGCAAGAGCCTTACTATCACCTTTACACTTTAAAAACACGCCGCCAATGCCAGTTACTTTCGCCATGGTAATCTCCTATTTATGTAGCTAAGTCACTTAAAGCATAAACTATTATTTGAATTTACCTATACCGCGTTAAATTTTAGCGAGTTTCGCCGCTTGAATAGCCAAACCTTCACACACCGAATTAAACGCATCACCTTCAATGACGGGTAAATGGGGTAACATAATCTCTTGCAGTTCCTTTTTAACAATAGGGGATAAACTCATACCACCAGTAATAAATAGCATTTCAGGTGGCTCAGCACTGTTTGCTAAACACTCAGTGACTAAACGTTTTACTTTTGTTAGCCACGATTGCATAGAGCGATGCAAATCATCGGTATCAATATTCACGTCATAATCGGGCTCAATATAATGCAATGGCAAGACAATTTTATCTTTAGAGGATAACAACTCTTTGGCCAGTCGAGATGAGTTAACTAAGCGGGCCGATAGTTTTTGCTCCTGCACAATTAACAGGCGCTCTAACAACTTAGGTTGTTTTACGATGGACTTTGTTTGCAGAATTTCTAGGCCATATTCTTCAGAGAAAAAGCGATTAAGTCGCGGAATATCATCTACCGCACACATATCTGAAAAGAAGGCAGGAGGCACAGGTAAGCCATTATAGGTCAACAAATCCTGACCCATAGTCGGCGCGATTGATTTAACGATGAGGTTTTTATCACATTCCATGCCACCCAGACGAGCCCCCGTTACCGACAGCACATCATGTTGGCGGTCAATATTGCTTAGTTTTTCTGGAGACAATCGAATACAGCAGATATCAGTAGTGCCTCCGCCAATATCGATAACCAATACATTGGTGTGCTTTTTGAGGCTGCGTTCAATTTTATAGGCGGCGGCGATCGGCTCTTCGAGAAATTCCACCTGCGCAAAACCCGCTTTTTGTGCAGCTTGGGTCATAATCTCGATGGCTTGTTTGTTGCCTTCGTCACCTCTAGAACCATGGAATTTAACTGGCCGCCCAATCACAGCCGTATCCACAACTTGCTGCAGTTGTTTTTCAGCACTTAATCGAAAAAACTCCAGCTGCTTGGCTATCATGCCAACAAAGGCCTCGTGTTGACCCGCAATCAAATTAGCGCCTAAGAAATTTTTGGGTGAGTAAATCAATCGACCTTTGTCAGGGGTTTGTAGATAACGCTTAAAACCTTCTTCACCAAAAGCAAATTTGCCGGTTTCGACTAATCGATGCAAGGGTAAATCTTGCACGGTCATATCTTCTAATAAAATGTCAATAGCACGGCGTTGCAATGCAGGCTTATTATGAAACTCTGCTCGAAGGTCATCTATTCTGTCGCTGTATATCTGTTGTTCTTTAGGGGTAATAGCGTCGTAATAGCCCTCTTTCGCCTTATCCATTTGCTGAGAGATGGCACCTTTGATTTGCGTCACTTTTGCTTCAATAGATGAATCTGCAGGTCTAGGTAATTCACCGTCATAATAGATAAATACTGACGAGCGGATCTTATTTGCTGAATCTTGAGCAGGGTCAAGCGTAATTAAGTGGTGCTGTTGCCCGTCAAAATAAATAGCCTCCGAGTTAGAGGTTCCGTAGTCAATACCAATTGCTGCCATTTTTACCGCCAGATAGCCTAAAACAAAGCCGCGAATTGTAATGTAAAAACCAACTTAACTCATTAGAAGTTTTACTTAAAAGCTATGAAGGAACGTTTAATGAACATTACACCTTATGAGTCAATATGTGCTTTTTCAGATTTTAAACGATATTGGTGAATTAAGCGGGATTTTTCTATTGTCGACGGGCCGAACTAGCACGAAATTTGACAGCTTAGGCAAATTAATAAATACCTAAATACTGCTCTTAAACGCCCGCAGTGCAGAACGATTTATCACAAAAGGCTAAGCTTAAATATACCTTTGTTACCTGCTATTAATAATTTAAACACTAGGATAAGCTAATCCTTGTGGACTTACATAAGTCTCTTTACTTGATTAAATGGAGAACAAGATGTTACGCATCCGCGTATTAAGGCATGTCGAATCTGGCAACGACTTAGTGACATTGCAACAAGTTGAGGATATTGCCCAAAAGCAATTTCCCTTAGCATCTGTGGCGGAAATATCCCGTGTTTCTGAGCGTTTAAAACAGCCATTGACCGATGAATTTTTTCCCCTGCTATTTGTAGTTGAGGGCTTCGATGGTCAGGTCAGTGCATTTTGTAGTGTATTGATGTTTCCTCCCTTAAAACTGGCACATATTGAATATATCAGTACAGCCCCTAATCGTCCTGGCGGTGGTTTGGGTGGCTTGCTATATGAACGAGTGCGCGATGAGTGCAAGGCCTTAGGCTGTCATGCTTTAATGCTTGAATGTTTACCTGACGAGCCTGGCGCCAGTCGAGATGATGCAACCTTAAAAATGAATCAACAGCGCTTAAAGTTTTATGAGCATTTTGGCGCACGCCCACTGATCAATACAGGTTATGAAATTCCTGCCAATATCGGTGATGATATTGGTGCGTTTATTGTTATGGATCCACTGGATTCGGCGTATCGACTGCCGCAAGACGTGGCAAAAAAATATCTTAGTGCTTTCTTGAGTTATAAATATCCATTAGATTGCCCGCCAGAAATAATCCAAACCGTACTTGAGGGTATCAAGGACGATCCCATTGAAATGCGCCCACCGCGATATTACAAAAAATCAGTCAAAACCGAAGCCCCCGTTGCTGGGAATTTACCGACTTACGCCATGGTGATCGCAGATAAACATGAAATTCATCATGTACGCGATAGAGGCTACGTTGAGGCACCCGTAAGAATTTCCAAAATTCGCGATGAATTACATAAAACCACTTTGTTTACGGAACTCCCTATCGGCCGCACCAGCGAAAGCCACATTACTGCGGTTCACAGTAAAGATTATTTTAATTACCTTAAAAAAATCTGTTTATCCTTACCTGAAAATAAGTCGGTGTATCCGCAGATTTTCCCGATCCGCAACCGCACTCGGCCACCAAAAGATCTGGCGATGCAGGCTGGTTATTACTGTATTGATACCTTTACCCCATTAAATAGAAATGCGTATTTAGCGGCACGCTCTGCTGTGGACTGCACCCTTACCGCAGCCAACGCTGTGCTGGACAAATATCCTATGGCTTACTCTCTGGTGCGCCCACCAGGACATCACGCTGAACGCAGTGCTTTTGGTGGTTTTTGTTACTTCAATTCTTCGGCAATTGCAGCCAACTATTTCAGTCAATATGGCAAAGTTGCTGTCATTGACATCGACTTTCACCACGGCAATGGTACCCAGGATATTTTTCTAAACAGAAAAGATGTATTTACCGTGTCAATACATGGTAACCCAGTAAGTAACTATCCCTTCTTTACGGGTTTTGCCGATGAAGTGGGAGAAGATGAGGGCAAGGGCTTTAATCTCAATATACCACTACCAGATACGCTTACTCCTGAACAGTATCGCACTCATCTGAAACGGGCTATTACCGCGATTAAAAAGTTCTCACCACAATATTTTGTTATTGCAATGGGCTTGGATACGGCTAAAAGTGATCCAACAGGAAGCTGGGCACTGATGCCTGACGATTTCTTTAAAAATGGCGCAATGCTGGCTGAACTGAAATTGCCAACATTGATTGTTCAAGAAGGTGGATACCGCACCAAAACCTTGGGACAAAATGCACGTCGCTTTTTTGAAGGTTATCACTCAGTCAAATAAGACGCTTAACATTGGCGAGGCTTAAGGCCCCGCCAATGTTTACTTTCAATCAATAATGCTCAGATTTAGCACTGACTGGTTGTTAGAAGAAAGCCTGAATATTCGTGATGGCACGACCTAAAATTAGGGCATGAACATCATGTGTTCCCTCGTAGGTATTGACGGCTTCAAGATTCATTACATGACGAATAACGCCATATTCATCACTGATACCATTACCACCATGCATATCCCGCGATACACGGGCAATATCTAAGGACTTACCACAATTATTTCGTTTCATTAACGAAATCAATTCAACTGGGCATTGATTCATGTCCATCAAACGGCCCATTTGCAAACAGCCCTGTAAACCAAGTGCTATCTCAGTTTCCATATCAGCAAGTTTCTTTTGAATTAATTGATTGGCAGCCAAAGGGCGACCAAATTGTTCGCGATCTAAGGTATACGTTCTAGCCGCATTAAAGCAAAATTCAGCTGCGCCTATTGAGCCCCACGCAATTCCATAACGGGCTTTATTTAAACAACCAAAAGGTCCGGCTAAACCTTTAATATCAGGAAAGATATTTTCTTCTGGCACCAGAACGTTATCCATCACAATTTCGCCCGTAATAGAGGCTCGCAAAGAAAACTTACCTTCTATTTTGGGTGCAGATAAACCTTGCATACCTTTTTCAAGCACAAAGCCGCGAATTTTACCGTCGAGCTTGGCCCAAACAACAAAAACATCGGCTATGGGTGAGTTAGTGATCCACATTTTATTGCCGGTTAAACAATAACCCCCATCCACTTTTTTGGCGTGAGTGGTCATCGATGCTGGATCACTACCTGAGTTAGGCTCAGTCAAACCAAAACAGCCCACCCATTCACCAGAAGCAAGTTTGGGTAAATACTTCATGCGTTGTTCTTCAGTGCCATAAGTGTATATAGGGTGCATAACCAGTGAAGATTGCACACTCATGGCGCTGCGATAACCACTGTCTACCCGCTCTACCTCACGAGCAACCAAGCCATAACTCACATAATTAACATCGCTGCCACCATATTGAACAGGCAAGGTAGCGCCCAGCAGCCCTAACTGACCCAATTCATTCATTATGTCCCGGTCAAAGCGCTCGTGCCTGTTGGCCTCAAGTACACGTGGCATCAGTTTTTGTTGGCAATAATCATGCGCAGTATCACGTATCATGCGCTCTTCTTCACTCAGTTGACTATCCAGAAACATGGGATCTTGCCAATTGAATGCAGTATGTTTTTGACTCATAAAGTGACTCCGTTTATATGCGGTTATAGGGTAATGATCTAATTTATTGCTCTACTCTATACTCATTAGATAAATATATATAACATATAGTTTTTATAATTTTCATAGTTTTTATTTATCATGTTTAGTCATCTAAATTTAAAGCGTCTAGAATATTTTTGTCAATTGGCCATGTTGGGTAACTTTACTCGGGCAGCTCATAAAATAGGTATAGCCCAACCGGCCTTAACCATTGCTATTCAAAAGCTAGAACAAGAAGTTGGACTAAAGTTAATTAACCGCACAGAAAAAAATTCCTTATTAACCGCTGAGGGTGAAGTCCTGCATAAACTAGCAACCCAGTTATTAAGCCAAGTTAAGCAAGTCGAATTAGAACTGGAAGGACTAAAAAATTTAGAAGGAGGCACTATCCGTTTTGGCGTTTCCGCTATGATGGGCTCTTATTACTTTCCGCAAGTCTTGACCGCATTTAAGCAAAAACATCCAAAAATAAAAATACACTTAGTCGACCAAGGCACCGCAGCGCTAGAAAAAATGTTACTCAATGGCGAACTTGATCTGGCCTTGGTAAGAGGGGATTTAGAAAATTCGCAACTGCGTTACACTGAACTTATTCATGAAGAAATAGTAGCAGGCATGGCCAACTCCAATCCCCTCGCGCTTGAGCAAACATTATCCTTAGGACAATTTTGCCAACAGCCCCTAGTATTATTTCATGAGGGATATTTTTTACGGGAAGTGGTGAGTCAATACTCAAAAAAACATCATATTCCCTTAGACATTCGCATAGAAACTAATCTCATTGAGCTGCAAAAGTCTTTGGTTCGCAACGAGGTTGGTATCACCACTTGTTTATCGCGAATTTTACAAAATGAACCGCAGATGACAGCTATACCTTTCGCCCCAAAAATTGAATTTAAGTTGAGTTTAGCTTGGAAAAAAAATCACAATCTATCCAAAGCCAGTAAGGCCTTTATGACTTACTTAAGTTCAATGGTTGATTGTATGGGCTAAGCTTAAATCACTGAGCTGAGCGAGTTCGCAGTCGATTTGATTAATATAAGATCAGCAATAGCTTAGTTGTGAGGAGTTGGACTGCGAGCGACTTTGGGCCTGAAAATAATTCAGCAGCTATTTAAATACACCAAGATCTTTTTTGCTACTTTATAGTGCCAAGAGCAGCCGAATAGGCCAAATTAGCAATTTTGTGGTAAGCTGATTGGGCTTGCTCCCCTAGCCCGCCGCTATTTATGATTCTGTAAATTTTTATCCTTAAACCAAGGCATAAAGTTTATTTTTATAGAAAATAATGGGATCATGAGAACCGTAAATTCGACAAATGTATTGGCAGTAATCTGTAGCCAATGCACCTAGTGTGATAAACAATTGAGTAGTTCAAAATGAATACACTGACTGGTATGCCAAGAGATACAAAGGGGGAAGTCGATCGTAAGTTTGTCGAAGCACTTGCCAGAGGACTAGATATATTGCGGGCATTCAATCCGGGAGATGGGTTTCTTGGCAATCAAGAAATTGCTCAACGCACCGGATTGGCTAAATCAAGCATTTCTCGTTTAACCTACACTTTAACAAGTTTGGGCTACCTTACCTATTCGAAGCGCTTAGAAAAATATCAACTTGGAGCCGGCGTATTGGCCTTGGGTTATGCCTTTGTTTCTAACCTTGCCATTCGCCAAGTGGCTAACCCCGTTATGAAAGAGCTTTCAATTGAAACGGGGACATCGATTGGTCTGGCAGACAGAGATCGATTAGACATGATTTATGTTGATCATTGTGCCCCAAAAGACATTGTTACCTTTAAGAAGGATATTGGCGATAAAATTCCCATGGCAACCACGGCGGCTGGGCGAGCTTATTTAGTAGCACTGTCCGAAGAAGAACGTGAATTTTTTATGCGCCATTTTAAAGAGAAATTTGGTGACAAGTTCGAGGCGATTAAAGCTGGTGTTGACCAAGCCTTGGAAAGCTATAAAGAATATGGTTATTGCTATTCTTGGGGCGATTGGGAACGGGATACGAATGCCATTGCAGTTCCTTTAAAACTTACTCAAGGACAAATCTATGTATTCAACGCCGGTGGCCCCGCGTTTCGATTATCCAAGGAGTTTTTAAGTAGCGAAGTGGCGCCGCAGTTAAAGAGTATGGTACGCAATATAGAAGCAACCTTAATTCGCTTTTAATACTGTATCCCAATATGAGTATTCAGACTTTATTCGCGGTGGCGGACATTTTGGCCACACCGCGAATAATAGCTCTTACATCATTGCGTTAGGCAACAATAATGACAGTATTGGAAAGGCAATAATCGCTATCAGGACCAAAATATCCATTATCAGAAAACGTGCAACTCCCATAAAAATATCATATACCGCAACCGAAGGTTTAATCACGCTGGCGATAACAAACACATTTAATCCTACCGGCGGTGTGATCAAACTTATTTCAAGCAATTTTATTACTACCACGCCAAACCATATTAAGTCTAATCCATAACCCTCCACCATGGGGATTAAGAACGGCAGGGTCAGCACCATAATACCCAGCGGATCTAAAAACATACCTAGTAAAAAGTATATACCTGCGATCATGACCAACAATAACCACAGAGATACATCTGCAGATTCAACCAATTCAACCAGTGCTGGTGCCATACCAGTTAAGGCCACAAAACCAACAAAAATCTTAGCGCCGGCCGCGATAAAAAAGATAGAAGTGGTCTGAGTACAGGTTTCCTTTATAGATAAGACAAACTGCTGCCAATTAAGCCGCTTTTGCACTGTGCCTATCAGAACTACGGAAAATGCACTGATCGCGGCTGCTTCGGTGGCGGTGAACAAACCACCATAAATTCCGCCAATAATAATAGTGAATAACAATAGTGCCGGCCAACATCTTATAGCCGCTTTGCGGCGATCTCCCTTAGCCAGCACTGAATCATCCACTGGCGCAGCCTCAGGGTGACGTTTTACCCACAAGTAGATAACCACTAGAAACCCAACTAAAGATAACAGGCCAGGCAGTACCCCAGCCAAAAAGAGACGACTCACTGACATTTCGGTAAAAATACCGTACACAATAAATAATACACTTGGCGGGATCAGCGAACCCAAAGTACCACCTACGGCTACAGTCGAGGTCGCCAGACGCTTGTCGTAACCCATACGCAACATTTCTGGCACACAGATTTTCCCCATTGCCGATGCACAAGCGATACTTGAGCCGGTAATAGCCGAAAAGCCCCCACAACCAAATACAGAGGCCATAGCCACGCCGCCAGGCAAACGTTTCAGCCAAACTCGCGCAGCATGATAAATATCAGTGGTGATACCAGTATGGTAGGCGATATGACCTAGCAGCACGAATAACGGGATCATACTTAAGTCATAAGAATGGACTAAATCAAAGGTATTGGATGACACCATGGACAAAGTAGGTGCCACTGCACTGGCAATGTCAAAACCACCGTGTCGCATAGCAAAAAACAAAAATATAAATACCGATGACACACCCGCCAAACTGAACGCAATAGGCACGCGCAACACCAGTAACAGCAACGCACAGGCAAACCCGACGAGACCAAGAATCAATGGATCCACAGATTAACCCTCTTCAACGATATTGTGTCCAGCATCTGTGCGCTGCACCAGATAATCAGTATTACCGCGGACAGCCGCGCGCATATCTGCTACAAAAATGATCGACAGACGCACAATAAATAGTGCAGCCCCAGCGAAGAAAGCGAATCGACCTGGCCACTCAGGCAGTTCTAACTCACCAAAGAAATAAGCGCCACTGCTAGCCGCATGGAAAAACCCTTGCCAGGCAGAGAATACAAGTGGTAGCAATATTAATAGGCTTATTAGCGAACCAATGGCTAACATCCATAATTTGGCGTATTTGCCCAAACGTTTAAATAAGAACTCTATGGTAATGTGACTATAATCAGCGGTGACATAGGCTAAGGGTAAAAAAACCGCTCCCACCATTAGTTCCCGGACAATAACAACATCGTCAGTCACTCCCCAGCCAAAAAGGTTACGTGTCACAACGGTTAGGGTGATCATAAGACCCAGAGTGACAATACACACCCCGGCTATCATCAATGCTCCCTGCTCAATTTTTTTCAGCATAATAATCACTCTGTGGTGTTAAATTAACGTGTCCAAGGGTAACCTAATCGATCGCGTTCTTGGCTGTATTTACTTAGGGAGCTTCGGTAGTTTTCAACCATGGCTTTTCCATCGAGGCCACTTTCTATGGCTTCTTTTTGCCATTTGCTTATATAAGATTGACTCGCTGAATATAACTTTGCTGATTCAGCAGGGGAAAGACTAATCATCTCCAACTTACGACCATCGATACCTTGGGCAAATCGTTGTTCTGCGGCGTTATCAGATTTCAGCACATTTTGACCAAGATAATCGATAAAATCGGCGCCAACTTCACTTAGTACCTTTTGTTGAGACGGACTCAATCTAGCCAGCGCATCTTTATTAATAAAAATTCCCAAGCCGCTGTAAATTCCCCAATTGAGTTTAGTTAAACTGTCAGCTACTTCATGATGTTTTAATGCAAGTGAAGCATTCATATAACCTTGGCTGCAGTCGAGCAAACCATTATCAAGTCCTTGGTATGCCTTATAAATATCCATACTGACTAAGTTTGCCCCTAAATCACCAAATATCTTACCAAAGGTCCCAACCCCCCGGATCTTCTTATCTTTTATGTCCTCAAGTGAACGAACCGCGTCGCCTGTACACAACATAATTACGTTAGAAAGCATGTATGAGCTAACAAAGACTAAATTTTGCTTGGCTAAATTGTGGGTGACTTCAGGGGATGTCATGTGGTCAAAGTTGGCTTTTAGTCCCACCCAAGGATCTAGGTTTTCAAAGGGTAAGTTAGTCAGTGAAAAAGAGACCATTTCTTTTGGAAAATAATCCGGAATAATGGTGCCTAGATCCACTACGCCCGCGGCAATAGACTGTCGTGCAGCATTGGCTTTGAATAAAGCACCACCCCACATAATATTAATTTTTAAATCACCGCCCGATCGTTTCTCAACTTCTTGTGCAAACCATTGAGTCGCTCCAGCACGGGCACCTCGATTTGGTCCGGGCTCACCATAGCTTAGAACCGTTGCGGCAAAAGCAGGGATTGTGCTCAAGGTCATGGCGGTTAATGTGACAGCCCTGAAAAATTGTTGCATTATTTTCATTGTTTTCAACGTCTCACTAAAGTCCCAGCTATTTCGCCTAGCGGAATAAATGAACCACTATTTTTTGTTACTTTACATTAACAAACATAGTGCTGCAAGGACCTTGTTAACTAAATTGAAACACGCTTTTTAGCTTAGATGGGCTCATCAAAAAAGGACCATATGCATTCAAACAGCAAAAAGGCGGAGCATCAGACCCCAACTATTTTAAATGGTATACATAGCAATAAGGCACCGCTTAGTAAACTACCAAGGGCTTGATTGATAAGACTATTAAAGTGATGGCATGCTTAGGCTTAGATAAGCAATTAACTGTTATATTTGAGTATCAATCCCGTAAGCTCTGATTACTCTTGTCTATATCGGAATACTCCTTGACCTGAGGCAATAAGATTATGCAAAGAATCATATACCTCAGCAGCGCCATAATAGATATTTCGACCAGAAGCAGTGACTTTGCCAATAGCATAAAGCTTGTTGGATTGTGCTTGTCCTAAATAGTTAATGTTTAGGGATAAAGTGAGTGCTTTGCGATATTCAATTGGATCATCACTATGTGCCCCAGACAGAGCAGTGGCTGCATCGACTAAGGCCGAAATAAAACCACCATGGGGAATATCTGAGCGATTTAGATGCTCAGGCTTTAATTCAGCACTAATTTTAATATGCTTTTCTCGCCATTCTTCAATCACAAAGCCCAGGTGGTTATTAAATGGCGGCATTATTTTATTGGCCCAAGGTGTCATTTTCAGCCCTTATTTTCTTTTTCTTGCAGCTTGTGATTCTTCGCTTTGCAGCAAACCAGCAAAAACCACTAATTCATTTTCAATAATAGTAGTCAGCAGTGACTGCTGAGAGGCTTTCAGTAGCTTTTTGGTGGTAAGCAGAGCATTTTGAGGTTTCAGAGCTAAGGCTTTAGCTTTGCTCAAAGCAAAGTCAAAGACTTCAGACTTGTCTAGTTGCTGATTAACTATGCCCATATTAATAGCGGCTTCAGTGTTAAAAGCATCGCCCAACATTAATACTTCAGCGGCTTTACGATGACCGGCCAACTGAGGAATAAGTAAGCTTGAACCGCCTTCGGGGCAAACACCTAAATCAACAAAAGGCATTTTAAACACTGTTTCTGATGCATAAACCAAATCAAAATGCAGCAACATGGTGACGCCTATACCAATCGCAATACCAGATACAGCTCCTACAATCGGCTTAGGGTAGTGATGTAATTCATACAATAGCATCGCTGCGGGGGATGGTTGATTAACATCGCGACTATCAAAATCGTTTAGATCATTACCCGCTGAAAACACCTCCTGAGTGCCGTGTATTAAAACAACTTTTATACTTTCATCAGAAACACTGTCTTTTAAAGCATTAGACATGGCGGTATACATTAAACTGCTTAAGGCATTTTTTTTCTCTGGGCGATGAATACCAATGTGTAAAACACCGCTATCTTTATGCACGACTATGTTCGCTTGAGATGTCATATTGACTACACCTATTGATTGAGACTATGGTTTATTTAAGCTATTTAAGCGAGACAGAGCTACATCGTATTCAGCTTTAAAGCGGTTTACGATAGTCGCCACATCCGTAATATCAGCAATACTGCCTAATCCTTGCCCTGCCCCCCAAATGTCTTTCCACGCCTTAGATTTGCTGCCCCCTTCAGAGCCAAATTTCATGTTATTTTTATCGCCCTCGGCTAAGTTATCAGGATCCAAGCCCGCTTTCGAAATACTGGGTTTGAGATAATTGCCATGCACCCCGGTAAATAACGAGCTATACACAATATCTTTGGCGCTACTTTCAACCAACATGTTCTTATATTCCTGCTCAGCATTGGCTTCTTTACTGGCAATAAAACGTGTACCTATATACGCAAAGTCAGCTCCTAGAGCTTGAGCAGACAGAATAGCGGCACCATTGGCAATCGAGCCGGATAAGGCAATAGGACCCGCAAAAAATTGTTTAATCTCACTGACTAAGGCAAACGGACTTAAGGTACCTGCGTGCCCACCTGCGCCAGCACACACTAACACTAAGCCATCAACCCCTGCTTCTATGGCTTTTTGAGCATGACGTACATTAATAACATCATGAAAAATAATGCCACCATAAGCATGAATACGTTCGACTAATGAAGGATCCAAGGCCCGCAAGCTGGTGATAATAATTGGCACTTCAAATTCAATGCAGGTGTTCACATCATCTTCTAAACGATCATTACTCTTGTGCACAATTAAATTAACCGCATAGGGCGAAATGATAGCCCTTGGGTTAGCAGCCTGAAAGTTAGCTAGCTCAGTTTTAATGGTGGTTAACCATTCGCCAAGTAATGATTGTGGACGCGCATTGAGTGCCGGAAAAGACCCGACAATACCCGCTTTACATTGGGCGATAACTAATTCTGGTCCCGATATAATGAACAAAGGCGCACTGATAACAGGCAAAGATAATTTATTCTGGAGGATTTTTGGAATTGACAACTTAGCTCCTTAGAAAATAGTCGAGGTAATGAATCAAACAAGGAGTTATGCCAGAACACGACATAACGCCTGTTAAAATGGTTTAGCTATTGGCCCATTGAGTTAAGGTTTTCCCTTCTGTAACCAGTTGTTTTAACAAGGCTGCTGGTTGCCAAAACTCTTCTCCGTAGGTGTCGGCAAATTCACAAATGGTATGATAAATTTTTTCTAAACCAAGGGTATCCGCATAGTGCATCGGGCCACCACGGTAAGCAGGGAATCCATAACCGAACACATAAACCACATCAATATCACTCGGTCGTTGAGCAATACCTTCTTCGAGAATTTTAAAGCCTTCGTTGATCAAAGCAAAAGTCAAACGTTGTAAAATCGTCGCATCACTAATCTTTTTGCGCACTACTCCCCTTTTTTGCGCTTGTGCTTCAATCACCTCAATTACGATTGGGTCATTAATACGTTGTCTCGTTTTGGCATCATATTGATAATACCCTGCACCAGTTTTTTGACCTAAACGGCCCATTTCGTATAAAGCATCGGCAATACAATAGGTTCTTACATCACCTTTTTGTTCTTCGCTTAAACCTTCTCGCGCCTTGTAACCAATATCTATTCCGGCTAAATCACCCACGGCTAAGGGGCCCATGGCCATACCAAAGTTTTGCATAACCGAGTCGATATCTTCTGGGTTAGCTCCTTCAAGCAAACATAATTGCGCCTCACGAGCATACTGGCGCAACATGCGATTACCAATAAATCCATAACAGACGCGAGATAAGGCAGGGACTTTTTTAATCGTTTTAGCGATGGCCATGGATGTGGCTAACACTTCATCAGAGGTACTATCACCGCGCACAATTTCGAGTAATTTCATGACGTTGGCTGGGCTAAAGAAATGCAGACCAATCACATCTTGGGCACGAGACGTTGACTGTGCAATTAAATTGACGTCTTGATAGGAGGTATTACTGGCTAAAATAGCCCCTTGTTTGCACACAGCATCAAGCTTAGTAAATACTTGTTTTTTGATGTCTAGATTTTCAAACACCGCTTCAATAACCAAATCCATGTCAGCTAGTTCATTATATTCAGTGGTACCCGTTATCAAAGCTTGCCGCTGGGCCGCCTGCTCAGCAGTCAATTTACCTTTACTCACGGTCATGGCGTAATTTTTAGCGATCAGATCTTTACCCCGTTGCAAAGCTTCTTGGCTAATTTCCAGCAGAGTAACCGGGATACCTACATTGACAAAATTCATGGCAATGCCGCCGCCCATTAAACCGCCGCCAACAATGCCCACTCGTTTGATATCTTTTAGCTCAGTGTCTTGGGATAAATCTTTAATTTTCGGCGACATTCGTTCGGCAAAAAACATATGACGTAAAGCAGCAGACTGTGGTGATTGCATACACTCTAAAAATAGACGTCTTTCAACTTTCAAGCCTTCAGCAAAAGGTTGATTCAATGCAGCTTCAATACATTCGACAATACGCTGTGGTGCTTCTTGCCCGCGAGCACGTTGACTTAGTGTTTTTCTGTAATTAGCAAAGAACTCAGCTGATGCACCTTCTTTATCAACCGTTAAAGCGCTGACTCTTTTAAGTACGCCACCCTGCGAAATCACGTCTTTAGCAAATTCAACTGCGCCGCTCAGTAAATCACCTTCAAGCACTTTGTCAATTAAGCCAATGCTCAGGGCTTGAGCTGCAGCAATGGGTGTACCAGTCGTCATTAAATCAAGTGCGGCTTTAACACCTGTTAACCTAGGTACTCTTTGGGTTCCACCTGCACCAGGCAAGAGACCTAGTTTAACTTCAGGTAAACCGACTTGGGCTGTAGACAATGCACAACGATAGTTGCAAGCCAAAGCTGTCTCTAAGCCACCCCCCAATGCGGTGCCGTGAATTGCTGCAATAATGGGTTTTTGCGACGTTTCAATGACATTAAGCAGTTCAGGTAATGAAGGCAACATGGGCGCTTGGCCAAACTCTGAAATATCTGCCCCTGCAATAAACGTACGTCCTTCGCAGATCAAAACCAAGGCTAAAGAGGCATCGTCTTGCGCCTGTGCAATGGCATCTTGGATGCCGGTTCGTAATGCATGAGACAGGGCATTGACTGGCGGATTATTTAATCGAATAACACCGATATCACCGTCTAATTGATAACTAACAACTGACATAAACTAATTCCTTACTTTTAGAAAGTTTTTCATTACAGAATTAAACACGCTCAATGACAACAGCAATACCTTGACCAATGCCAATACACATAGTTGCGAGGGCATATCGACCACCAGTTTTTTCTAATTGACGTAATGCTGTCAGCATAATCCGCGTACCACTGGCGCCCAAAGGATGACCAATAGCAATCGCTCCGCCATTTGGATTAACCCGAGGATCATCAAAAGCGATACCCAGTTGTTTCATGCAGCCTAATGCTTGCACTGCAAATGCTTCATTAAATTCTAGTACATCCATATCAGCAAGGGTTAAGCCCGCTCTAGCTAGGGCTTTTTGCGAAGCCGGTACGGGTCCTAAACCCATCACTCTTGGCGGGACCCCAGCAATGGCACCAGCAATAATTCTACCGCGAGGTTTAACGCCGGATTTTTCACCTACTTCTTTACTCCCAATAATCATCGCCGATGCACCATCGTTAATGCCTGAAGCATTTCCCGCTGTTACAACACCATCAAACAAGGGTCGCAAATTACCTAGAGCTTCTAGTGTAGAAGCAGGACGTGGATGTTCGTCAGCTGTGACAACAAGTGCAGGTTTCTTACGACCTTGTGACACTTCAATAGGAATAATTTCATCGTCAAAATACCCAGCAACTCGCGCCGCTTCGTATTTAGCTTGCGAGGCGGCAGCAAATACATCACTTGCCTCTCTACTAATATTTAAATCACTGGCAATGTTGTCTGCCGTTTCAGGCATAGAGTCGGCGCCAAACTGTTTAATCACTTCAGGGTTAGTGAAACGTGCGCCCATAGTGGAATCGAACATTTCTTGCTGGCGGGCAAAAGCGGAAGTAGCTTTAGCTAAAACAAAGGGCGCGCGACTCATCGACTCAACACCGCAAGCAACAAATAATTGACCTTCGCCGGCTTTAACACAGCGAGCGGCATCTAAGGCTGCGGCTAAGCTTGAACCGCACAAACGGTTAACAGTGATACCACCGGTCTCAATTGGCAAACCTGCCAATAGTCCAGCAGTACGAGCTACGTTTCTGCTGTCTTCACCAGCCTGGTTAGTATTACCAGCGATCACATCTTCATAAAGACTTAAATCAAAGTTATTGCGTTGCACTAGTGTTTTTATAAGGTGAGCCAGCATATCATCGGGTCGAATAGAAGATAAAATGCCTGCATGTCGTCCAAATGCAGTTCTTGCGGCATCATATATATAGGCATCTTGCATAGTGTTTCCTTATAGATTTAGGTAATTAACTAAGACTGGAAAAGCAACCAGTAAACTAGCGACTTTCTGCTGGTCTTGGGGATTAGATAAGTGGATATGCACAACCTGCCCTTTTTCCGGGTCAAATTCTGCTTCAACCTGGGCAGTGATATTATGTGTTTGTAACAAGGCAGTGACGCTAAATTCTGTGGCTTTATTTCGCAACAGTGGTTTAAATACTTTGCCCACGGCCGTTAACGGTATGCTGTCCACTATCTCGATGCGTTTAGGAATGGCCGCTCTTTCACTAATGGTCTTTTGACAATGCTCAAGTAATTCAGATGCCGTAGTTTGCTGCTTGTCTTTTACCACGACATAGGCAATCGGTATCTCGCCTGAATGCACATCAGGTTGACCAATAGCCACCGAGCGAATGACCTTAGCATGAGTCATTAATGCATCTTCAATGATCTGAGGATCAATATTATGCCCGCCTCGGATAATTAAATCTTTTGCCCGACCCGTCAGCTGAATATGGCCTAAGGTATTAATCACGCCTAAGTCGCCTGTATTAAACCAATCGCCCTCGACCCATGCCCCAGCATTATCACTTGGATTTAAATAGCCCTGAAAAATATTAGGACCCTTTACCAAAATAATGCCAGATTCATTAGGTGCACAAATACGACTAATTTTATTATCAATAAGTTGTGCAGCAATTACGCGGCTATAAGGTATGCCATTGCCCACTGAAACCCCACTAACCTCGTAGCCAGGCAAGACTCTCGCAATTAAACAGGCTGACTCTGTCATGCCATAACCATTAGTTACATTACAATTAAATCGACGTTGAAACGATAATTTAAGTTCAATAGGCAAAGGTGCCGACCCTGAACCGGCATGTTTAAAACATGTGAGATCAATTTTTTCATCGGCTTGCTGCAGTAGAACTGACATGATGGTAGGTACCGTAGGGAACCAACATACTTGATATCTGTTTACAAAATACCACCAGTTTTTGACTGTATTAGGATTTCTAAACCCTTCTGGGGTCATAATAACCACGGTGCGACCCACAATGAACATCGACAAACTCGCGGCAATCACACCAAACACATGAAACAAGGGTAAGGCATTTAATACCGCAGATTTACCGTGAAAAACATTAAACTCCGCATATACTTGCACCACAAAACTAATATTACCGTGAGATAGTTTGGCTATTTTAGGGCGCCCTGTGGTTCCTCCGGTATGAAAATACATGGCAATATCCTCCCCCTTTGGCTGAGAATATTGTGCTAGCCTTGCACTGGATTGATTAGCTATCGCAGAATTAAAATCAGTGATGGTGACTGTTTTACCTGTGTTCGGTGTAAACCCATTATCAAGTAAAAGCAGATGCTCAAGGGATGGCACTCGCTCAATAATTTCATGCACTTTTTTACCTAATTCAGTGGCGTCATCCAGAGAAACAGTGACTAATACTTTTGCTTTGACCTCATTCAATATCTCAACGATGTGCTCAACTTGCAGAAGGTAGTTGATCGGGTTGGCAATGCCTACTGCTTGCGCAGCCCACAGACTAAGATGAGTTTCAGTTAAGTTGGGTAATAGTATAGAAATAACATCACTGCGTTTAACGCCTAGTGATTGATAGAGTGTGGCTGTTTGATTAATTTTTTTGGCTAAAGCAGAAAAAGTGAGTTCTTTGGCTATTTCATTACGAGTAGCACAGACATGCTCAGCGATGGCTAAGTCAGTTGCATATTCATCTTCTGCATGGCAAAACACATCGTATGTTGTTTTACACTGATAGCGGTCTTGGTAGCTTATTATTTCTAAATCAGCCAATAACTCTAATTCTGTTGGTTTGGACATTAAGCACTCAATCAAATACAAGTTATCATTATTTACTATATTAAAAAATATCGCATAAAAACAGCACCAACATTCTGCAATGCGGAATTGCATTTTGCAAGTTTTTAAGAGTACTATTAAATGTACTCTATAAAATAAGTAATTCCATCCATGAATAAGGCCTACCCTTGGCTATCTCCACTGTGCTTAGTGATTATTTTTTTTTCGACACTCATTACAGAATGGACCGCTTACCAGCCTTCCGCTCAAATAGCCGTATTCGCATTGGTACTATTTACTTTACTCGAATGGAAAAAACTAGATTTAACCACAAAAATCATCGCCATAGTGGCCACGGGATTAACACTCACATTGTTATTCTTAGCACAGGTAACACTTCAGCAGTTAAGTTTGTTATGTGGCAGTATTGCTTTCTTCGCCTTCTTTTTAATAGCTCTGGGCCTATTAAAAGAAGCGGCCTTAAGCTCTAATTCAGTTAATTTAACCGGTCTTGCCTTATTACAACAGCAACCTCTCAGGCGCTATGCGCTGCTCACCTTTGCTAGTCACTTACTGGGAATATTAATGAGCCTTGGTGCCATTAATTTATTAGGCACCATGATCCACAGAAGTTTGCACGACAATAAAGACAGCGTTGACGTGCGCATCAACAGCGTAAGGCAACGTCGTATGATGCTAGCGGTAATGCGAGGATTTTGCAGCGTGCCACTGTGGGCACCAACATCAGTGACCATTACTCTGTTAGTTACCACTATTCCTGGCCTACAATGGCTGGATATTATGCCCTACGGCTTATACCTAACATTTACATTACTATCATTCGGCATTTGGCTAGATCATATTCAGGCACCCAGATATTTAAGCCATCTAGTACCAAGCATTTCCAATGAACTAGCAGATTTAAAGGTCTGCTACCCAATTGTTGTGGTCGTTTTGTCGTTAGCAGTAGTGGCTGGTCTACTGATATTTAGCACCCCACTACGCCCTATTGCTGCCGTATTACTGGCTGCACCAGTTGTGAGCTTAGCTTGGATATTTGCCCAGTATTATCGCCAATGTAATACCTTGAGGGCAGTGCAATTAACAGTGAAACGTTTCAGCACAGACATATTTTTTAAATTGCCCCTACAACGTTCAGAAATTGTCTTTTTTGCAGCCTCAGTGCTGATTGGGCGCTTATTGTTGATTGTGCTTAATCTTGACTGGATTGCACAACAATTCACTCATATGAATATCTCTGCAGCACTGATATTAATTTTTTCTTCATGGCTCATCTTTTTAGCGGCGCTGTTATTTATCAATCCGATGATTTCAGTCACGTTGATTGCTGGGGCTTTATCTCAATTACCTGGTGTCGAAAATATGCCGGTAAGCATTGCGCTAGTTATGATGGTAACCTGGGCTGTGGTTATCGGTAGTTGCCCCACGACCACGTCGGTGCGCATCGGCGCTAAAATCACCGGGATTTCACCCTTGCATATGGGGCTCAAGTGGAATGGCCTATACAGCGTGTTAGTGCTGTTAGTATTGGATTGTTTCATTATTGTTTTGGTGTGATATTAAATAATGTTAGTCATCCTACTGCAGACTAATACTCGAAGTTAAAGCCCCATTGCCCTGGCCGACTCATTCATCTGGTGTCAAAATCAATACCCTGTATTTAGCGGCCTTGTAAGAGAGCGCTAGCCAGAATCGATAGGCCAAGGATTCTGACAAACGTGCTTATTTACTCTTCTAGATGGCTGATTATTTCATCCAGACACCCGCTTTGTTATTTTTATAACCCAAAGCGAGATAGGCAGCATCAACTAAGCTCTGGCCGCGTTCGTTAAGTAATAGGCCACTGCCCATTTGTGTCATGGTATAGCTGAAAGCCAAACCACATTCTGGATCCGCAAAACCAATGGAACCGCCTGCACCGACGTGGCCAAAAGCTTGGTCACCAAGAATACAGGACTGACGATTTGCCACCGTGCGTAAGAGTCGATTATCGACAGACTTCATAAAGCCCGAACCAAAACGGGTGGGCACTAGTAGGGTAAAGTCTTGTTGTGTTGCCGTGGTCACCATGCTCATATTTTTAAGCCTTTCAGAGGAAACCAGACGACCGTCATTGTTAGCCAATGGTCCATACATCGCCACTTGACCGCGGGCATTAGAAATCCCACCCGCACCGCCTATTTGTGCGCGATAACCTGCCGGATTATCGGCTTTCCAGCCCCCATTATTGAGAAACGATAAAGCTTGAACGGAGCTAGGATCGCTGATCAGTTTAGCCGTAAAATCTGACATTACATCATCAGGATTTGGCGAATACGGGATAATTGGAGCGATGATTCGGTCAAAATCATCTGGAATACCAATCCAGAAATCAGCGCCTGTTGGATTTGCCACTTCATCAGCAAAAAATGCACCTAGGGATTTGCCAGAGACTCTTCGTACTAGTTCGCCCACAGTCCAACCAAAACTCAACATGTGATAGCCATTGCGAGTGCCAGGCTCCCAAAATGGCGCCTCATTTTCCAAGCGAGAAATCATATAGTCCCAATCAAAGAAACCACCCGGTTTTATCGGCTCACGAAATGCGGGCACACCACTTTCGTGATTAAGCATCATCGCTACAGTAGTATTATGCTTGCCGTGTTTGCCATAGTCAGGCCAGTAATCGGTGACCAGGGCATTCAAATCTAACTGTCCCCTATCAATTAAAATATGGGCGCACAGTGCTGTGGCCGCTTTGGTGCATGAAAACACAATAGATACTGTGTCTCGCTCCCAGAGCGCTCCCGTTTCTCGATTGGCCAGCCCGCCCCATAAATCCACCATAGTCTCACCATTCACACTGAGACAAACTGAGGCACCAGATTCACCTCTGTCGGAAAAGTTACGTTCGAATTGAGCCTGTACCTCGGCAAATTTTGGGTCACACTGACCACTTACTGATATGGGCATTTATTGTCTCGATTAATGTCGCTTAATAAATAATAAAGGGCTGGTTAACATTTCAACAGCATCAACTTGCCCGCTTTTAAAGGTAGCAAAAAATAGCGCACCGCTAAAAAGTTAATCCCACCAAGGGTAAAAGCTTGGCATGTCAGTGGATGATTTTGAACTGAAATTAGGCTCTCGTTTCTCTAGAAAAGATTTCACACCTTCCTTACCATCCAACTGACTAGCATAGAATATAGCCAAGGAATCAATGTTGTGAGCTTCTCTCGGTGTTTGCGCGGCTGAGAGTCTGAGCATCATTTGTCGTGCCAGTGTAATACTCACTTGGGATTTTTTGGCAATGCTGCGCGCCAGTGTATAGGCCGCTTCCATTAAATCCTCTGGGGCATGCACAGAGCGCACAAAACCACTTTCTTGCGCTTTTTGCGCATCAAATATTTCACCGGTGTATACCCACTCAAGCGCTTGGCTGATACCGACTATTCTGGGTAGAAACCAGCTTGAACATGCTTCTGGGGTGATACCAATTTTTTCAAATACAAAGCCTATTTTTGCTTTCTCTGACGCTAAACGGATATCCATCGCTGCCAACATGGTTGCACCAACACCTACCGCAGCGCCATTGATGGCAGCAATCACCGGTTTTTTACAATCATAAATACTTAAGTTAACTGTACCGCCTGTATCACTCACCCCTGGAATAGTCTCATTTGACTGCATATCTGCTAGGTTTGGTTTTTTGCTTTCATCCAAACCAAAAACATTCCCTTCTCGGGTAAGATCCATGCCTGCGCAAAAGGCACGACCATTGCCAGTAACAACGATAACACTGACATCATCGTCTTCGCTAGCGCGCTTAAAGGCATGCACCAATTCATTTGCCATCTCTACCGTAAATGAGTTCATCTGCTCAGGTCGATTTAAACTCAAGGTTAAAATGAGATCCTGTACCTGATAATCAATCGTTTTATATTGCATATTTCGACTTCCCACTTTTGTTTTAGGTTTCAGCAAATCAGCTAGCAGATTTAGCAAATTCACTTGTATATTGTATCTGTTGACTGGCAATGGCTGCATGATATTCATTGACAAGTTGCTCGACTAAGTCTTTTGTGCTGAGTACTTTATCGATAGAGCCCACCCCTTGTCCGGCCGACCAGATATCACGCCATGCTTTTTTCTCGCCTGTTTGTGGTTTGTCATCAATATCCAATTCGGCACCAAAGTCCAATTCAGATCTGGGCCTTAAGTCCTCAGGGTCGATACCTGCATCGACAATACTTTGACGAATAAAGTTGGCATTTACCCCTGATATTTTAGGTGTATACAAAATATCGTTGGCAGTACTGTTAACAATTAAAGTTTGATAATCCTGTGTAATATTAGCCTCCACGGTAGCGAGAAAACGCGTCCCCATGTAAGCCATATCCGCGCCCATCATTTGAGCTGCGGCCACATCTCTACCGCTGGATAAACTGCCGGCAAGTATTAGCGTCTTGGCAAAGAATTGTCTTATTTCTGCTACCAGTGCAAATGGATTTGTATTACCAGCGTGACCTCCAGCTCCATTACAAACAGCGATTAGGCCATCAACTCCGGCTGCTGCTGCTTTTTTACCGTGACGGGCATTCACCACGTCATGAAAGACTAATCCACCGTAAGCATGCACGGCATCAACCAGATCAGCCACCGCACCTAAGGAAGTAATGATTAAGGGAACTTTGTACTTAATACAAATAGCCAAATCGGCTTGCCAGCGCGGATTACTGCGATGCACAATTAGGTTCACACCAAAAGGCGCAGCCTTCTTTCCTGTTTGTTTTTCCCAGTCAGATAAGCGCGATTGGATTTCAATTAGCCAAGCCTCAAAGCCTTCGCTTGTTCGTTGATTCAGCGCAGGAAAAGTGCCAACTATCCCTGCTTGGCAACTTTCAATAACAAGCTCAATGCCACTTGCGATAAACATTGGCGATGCGATAAGTGGCAGGCGTAAACGATGTTGAAACTCAACTGGGATGGTCATAATATTTCCAATAATAAAAATGTTAATGTCATTTTGCTTTGCCTGTTCATCGGCCTAAACGACCAAGTTAGATGACTTCTTTCATCATGTCTGACTCACCAGCGCTATAAGCCTTAAAGCGTGGGTCGCGAGAAACGAGAGATAGAAAACCTGAACTACTTCATTTTAAAATAAGCATAATCGTATCGAATTATTGATAAAGAAATGTTCACAAGCAATGAGAAATAAAGTCATTTACTTAGCAATTACGGACAAGCTTATTTAATTAACAGCAATTAAATGCTTAAATAAACAAAATTTTTGTTAAAAGCGGACAAAAGTGACACTTGAAAATAGTTTTGTAAATCAGCATACCATTGCCAGTTATTTTGCTCGAACGCATCTGAGCAATGGTGTTTTACTGGGCGCAAATGAACAATTATTGTTAGCACGGGCCGATTTAAGGCCTGCACAGTTAGAACAAGCAAAATCAAGAGTCTTGCCCACACAATTGGCGAGTATTATCAAAAGTTGTTGGCTATTAAGTGGTGATGAACTTTTGGGCTACACCCAAAAAAAAATAAAAGTGGGTATGTTTAGATTATTAGCTGAACGCTTGATTGCCTGTAAAACACTGGCGGAAGTCTTCACTCATAGCGCCGCTTTTTACAATCTCACCGGCGATCAGTTACGCTTTGAAGTTAAAAAAATAGGTAGCCTCGTTGCGGTTAGCCTCAACGCCAACTTTAAATCAAACACCGAACATTCCTCACCCAACAGTTTACTAAGCGAACTAATGCTTTTGATTTGTCATCGATTTTCTAGCTGGTTAGTCGGACAGCTTGTTCCATTGGTCAGAGTCGAAATGCAACATGCAAAACCAACCCATTATGAGGAATACAGATTAATGTATCCCTGCCCATGTATATATCAATGCAGAAATAATGCATTGGTGTTTGATACAAAATATTTGCATCTGCCTGTAGTTCGAGAGCGAGCTGAATTAATGGAGTACCTAAACCAGGTACCCTTGCAATGGTTTAAAAAACAATCTTATTACGACACGTATAGTGCGAAAGTACTGCGACTATTAGAGAATGCGGTATTGGAGAAGGAATCCAATCTAGAAATGCTCGCAGCAAAGCTCAATATGACCTCACGAACTTTGCGTCGAAAATTAATTGCAGAAGGTAGTCGATTTCAACAATTAAAAGATAATGTTAGGCGAGATAAGGCCATCAGCCTTTTTGAACAACCCAGCTTGTCCATAGCGCAAATAAGCATAGCGGTTGGCTTTACTGAAATGGCAACTTTCTCTCGCGCTTTCAAACACTGGACTGGCGTATCACCTAGCACTTATCGCAATTATCGTTGGTCGTGCTCCCAATAAAATTAGGCCTTAATTCAGAAGAACTAAACACTGATTATCTCAGCCACAGCTACAACTATTTTTAGTCTCGTCACAAAGACCTTATCAAATTGAGCTAGCTGTGAAATTTACTCTGTCATCAACACCTTCAAGCCAACTCGATTATTTGAGTCCGGTTTGCACTTAATAAGCAGAGCCTCTAGATAACATTAACTGTTTACGAGTTACAATTGCTTTAGAATGCAGCACAATTAATAGTGCTTCGCGGATATGTAAGTTTGCCCTAGTTCAATAAGTTCGCAAAAAGCGACGTATTTTTAAATATAAGTGAGAAATTTTGTTAGCATTTGAATACAACAAATTTAACGGTATCATCGTCAACAGTGCTCAACTTCCTGCAGACATCGATGTATTTTTAGCCGAACTAAGCGCCTTATTGGATCATGCAAAGCAGCAAAAAAAAGCCGTTATTTGGTTAACATTATCCATTGATTTAGCGCATTTTATCGCAATAGCTACTTCACAAGGTTTTACTTTTCACAATTGTCTGCCCACCGAAGTCACGTTAATTTTTAAATCGCAAGCACAAGATTTTGTTCCTTTTGTACCCACTCATTCACTTGGCGCCGGTGGTCTAGTGCAAAATTCACAGGGCGAAATATTAGTGATCCGCGAATACGGAGCAACTACCTACAAGTTACCCGGTGGCCATATTGAATTGGGTGAAACAATTGAAGATGCCGTGATCCGAGAAGTATTCGAAGAAACGGGTATTCAGACTACCTTTAATACCGTAATAGGCATGGCAAGCACTCACCCATACCGCTTTGGAAAATCCAACATTTATATAGTTTGCAAGCTAGCTCCCCTCTCGACGCAAATCAATATCCAAGATACCCACGAAATTGATGATGCAAAATGGATATTACCCCAAGACTACTTGGCAGATAGCAACAATAGCGTATTCAATAAATACTTGATTAAATCCTTACTAAATGCAACTGGGCTAGCTAAATCAAGCTTGGATCTCAGTCAATTTTCCACACTAAAACATGAAGTTTTTTTAGCCTATAATGAAGCTTAGTAAAATATTATTTCCCCAAGGGCATTAGCTCTCAGCTGCCGTTAATCTGGCAAAAAAAGCCAATACTCACAGCCTTACTTTAGTGTTTTTCAAACTCGCTAGAAGCGATTAACCATTGTGCGTCTGCTAAGACTCAACATTGAAAGATGGGGGGTATAAGCATGGTCAATATATATCGCTTTATGTGCTCGATTACATCCAATTCTGTCGTCATCGAATTCATAATAATCAATTGGCCTTAACTTATGTAACAAGAAAGTTAATGCAATGTAAAAATAAACCACCTAGAGGGAACTATTATGTTATAAAGGCATCTTATAGTACGTGCTGAACGGTTAGTTGTAGAGGTAATAAATATGACCGGTAAACGTTTTTTAAATTTTCTCACCCACAGAGGTATTCCAGCCAGCTGTTTCGCCCAACGTTTGGGATGCCACTTATCCTCCATAAAAAAACTTCAATCATGTGACAAAGTTCCTCGTCATTATATCAATATGTTGATCAGCGAATTCGGTATGTATTTGACTGGTCGTGATTTAGAGCTGTTGCAGGGCGCCTAAATCTTGAGTCACCTTAGGTGTCATTATTGAGCATACATGGAATTTAAGGCTTTTGGCTGTATCGAGTCTGTAATTGAACTTATCTAACAGGCATTAAAAATCCGATGATTGCTGTCATCGGATTTTTATTTCACAAGCCAAAAAAGTAAGGCTTAATATTTTAATGATTTTACTCTAGAGCATTACTACTCTAGTTATTACTGCATCTTAAGGTTTATTCAGCAAACTTATGCACGACACTTACTTTAAAAGTCCGACCGAAAGGACTATGGGTAAACGGGTCATAGTTTAAGTCTAAACGAGCAAAAGGTGGCTCTTCATCAGTTAAATTACCTAGGGTAAAGTTGACATTGCTTAGACCTTCATTAAAGCGATAGTTATAACTCAAATCAAACAGTACTTGGCTATCGATGACTTGGCCTTTGATATTAGCCGTAAACAACTCGTCTCGCTCATCTTTATAATCACTGACATAATAAGTGGATAAGCTAACATTGTGATTGTCAAAATCGAAGCTATTCACCATCGTGGCTTTAAATTTTGGTATTGGCCGATTTGAGTTAGTCGTATTTAGGTACCCAGCAGCGTCAAAAGTATCAGACAAAGCATCACCTTTTACTTTGTATTCAGCCGTGTATGTTCCATTCACGTTTAAGGTCCAGTAGTCAGTGACATTTAAGCGCACTTGCAGATCAATACCACTGGTTTTAACATCAGAGCCGTTGATTATGTTAGTTTCAATACGTTCTACGGTGCTTGCGTTACCCGGTGTTGTCCATTGTACTTGAGCAATATAATCTGCATCACCTGCCACTGCGGCCGATAAAACCGCATTATAATTTTCAACAATAATCGGATCACTCAAATCAAATGACCAAAAATCAATGGTGGTAAATAAACGCTTATCCAAAAATTCACCAATGATCCCAAAGTTCAGCGCAACAGCAGATTCTGGGGCCAAGGCACTGTTACCTTTAGTATCAACAGCTTTAAATGCGCCAGTCGCTCCGACATAAGAAAGGGTTGTATTACTCCCTTCTAGTTGATTCAGAGTTGGTCCTCTAAATGTTGTACTCGCAGAGCCTCGTAATGAAAAGTTATCATTAATGGTATATTGCGCTGAAATCTTAGGATCAAGGGTCGCCCCTACTTCACCACCATAATTTTCATATCGAAGTGCAACTTGCATCTTGAGTTCATCTGATACGGGTAGCGCCACTTCACCAAATACAGCATAGATCCCTTGCGAAGAATCTTGGTTCAGCTCACCACTGCGGAAGTGGAAAACACCGGTAGGATTGGCACAGTCTGTTTCACCAAACACTGGACATGGGTTGATCGCTAAATTTCCAATATCATTAACTTCATTTGAAAACTTTTCTTTACGATACTGAGCGCCTAATGCAAACTCAGCATTACCGCCGTCTAATTCGAAGCCTAAGTCGCCGGAAACTAAGCCATCAAGTACCAATAATTCCGTTGCTTTTTGTGAAGTTCTGACACCCGAGACGTAATCTAATACCTCTTGACTGTTAGCGAGTTCAGCTTTGTAGTTTGGGTTGGTCACTCCATTAGAAGCAGATGTTTCAATTCCATTAGAAAAAGGGTTAAAGAACAAACAACCATTTTCACCCGGCACACCGGCATCTTTGTCACAATTATCGCCACCAAAGCCTAATAAAGCATTCTTCAGCGCCACGATTTGGGTATCAGGGTTACTTGCATAATCTAGTTTTGAATTTGAATACGCGAAGCCTGTTTCCCAGTTATAGCCATTATCAAATGAGCCCTCTAGGTCAGCCGCGATACGGTAAGTTTTATATTTTAAGCCACCTTCACTCGAGGGCCCCTCAACTCCCACAGTACGACCAACATAAGCAACCCGGTCTAGAGTTGGATGCGGGGCACTGGCAAATTCAGGATTGCTGAGCAATAAATCTTGCCATGCTGGATGATAAGTTGGTACATAACGGTCTGAAAAATCAACTAATTTTTGTGGTGGATAAGAGGGTGAACCATAAGTGACGGGGACCTCAGTTTCTGAATACAACGCTTCAACATGCAGGTAAACGTCATTTTTAAATGCATGACTTAACTCACTGAACACTTTTAGATGGGTATCACCATCGTTTAACGCTGAGAATGGGGTATATTGGAGTCGACATAAACCCGCTATCGTTCCTCCTAATAGCTCACAGCCAGGATCCATAAAATATCTTGGCTGTGAGCTATCGCTTAATGAAGCTGCATTAAATATTGACGGTGGATTGCCTATTGATGACCACCCTCCTTGAGGATTAGTCGCATAATCCAATACCGCCCAATCTTTATCCTTTGTGCTTATCGTACTAGTTTTATCATAGCTAAGCGAGGTTACCCAATGGCTATCATCATCGCCGAGCCCCCATATAAGACCTAAACCGTAATCACCATCACTGTCTTGTAAACTCTTAAAGTCAGCTTTTAGCTCTAATCCTTCAAAGTCACTGCGGGTTGCAAAGTTAACCACACCAGCGACTGCATCTGAACCATATATGGCCGCAGCCCCTTCTTTTAACATGTCTACTCGTTTAACTGCCATAGAAGGAATATCTTGGGTATTAACGTAAAGCATTTGCTGGTCAACAATGGGGTAAGGATTAAATGTGTGTCTTTTGCCATTAATTAATACTAAGGTCCGTCCCGCACCTAATCCCCTTAAGTTAATATTGGAAGTACCTTCTGTTCCATTAGAGCCATACTGATTTGAATTACCCTGTATGCCTGAACTGATTGATAATTTCTGGGTCATTTCAACAATAGACGGCGAACCTATTTTTTCTAACTCTGCTCTGTCAATAGTTTGCACCGGCGCTGATGTCTCCATTGCAGTGCCTTTTAAATGAGAGCCAATTACGCGAATTTTCTCAATTTGTTTTTCTTCCGCATTTTGGCCTTCTTGTGCCAAAACTACGCCGCTGCTCATTAGTCCAAACATCGCGCTCATAGCGATAGAAATGGCACTTTGCTTTAATATTGTATTTTTCATCTGCTTCTCCTTTTATCCATTTTTTTATGATGATATTTTCAGTTACTGTTTTTAATAAAGTTCTAAGCGCAAAAACTTATTCTGCAGACTGCGCTAGTTTCCTCTCCCATGGAGTACTTGCATCTTTGTAATGAGCCGCCCATCAAATATTTATCGAGAGCCCCTTCGATAGTTCCCAGCAAATAAGATCCTGAGCCTATGTTTGTTAAACACATCACTTAATAATCCAAGCGCAACCTAGCGAGATAATCCCCCATTTTTTTGTCAGGAATCTGCAAGTTTTTCCTCTCAAAAAACTGCCCAGTTACAAAAAAATTACAAATCAAAACTACTATTAACAAATAAAATACAAATTGTTATTTTGCGATACTAATTCTGCCAAGCGGAATACGCAAGTTGTTTTATGGAATTAAAGATCCACAATTACTGGATTTTACTAATCTCACTAAACTGCAGGCAAATTGAACTGGACATCACGCTTTACTCTGCAAAGAATTGAGCAGCAAAAATAATAATTACACTTGATATATTGCGGTTTTTTTGTTCCACTGTGCGGAATACAATCACTTTGAGTGAGGATTAAAAATGATTCGAGATACAGAAATGTTGAATCAGTTTCTGCACAGTATTGCCAAATTCGTCAAAGAGCGCTTAGTCCCGGCAGAGAATGAAGTGGCTGAAAACGATGCGATTCCTGATGATATTGTGCAAGAGATGAAAGATATGGGCTTGTTTGGCATGACAATCCCAGAGGAGTATGGTGGCTTAGGCCTTACCATGGAGGAAGAAGTGCTAGTGGCCATTGAGTTAGGTAGAACATCTCCAGCTTTTCGCTCCCTCATTGGCACTAACAATGGAATTGGTTCTGCCGCTATTGTATTTGACGGCACTGAGCAACAAAAACAACACTACTTACCTAAATACGCGTCGGGCGAGCTTATTGGCTCGTTTTGTTTAACCGAGCCGGACGTTGGCTCTGACGCCGCAGCAGTAAAAACCACTGCCGTCAAAAAAGGGGATGAATATATTATAAACGGCACCAAACGTTATATTACTAATGCCCCAAGAGCAGGCACATTTACCGTGATGGCGCGAACCGACCCATCAATAAAAGGCGCTAAGGGCATCTCAGCCTTTATAGTCGATGCAACAACGCCGGGTATTACACTTGGCCCTAAAGATAAAAAGATGGGTCAGCAGGGTTCTTATACCTGCGACGTGATTTTTGAAAATTGTCATGTGCCAGCACAAAACATCATTGGTGGAATTGCAGGTAAGGGCTTTATAACATCAATGAAAGTATTAGACAGAGGGCGTTTACATATATCCGCCTTAAGTGTTGGTATTGCCGAACGCTTGATTGATGATGCGCTAAGATACGCAATAGACAGAACTCAATTTGGTAAACCCATTGCTGAACACCAAATGATCCAAGTTATGTTGGCGGATAGCAAAGCCGAAGCTTACGCAGCTAAATGCATGGTGCTTGATGCGGCAAGACAAAAAGATTTAGGCCATAAAATAACCACTGAGGCCTCTTGTTGTAAATTGTTTGCTACAGAAATGGTGGGCCGAGTCGCTGATAAAGCGGTACAAATACATGGTGGTGCAGGCTATATTTCAGATTACGCCGTAGAAAGGTTTTATCGTGATGTCAGATTATTCCGATTATATGAAGGTACAACACAGATCCAACAAATGATAATTGCCAAAAATATGATTAAAGATATTCAATAAATTAAGTACAACCAAGGATTTGCAAGATGAATTTAAATTTCACCGCTGAAGAAAAAGACTTTCAACAAGAAGTGCAGCAATTTTTGCAAGAAAAACTGCCAAAAGATACCGCGGTAAAAACCCGCAAAGGCCTACATCTAGCAAAAGAGGCCTATGTAGAGTGGCAACAAATACTTAACGCCAAAGGTTGGGCCGCGACTAACTGGCCAATCGAACATGGCGGCACAGGTTGGAGCCCCACACAGAAATATATTTTCGCCAATGAGTGTGCAAAAGCGGGTGCCCCAGATGTAGTGCCGTTTGGTTTAAAAATGGTTGCGCCTATTATTTACACCTTTGGCAATGAAGAGCAAAAACAACGCTTTTTACCCGATATATTAGCCAGTAAAGTTTGGTGGTGTCAGGGATATTCAGAAACTGGCGCAGGCTCAGATCTCGCGGGTGTCAGAACAACGGCAGTAAGAGACGGCGATGAATATGTGGTTAACGGCACAAAAACATGGACCACTTTGGGCCAATACGCCGACTGGATATTCTGCTTAGTCAGAACAGGCCCGCCTAGCGCAAAAAACCAAGAAGCCATCAGTTTTATCCTTATTAATATGCACGATCCTAAAATTACGGTATCACCGATTATTACCATTGATGGTAAACATGAAGTGAATGAAGTGCACTTTGATGGTGTGCGGGTTCCCGCAGAAAATCTTATCGGTGCCGAGGGCCAAGGTTGGACCTACGCTAAAGTGCTATTAACTCATGAACGCACTGGTATTGCCCGTGTGGCTATCTCTAAAGAGCGCCTTGTACAGCTAAAAGAATTGGCTGAAACATCTCCTGACGGGGACAATAAGTTAATGGACGACCTTATATTTGCGCAAAAAGTCGCCAAACTAGAAATTGATTTATTGGCTTTAGAATATACAGAATTACGCACCCTCTCTGCTATCAGCACAGGCAAGGCACCGGGTCCAGAGTCCTCAATTTTAAAAATTGTCGGAACGCAGATTATCCAAGCAATTGATGAGCTATATGTCGAAGCCGCTGGGTACTATTCAATGCCCTATGTTCCCCAGCAGTTCCAAGATGATTTTGACGGGCAGTATATTGGCTCTGATATGGCCGCTAACAGTGCATTACGTTATTTCAATAATCGCAAAGCCTCCATTTATGGTGGCAGTAACGAAATTCAAACTAACATCATCAGTAAAGCCGTTTTAGGCCTTTAAATTAGGATTAGGAGTTTATTATGGACTTTTCGTTAAGTAGCGAACAAAAAATGATTCAAGATAGTGTCTCGAGATTTATCCTCAACGATTACGATTTTGATACACGCAGAAAAATAATCACTTCAGCAGCAGGTTACAGTCAAAAAAATTGGAATACCTTCGCTGAACTCGGCTGGTTAATGCTGCCATTTACCGAAGAAGACGGTGGTTTAGGTGGCTCAATGACCGACCTTATGCTGGTGATGGAAGAGTTTGGCAAAGGCATGGTAGTAGAGCCTTTTATTGCCACGGCTGTTATGGCCGGTGGTTTAATTGCCCTAGCGGGTAATCAACAACAAAAAGACGACTATCTGCCCAGGATCATGGCCGGTGAATTACAGATGGCCTTTGCTTATGCAGAGCCACAAAGTCGTTATCAACTTAATAACGTCACTTGTCGCGCTAGCGAAACTCAGGGTGAATTTGTTCTTAGCGGACACAAATCAGTGGTATTAAATGGTAATCATGCCGATACATTAATTGTTTCGGCCCGCAGCTCTGGTGGAAATTCTGACGACCATGGCATTAGCTTGTTTCTGGTTGATGCTAATCATCCCAGCGTTAAGCGGGAAGGTTATGCCAATGTGGACGGTCACCAAGCTGCTGACATTTGGTTTGACAACACCCCTACCCTCGGATTGTTAGGCGAGCAAGATAATGCCTTGCCCGCCATTAACAATATTATCGATAAAGCCACCTTAGCGATTTGTGCCGAAGCCGTTGGTGCCATGCAAATTGCCCATGAACGTACCTTAGAATACGCTAAAACCCGTAAACAATTTGGTCGTACTATTGGCTCTTTCCAAGCATTGCAGCACCGCATGGTTAATATGTTTATAGAGCATCAACAAGCTAAATCTATTCTGTTAATGGCTGTGTTAAAAATGGATAGCAATAAGGGCAGCGACGCAAAAGCATTATCGGCGGCGAAAAGTCGTATTGGGCAAGCGGCTAACTTGGTGGGTCGTGAGGCGATACAAATTCACGGTGGAATAGGCATGACAGATGAACTGGATGTGGGTCATCTATTCAAACGTTTAACCACCATCCAATATTTGTTTGGTAGTACGGATTCTCATACAAAACGTTTTGCTTCTTTATAACTCGCTAATAAAGCATTATTAAATGTTGTGTATTAATTTGAACCACAAATTTCGCCTATTGTTGTAGCGAAATTTTGTGGTTCAAACCTCTTAAGGCTGAGTCACAGACAACGCCATTGAGTAATCCAAACCAAACACTTGTGATGTGACTTGATAAATAATAAACACCTTATTTTCATCAAAATATTAAATGTAGCGTCGATGCTCGGCTAGATACCCCAACAACAAAAATACTGCAATGATGGATATTCCGCGATATAGATGTGGGATCATTAATATAAGTTGCTTAATAAATGGCGCTGCAAACACGGTTAATAAGCCATAGCCAAAGGCACATACCAGCACAAAAACCAGAGTACGTATAATAAAATGGTGGGGACTAACAAAACGTTTTAAGCGTTTATTTAATACGTCGCCATAAATGACCAATAGAGTCGCAACCATACTCAAAGCTATGGCTGAATAGTAAGCTTGCATAAAATGACTGAGTTGGCTGAGTACTGACAGTATGACTTCCATTTATGCCCCCAGCTCTAGGAATAATGCCAGCATATCGTCTTCATTCATTACTTTAATACCCAATGTTTCTGCTTTAGCTAATTTTGAGCCAGCACTAGCACCTGCGACTACTACCGAGGTTTTAGCCGACACACTACCTGCCACTTTTGCCCCAAGTGTTTGTAGTTTATCTTTGGCTGCATTGCGGTCCATTTGACTCAAAGTGCCGGTTAATACAAAAGTTTGACCGGCCAAAGGTAAAGATTCCAGAGCGACTTTATCGATTTTAGGCCAATGAATACCAGCTTCAATAAGGGCATTTATAACTTCAAGGTTATGGGCTTCTCTAAAAAAATTAAATACATGTTCAGCCACGATAGTCCCCACATCGTTCACCACTTGCAGGGCTTCAACGTCGGCAGCAATGATCGAATCTAAGTCACAAAAATGTTTGGCTAAATTGGCAGCCGTAGCCTCTCCTACTTCACGTATTCCCAATGAATACAGAAACTTAGCTAAGGTAGTCCCTTTGCTTTTTCCTAATGAAATCAGTAAATTTGCCGCTGATTTGTCGCCCATACGTTCTAAATTAGCTAATTGCATAAATTCTAATTTAAAAAAGTCAGCAGGGGTTTTTACTAAATTTTGCTCAACAAGTTGTTCAATTATTTTCTCGCCCAAACCATCAATATCAAAGGCTTTGCGTGAGGCAAAATGTTTCATCGCCTCTTTGCGTTGCGCTCCGCAGTACAAGCCTCCCGTGCATCGGGCGATGGCTTCTTCGGCTATTTTTTCTACTGCTGAGCCACATACAGGGCAATGGCTAGGAAATACAATCTCTTTGGCATCATCAGGACGTTTGGCTGCAACCACAGCAACCACTTGCGGTATCACATCACCGGCGCGGCGAATGATTACGCTATCCCCGATTTTCAAACCTAGACGCTCAATTTCATCTTGATTATGCAGGGTGGCGTTCGATACAGTTACGCCACCAACCACCACTGGACTTAAGCGAGCTACCGGAGTAATGGCGCCCGTTCTACCGACTTGAAACTCAACATCCAGTACTTGTGTCATTTCTTCTTGCGCGGGAAATTTATGTGCTATCGCCCAACGCGGCGCGCGCGCGACAAAACCTAACTCTTGTTGTAAAGCGATGCTATCGGCTTTGAACACCACACCATCAATATCGTAGTTTAGACTGTCGCGACGTTCGCCAATTTTTCTGTAATAAGCTAAACACTGAGTAACGCCAACGGCGACATCGAGCTCCTGACTGAGTGGCAATCCCCATTCACTGAGCTGCTTCAACCGTCCCGAATGGGTTTGCGCTAGAGGCTCTTGTTCGTTTTCAACTAAACCCAATGAATAAGCAAAAAACAGTAAGGGCCGTGCGGCAGTGATACGAGAATCTAATTGCCGCAAACTACCCGCAGCAGCGTTGCGTGGATTAGCAAAAATCTTTTTTCCTTCTTTTGCCTGCCGTTCGTTTAATCGAGCAAAACCATCCCGTGTCATAATCACTTCTCCGCGCACTTCTAAGCGCGCTGGAAAACTGTGGCCACGTAACGTTAAGGGCACATTGCGAATAGTGCGTACATTGGCGCTAATATTTTCACCAACACTGCCATCGCCTCGTGTGGCCCCTCTGACTAACTTACCATTTTGATACAGCAAGCTAACGGCTAAGCCATCTAATTTTGGCTCACAGCTATAAGCGATTTCGTCGCTGCGCTTCACCCTATCCTGCATGCGTTTTTCAAAGGCATACATTGACTCTTCATCAAAAGCATTGTCTAGCGATAACATCGGCACTTCATGTTCCACTTGCTCAAACTGCGCAAGTGGCATGCCGCCGACTTTTTGGCTGGGTGAATCACTGGTGAGTAATGAGGGGAACTCTTTTTCTATTTTATTCAATTCAAGCATTAAGCGATCGTATTCGGCATCGGGCACCGTGGGATTATCGAGCACATAATATTGATAATTGAATTCAGCGATATCGCTTTTAAGTTGGTTTAGACGCAGAGTCGCATCATTTAAGCTTGCCATTTATAAGCATTCCACAATAAAAGATTGAAACAATAGAACAATGGATATGGGTAAATTGGCCGCCCTAAACAGAAAATATTAATGTTTGGGCGGCAATCTCACCAGCCATTAAATTACTAGACTAATGGCGATTAACCATGCGCTTACGCTCAAATTCGCGAATTTTCTCCACGTATTGCTGCAAGCTTTGCTTGGTCAATAAAGCACGTCTTCCGTCATAAACCTGAGCCGAAAATTCATCGGCTATTTTACGTGCGGCATTATGCATCATATTAAAGACCTGATGGGGATCCCCCTCAATCGGTAGGATCATAAATAAGGAAATGCCCAAAGTGGTAAAATTCTCTAGGTTATCAATATCAAAATTACCGGGTTTAAACATGTTAGCAAGACTGAACAAAACCGGCCCCTTACCACTAGCACTAACATGACGATGAAAGATATCTTGATCACCAAATTTAAAACCAAGCGTTAACAACATCGGAAGCAATGCGGCACCTGGTATGGGATTATTGTCGCCCGCCTTAACATTTAAGACCAACACCTCTTGAGCTACTTCAGCAGCTTGAGCTTTTGGCGCTGCAGGTTTAGGCGCTGCAGGTTTTTGTGAGGTATCTTTTGCCACCTCTTCCTCAAAATCAATGCGCATCTGATCTTCAGCTATTTTAGGCTCACGGCGTTTTCTAGTGGAACTGTCGGTTTTTTTACCCAAAACTAATTGTCGAGCCTGCTCCGCCAAACTCACTTTCTCTTGTGGCGTATTCACACTGACCTTTACCTCTGGTTTGCTCTGAGGCGGTTCCTCAGCGGATAAAGACTCCTGTGCCGTTTTCAACAGAGCATCCATATCTACCGATGCTTTTTCAGTTGTTACAGCTTCGTCTTTTTTCAATAAAAATGGCGGGGGTTCTGGCGCTCGATAATCATCAATAGCTTTATTGCTATTTGCGCCCGTTGGATTTTTACCTGTTCCTACATGACCATACTTTGCAACATACTCGGGCTTAGGTTGACTAACGACAGAAGCATAAACTTTGCCGCTAGAAACCGGCTTAACTTCTGCTGCAGTGACTTTATTTGATGGTTCAAAATCATCTAATGTGGGAATATCTTCCGACGTTTTAAGTGTCGCAGAACTGGTTGGATTTGAGCCCACTATACGAACTGCTCCTAAACCGAGATCGTCAAATTCATCTGTTTTGGATGAACTAGTGCTCCGCTTACTATCGTCATCGTCGTGTCCAAAATCGATTTTAATGTCTAATTCGTCATCATCGTGACTTTTAAACTCGGCACTATTTTTTGTATTATCATCCCCCAGCCAACTATCATCTTGCCAACCTCTGGGTTGCAATTGTGGTTTACGGGCACTGCCATTCGATGTCTTTGCAGACACCTTTTTTTGGCTGTTTTTTCTGGAAACCCAAATACCATGAACCAATACCGCAATAATAATGCAACTGCCTAAACCGGCCAATATCCAACGAAATACACCATCATCCATTTAAACACATACCCTTTTATTATTATTCATCATCAAGCCTGGGCAATTGCCACTGCTTCCTCTACATCGACTGCTACCATGCGTGACACTCCTGGTTCCGACATAGTGACCCCCATCAAGTGTGTTGCCATTTCCATTGCTATTTTATTATGGGTGATATAAATAAACTGCACAGTTTTTGACATTTCTGACACTAATTTACAAAACCGTCCAACGTTGGCGTCATCCAATGGCGCATCAACTTCATCCAACAAACAAAATGGCGCGGGGTTTAATCTAAAAATCGCGAATACCAATGATAAAGCCGTCAGGGCTTTTTCTCCACCAGAAAGCAGATGTATTGTACTATTTTTCTTACCTGGAGGTCTTGCCATTATGGTTACCCCTGTTTCGAGTAGATCTGCATCAGTTAGTTCCAAATAAGCTGAGCCTCCACCAAACACTTTGGGAAATAACATTTTTAAATCTTCATTCACTTGCTCAAAGGTTTCTTTGAATCGAGAACGGGTCTCTTTGTCGATTTTACGGATTGCCTGTTCAAGGGTATCGAGGGCAGCGACCAAATCATCATTTTGGGTATCAAGATGCAGTTTACGCTCTGCTTGCAGATCATATTCTTCTACCGCAGCCAAGTTTACTGCACCTAAACGCCCTACTCCTAGGGTGGTTTTCTCAAGATTTTGCTGCCAAAGATTTTCATCCGCATCCTCAGGTAAATTTTCTAACAGGGATTTTAAGGATTGTTGCATTTCTTGGAGTTGTTCTAACACCCCGTTTGCTCTAACTCTATAGCCCTCGCATTCAAGCTTAATGCTTTGTAATTCAACTAACATCAGTTGAATTTTATCGGTGACACCTTGCTGACCTTTTTGTGCTTGACTAATCTGGCTTTCAAGCTCAGCTACTTGATCACTCAAACGATGTTGCTGACTGTCTAATTCCGCTCGCTGCTCTAACAATAACTGCAGGTTTTCTGCTTGCTCTTCAAGTGGCAAGCTCAATTCAATATATTCCGCTTCTAATTCAGCACGTTTTTCTTGCATCTGCAATAATTGCTGCACATCACGAGCTTGTATCGTCTGAATGCTGGCATATTGGCTTTGAATGCCTTGCATATGTAATGCAAGGTGATGCAGTTTAGTTTTGTGATTATCCAACTGATTACGCGCAGTGAGTATAGTTTGTTTACTTTTTTCACGGGCATGTTCGATTTCAGCTTGGCGTTCAAGCAAGTCGGCCACATTGAGCTCCAGTTCTTCGGCTTGCATCGATAATTGGGCTAATTGCTCTTGTTCTTGCTCAGCGAGCGATTGTTGTTTGTAAAGTTCGCCTTGCAGTTTTTCCCTGCGTCCCTCATTTTGTTGCGATTTTGCCTGCAACAATATCAATTGGTTATTGCATTGTTGCTGTTGTTGCTGGGTGGAATTGAGTTTGTTTTTTGCCAAATCCACCGAATGCTTCATGTCTTCTAAAATGCGATTACTTGCTTCAATCCTGTCATTGTTCTGCTGAAGTAGCAGCTCACTAGCTTGCTGTTGTGTTTGTAAGTCGCTGATTTGACTGGCTCGCTCGATTAAGCCACTGTGCTGCTTGGCAGTGCCCACTATTAACCAGCCTTGTCCAAGCCAATAACCTTGGGGGGTAATAATACTTTGATGTCTATCTAAGGTTCGAAGCATCGTTTGGGCATGTTCTATGGAGTCAGCTACTCGTATATCGCAAAGCCAAGCAGGCACGCGGCTATTATTTAATTTAGCTGCCACACTATTAGCTGGAATATCATCACAGTAGTCTTCTGTCATCAATAAGCGACTGCCAAGCAATGAATCTAACTGTCCTAAAACAGGTGCTGAGCGGTCTAATTGCACAGCTTGTTGCCAATTTTGAGTTAGGCATTCAAAGGCGACCTCCCAGCCTTTACTCACTTCTAACGTTTGCCACCAGCGCTGAAAAACAATGTGCTTTTGGTTTAATGTCTCAAGCAATTGATCATTTTGTTCTGCATGTTGTTGTAACATATTCAGCGCAGTCAACTGGGCATTAAACTGCTGCAATTGCCCCTGTAAACCCAGCCTAGCATGCTCATGCTGCTTGAGTTTTTGTTGCTCGCCTTCTAGTTGTTTTTGCTGTATTTGCCAGTTTTCTGTAGCTGATTTTAACTGCTGCTGTAATGCTGCACCTTGTATTTGTATCTGCTCAATTTCACCTTGTAATTCACTTTCAAGCAATTCAGACAATTCAAGTTTAATATCACCGATACGCTGCTCTGTGCGTAATTGCATACTGAGTAATGATTGAATCTGACTGTGACAGTTTTGCACCTGTTGCTTACTGTTTTGAAACTCTTGTTCTTGTCGGCGCCATTCACTTTGCTGTTCATTTGCCTGTTGTTCACTAACAAATAATTGCTCTTGTGCCTCTTCTAACTGCTCGTCCAGCAGCATTTTTTCTGGCTCAGCCAAGGCTATTTGCTCAGCCAATTCACTGATCGTTTCACTGTTTTGTTGCTGAAGATTTTTGTGCTCATAAATTGCGTCTTGTAGGGCAACGCTTTCTTGCTCAATTTTTTGACGACGTTGTTTGGTGTGAATTTGATTTTGTTCAATACGACTAATATCACTGGCTACTTTAAAACTTTGCTGCTGAATATCGCCTAACTGCAACTTGAGCTCTTGCTGGCTTTCTTGAAATACAGTTAAGTCTTTTTCTTCACCGCGCTGACGTGTGACATAGGCTTCAATATCATTATTTTTTTGTTCGATATCTCGTTCAAAGCGGGTGATTTTAGTATTGTGTTTTAACCAACGGATAGCCGCTAACTCGCCTTTTAAGGTGCGCTCCTGATGTTTTAACTCTTTAAAGCGTTTAGCCGCTAGAGCTTGGCGTTGCAGTTTTTCCAACTGTTGACCTAATTCACCTCGTACATCGGCTAATCGTTCAAGATTTTCTTTGGTATGGCGGATGCGCGTTTCAGTTTCACGGCGCCGTTCTTTATATTTAGACACCCCGGCCGCTTCTTCAATAAACATCCGCAGTTCTTGCGGCTTAGACTCAATTAAACGCGAAATCATGCCCTGTTCAATAATGGCATAACTCCGCGGCCCTAAACCTGTGCCCAAAAACAAATCTGTCACATCGCGGCGCCGGCATTTACTATTATTTAATAAGTAATTAGATTGGCCATCTTTAGTCACTACCCGTTTTACTGACAACTCATTGTAACCGGCATATTCGCCTTGAATGCGCCCTGATGAATTATCAAACACCAGTTCAACACTGCATTGTGAAACCGGCTTGCGTGCGGTAGAGCCATTAAAAATAACGTCAATCATGGCATCACCGCGCAAATTTTTGGCAGAACTTTCACCTAATACCCAGCGTACCGCATCAATGATATTTGACTTTCCACAACCATTCGGACCAACAATGGCCGTCATGTCATCAGGAAAAGGGATGCTTGTAGGATCGACAAAGGACTTAAACCCAGCCAATTTTATTTTCTTTAAGCGCATAGTGACACAGCGTGTTCCATTGGATTTATCGTTTTTATTTTAAGCCCCAGCGAATGTATCAAAAGTCATCAAGTGTAACAATTGACGTTTTGATCAAAAACTAGAAAGACTTATACTTATCACTGATTATCATCTTAAGGTATCATGCTATACAGCTTGGTTTTATCTGTAAATCAATTAGTTAAGGAACATTGTGCATTATTTTTTTCAAGGTTTTAGTCTGATAACCACAAAAGGACTTAAACGGTTTGTGTTTATTCCTTTGGCCGTCAATTTAGTGCTTTTTGCTAGCGCCTTCTATTTTTTGTTTGGTCAAATAAGTGAAAGTATTGTTTGGGTGGTAAATCTTATTCCTGATTGGCAATGGCTAAGTTGGTTGAAAGATGGATTAAGCTATATTATTTGGCCCATCGCGGTGATCAGTATCTTACTAATTTTTGCCCTAGTGTTTGGTACCTTAGCAAATTGGATTGCAGCGCCCTTTAATGGTTTATTGGCTGAAAAAGTTGAACTGCATTTAAGCGGTCAAAGTTTAGGGGATTCAGGTCTACTAGATATAGTGAAGGATATTCCTCGTACCTTTGGCCGAGAGTTGTCTAAATTTACTTACTATTTACCCCGAGCCCTTGGTTTTTTGTTATTGTTTTTTATCTTACCGGTGTTTGGGCAAGTGCTGTGGTTTTTATTCAGTGTCTGGATGATGGCGATACAATATTGTGATTACGCCTTTGATAATCATAAAATTTCATTCCATCAAATGCGGCAAACCTTACAATCTAGTCGAGCTAATTCTTTTAGTTTTGGTATTGCCGTTAGCATAGGCTCGATGATCCCTCTGCTAAACTTTTTGGTGATGCCAGTGGCTGTATGTGGTGCCACAGCGATGTGGGTGGATGACCTACAACATAAAATAAATGATTAGGCCCTTATCTGTGTGTAGGCAAGGATAAGAGCCGCTAAAGCTTTAGTTAAATGTCAGTTTAGGCCAGTGAATTCAATTATTGGGTAAACGCGTTAATAGCACGACATTGTATCCTGAACACAATTTTTCACTTAAAAAACTAGACACTTTATAGCGTTTTATAGCTTGAGATTTAGTGGTGAGATTGACATCAATACTCACTAGGTTTGCTGAGTTTTCTTTTGCGTCAGACACAACTAACTCCCACTGCCGTTCAACCACTTTTTGATAATCCGGGTCGGGATAGGCCTTGACCCACCAGCTATATTTATCAGGGATATCGTGTAATTCCCAACCAAGCTCATCAACAAAACGTTGATTAACATAAACAACAGCCGCGTTGGCATTGCCCACCTGAGGTAAGGTCACCAAAACCGGCAAGGGTAATAATTCAAAAAACTCTACTGGAACCTTGTTTAAATGCATGTTTTAACAATCATAAAAGTCATTACTATTACCTTATCAGCCTTAATTAAACATATTTAGCTATTCGTTTGTACAGTGTGTTAATTACTATTTAATGCCCATTTTCATTCAGCACAGCGACCATAATTTAGGGGCCCAGAGTGCTAATACCGTATAATCAAAATGTGACGCCAACTAAGGGCTGATTACAAAGCATAATGTGCATTTCTAATTTGCTCAAAGTCACCATTTTCAAGGGCTTTTTCAAGGATAGACCTTAGTTTCTCTTGATATGGAAACAACCGGCTTTTTTCACTTATCGTCACATAATATTCATGATTTTCCGTCGGTTGATAAGACGCTAGTATCACCTTATTATCTAAGTCATGTTTTTTCAGATAAGGTTCAGTGCTCTCTTGATAATGTATGAAAGTATCGATACGGCCTTTCAATAACAAATCGACTTTTTGTTTTAAAGTCGATACTGCAATTAAAGCTAAATTTTGTTGTTCCTGAAAGTGTTTGTAGTATTTAGCATGAATAGTAACCCCTATTGTCATTTCGTTTAGATCTTCAAAACGCGTCAATTTCTGCTGACTATTTTGCAATACAAAAAAACTATGGCGTAATTTTTCATAAGCTGGAAAAATATAAATTATGTCATCGCTGGAAGCATTTTCTTTTTGCATACCAACCATCAAATCTATTTTTCCTTGACGAAGTGCCCTTATTCTGCGGGCAAAAGGCATCGGCATAATATCTAATTCCATCGCCATTTTATCTGCTATATAACGTAAATATTTGGCATGAAGTCCATTGGGAAATTCTGGGGAAACCGAGGAATACATGGTGGTTTGCGCAAACAAAGTGGAACTTGCCAACATAAAAAGCAAACAACTAAGGAGAATGCTCCCTTGTTTCAAACCGCACTTTTGTAAAATTCTTAACAATTTCATAAATTTAAGATTGTACTCATTTAAGTAAACTCAATAATGTTTGTGCTGATATAGGAGGTTTAATCCCACTCTTAGTCGACTTGCTATTTTCTAACTCACTTATTAGTTTAATAATTATTTCATTAGCAGGACATAAAAGTCCAAGTTTATTGGCTTGTTCAACAATAGCCCCATTAAGAAAATTAATTTCTGTTGGCTTACCTTGCGATACATCCCACCACATTGAAGTACGTACATTGGGATCGATTGTCAACATTGAATTTGCTACTCGGGAAAAGAGGAAATTAGGCAAACTCAGTACTTTTGGTATCCAATGTGCCGGTATATTGGTCACTTTTGGCAAGGTAATGCCCATGGTATCGGTGACCAACAAAAGTTCATGCATTAATTTGGCAATCACCAAGCGATAAGCCCGCTGCTCTAACATGGCCTTAACAGGAATATCCGCTAGGGCGTTAATGCTATTACCTAAATTTAGTTGCAGTTTGGCCCATAATAATGCCGACATAAGCTTAGTTTTAGCCAGAGACAAAAAATCACACTGCATAAAATTAACCAGTGAGTCTATAACTTCAATCGTTTGTTCTGTGTATTCAATGCTCAGAGTACCTGCTGATCCCCGATGATAATGCCCTGGACTTAATTCAACCACATTAAATGGCACCATCACGCGCAATACCTGATTATTGGCAAAGTGAGACTTAAGCAGTGCCTCTGAGCCTAAACCATTTTGACAACATAATATAACGGTGTTGGCAGAGACAAAGGGAGCGATATCCCGCACAGCTTGTTCTATTCCAGTGCATTTTACCGTCAACCATAAAAAATCAGTCTCTGTCCTTTTACTCAGCTCTTGAGCGGATTCTTGTTGCTGTTCTGCAAACTGTAAAGCAATATTTGGGCTCACATGGCCAAGATGGTCACTTAATTTAATACCTTGTAGCAGTTTGTTTTTAATCACAGGGCGACACACTAAACGCGTATTTAGGCCTAAATAAGACAAAACACCGCCCAAATAACATCCAATCAATCCGGCGCCAAATATGAGGTGTTTACTTTGTTTAATATCTAGCTGCATTGCCTACTCAAGGTAACAAAAAAATTTAGGTTAACATACAAAATCAAAACTGAAACCCCGTACAAAACTAAATATGAGGCTTATGTTTTTTGTTTTGTATTTCCGTTTTTTGCAGGATTGCTTTAAATTCTCAGCTTATTGTGGGTTTTGGTTTAGCCACTGAGAGAATTTATATGATCGGACAAGGCATTTTTTTTTCGCGCTCAATAAGAAACTATTTTATCTGGTTTTTATTGCTATGTTGTTCCGCGAATAGTTGGGCAAATAAAGTTATATCTGCCGATAATGAAAATTATTTATACAGTGGCCGCATTGACTTTAGTCAGCCTAAAAACCCAGAAATATCATGGCCTGGCACCAGTATCAAAGCAAATTTCACAGGTTCATATTTAGCCTTAGTGCTTGAGGATGACTTAGGCAAAAACTACTTCAATGTGATTATCGACAATGACGATAGTGCCCCCTATGTACTTGAAGCAAAACAAGGTGAAGCAACCTACGTAATAAGTACGGCCTTAACCAATACTTCACACAGTGTCGAAATCTATAAACGCACCGAAGGTGAAGAAGGAGCCAGCTACTTTAAGGGTATTGTGATTGACGATAATGCATCAATACTCGCACCCCCTGCCCGCCCAAATAGAAGAATAGAAATATTTGGCGACTCTATTACCAGTGGTATGGGTAATGAAGGGGCTGATAATGGAGCGGATCACCTCGGCGCTGAAAAAAATAATTATTTGGCTTATGGGGCTATTGCCGCCAGAGCCTTAAACGCTGAATTACATACTATTTCGCAAAGTGGCATTGGTGTGATGATCAGTTGGTTTGATTTTATTATGCCGCAGTTTTATGACCAACTCAGTGCCGTTGGGAATAATAACAGTCAATGGGATTTTTCGACCTGGACACCTGATGTTGTGTTGATTAATTTGATGCAAAACGACAAGTGGTTAATTGACAATGAAAAACGCTTACAACCCATCCCCAGCGACAAAGAGCGTATTGCTTATTATCAAAATTTTGTTGCAAAAATTCGAGCGCTTTATCCCCAAGCTCAGCTTATTTGCGCACTCGGTAGTATGGACGCCACCCAAAATAACAAATGGCCCAACTATGTGAGTCAAGCGGTGGCTAACATGCACCAAGCGGGTGACAAAAAAGTGCATACCTTGTTTTTTGAGTTTACAGGTTATGGCCAACATCCGCGTGTTGCCCAACACAAGGACAATGCTACAAAACTAGTGGCCTTTATTCGTGAAAAAATGAATTGGCAGTAAAGCTAACTGCCGGGTGACGGTTAATATCAGCATGACCGTAAAGTGTTGCCTGTTCTATTTTTTGCTTGTAGCTGCTTAGCATCCGAAAAAGTAATAATGCCTACAGACCCAATAAGGCAAGGATAATAAAAGTTGATAACCTTGCATCAATCCCTAGCTACCTTAATACAATAATTGGCCCTGGCTGTGTACCGCCCCAAAAGATCAAATGGCCTAGTGCAAACCATTGAGGAAAAATCACATAAGTGAGCATGTCGTAATACCAAAAGGCAGCACAATTTAACATAGCCAAAAATAACCCTTTGGGTTTAACGAGATAAAGCAGCAAAGACACCATCGACAACAATAAATTCAGCCCACTGCCCATAATTCCAATGATACCCAATGAATTCGTTGATAATTTTTGTTAATCAACTAAGCCACAGTATGACTATACAAAGCCCTGCTTTTTTTTCGCTGAGCTAACAAGCTAGTTACAAAAATAGTGCAAGCCCTGTGCAATATCATAATCGTACTTTAGTGATATTTACTTATTATTAAGGTGTAATGTTAAGCCTTAATAAGCACTTCAGTTGGCCGCTAACTTTTCAATAAACAGTAGGCTTTTTATGAAAATTCAACACCGAGTAGCGCTGCATAAACCGCGATTATCAACTTTATTTATAAGCTTAAGCATCACTTTATTAGGTGCCTGCCAAGACGATAATTCGAATCCAATTGCAACAGGGCTTACAAACCCATCTTCTGAAATAATGGCCAAGCAAGCGCCCCCCGACTCTTGTTCAACAGCACAAATAGCCGACTATGCAGCGCTAGTGCAAAGCCAACAAAGTTTACCCAATCCTTTTGTACTGCAAGATGGCACGCAAGTTACCACTGCACAGCAATGGCAATGCCGCCAGCTGGAGGTTGCCAAGCAAGCCCAAGCTTATATGTTGGGTGAATTACCCCAGGATCATCCTATTGTAAGCACGGTCTATCATGAGGATATATTAAGCATTACGGTTACCAGCGCTGACGCTGCCATTAGCTTTGACGCAAAGGTGGAGCTGCCCACTACTGGGCAAGCGCCCTATCCTGCCATGATCGGCATGGGCCGGGTTTCGTTGAATAGGCAAGCGCTAATAGACCAAGGCATCGCGCTTATCACCTTTCCTAACAACGATATCGCCGAGCAACAAAACGGCTCCTCGCGAGGCAAAGGTAAATTTTACCAGCTGTATGGCAGCGATCATTCTGCTGGTGCTTTGATGGCTTGGACATGGGGAGTCAGTCGTTTGATCGATGCCATGGCCTTAGCTGACGATTTACCCATAAACAAGCAGAAATTGGGCATAACGGGGTGTTCACGCAACGGTAAAGGGGCCTTAGTCGCTGGGGCTTTTGAGCCACGTATCGTCCTAACTATTCCCCAAGAGTCTGGCGCCGGTGGTAGCGCTAATTGGCGGGTTTCTGAAGCCAATTTAGCGGCCGGTGAGAATGTGCAGACCTTACGACAAATTGTCACCGAGAATGTGTGGTTTAGCCGAAACTTTGCTGATTTTAGCGAAACAGTTAACCGCTTGCCCTTTGATCAACATCAAATATTGGGACTGGTAGCGCCTAGAGCCCTATTAATTATCGACAACGCCATTGATTGGTTGGGCATTGAAAGTAGTTATACCAATGCCATCGCAGCTAAGACCATATGGCAGGCATTAGGTGCGGCAGATGCAATGGGAGTATCACAAACTTTGGCCCATCAACATTGCCAACAACCGGCATCACAACAAGCAGAAATCAATGTCTTTGTGCAAACCTACTTATTAGATAAAACCGATATTGATACACAGCTTGAAGTAAATGAAAATGCCGTTGATGTGGACCAAGCCCGCTGGATAACCTGGACGACTCCCAAGCTTAATTAATCACAAAATTTAAGTCCAAAAGATTAAATTGCTTTTGGACTTAGTCCAATAGTTTCACCTACAATAGCCACCTCGTTGATTTAGCTAAGTGTTGTTGCCTGCTGTGTTTGCATTTGTCCTACAAGGTCTGTCTCGTTTTTTAAATTTAGCCCTTATTCCCCTACTATTATTATCTCTAGCGGGTGTTTTGTATTATTTCCAGCCGCAGCTGATGAGCCATACTTTACAACGTTTGCCTTGGCTCCCCCACGTTACACTTGGGCTTGCTTGCGCCATTGCTTGGCAGTTTGGTCGCAGTCGTTTGGTATGGTTGGGTCTAATACTATTCGCTGCTGTTGGCTCAATAAACCCGCAGTGGGTGCTAGGCGAATATATGCTGCATGGGCGTATCAGTTTTATCATCTTAATAATAAGCTGGTTGATGCTCAGCAAAGACAAAGGATTTTCACCCAGAAATCTTGCTACTTCTGGCTTGATTATCGCTTTTTTAGCAGTGACCAGTGCCTGGTTATTACCTCTAGCGACTACCCATGTAATATTCCAACAATGGCTATTAATACCCAGTACTGCGTGGTTGTTTAGCTTATGGCCATCTTTGTATCAATGGTATTCCGCAACGGAGTTATTGTTGATCATACTCAGTAGTGTAGTCGCACTCGTCAGTAGCGTAAGGCGAATTAACAACAGTCAAATTGCTCTAGTGATCAGCTGGCTGAGTTATCTCATCGTTCTTACTCATGCAATCCATGACGTTAACGTTCTAGTAGTGAGCGTACTTGCTATCATCATTGCGTTTGCCGTGATTAAAGACAGTTTTGCCATGGCATTCAAAGATGAATTAACCGGCATCCCTTCACGCCGAGCCTTGATGCAAAAAGTCGACACATTAGGCCGTAAGTATACTTTAGTGATGTCTGATATTGACCATTTCAAGAAGTTTAATGACAGTTACGGTCATGATGTAGGCGACGAAGTGCTTAAACTCGTCGCCAGTAAATTGAATAAAGTAACAGGGGGAGGAAAAGCCTTTCGCTTTGGTGGTGAAGAGTTTGTGATATTGTTTCCGGGGCAAACTCCCGAGCAAGTGCTACCCCATATTGAGGCGATCCGTGTGATTATCGCCGACTATGACATCGCCCTACGCACACAACCTAGACCATCCAAAGCCCCGAATACCAAGCCACGTTTACCGGCAAAAGATAAAATAGTTAAAGTCACCAGCAGCTTTGGTATCGCCCAGCGCAGTAAAATACACAGTACTTTTCAGGACGTCATGAAGCAGGCTGACATCGCGCTTTACAGCGCTAAAAAAGCCGGGCGCAATTGTATTAAAGTGGCCAAACAATGAGCTTGCCTATACAAATATTAGTGTTGGGTTATGTATGGCCTGAGCCTAATTCATCGGCGGCGGGTAAACATATGTTAAGTTTACTTCAAGCATTCCAATCAGCAGGCTGGGAGATTACTTTTGCCAGCCCAGCGCTACAAGGTGAGCATAAAATTGATCTTAATGCGCTGGGTATAAAAGAACAAAAAATTGCGCTTAATTGCCACAGTTTCGATATTTTTATTAGTGACTTACAACCTGATATCGTGCTTTTCGACCGTTTTATGCTCGAAGAGCAGTTTGCTTGGCGAGTAGCACAATACTGCCCAAAGGCCCTACGTATCTTAGATACCGAAGACATGCATTCCCTGAGAAACGCAAGACATCTAGCCTTAAAGCAACAGCGCCAAATGAATCTTGATGATCTAAACAGCGAGCAAGCCAAACGCGAAATTGCCGCCATATTTCGTTGCGACTTAAGTTTGATTATTTCTGACTTTGAGTACCAACTATTACAGAATCATTATAATGTTCCCGCCAATCTACTGATCCACACCCCCTTTATGTTAGAACTGGACAAGGTCGCACTGCCTAAGACAGATTACAGCCAGCGTCAGCATTTTATTTGCATTGGCAACTTTCGTCATGAGCCCAATTGGGATGCCGTCTTGTGGCTCAAGCAAACCATTTGGCCCTTAATTCGCCAACAATTACCGCTAGCGGAACTGCATGTTTATGGTGCCTACCCACCACCTAAGGCCACCCAACTGCACAATGCAAAACAGGGCTTCATACTTAAAGGCTGGGCGAAAGACGCTGAACAAGTTATGACACAAGCACGAGTATGCTTAGCGCCTTTGCGATTTGGTGCCGGCATTAAAGGTAAATTATCTGAAGCCATGCTCTGTGGAACGCCGAGTGTCACTACAGATGTTGGCCGTGAAGGCATGGGGCAATTACCAACAACCGAGTTAAGTGATACTGGTTTAAATTGGCCAGGCAAATACATTGAGTTCGATGTGGTGCAGCAAGACAACACTGCCCAGCAATTGGCTGGGGTGGCTGTTGAGCTTTATCAAAACCAACAACAATGGCAAGCCTGTCAAGAACTGGGTTTCAAGTGGTTACATCAAAATTTCGACGGCCAAAAGATCAGCAGAAAATTAATGCACAGGATCAACAGCCTTTTAATTAACCTTGAACACCACCGAGCCACTAATTTTATTGGTCAGATGTTGCAACACCATCAATATAAAAGTACTCAATATATGGCCCAGTGGATAGAGGCTAAAAACAAAGCCAATTAACAGGATTTTTATAATGCCAAACTACCGTATATTGCTAACAGTTATCTTAAGTAGCTTGAGTTTAGCTAGCTTAGCCCACCCCGACGACCAAAACACAGCCAACATAATGCAGCCCATTAAGAATCTCTTTGATGGCATGCGAGAGCATGACAGCAGTAAAATTTTGCAGCAGTTTACTGAGTCTGCCTTACTACAAAGAACGGATAAAAATGGCAATGTTACCAGCACCGACATACAGCAATTTTCGCGTAACATTAGCCAAAGTTCAGCGTTTTTAGATGAGCAACTTCTCAACCATGTAGTCTTACAGCAAGACAGTCTCGCCTCTGTCTGGACCCCCTTTGCTTTTTATATTGATGGCAAATTAAGCCACTGTGGCAGCAATAGTTTTCAGTTGGTGAAACAAAATGCCCAATGGAAAATTCATTATTTAATTGACGTCAGTCATAGCGGTGACTGCCAAATCTTTATACAGGCTTACTAGTTCACTAAGCTCTTTGTATAGATGTAAGTTTTATCACTTAATTCTAGTCTATTAGTTTAAATATTGCAGACAGTGCTGCCACCTATTTTAAATTTGGAAATTATATACAAGCACAAAATGCAGCAATTACCTTAAGCGAAGTTAGTTTTTCACGACTTAATTACACTCGAGAATAACCATAACAGGCTCGTTTTTGACCATTAGAAATTGGTTTTTTGCTGATCCTTAACTAAAACTTAAATGACTTATGCTTTGCACTTGTATTTTATGCACATACAGTGCTGGTAATCTGGCTAACTTGGCCTAAAATGCGCGGCAATTTTAACGATATCCCTCAGAAGCTATATGTTTATTAATTATTTTCTAATCGGTTTAGCGGTGCTCGCATTAGCTGGCGTTATCTTTGAAGAAATAACTCACATTAACAAAGCCAAAGTGACTTTGTTTTTTGGCACACTGGCGTGGATCAGTTTATTTATTTTTGCCCAGACCAGTGCTGACCGAGATATTGTTAACCACAACCTAAGAGAAAACCTCGCGGATATATCTTCCTTGTGGTTATTCTTAGTAGCCGCCATGACCTTTGTCGCTTATCTGAATAAAAAAGGTTTTATAGAAAGTTTGTTGCATCGCGCCATGCCTGAATCCATTAGTGAACGAAAACTGTTGTTTTTCACGGCCATATTTAGTTTTTTGTTTTCATCCTTAGCCGACAATATCACCGCGACATTGGTTGCCATCACACTGGTGTTGTCTCTGAGTTTACCCCCAAATAAAACCATGCGTTTTGCGGTACTGGTGGTATTTGCCGTTAACTCAGGTGGTGTTTCATTGATCACCGGTGACGTCACTACTCTGATGATTTTTTTGGCGGACAAAGTCAGTATTCTTAATTTGTTTTGGCTTTCTTTACCCTCTTTTACTGCTGTGCTCGTGCTCACAGGATTGCTTAGTATTGGTATGAATGGCCGAGTGCGAATAAAACACAAAAAACGCGAAATACGTAAACTGGATTATTGGATAGCCATCATTTTTGTCAGCACCATTATTTTTACCATTTGTGCCAATGTCCTATTTGCTATTCCCCCTGTATTAAGCTTTTTAGCTGGTTTATCTGTGATGTTTTTAGTGGCCCATTTTTTCCAAGACAACGATGAAAATGACCCTATTTTAGAATACATTCGCCATATTGAGTTTGATACGCTGCTCTTTTTCCTCGGCATATTATTATTAGTCGGCATGTTAGAACAGATACAAGCCTTGGACTTCTTAGTTAAACTGTATGAAATACTGCCACCTGTGTATGCCAATTATCTAATGGGTATTACTTCGGCAGTGGTTGATAATGTGCCCCTAACCGCGGCTTTACTCAAAACCAACATTGATATGGAGCTGACATCTTGGCTAAGCTTAACTTACGCTGTTGGTGTGGGTGGCTCGTTATTAGTGATTGGCTCGGCGGCCGGCATAGTGACCATGAGTAAGGTACAAGGCCTTACGTTTGCACGCTATGCCAAATACAGTTTACTCTTACTGTTTGCTTATACCTTGGGATTTTGTTTGGTATTAGGTCTAGGTTACATAATTTGATGTATAGAAAAATGGCGTTAAAACAACGCCATTTTTTCAGTTAGCTGGGGTTTTAAAGGCTTAAGCCTAATTGCCCCAACAAACTATCTAAATGCGCCCTCGCCTCCTCACTTGGCCCAGGATAATCACCACTAATCGCTACATTACCCAGATAACCTAAGTCTTTAGTGCCTTGTGGACTGCAGAAAAATGCAGCCAAAACCAATCGACGTATAGCGGCAAAAGCCATAGCCGGTTTACCAAAGGCAGCAGATGAATAGGCTTTTTTAAAAGCAATGTCGTCGATAATAGCCATCTGTTGACTTGTAGCGAGTTCGATAAAGTTCTTTTGTGCTCTTTGTTGCCCTTCAGTATCAAGCCAAGACAACAATGACATAAGGTTAATGCGGTCTTGCTGTTGGCCACTGTAAGGTGAACTCACCCACTCGTTGATGACATCGGGCACTTTCACTTCACTGGCCGACGGCACATCACCATCACGAGGCACAATAATATCAGCCAATACCGCCACCAAGGTTAACTGAGCTCCACTTAGGGTCAGTGGCCAAGGTGTTTTTGGTGGCATAATTAGATTAGGATCTTTGCCATAACCTGGTGCAGTGATGGGTGACAAGCTTAATGTTGGCCAATGGGCTGCTTTAGCTTGGCTTAATACTTCATTACTATCACAACTGCTGAGCAAGGGAAAAGCAGCCGTGGCCGATAATGCACCTAACCATTTCAATGTTTGACGCCGACTTAAGCCTGTTACATAAGGGCTTTCAACAGAAAATACTTTATTACTCGCCATCTTACAATTCTCCTTTATCAAGCTGAGTCGCCAGCCAAGTCGCATTGCGCATGGCTAGGGTCATGATAGTTAAGGTACAGTTTTTATGGGGATTAGAAGCAAATACCCCGGCATCCATAACAAACACGTTTTCACAGTCCCAAGTTTGGCCCCATTGATTGGTCACTGAGTCCAGTGGTGAATCGCCCATACGGGTGCTTCCTACCTCATGAATGATTTCGCCGCCTTTTAAAATCGCATCTTTCGCGGCCGGCAGGTCTTGGTCAATAGTGGCGCCCATAGTCTCTAAGATCTGACGTGCTGTTTTTAAACCGTGCTCAATTTGCTTTAGTTCATGTTCAGACCAACGCCAATGAAACTTAGCCACTGGTATGCCCCACTTATCAGTAACCCTGTCATCAATTTCCATATAACAATCTTCGTTCGGCAGCATCTCCCCCCTTAATGCTAAACTAACCCAAGCACCATAGGCTTGTTTGGCAATGTCTTTTAAGGGCTTGCCATAACCATCAAGATCCCCTGCCACTCCAGCTCCAGGCTCACCAAAACCACTGCCTATTTCAAAGTGATAACCACGGGGAAAGTCTAATTCTCCTAGTTCTTGCAGTTTGTGGCCCCACCAAGGAATAAACAGGTGATTGGCCGTATGACCGTCTTCATTATAAATGGGACGGCCTTGCAATCCGGGGATCATTGCACCAAAACTGACACCAGTAGAGTCCATAATATTTCGACCCACTTGCCCACTTGAATTGGCTAAACCTCTAGGATGTTTAGTACTTTTAGAATTGAGTAATATGCGCGCAGATTCACAGGCACTGGCCGCCAAAATAACCACTCTGGCATTTAGAATTATGGTTTCTAGAGTATTTTTGTCTACGTAACTAATGGCTTTTACTTTGCCTTGTTCATCAACATTAATTTCTTTCACCATGGCATCGGTTATGATCTGCAAATTGCCTGTTGCTTTTGCCATTGGGATAAGCGAGGTTGTAGTTTGAAAGGCCGCACCAATTGAGCAGCCATGACCGCAAGGTGTGGCATAAAAACAGGCTGCACGGTCATCTTTTGGGCGCGTTAATACCGCGCGATGCATGGGTGCCGTGGCAATACCTAATTTTTTTGCCGCCGCCGATAGTAATAGTTCGGGTATGCGAGGTGTAGGTGGCGGTTGTAAAACCCCTTCTGCTGAATCAGGCATGTCATCTAAGCCAGTATTTGTGCCACACACGCCCACCAGTTCTTCAGTAAGATCATACCAAGGTGCCAACTCATCGTATTCAAATGGCCAGTCAGCGCCTAAACCATCACGGGACTTTCCTTTAAAATCATGATGACTAAAGCGCAACGAATACCGACCCCAGTGGTTTGTTCGGCCACCTAACATTCGGGCCCGCCACCACATAAACTCCGTACCTTCGGCGGTGGTGTAAGGCTCATCAGGTACGGTCCAACCGCCATCAATGGTGGCATCGTAATAACCAAAGTCTTTATCTTTATTACCCGCCCCCATCAGCGGGGCCTCATATTTGGTTTTAAACATCGGTGTTTCGGTTTTAGGATTATAATCACGCCCAGCCTCAAGCATTAATACCTTATGGCCGGCTTTTGCTAGTGTATATGCGGCCATTGCACCACCCGCACCAGAGCCAACAACGATGATGTGTTCATTTGTTTTTTGCATGATAGCTACCTCACAGCGTTTTAATTTTTAGGTTTTTAAATGCCACAACATCGCCATGATCTTGCAAACCAATAAACCCTACTCGATTGACTCCAAAATCAGGCCAAGTCTTAAACTTACTCTTGGCTAAACGCGCATTCCAGTCTTCGCTACCAATCAGCATATCGACAGTTTGCACCTCATTTTGCCACACCTGTAATTGCCTACCTTTAAATACAATACGCACATGGTTCCATTCTTCTGCTGGTTTATGCGACTGGGGCGGTGATGCTTGCAAGTCATAAAGTGAACCCGAGCGACGCGTCGTTAATTTGCTATCTGGATGGCGCTCATTATCAAGAATCTGTACTTCTACTGCGTGAGAATAGATATAATCTCCACTTTCGTCTGCACGAAGTAAAATACCGCTGTTGCCTACCGCAGAAATTCGCCAATCCAATTTTAATTCAAAATCAGCATATTGCTTTTTGCTAACAATATCGCCAGCGTCCTTTGCCGTTAAAGTGAGTTCACCCTGCACGGCTTGCCACTTATTATTTAAGACCTCTTGTTTGAAATTTCGCCACTGCGATACATCATGACCATTAAACAGCAGCTCCCAGCCTTCAGCTTTCTCAGTAACGCTTAATTGATTTTCTTGAGCACCAAGGCTCACAGATAATAACAGTGCCGATAGCAGCAAGCCGACTTTACATTTTGTGTGCATTTAACCTTCCTTTTTAGGGCCAATCATTCAAAAAACACGCTCAATAGATTACTACCAAACTACGGATAATTAATAAATAATAAATAATAAAAAAACATGCAGCGATAATGACATAAAATAACCCGCAATGTAACCGGTTACTATAATCTACTTAGAAAAAGTGTCCCCAACGACTAACTTGGCCATCCCTTATCTGACTTTTATAAGGCTTGAGCCGCCTCACGACTATTAACGAAGCGAAATAAACTCTGGTATTTTTTCTACCTTGTTAAACAAGCTTGACCTAGATCAAATAGCTTTATCACCACACATTTATACTCACTGTGAATTTAACTGAAAGGAACTTATCGTGAAACAGAATGTTGGGATTTTAGATACCGCTATCCGCGGAATCATCGCCGTTATTTGCTTAGCTGTTGCTGCAGAGGGCATTTTACCTCAAGCGGCAACTATCGCTGTTTTTATTGTAGGTCTATTACTTTGGGCATCCTCAAGTTTTGGTGTTTGTTTTATTTACAAAGCCCTCGGCATAGACACCTATCCAGGCGCTGGCCATGGTTTATATCAATATTATCCAAGGTAAAAAATAAGCCAAATCTAATTTTGCTATGGCGCTAAGAAAAAATAGCAAAAGCCATATGTGACTGCCCCATGTCTAACAATAGACATTGAGGGCGTCTAGGGCCTGCTAGGTAATTATATTTAATAACCTCCACTCACAAGAGCTAACTACTCGGGAGTGGGGAGAATTGCATCATAGTGATACAGCATAATCACCATTACAAAACCGCCTACCTGCCTTGATTTGGTAAGGAGCTGCTCTCTTTGGCGACGCCATTAAGCTTTAGGTTTAACCACCCGCCTGAAGCTAAACCAATATTCGCCTCATTTAAAGCATTTGTCCTATAAGCGGTAAATAGCCACAGTACAGCACTTCAGGACAAAACCATATACTGCCCATGATGAAGGCCCAAATTTGACTTAGGCGTTTAAGCTAGCCTGATTAAGCATGCAAATAGATACATTTCAAAGGAGAATTAAATGAAAACAGAAAAAAGACAAGACTATAGAGATTCAAAAGTATATCTCATTGGAAGTGGCATTGCGGGACTCGCCAGTGCTGTCTATTTAGAAAAAGATGCTGGAGTCCCTGGTAAGAATATCCATATTTTAGAGAAAGATTCAATTCCCGGTGGCGCTACTGACGGCGCGGGTAATGAAGATAAAGGATTTGTTGTGCGTGGTGGCAGAATGCATGAAATGCACTATGAGTGCTATTGGGAATTGCTTTCCCATATTCCATCATTAGAAGACCCCAATATTTCAGTACGAGATGAGTCATATGAATTTAACCAACGGTTTGTATCTAATGCTCAAGCCCGCCTAGTAAAAAATGGCCAAAAACTGGATGTTTCTTCCTATGGATTGTCTTTTCAACAACAGGCCGATTTTATCAAGCTAAGCTACGTTTCAGAGAAATCACTTGGTGATAAACGTATAGAAGATTGGTTTGATCAAGCTTTTTTTGAGAGCAATTTTTGGTATATCTGGAGTTCTATGTTTGCCTTTCAAAAATGGAGTAGTCTGGCAGAAATGCGCAGATACATGAAACGCTTCATGCATCTAGTGGATGGTTTGCCAAGGTTGGGTGGTGTTATGCGCACCAAGTATAACCAATATGACTCGGTTGTCAGACCCATGAAAAAATACCTTGAAGAAAAGGGGGTGAACTTTGAAATGGGCAAAGAAGTCATTGATATTGATTTCAACCTATCTGCTGATAAAACAACGGCAACGGTTATTCACCTTAAAAACAAATCTGAAATCGTCCTCGAAAAAAATGACTTTGTGTTTTTCACCAATGGATCAATAACAGAAAGTAGCGATAATGGCAGTTGGCATACCCCAGCACAATTGAAGGGAGTTGAAGATTCAGGCTCGTGGAAGTTGTGGAAGAAAATAGCCAAAAAAGATACTTCTTTTGGTAATCCAAGTGTATTTTGTGACAATATTGGTTTGCAAAAATGGTATTCATTTACCGCAACAATGCAAGACACTACCTTTCTTGATTATATGGAAAACTTCTCAGGTAATGTCGATGGAACAGGCGGCCTTGTCACTTTGACTGATTCTAACTGGCTGATGTCAATTGTTATCGCTAGGCAGCCTCACTTTCCAAACCAAGCTGATGATGTGAAGATTTTTTGGGGTTATGGACTCTATCCTGATAGAAAAGGAAATTACGTCGACAAAACAATGGCACAGTGCAGCGGTGCGGAAATGTTAGAAGAGCTTTATTATCATTTGAAAATCCAAGACTTAATGGCGCCTATTACAGCCGCTGGCAAAGTGAATTGTATTCCTGTTGCAATGCCATTTATTGATAGTCTTTTTATGCCAAGAAATATTGGTGATAGACCCAAGGTGATTCCCAAAGGCTCAACAAACTTTGCTTTTTTAGGCCAATTTGCTGAAGCCCCAAAAGATTGCGTATTTACCGTTGAATATTCAGTAAGGACAGCGCAGATGGCAGTTTATGGTTTGTTTGATACCGATAAGAAGGTCCACCCAATGTACGAAGCAACCCATAACCCCAAATATCTACTTGCAGCACTTAAAGCAATCAGCCGATAGAAATACGCTTAAATTACATAAAAATAAAGATAGATCGCGGGTAATCGCGATCTGTCCAAGCATAAATTAAGACTGTGATATCTATTATTTATCATTACAACATGCATTATAAAAAACCAAATAAACACTGGTTTTTTCCATAGAAATATACAAATTTGTTGGCTAAGCCGCTAAATCCAGCTGGATTTTGAAAGCACACTAAAGACTAACGCTTACATTTAGGTTTTCAGTCAATCACAAAAGCAGTCTTGCCAATCCATCGTCGCTTCTTTGTTTTAGAGCTCCAGTACTAGTTATGCAATATTGACTAGGACTCTTGCTTTATCCATACCGCAGATCCGTTGACGGTGGGAGTGACTATTATATTGCTGCAGCATAGGTTCAAACTTAAGCTGCCTAATCAAACACCCACCTTGTTAGTCAGCAGAAATAAGTCACTGTTACCCACCAGCTATGATTATCTATTGCACCGCCAATGCATCCAATAAACGTTAAAACACCGTATTGATAACTTACACTAATACTTGGCGTGTGTTTGCAATGTAGTAATGGACTTGACACTCTATTTTGGAATCTACCATTATTTCTGGTCGACGTTCATTTGGGCAGGGCATTTTGGGGGTTGTACCGAATAATCTACAAATTAACGGGCGCTCATCGTACACCGTGCAACCTTTAGGACCTAGATGCACACAACTAAGCTCGTCTAAAGCCGCATCATGTTCGGCGTCTGATTTCACCGGAAGGCGCGACATTTCTTCCGAAGATGTTGTCACAGGGCCGCAACAATCATGACAGCCTGGCACACATTCGAACGACGGGATTTGCTCCCGTAAGCGATCGACAACATATCGATTATTATTCATTTATATCCACCTTTGTTCGACTCGTTACCATTACTGCTCTATTCTTAATTCACTAATCGCTGAAAATCTTTCTTATTCAACACAATACCATAATGCCTTGCTAAGCACGGTATTGGGTGCTTATTAATTCAGACTTAGCAAACTGTTGCCGAGAACCTAATCTGCATTCTTGTTGCACATAGCGCAAAAGAATTATAGTGGGATTACGTTTAATTTTTTATTATAAAAAATTCACCAAGACCCATTTTTGCAGGCCTCCATCGATAGCCAAATCAACTAACAGTGAATCGGCTAATTTAATTGTAGATTCAGACCATAGTATTTTTAGGATATCGTCTTCAATCATGTCCATGTCATTTTTGAATATTACGCTTTAACCTTGGCTAAAATGCGGTCTAAATGATTAGCAAACTGCTGACGATCTGCTTGATTTAGTGGTGGTGGGCCTCCGGATTGCTGGCCACTGGCACGCATGGTATCCATAAAATCGCGGATATTCAGGCGTTCACCAATATTTTCAGTGGTAAATAGTTCTCCTCGTGAGCTCAATACTTGCCCACCTTTGGCAATCACTTCTGCCGCCAAAGGAATATCGCTAGTAATAACTAAATCACCAACTTCAACTCGTTTGACTATTTCATCGTCGGCTACATCAAATCCACTACTGACTTGGATTGAACGGATCACCTTAGATGGTGGTGTGCGTATAAACTGATTGGCCACAAACACGGTTTCAATTTGTTTACGCTCAGCGGCGCGACAAATAATATCTTTCATTACCGCCGGAATAGCATCCGCATCAACCCATATTTTCATCGTGTTTATCCATTTTTTTGTCAATTAAGTTTTTATTGATCAACGCTTTGTGTGCTTAGCCACGCCTGCTGTTGCTCAACGCTGAGCAAACTAACTAATTCATCGCTCGCTTGCCAACTGGGAACCTGTTGATTATAGGCGCGCATCTGGCTAAATAAGCTATCTTGCAATTCACTGATTTGGACTTTTAATTCTTTCAGTTTTAAGTTACTCGGTGACAAACGAGTGAGCGTACTTTCACTAAAATTATCTGCACTTCCCTTGATCCCTGCTTGTTGCTGGAAGGCAACAAGTTGTGTTTGTTTAGCCCTTAACTGTTGTTGAAGCTGTGCAATTTTTAATAAGGCTAACTCAACTTGGGACTCACTCTCTGCCGCGCTCACTCGCTTTTGTTTTTCGGCGAAAGACCTTTCTGCCAATAGTTGTTTTTGGCGCATTTCTTGCGGCGCTGCATTGGCTTGTTCTACATGCTGTTGTTGGGCAACGACAACCCGTCTTTCTAACTCTTCAGCCGAGTCATCATTGAGACTATGCACTAGTGTCCCTTGTTGTGCCTTTTCATCAAACTTCAATAGTGCATGATTACTTGAATCTAGCGCTACTGATGATTTGACCGAATCAGGCATCATCTCGCTGATTTCTTGGGGTGCAAACACCGCAGAATTAGGCATAAATACGCTAATTTGATCAATAAAAATCACGCTAACAAACATCACTGATGCTGCTATTGAAAACGGCCATTGCCAGCGTCGCCAGCGACTTTTAGCGACGCTTTGAGCTTTTGCCTCTAAGGTAGGCACTTGATTGAACGCCGATTCACTCGTGACTAGCTGTTGTTTGGCTAAGGCTAGAATCCGTTGGTCCAGCTCACTTGCAGGCTGTTCTTGTTTAAGCCTTGCGTATAAATCAGTGATTTCCTGCTGTTCTGCTTGTTGGTTTTTGTCTGCTAGAGTCATAGGGAAGTCTGCCCGATTTTATGGCTAATACATTGACGTAAGTTTTCATAGGCATAACGAAGTCGGCTTTTACATGCTTCGTAGTTTGCCCCAAGAATGTGGGCAATAGCCTCAATACTTAGACCTCCTTCTTCTTTGAGTAAAAAACAGTCTTTTTGCACTAATGGCAAGGCTTGAATACATGTTTTTAGGGCTGCCGACGCATGGCCTTGCTCAAGTTGCATATGGGGAGTAAGTTCGTTTATACCTTGATATTGGTCTATTTTCTCCAAGTCTTCACTGTCTATTCTTGGGGTTTCCATGACTCTATCAACCACCTTGATATGCCTAATATGATCAATTAATTTATGTTGGGCTAAGGTATACAACCACGTGGTAAATTTAGCCTTAATTTGATATCTAGGTGCTTGGCTGATGACCTTGCTCCAAATATCCTGAAATAAGTCTTCAGCCAAGGCATGATCGCCTAATTGGCGCAAAAAATAGCGATACAAACCACCTTTATGTCGCTGATAAAGTTGCTCAAATGCAGCAAAGTCACCCTGAGCATATCGTTGCATCAGGGTTTCATCCGCCTCTAGAGCCTGTATTTCTTCGTTATTAATGGGGGTTATGCTCATTTATCAAGGTCAATCGACCAGTTGGTAAAGCCTCTAGTGTGCTGCTAAGCGCTTGGCTCGCTTGCACACTCTGTGCACTTCTTAACAATTGAATAAACTCTGCCCGATACCCAAATTCATCTGGCCCTTTTGCCTGTTGAGCCATAGCCACTAATTGTGTGTAATCCATATTTGGTAAGTAGACACTGTGTTTTAGTTTATGGGCAAAGCCTACCACAGCACTTGCAAAGCGGAAATCTGCAGATTGTTGATTAAAATCAGTTATTTGTTCTTTTTTAATGGTTTGGTTTATTAAAACGCTTTTTTCACTGTTTATTGCTTTATAGCGCAGCTTAACTAAAGCGATTTCACTGGCGAGCTGGGCCTGTGAGCGGGTGCTGGTCGCACTATCTTTTCCCTGCGTTTGATAACGTAAAGGATCGAGATATTTGTGCTTACTATCAAGCAAACTCACTTCATAAAAGGCGGTGACTCTATGCCCCGCACCAATTTCTCCCGCGTCAACAGCATCATTATTAAAATCTTCTTGTTTGAGGGCACGGTTTTCATACCCCATTAAACGGTATTCCGCCACATTAGCTGGGTTAAATTCCACTTGGATTTTTACATCTTTAGCAATGATCATCAGAGTTGAATTTAACTCATCAACCAATACTTTGCGGGCCTCATGGATGGTATCAATGTAATAATAGTTACCGTTCCCCGCGTCGGCTAATTGTTCCAACAAGTGATCATTATAATTGCCCTGCCCAAAACCTAAGGTGGTGAGTGCAATTCCAGCTTCTTTTTTAGTCTTTATTAAATCGACTAGCTGTTTGTGATCGTCAATACCCACGTTAAAGTCACCGTCAGTCGCCAAAATCACCCGGTTAAGCCCGTTTTTAACCAAGGCTTGTTCTGCCAAATTATAGGCCAACTCAATCCCCGCATGACCATTGGTGGCGCCGCCCGCTTTGAGTTGAGTTAAGGCTTGTTGAATTTTGCTATATTGATCGCCAGGTGTAGGTTCAAGTACCACACCTGATGCACCGGCATAAACCACGATAGCAACGCTATCCTTGGCCGATAATTGGCGACTCAGCAAATTCAAGGAACGGCTTAACAAGGGTAATTTATCAGGCTGATCCATGGAGCCCGATACATCTAATAAAAACACCAAATTCCGACCCAGCTCAGGGTCAATATCAGGCACATAACCTTGCAACGCAATCCTAATTAAGTGTTTTTCCCTATCCCATGGTGACACCGCTATATCAGTCTGCACGCTAAAAGACCCACTGTTTGCTTCAGGGCTGGCATAGTGATAATCAAAATAGTTGATAAACTCCTCTATTCTCACTGCATCAGCCGGTGGTAATACCCCTTGATTCAGCATTCTGCGTGTATTGCTATAGCTCCCAGTATCAACATCAATTGAAAAGGTGGATACCGGCTCCACCACCACTGATTTAACCCCGTTTTCTAGCTGATGTCCGTAGGTTTCTTGTTGCTCATATTGATAACTTGGCGCAAAAGTCAAAACATCTTGCAGGCGCTGTTTGGTCTTTGTGTATTGCTGAGTTTGCATGATCGAACCAGTTTCTCTCCGCTGCTGTGCTGCATCCGTCATGATCAGCAAGGCTTCAACTGTTTGTGGCTGCCTCACTTTTTCACTGGTTATCTGTATCGATTGATTTTCCTCACCTCCATCCGTCTGAGTGCTCTGACTGGGTTCAAACGAACAAGCAGATAACATACTCACAATAGCGAATATGGTGAGTACGGGGTAATTAGGTCGATGACTTGTTATTGCATTTTTCCGATTTTTCATAATGTTGCCCTACGGTGATATTGATTGCTTTCATTGCTATCAACGGTTCACTGAGCGCCAAGGGTTTTATTTTTCATTTATATTTTTATGCGTTTACGGCCATACACCAATAAGCAAATAAGCCAAGTTGTGGTCAATTTCACTAACTAAAAACAACTAAGTGCTGAAAAAACAAACCAAAAACCAGCTATCAGACTGTTTTATATGACTTTTATTTGTTTGGCACGTTCAATGCAATTCTCTCGAAAATTAGATTCATTTGCTCGTTTGAGCCGCACACTTTCAGGAGAAACCACATGAACATCGTTAAACTACATCAACCACTGAGCCGTTTTGCACTTTGTGCCGTCTTAGTTTCGTCCGTTTTACTCAATGCCTGCGGCGATGCAGAAGCCATTGTTGAGACAGACAAAAAAGAGCTCGTTATTGCAGTACCGGTTGAAGTTGCGGTGCTCAGCCAAGGCACTATTTCTTCTAACTATGCCACTACCGCCATACTCGAAGCTAAAGAAGAAGCATTTGTGGTACCACGTGCTTCAGGCATTATTGAGCAAATCATGGTGGAAGAAGGTGACTATGTTGAAAAAGACCAAGTACTGGCGCAAATAGAACCCCAGCGTTACCACCTTAATTTAGACCGTGCTCGGGCTGACATGGTCGGCATTCAAAAAGAATTAGCAAAAATAAACAAGGTCTATAGTCAAAAACTGGTGAGCGACGATACCTTTGATAAACTAAACGCTCAATATGAAAGTGCTAAAGCCACCCTAGCACTCGCCGAACTTGATCTAAAAGAAGCGACGATTACTGCGCCCATCTCAGGCTTTATAGCCGAACGCAATGCCAAAGTAGGTAACTTAACTGAATCGTTTCAACGGGCGAGAATGTTTCACATTGTGCAACAACAAGAACTCTACGGCATCGTATATTTGCCTGAAAAAGAACTATCTAGAGTACACAAAAATCAAAAAGCTATGCTTGATTTAACGGCCTTTGGCGGTCAAGACATTGCAGCCTTTGTTGAGCGTATCAGTCCGGTCATCGATCCTAAAACCGGTACTTTCAAAGTAACTTTGCGTGTGCCTAATCATGATCACTTGCTCAAATCAGGTATGTTTGCCCAAGTTAAACTTAATTATGACACCCACCATAATGCGGTATTGCTACCTCGCAAAGCCCTGCTTGCTATCGACAACAGCATCAACGTTTTTGTTGTAAAAGACGGCATTGCCAGTAAAACCCCGATTCAAATTGGCTATCAAGAAGGTGAGTTTGTTGAAGTACTTGCAGGCCTTAGCGGCAATGAACAAGTGGTTATTACCGGTCATCATAATTTACGGGATAAGGCCCCTATTGAAATCGTCAATAACGATAAAGTAGCGCCCAGCACCTCTCCTACCGAACTAGCACTGCACTAAGGCTAAGCTCATGAATATTGTAGATATTGCGGTTAAACGCCCCGTCACTGTGTGGATGTTTACCTTTGCTATTATTCTTTTTGGCATGGTGTCTTTGTCACGCTTAGCCTTAAATTTATTACCTGAATTGTCATACCCGACTCTGACGATCCGCACTGACTATATCGGTGCTGCACCGGCCGAAATTGAACAACTAGTATCTAAACCCATTGAAGAAACCATTGGCGTTGTTAAAGGCGTGCGTACCGTCACATCTACCTCTAAGGCCAGTCAGTCTGACGTATTACTTGAGTTTGAATGGGGCACGGATATGGACTTAGCCAGTCTCGAAGTCCGTGAGAAACTTGATACCTTGCAACTACCTTTAGACGTTAAAAAGCCGATATTATTGCGTTTTAACCCCAGCCTTGACCCTATTATGCGTTTTGGTTTTGTCGGTATCACACCAACCGATCCTGGACAAAGTTCTGCTCCAAGTGTCAAGACTATAACACCAGCCACAACGGCTGTGCTTGACGAGCAAGGTATAAAAACCCTGCGTTTATATGCTGAAGAGCAAATCAAACGTCAACTCGAATCAGTGGCCGGTGTAGCTTCGGTTAAAGTAGGTGGCGGCTTAGAAAATGAGATACAAGTGCTGGTTGATCAAGACAAAACCAGTCAACTCAATATCAGCGTTAATGAAATTATCAAACGTTTAAAAGAAGAAAACGTCAATACCTCGGGCGGACGAGTTGAAGACGGCTCGCAGGAGTTTTTAGTCCGCAGCTTAAACCAATTTGAAAGTTTAGATGAAATCCGTGATGTTTTTATTGCCAATCGTGAAGGTAAAAACATTCGTTTAGGGGATATCGCGCAAGTGGTAGATGCCTTTAAAGATCGTACTTCAATGAATCGTTTTGGCGGTTTTGAAGGGGTCGAAATTGCTATTTATAAGGAAGGTGATGCCAACACTGTCGAAGTAGCAAAAAACATAAACCTTAGAATTGAACAGTTACAGCAAGAAATTCCTGCTCAGTATCAATTACAGAAGGTCTATGATCAAAGTCGCTTTATCGCCAATGCTATCGAAGAAGTAAAATCAGCGGGCTTAATCGGCGGTTTGTTGGCCATGTTTGTCTTGTATTTATTTCTTAAAAACATCTGGCCTACTTTAATCATTTCAATATCGATACCAGTTTCCATTATTGCCACCTTTAATTTAATGTATGCCAACGATATCAGCTTAAACATCATGAGCTTGGGTGGTATCGCCTTGGCCATCGGTTTATTGGTCGACAACAGCATTGTGGTCTTAGAAAACATCGACCGCCATAAAGCCAAAACCACAGATTTTAAATTGGCTGCAGCCCTTGGCACTAAAGAAGTATCGATGGCAATCATCGCCTCAACTCTCACCACCATGGCGGTATTTTTTCCCCTGGTATTTGTTGAAGGAATTGCCGGACAGTTGTTTGCTGATCAAGCCTTAACCGTGACATTTGCTTTAGCGGCTTCCCTGCTGGTTGCCTTAACCTTAATCCCCATGTTGGCGGCACGTGAAAAAACTACTGCTAGCAGTGACACAGTAAAGCAACTCGACTTGGGTGACAGCGCACCGAGTTCCAAACCCACCAGCAAACTTGGCTTAACCGGCTATTACCTTGTATGGCCACTGCGTTTACTATTACGCACTGTGTTTTATTATTTACCTCTGCTTATTACCAGCCTCGTTATCACCTTATTTAGGGTAATCAGCAAAGGTTTAGGCTACGTATTTAAACCCATTTTGTGGGTCTTTGATCGCTGTTTTACCCTGCTAGAGCGTTGCTATATTAATGGTTTGGCCAAAGCGCTGCAGGCGCGCACATTGGTGCTGGCTGGGGTAATTATCATTGCTGGACTTTCGGCCTTATTATTGCCCAAATTAGGCATGGAGTTGATCCCCGATATGGCCCAAGGTGAGTTCTATGTTGAAATCACTCTACCCAGTGGTTCGCAACTTGAATCAACCGATGCGGTTATTAGCCAACTGGCCAAATTTACCGAAAACTTACCCGCTGTGGCCCGCACTTATTCCTTAGCCGGCAGTGGCAGTTTAATGAATGCCTCAGCCAGTCAAGGCGGCGAATACTGGGGTAAATTAAATGTGGTATTAAAGCCCAAGACTGATGCAGTAAGCAGTTTATTGGTCATGGATAAAATGCGTGGATATTTATCTCAGCAAGCCGGTGTACAAAGTAAGTTTGGCCAACCTGCCCTATTTACGATGGCCACGCCGCTAGAGATTGAAATCAGTGGTTATAATCTTGATGAGCTGATGGCTAATAGTCAAAAACTGCAAACGGCTTTAATGTCAGACTCCCGTTTCACTGATGTTAAATCCACCTTACAAAGTGGTAACCCCGAACTAAAAATCAAATTCAATCACGCTGCTTTAGGACAATTAGGTTTGAATGCCGCTGATGTGGCTAAGTTAGTTGCCATTCAAATTGGTGGTGAAGTCGCCACCAAATACAACATCATGGATCGTAAAGTCGATGTATTAGTGCGCACCCAGCAACAGCAACGTGACTCGGTCGCTGACATCGGCCAAATTATCGTTAACCCTGGAGCCGAACAAGTCATTCCCCTTAACGCAGTAGCGCAAATCACCATGTCCGTGGGTCCCAGTGAAATTACTCGCGTGGGCCAGCAACGTGTTGCCTTGTTAACCATGAACTTAGGCTATGGTGATTTAAATGATGCAGTAATTGCTGCCAAACAACATCTACAACAGCTTAATTTACCTATCAATATGCAAGCCCGCGTGACCGGCCAAAGTGAAGAAATGGAAAACAGCTTTACCTCACTTAAATTTGCCTTAGCCCTCGCCATATTTTTGGTTTATTTAGTTATGGCTTCACAATTTGAATCCTTACTGCATCCTCTGCTGATCCTATTTACTGTGCCGCTCGCTTGTGCAGGCTCGGTGTACGGTTTGTATCTGACGTCGACCAATGTCAGCGTGGTGGTATTTATTGGCCTAATAATGCTCGCGGGTATTGTGGTGAACAACGCCATTGTATTAATCGACCGCATCAATCAGATGCGCGCCGAGGGTCTCGACAAAGGCGCCGCAATTATGGCCTCGGCCCAGAGTCGTTTACGTCCGATTTTGATGACCACGCTAACCACCTCATTAGGTTTATTACCCATGGCGATTGGCCTAGGTGAAGGCGCAGAAATACGTGCGCCCATGGCCATCACAGTCATATTTGGTTTGTCATTTGCCACCGTACTTACCTTGTTTTTTATACCAGTTATTTACAGTTTGTTTGACCGAAAAAACTTTGCGCCTACTCCCCCTGTACCCACTGAGTCGCAGGAGAAAGTCTATGGATAAGTTCGAAAGTGCGGGTGCAGCCTTAGCCGACTTTGCTATTCGTCGCCCGGTAACCGTTTGCATGTTTTTCTTCTCCATGCTGGCCTTTGGTTTGTTAGCTAGCCAATTGTTGCCTTTGGAGAAATTTCCAAGCATCGACATTCCAGAAATTGCCGTGCAAATTCCTTATCAAGATGCCACACCATCAGAAATTGAAAAGATGATCACCCGCCCGGTAGAAGAATCCTTAGCAACGATGCCAGGCATAAAACGTTTGCGTTCCAGCTCCACAGAAGATGGGGCTGAGATTCAATTAGAATTTGCCTGGGATGAAAACCTTAAAGCCAAGGGCGTAGAAGTAAGAGAAAAAATAGATGCCATACGCAACCAACTGCCCAGCGATGTTGAACGCATATTAGTTTATCAATTCAATACCAGTGATATGCCAATATTTTCACTCCGCGTCTCGAGTGAGCGGGATCTGTCCAATGCCTACGACTTGTTGGATCGCAACTTAAAGATGCCCATCGAAAGGGTGCCAGGAGTGTCGAAGGTAGAGCTTTACGGCGTGACTAAAAAGCAAATTGCCATTCGTTTAGATTCAGAACTCATGGCTGCGCTGCAGGTCAATACCAATGACTTACGTGATAGTTTGCGTAAGGTCAATTTTTCCATGAGTGCAGGGAATTTTATTGACGAAGATCTGCAGCAAAAAATTACCGTTAACCCTCTTGGTGAAATGTCGAGTTTGGATGAAATCCGCGACATCTTTGTTAAAACAAATGTGCGCTTGTCAGATATCGCCGAAATAAAATTTGAAACCCCTAAACGCACTGAAGGCCGCCATTTAGATCAATCCTATGCGGTGGGTTTTAATATCTACCGTGAATCCAATAGCAACATGGTTGAAGTGGCTCAGCGGGTCATGGCGGTTATTGATGAGGCCAACGTTAATCCGGCTTTTAATGGCATTCATTTATATATCATGCAAAACGAAGCTGAAAGTGTTACGTCTTCATTGGCAGACTTACTCAATGCCGGCTTGTTAGGCTCCTTGCTATCACTGTTAGTGCTGTATGCCTTTCTACGTAATATCACCAGTACCTTATTGGTGGTGTTATCTGTCCCTTTTTCAATTTGTATCACTCTAGGCTGCATGTATTTTATGGGCTACTCCATCAATATTTTGTCAATGATGGGCCTGATGTTGGCCGTGGGTATGTTAGTGGATAACGCCGTGGTTGTAACAGAGAGTATCAATCAAGAAAGACAACATAATGATGATCCTATTGCCGCGACTAAAGCGGGAGTGGCTAAAGTCAGCTTAGCGGTTATCGCCGGCACTGTGACGACCGCCATTGTATTTTTGCCTAATATTGTTGGGGCTAAAGTTAATGTAACCGTATTTTTAGAGCATGTTGCTATTGCCATTTGCATCTCTTTGTTTGCCTCTTTGTTAATCTCTCAAACGTTGATCCCCTTGCTCAGTAGCAAAATTACGCCTAAAAAATTAGTCGACAAAAAAGCTCAGCCTAAACCTCCCGGTAAAATTGCCCTCGCCTACGAAAAGGTCTTACGTTGGTCCCTCGCCCATCAAGGTATAACCTGTGCCATTGCCGTGGCAATTTTGCTCAGTACCGCTATCCCAATGGGCACTGTGACCAATGATGCAGACGCCGACAATGACCAAAACCGAGTGTGGATGAACTACGATATTCAAAGCAGCTACACCCTAGAAGAAGTAGAAAAAACCGTGGCTAAAATGGAAAGTTATTTGTATGCCAATCAAGAAAAATTCCATATTAAACAAGTATATAGCTATTACACCGCCGGATTTGCAGTATCGGGTATTACCTTAGAGGATGATTTGCCTTTAAAGCAATTTGAGGTGAAAAAGTTGATCACCGAAAATATGCCCAAATTTGCTCGTGCAAAACCCTCATTTCAATGGGAACAAGGCAATGGCGGAGGCATACAACTCACATTGTTAGGCGATTCTTCTGAAACACTCAATCAAATAGCCAAACAAATTTTGCCAGCTATCGCCAACATAGATGGCCTAAGCGAAGTAAAAACTGATAACGCCAGTCAGAAAGAAGAGCTACAAATCAAGGTTGATCGCCAAAAAGCCTTCCGCTTTGGTTTAAGTAGTGATGATATTGCAAGTGTGGTTGCCACTGCTCTACGTGGCACTAATTTGCGTACATTCAGGAACAGCGAAAGTGGTGAAGTCGCCATTCGTTTGATGTTTGATGAAGGCTTACAGAACTCCATTGAGGCATTAAAAAACCTCACCATCAAACGCGAAGCGGGTCAAAATGTGAGTCTCGACATGGTGGCAACTCTGACTATCAAGCCGCGCTTGGCGCAAATTAATCGCAGTTATCGCCAAACCTCGGTCACTATCGGAGCCAATTTGGGTGAAGGTTTAACCATGGAACAAGCCCAAGAAAAAATCACAGCCGTCATGGCTTACATGCAATTACCCAGTGGTTATAGCTGGACATTTGATGGCGGATTTACCCGTCAAAATCAAAATGAAAGTGCCATGCAAACTAATATGTTGTTGGCGGTTTGCATGATTTACATTGTGATGGCTGCCTTGTTTGAGTCACTATTGTTGCCCACTGCGGTGATTACCTCTTTGCTGTTTTCCATGACAGGTGTGTTCTGGGCGCTGTTTATCACCGGTTTGCCCATGTCTATTATGAGCATGATAGGCATGCTCATTTTAATGGGCATAGTGGTTAACAATGGCATTGTACTGGTAGACAGGATAAATCAGCTCATTAATGTCGGTTACGCGGTACAACAGGCCATAATAGAAGCATGTTTAACTCGGGTAAAACCCATATTAATGACCGTTGCAACTACCGTACTAGGACTGGTGCCGTTAGCCCTGGGTTCAACTCGAATTGGCGGTGATGGCCCGCCCTATTCCCCCATGGCAATCGCCATTATTGGTGGCTTACTGTTTTCTACTTTAACCAGTTTAGTATTAGTGCCGCTGGCGTATTTGTTGTTACTAAAGCTCAGATTAAAAACCACCCAAATGATTGTCAACAGTAAATTATTAGTCAGTCGCTGGGTCAGGGTGTAAATCTAAAAAAACCACAGGAAAATTGTGCAAGGACGCACTTTGGTTTAGGCTAGCGACAAATTTATCTATCAGACATTGCTATGATTAAACATGATCCCAATCCGCTTTATACTGCTGATTCAGCACGTTACGAAAACATGCATTATCGTCGTTGCGGTAAAAGTGGCTTAAAGCTACCTGCCTTAGCCTTAGGACTTTGGCAGAATTTTGGTGGAGTAGACTCTCTACAAAATGCCAAAAACATGTTACATCGTGCCTTTGATTTAGGTATTAACCATTTTGATTTAGCCAATAATTATGGCCCTCCTTACGGCTCAGCCGAATCAACCTTTGGCCAAGTGATGGCAAAAAGTCTACATGCCTATCGTGATGAGTTACTGATATCAAGTAAAGCTGGCTACGATATGTGGGGCGGACCTTTTGGCCAAGGCGGCTCGCGCAAATACTTAGTTGCCAGTTGTGATCAAAGTTTAAAACGCACCGGACTAGACTACTTCGATATTTTTTATTCCCACTGTTTTGACCCTCACACTCCCTTAGAAGAAACCATGCAGGCCCTAGACTACATAGTACGTTCAGGACGCGCTCTGTACGTGGGTATATCAAATTATTCTCCACAACAAACCCAACAAGCCATCGCCATATTGAAAGACCTGGGAACCCCCTTATTGGTGCATCAGCCGCGCTACAATATGTTTGATCGTTGGATCGAAGATGGCTTATGCGATGTCTTAATTGAGGAAGGCATTGGCTCAGTAGTGTTTTCTCCCTTGGCACAAGGCTTTTTAACCGACAAATATCTAGGTGGCATTCCCCAGGGTTCACGTGCATCGCGCAGTGAACAAATCTATTTAAACGCGGATCAAATTACTCAAGACAAAGTCGCCAAGGTGCAAAAGCTCAATGAAATTGCCCAACAACGGGGTCAATCATTAGCTCAAATGGCCTTAGCATGGGTATTGAGCAATCCTGCGGTTACCAGTTCGATCATCGGTGCCAGTAAAGTCAGTCAAATTGAAGACTGCGTTGCGGCAGTGTCGAACCTTGATTTTAGCCAAGATGAATTAAGTCAAATAAGGCAGATCATTGTCTAATACAAGGCCAACATCCGCCCATATCGGCTTAATCAACCCTAAAAGTCCGGAAAATATGGGCAGTATTTTACGAGCGGCAGGTTGCTACCAAGTGAAAAGTATTCACTATACCGGCTCCCGTTACGATCGCGCCCGACAATATGTCACCGATACTAAAAAGCGTCATCTTGAAATACACCCCACTCATTGCACCGACATTATCGCAACCGCCAAAGCACAGCACTTAAAAGTGGTCGCTATAGAGTTAGTTGAAGGGGCGACAGCACTGCCTACATTTAGTCACCCTGCAAACGTGATGTATCTGCTAGGCCCAGAAGATGGCACCATAGAGCAAGATATATTAGACCAATGTGATGCAGTGGTATACATCCCTACTATCGGCTGCATGAATCTTGCGGCCACAGTCAACGTCGTACTCTATGATCGCATGGCTAAAAATCCACAAATAAGCTTCGGTGATGAACTCATCCTTGCCAGTCGTGACACAAATAATCGCACTCGAGTACTTTGATTTTAAGCATTCATACCTTAATTTGTTAAAATTATGTTGACTATAAGTACGTTTATACTGTGTTATTAAGCTCGAGCTGTGTATATTTATCCAAGCAGTCACCGTAATACTCAGAGCACCACCGTATTTATTAAGGAAACACCATGAGTGAAGATAATCGAATTCCCCGCAGTAAAGATAATGATCACAGCCTCGAAATGGCTAAAGTTCGTCGCGAGTTTATCAAGCAAAAAACGGGGGCAGATCTCCATCACACAGGGCAATTTAGTATTGATCCCGCAGTGTTGCCTGGCAATATCGAAAACTTTATTGGCATAGTACAAATGCCAGTAGGTGTAGCAGGACCCATGCAAATTAACGGTGAACACGCCCAAGGCTTATTCTATGTTCCTTTGGCCACTACCGAAGGCACGCTGGTGGCAAGTTATAGTCGTGGTATGCGGGTTATCAACGAGTGTGGTGGTGTTAAAACCACGGTTGTTGAAGGATTTATGCAACGCGCACCCGCATTTATTTTTAATGATGCACGTGAAGCGCGGGATTTTGGCAAGTGGGTAGTGGACAATTTCGACAAAATCAAAGCCGTCTCTGAGACCACGACCAGTGTTGGTAAGCTTGAACACATTCAACAATGGTCGGTGTCTAAAACACGCTATTTACGTTTTAACTACACGACTGGCGACGCAGCGGGTCAAAACATGGTGGGTAAAGCGACTTTGGCGGCCTGTGAATGGATAAAAGCCCATTCTCCGATCCCATGTATGTATTTGTTATCAGGCAATATGGATACAGACAAAAAACACTCCCATCTCAATATGCTGCATTCACGGGGTAAACGTGTCATTGCCGAAATTGTACTGAAAAAAGACGTATTGGCAGACATCATGAAAGTGGATACCAAAGTATTAGCCGGTGCCACTGTGCTAGCCAATACTGGCGCCCTAATGGCCGGTGCGGCTTACAATGGACCACACTCGGCTAATGGCATTGCCTCGCTTTATATTGCCACTGGTCAAGATGAAGCCAATGTAGTTGAATCACATGCAGGCATGTTGTCTCATGAATTATTAGACAATGGCGACTTTTATATATCGGTGACCCTACCCTCACTGATTGTTGCCACCTTTGGCGGCGGAACCGGCTTACCAACCCAAAATGAATGTTTAAGTATGCTCGGCTGTGTGGGTAAAGGCAAAGCCAATAAATTTGCTGAAATTGTCGCGGCAACAGTACTGGCCGGTGATATTTCATTAGCCTGTGCGGTTATCGCCGGACATTGGGTGAGTAGTCACGATAAGATGGGCCGTAATCGTTAATTAGCGATTTCCCCCCTAAGCATACGCCCGACTCTGTTCGGGCTTTTTTAATTTTTACGCACGTCTTTATCAATCATTTTGGGATAAGAACCGAGTAACTTGACCTTACAATTACCCGCAATTTCCGCTAAGGCTTGAGCAATCTCAACATCATCAACATGCCCATCAAAATCGATAAAAAAGTGGTATTTACCAAAAGTTTGCCGCGTAGGACGGGACATAATTGAGGTTAAGTTAATTTTACGATTAGAAAAGGATAATAGCACTTCACCTAAAAAACCAGGGTGATCGTTTTCGTCTATAACGATAACACTAGTTTTATACTCAACGTCTATCACTTTCTGGCATACTGCGGTGTTTTTGGTAAACACTAAAAACCGCGTTTCATTATTTTTATAGTCATTTACATCGTTAATGACCAGCGGAAAATCCTCAGGCTGCACCGCACTGCTTGGCACAATCGCAGCCGTTTGATTATTACCTTGTGATGCACATCGCAAGGATTCCATATTACTTTCTGTGGTTTCAATATCAATACCTCCAAGGGCATCAATAAACTCAGAGCATTGCCCTTTAGCCACGAATTGCACGTAAAGCTGTTTGATCGCAGCAAGTTGAGTGGTTTGGCTAACTAAAGAAAACTGAATGGCAAGACGAATTTCACTAACCACAGACAAATCAGAGTCAAGCAAATGATCCAACACCAAGGAAATAAACCCTTCCGAAAAATTTTCCACTGGCAATACGCCAAACTCACAACGCTCCCCAACGGCATTTAAAGCCAATTTAATGGAATCAAAATAATGAATTTCGCAGGCTTGTGTTTGTGTTTTGATATATCGCCGAGTAGCAGTATCAGAAAACGTACCGGCAGGTCCTAAGGTAGCAATTTTTATCATGGCTCACAGATAATAGAATATAAGTGCGTGGTAGGGAGAATTTACCCTGCTTTCAATGATTTATAAAACCAAAAAACTGATTATATTGTTCTAAGCAATAACGAGTGAACTAAGTATGAGCTTGTAGTTTACACCTCAGGCTGTTTTATCAAATATTTTTAGGGTTTTTGCTGTTCATTTACCGCTGGATTTGCCTGACCTAAGGTAGGCGTTGATTTAGCTGACGTATCGCCGTTTTCGCCTTGAGCGGCAAGTTTATCCAATATATTAGGGATCATTTTCTCTGAAAATCCGGCAATAAAGGCCCACAACAAGGCTTTAGCGGCATCTAAACTGGTCAAGGGTTTAATTGCAAAGACGCTGCCTAAATCAGTATAAGGTATGGTTTTACCGGTAAAATCAGGAAACAGTGGCCCTTTTAACATTTCAGTGAGGAAAAAAGCATAACAAATCCATCCAAGCAGCCCAGCAATAATAGGAGTGATATAGACTTGTAATATGGCATTAACTCCAATTTCAGTGGGTGCAATATTTTTTAATCGAAAATAGGTGCTGATGACGCCCCCGCCAGCGCCGGTAAGAAAGATAGCCAACGTGAGGGGAAAAGAGGATCCTGTGCCACTACCCCATAAGCTGAAGGCCAATACTGCAAAAATGAGTAAAGGCGGAATACAAGCGTGAAAAAATACATTTTTGGCAAAACTAAAAGATTTCATTGGCCGCTTCCTGCATAAAAATGAGTGAATTCAACTACTCGCATTTTAGCCGTAATTAAAAAATTCACCCAATAATTAGTCAATTATCCATTTATTAACGCCATTCCACAGGATAAGGGCATGCAGTCCTCAGCTACAAACCTGTAATCCAAACCGGCACCCCATTAAGCACCGCATTACCCGACAATTCATCTAAGACAAGTTCATCGGTTAATTCATTTACATTCACGCCAGCATGCTGCTCTGCCACCGACCACTTCGAGCCTTTTTTGTTGTGACCCCAACCATGGGGAATGGAAATAACCCCAGGCATGATTTTATCAGTCACTTCAGCTGGCAAGGCAATTTCTCCCACTCGAGATTTCACCCTAATCATTTGTCCGTTTGTAATGTTATAACGCTGTGCATCTTCAGAATGTAACTGCGCCGTGCAGCGCGATAAACCGTTATTTGTGCCCTTCACCATACGGTTACTGTTGTGCAACCACGAATTGTTGGTTTTTAGATGGCGCCGCCCAATCAATAACAAACTATCTTGTTGGCCCTGATTTGCGGCACTAAAGAAATGCTTATTTAAACGCACTAAATCTGCCATAAAATAATCAAAGCGCAGATCAATCTTTTGCTCAGGATGAAAAATAGCCTCGGGTAGATTTTCTCTTAACGGTCCTAAATCAATGCCATGGGGCTTTTCTAACAACAATTCGATACTTAAGCGTTGACCCTCATGCCGATAAGTACTGCTTTTTAATAAGTCGTCGACCACCCCTTTTGGCTCTTTAGCCCACAGTGCTTGGTATTTATCTGTCGGTACACCTCGCAAGGTATCCAGTCGCTGGGCTAATTGCAGATAAATTTGCCAGTCTGTTAGGCTGTCTTTTTCAGGGGCAAAAATAGCTGGAGAATATTTACTGCTATTACGCACCGCAAAATTATGAAACACCACGTCATAATGGTCGCGCTCTAAGGCAGTCACAGGTGGCAATATGATATTGGCATGGCGAGAGGTTTCGGTGATGTAAAAATCAACCGCAACCATGTACTCTAAACCAGCAAACGCGTCATCTAGTTGCTGGCCATTCGGTGTGGTTAATACCGGGTTACCGGCACCGATAACCATGGCTTTTATTTGCCCTTCACCTGGAGTGGTTATTTCTTCTGCTAATGCAGATACTGGAAACTCCCCAGCAAAAGCCGGTAGTTGGCGCACCCGTGAATGATATTGCGCAATACTGCCACGTCCCGAGTGAGGCAAGGTATCTGCAGCGGGTTGAGTGAACATCATGCCGCCCGCTTTATCTAAATTTCCGGTCAAGATGTTAAACAACATAATCAGGTATTGGGTCAAGGTACCAAAGGCTTGCACACTGGCACCCATTCGCCCGTAACAGACTGCCGAACTTGCAGCACAAAAATCCTCAACCAAATGTTCAATTTGACTTTCAGTCATGCCAATTAATGGCGCAACACGAGACGGGGGATAGTCTTTTACATAAGCCTCCACGTCAAATAATTGCTCTGTATAGTCGCTCAATTTGCCGGGCTTTTGCCAGCCATGGCTAAACAAAGTATTGAGCATAGCAAGCAATAATAAAGCGTCAGTGCCGGGTTTAATAAAGTGATGCTCAGTACTAATATCGGCGGTTTCCGACTGTTTTGGATCAATCACTACCACTTTGCCGCCACGGGCCTGAATTGCTTTTAGGCGTCTTTTAACATGGGGCACCGTCATGATGCTGCCGTTTGATGCTAAGGGATTACCACCAATGATCATGAAATATTGAGTGTGATCGATATCCGGAATAGGGATTTGCGATTGATGGCCAAACAATTGCCGGCTAACAATATGATGAGGCAGTTGGTCCACTGATGTGGCTGAATAACGATTATGGGTCTTTAACGCTCGATAGAAATACGGACCAAACAATATTGAGCCCATATTGTGTGCATTGGGATTGCCCAAATACACGCCAACAGCATCATCACCATGTTGCTGCTGAATGGCAAACAACTGCTGTGCTACTTTGTCAAAGGCGTCATCCCACGTAATTGTACGCCAGCCCTCTGATGTTTTTTCTACAGGCAGTTTTAAACGCTCGGGATCGTCATATAAATCTTTTAACGCCATCGCCTTAGGACAGACATGCCCTTCACTAAATGGATTTTTTTTATCGCCTACAATGGACAGTATTTGACGGTCTTCGGTAGTAACTTCGATACCGCACATCGCTTCACACAAAGTGCAGGTAGAGTAGTGTTTTTGTTGACTAGTAGACATAGGAATACGCGCTAAGAATTTGTAAATAATACGTTAACCAACAAGCCCCTTATAGACAAGCATCATTTTTATTGATGAATTATGCTGCTAGACCCTGAATGGCAATAAATTACTAAAAAATGTGGTTTAAAAATCTACCCGAGCAAAAAAATCTGATACAGTTTTTAAACTTTTTGGCACTGGCCAACGACTTAATCGTTGATTGTTCAATATTCTATTGCAGGAAACCCCATGAAAATTGCTGATACCAGCGGCCAAGATACCGTTGTAGCGAAAAAATCAAACAAAAAGTTACTGTGGATAGGAGCATGTAGTTTTATCATTTTATGCCTTATTTTGTTTTCTCTCAGACCCGCTTTAAGTAATTGGTCAAATTCTGACACCAGTATTTCCGCTAATCGTCTGCGTTTTGCCAGTGTAACCCAAGGTGATTTTGTGCGTGACCTGTCGGTACAAGGACGCGTGGTAGCAGCAGTCAGTCCCCGTTTGTACAGCCCAGCACAAGGCACGATTACCTTTGCAGTTGACGCTGGTGATTCAGTGAGTAAAAACCAAGTTTTAGCCGTGATTGACAGCCCAGAGCTAACCAACGAACTAAAACAACAAGAGTCGGGTTTACAACGTTTGCAAATGGAGCTTGACCGCGAGCGCATACAAAGCAGTAAAGAAGCATTGATGTATCAAAAAGCCGTTGATTTGGCCAAAGTATCCTTAACCGCTGCAGACCGCGAAAAGAGACGAGCAGACAAAGCCTATGCCTCAAACGCGATTAGTGAGATCGACTTTGAAAAAGCGCAAGATGAGCTAGAAAATGCAAAACTGGTTTATCAACATGCGGTCAAGGATGCAGAACTTAATTTGGAAAGTTTGCAATTTGAAATTCGCACTCGCCAGTTGTTAGTTGAGCGCCAAATATTATTAGTAGCAGAACTCAGTCGTAAAGTGGATGAATTAGACCTGCGCTCACCGGTCAATGGCATAGTCGGTAACTTAGCGGTCGAACAGAAAAATCAAGTCGCCAAAAATCAACCCATTCTCAGCGTGGTGGATCTGACAGAGTTTGAATTAGAAGTCGATATTCCTGAAAGCTATGCCGACGACTTAGCCATCGGCATGGCCGCAGAAGTCAGTCTTAACGGCGAAACCCATCGTGCAAAACTAGTGACTATCTCGCCTGAAATAGAGAACAATCAAGTCACTGGGCGGGTGCGTTTCGCCGACCTCAATACAGATGGCAGCGTGAGCCAACCACAAGGACTACGCCAAAACCAACGTTTAACTACTCGTATATTGATGGAAAATAAAGCCAATGTATTGATGGTGCAACGAGGTCAATTTTTAGAAAGCGGTAGCGGTCGAATTGCCTATGTAGTGAAGGATGGTTTGGCAGAAAAAACCACAATAAACACCGGTGCGCGAAGTTTATCGAGTGTTGAGATCATCTCAGGTCTGGCTAAAGGTGACAATATTATCATCTCGGGTACAGAACAATTTAATGGCGCACAAACCGTGCTGATTACCCAATAAAACCATAAATACAGGGCAACAACTATGTTAAAAATGACGGATGTTAAAAAGATTTTTCGTACTGATTTGGTTGAAACACACGCACTAATCGACTTTAATCTGCACGTAAAAGAGGGAGATTTTGTGGCCGTTACCGGTCCATCAGGCTCAGGTAAAACTACCTTCCTCAATATAGCGGGTTTGTTAGAAACCTTTGATGGGGGAAAATTTGAGCTTGATGGTCAAGACGTCAGTCATCTTAACGACAAACAACGCAGCCGTTTGCGTAATGAAAAAATTGGCTTTATCTTTCAAAGTTTCAATTTAATCCCTGATCTTAATCTGTTCGATAATGTTGATGTTCCCTTGCGTTATCGTGGTTTTAACAGCGCTGAACGAAAAAAACGCATAGAGCATAGTTTAGACATGGTGGGTTTAGGCCAGCGCATGCAACATTTGCCTTCTCAACTTTCCGGAGGTCAACAACAACGTGTGGCGATAGCGCGAGCTTTAGCGGGCGAACCACGCTTTTTATTAGCCGATGAACCAACCGGTAATCTTGATAGCCAAATGGCAAGCAGTGTCATGGACTTATTAAGAGAAATAAACGCCAAAGGCACCACTATCATAATGGTCACTCATGACGCTAATTTAGCCAAGCAAGCAAAACGCAATATTTTTGTGCGTGACGGCAAAGTAAGCGAAGTGACCGTGTCTCCGCTCACAGCCACACTCTGCGCTGTATAGTTGGAGATTCAGCATGTTTACTTACTATCTAAAACTGGCGTTTAAAAGCATCAAACGCAATCCTATTTTAAGTACCTTAATGGTGATGGCCATTGCCTTAGGCATTGGCGCCAGCATTACCACAATTACGGTCAATTATTTAATGTCGGCCGATCCGATTCCACAAAAAAGCCAGCAACTATTTTATGTTCAAGTAGACAGTTGGGATCCCAACGAAGCCTACTCTGATAATAGTGACGAGGTCGCGCCTCCTCCAAGCCAATTAACCTACACAGAAGCCACTAACTTGATGGCCGCCAAACGCGCCTACAAACAAACAGCTATGGCTAAGTCCGGCGGTATTATTGAACCGCAAGACCAAGATGCAAAACCTTTTGAAGCGTCGATTCGACTCACTTTTGCTGATTTTTTCAGTATGTTTAATGTGCCCTTTCAATACGGCAATAGCTGGGATGAACAAAGTGATATCAATCGCGATCTCGTTGTTGTCCTGAGTAAAAACATCAACGACAAAGTGTTTGGCGGTGAAAACTCGGTAGGCAAAAATTTCATCATGTCGGGTAAAACCTTTCGAGTCATTGGTGTCATGGACAACTGGCAACCGGTACCTAAGTTTTATGACATTGGTAACGGTGCTTTCGACTTGCCTGAAGAAGTCTATATGCCTTTCTACCTTAAAGAGGAATTGGAGCTACCTAATTGGGGTAATGTGAATTGTTGGAAAACCCCTGAAGGCGAAGGATTTAAAGCATTTTTGCGCTCAGAATGCATTAACTTTCAAATGTGGGTAGAGCTACCAACATTAGGTGACAAAGCCGATTACCTCAGCTTCTTAAACAATTATGTTGCTGAGCAAAAAGAATTAGGCCGCTTCCCTCGCCCACTGAATAATCGTTTATCTGATGTCATGACGTGGATGGAGTCACAACAAGTAGTCGACCGCGATGCTAAATTGATGATGTGGTTATCTTTTATGTTTCTGTTGGTTTGTTTGCTGAATACCATTGGGTTACTGCTGGCTAAATTCAGTGGCAAGGCCGCTGAAATAGGCTTACGTCGCGCAGTCGGTGCCTCAAAAGCGGAGCTGTTTAAGCAGCATATTATTGAAGCAGCTTGTATTGGTTTACTGGGCGGCATTGTCGGTCTTGGGCTAGCATTTCTCGGCTTACAAGGGGTGAAAAGCCTGTATGGGGATTTCATTGATAATCTTGCCACACTGGATACCACCATGGTCATACTGGCCTTGCTACTAGCCGTTGTTTCCAGCGTATTGGCTGGTCTTTATCCCACATGGCGCGCTTGCAATATAGCCCCCGCCAGCCAACTAAAAAGCCAGTAAGGAAGTCCCATGTCTACTATTAATAATAACCCAGCAAAAACCACGATCAATTGGGAAATAGGTCCAATTTTACGGGCTTTAATGCGCAATAAAGTCGGTGCCCTGCTCATCGCTATTCAAATCGCGGTGACGATGACGATTATCGTTAATTCGGTATTTATCATTGTTCAGCGCAGCCAAGAAATGCAGCGTGCCAGTGGTGTCGATGAAGACAATAGTTTTTATCTTTCAAGCTTGGGTTTTGGTCATAATTTCAATTCAAAAGTAAGCATAGAAGAGGATCTTAACTTTTTGCGTCGCCTGCCAGGGGTGGTCAATGCGATTCAAATTAACGCCGTACCAATCAGTGGCAGTGGCTGGTCTATGGGTCTACAAACCCAAGCAGGTGCAGAATACGACGGAGTGGGCACCGCTGTTTACATGGTCGACGAACAAGGACTCAATACTCTTGATGTTCAACTGCTGGCTGGTGAAAACTTCTCTGCTACTGATATCACTTGGCGTGAAGACTCACAAAACACCTGGCCAAACAAAGTCATTATTACTCAAGCCTTAGCTAAAACCTTGTTTGCCGATCAGTCATTAAACCAAATAGTCGGCAAAACGGTATTTATTAATGATATACAAGCCATGATCATTGTTGGCATTATCGATCAATTACAGGCACCTTGGACCGACTGGGATAAAGTAGAAAACGTCATGTTATCGCCCCAATGGCTAGCTCAAAGCGCTGCCCGTTATTTTATTCGCACTGAACCTGGCCAACGAGATCAAGTAATGGCAGATGTTGAAGAACGCTTAGCCACGAGTAACAAAAGCCGTATTATTAAAGGCATGCGTAGTTTGCAAGAAACCCGTGAACGCAGTTACCGCGGACATACCGCCATGATCAAAATATTAAGCACCGTGATGATTATATTAACCATAGTCACAGCCTTAGGCATTGTTGGTTTAGCCAGTTTCAGTGTTAATCAACGCAAAAAACAAATAGGCACACGCCGAGCGCTGGGTGCCACACGCGGTGCGATCATTCGGTATTTTATGCTTGAAAACTTTATGATAAGTACAGTCGGTGTTGCACTTGGCGCAATATTAACGATTGGACTCAACATGATTTTAGTAGAGGCATTTAGTTTACAAGCCATTGATTGGTATTACATCCCCATTGGCATGTTAGTTCTGTGGCTAGTTGGACAGCTCGCAGTATTTGGCCCCGCACAAAAAGCCGCCAATATACCGCCTGCATTAGCAACACGAACAGTGTAAGACGCCGAGACTACAAGTTATAAACAGACAGTGGTGACTAGCTGCGAAAACCAAGCCACTCACCAGCCCACCCTACAAAATTAACGATTTGTCTTTTTTTGTAGGAGCTGCTTCAGCTGCGAAAAACCAAGCCACTCACCAGCCCACCCTACAAAATCAATGATTTGTCTTTTTTTGTAGGAGGCTTCAGCTGCGAAAAACCAAGCCACATACCAGCCCACCCTACAAAATTAACGATTTTCCTAATAAACTAATCATCCGCATTGACGTATTTTTTCCAATTATGTTGTTCTTTAAAACCGAGAACTTCACGGATTTTACGGTTTGAATACAGAGCTTCATGCTCACCCATCTCACGTGTAATTGTGACCCCATGGAAAAACTGCTCAGCTAATTTTTTACTTGGAATAATTGCGCCGTTGTGATCGTTACCAGCATTAAAAACCTGATAACCCAGTCCGTCTTTTTTCAAACATAAATCTACAATCTGTCCTAAGTCGCGAGCGTCAATATAACAGAACGCATTACGGCGGCGCACTTCAGGATTTTTAAAAAAAGCCGGAAACAGCTCAGTATATTCATGAGGCTCAATCACATTACCAATACGCAGAGCGTAAATATCAAAGCCTGAACGCCGCTGGAAGCTCCGTGCGGTTTGCTCATTTACAACCTTCGATAAGCCATAGCTGTCCATCGGATCAACGTCATAGTCCTCTTCCAAAGGCAGTACACTGGGATTGGTTTTGCCATCTGAAAAACAAATACCGTAGGTCGTTTCTGACGAAGCAATAATAACTTTTTCAATGCCGAGTTTAACAGCCGCTTCAATCACATTATAAGTACCAACAGTATTAACCTGAAAAGTTTCATTGTCAGGCTTGAGTAATATTCTAGGTACCGCAGCAAAATGAACTACCGCATCAAATTTTGGTACCCCCTTACCAGCTTCCATTTCATCAAAGCCAGCATAAGAACTCATGGCATTAAACATATGCCCAGAATCAGTAATATCAGCAATTAAATTATCTACACCAGGATAATCCAAGGCCACTAAATCAACATTTAATACCCGATGGCCTTGTTCCAAGAGATAGGCGATCACATACTTGCCCGCCTTTCCTGAGCCGCCTGTAAATAAAATTCGCTTTGCTGTCATTTATGCTCCTTATTTAATTAGACTCAGAAAATTTAACGAGGCTGAATTTGTCTATTTTGACTATCCAGCTCATCGTTTTTCTGTATATTTATCATCTTTACAACTTTTCATTGCTTAAGGTGATCTTACAACAAACTGGCTAGGGCTTTATTTGACTTATTCGGTTTTTAGCTTACCTTTCCTGCTTCTGTTGCCTCAGGAACCTCCACAAGATTTCCTGATTTGCAGTCATAAATATATCCATAAATTGGAATATCTTTAGGCACCATTGAGTTACTTTTGATCCGTTGAACATCTTCTAAAACACTTTTTTCTTGGCAACTAATGGGTAGCCAATTAATATACTTACCATCGCTCGTTCCGCCACCAGAATGACTGTCATGCCAGCCGGCACTATCTACACTTGATGTTTTTAAACTGCCCGAAAGTAGCTCACCCATTACTTCGTTGGTAAACGTCTCCATTCCACAATCAGTATGATGGATTACAAACCACTCTTTTGTGCCTAACAGTTTGTAAGATATGACCAATGAACGGATAGCATCATCGCTTGCTCTGCCACCTGCGTTACGAATAACATGGGCATCACCCTCTGCAAGACCAGCATATTTAGCGGGATCTAAGCGTGCATCCATACATGTTAGGATGGCAAACTGCCTTCCAGGAGGCATAGGCAAATCACCTTTATCTCCAAAGCCAGCGACATAGTCAGCGTTCGCGGACATTACTTCTTTGACTACTTTACTCATCTTTATTCTCCTTTGCTAAGCGCTTGTTTAAATCTTGTTGCCACCGCGGCGATTATGGAAACCACCCTATTTTGGCAATGTGCCAATAGAGGTTGTGACAAAAATAGTTAGTCATACTGGAAGCCACAGGCCAGATTATAACTGGCGAAAAACCTTGGCTTGCAAAATATTAATACTCACACAAAGTACTAATAGTTCACGTTTTTGTGAGCCGCCGTTGAGGCTCGAAGCTTTTAATAAACAATTAGTGCCGAAAAGACGAAATACAAGATCCGCAGTTTTAGAATATAGCCTCGCTCTACCTGCTATTTTTGCAGTTGCAGACGGAGGTGTCCGAGCTGTCGTTTCCTTACAGAAAAACCTATTGTGACTCTAGCTAAGATACTTTTGACGACTCCATTAGCCATTCAAAAATTGAACAAAGGCATTATCAAAAAACAATGTGGCTTTATCTGCATGCAGCCAAACCAAGCCGCCTATATTCAAAACAACCGTTACCCAATAAACGCTTTTAAATTCCATTTTACTCGATTTGTGTCGAAATTTTGTTTGACCGAAATAAGCACCTGGCCAACCGCAAGTGAGAGAAAGGAGGTGCAGGGTCCTTTCTTTGGTTCTCCAGCGCCCCTTTTCAGCTGCAGATTTGTCAATTGCGTAGGCGATAAACGTTATTAAGCTCATTACAAAATATAAGACCACAACCATAGGTGCCAGCGCTCCGACTAAAACCGATAACATAAGGCCAATACCAAAAATGAGGGTGAAGATAAGGCCAAAAACACTGTTGCTTTTTGTTTTAATTCGAATCTTTGCGGGTTTAACATCAGCAGCGAATTGGATATTTGCAGCTTTATATCGATTGTTATTTTCTCGAACTAATTCATAAATAATGACTTCACCGTTAAGGGGGCGGCGCGAACGGGGTCTAAATGCCTTAATATGAACAAATGCCCGCTCCCCACCACCATCAGGCTCAACAAAACCAAATCCTTTTTCATCATTCCAATTTATAACTTTACCTTGAAACTTCATCTTCCCTCGAATTTTCTAACTGCGGTCACAAGCCCCGAGTAACGTTCAGACGCCCATCTTAAGCAAAATACAACTCACCTATCCTGCTTATTTTTCATTTCTGTTTGGGTGGCACCATATGCGATACCCGCGCTTGCGCCAAGACCGATAAATACCCCCAAAAAAGCAAGCATCTCGAATGCTACGCCAGCGATAAGACCTATAACTGTGCCAATGCCTGCGCCGATGGCGACATAAGGTCCGTATGCATTTTTTGTAGTCTGACTTTGTATTTTCATTACAAGCACCAATCCCTCAACAAGTTTCATATTTTAAGCTTAGCAATTCACAGCCTTCAGGCCACCAAATGATTGACCTAGTTTCTGCTCCTTGTTAGTAACTATGAGACACTTAAACACCAGCTTAAGTTGACTAGCTAATAGCATAGCTGAATCGGATAAATAATTGCACTATGAAATCATTATGAAAGTGTAATTTATTGAGCTTCTAACAGCCTTATTTAAATTTGTGCTGGCTGCAGATATTGGCGTCACTCAAACTTGTTGAAATGCAGACATTTAAGCTTTGGGTAGCAAACTACTTATCACCTCTGCATTTGTCGGGTATTTTTCCAACAACTCAACCAGTTTTCGGGCACTTTCCAAAGGTTTGAGAGGGCTAAGTGCCCTACGTAAAATGCTGACACCTTCCATATCTTTCGAATTTAACAGTAACTCTTCACGGCGCGTACTACTTTTAGCAACATCTAAAGCAGGAAAAACCCGCTGATTAGCAATATCTCGAGATAAAACAATTTCCATATTTCCGGTACCCTTGAACTCCTCAAATATCACCTGATCCATCTGGCTACCCGTATCAATCAGGATGGTCGCTAAAATCGTCAGCGACCCACCGTTTTCAATTTTTCTAGCAGATCCAAACAATTTTCGTGGTATTTCTAGCGCTCTAGCATCAAGCCCACCCGACATTGTACGACCGCTGCTCTTGCGTGCAGCATTATGCACCCGTGACAGCCGTGTAAGAGAGTCAATAACAATCATTACATCATGCCCTTCACCGGCTTCTTTGCGCGCGATGCTAAGCAGCTTATTGGCTACCCGTACATGTTGCTCAAAGCTTTCATCGGTAGATGATGCATGGACTTGCGCCGGCACACTGCGCTTAAAATCAGTCACTTCTTCCGGTCGCTCATCAATGAGTAAAGCATATAACTTTATAGCAGGATAAGCCTTGCCTACCGCTTGGCAGATGTGTTTTAGCAGGGTGGTTTTTCCACATCCTGGAGGCGCCACAATCAAACCGCGCTGACCCATTCCGATGGGAGTGATCAAATCCATCGCGCGTGCGGTGAGTTGTTCAGAACCTAATTCCAGACGAATACACTGAGTCGGATTAATGGCTACGCCATTCATAAAACGTTTTTCTGGATCATCAATGGACACATCATTGACTCCCTCTTTTGCTTGTTTAGAGTCTTTAGGTCTTTTGACATTCAAGGATAATATTTTTCTTGTCATGATATCGCTTTATAAAGCTGCAGAATTAAGTGTTTTCGACGTGCTTGGGTTAATTAGCACAGGTAGGTATTTAATTCTTAGTTAACATATTGAGCAGCAAATGCCGAGAAAACCCGCGCTGCTGGCTAAAGGTGCAGATAAATGATCTAAGTACCATAAAGGCATGACATAGTAGACCAAAGACTCTGACCGTTTTGATTTATCTTCTTACTTGAGCAAATAAAATCACTCTGCCCCTATTACTTGATGCCGCCCACTCTTTCCACAGTCCCAACTTCTGAGCCGCTCAAAACATTGCCCATTTTCTATGAAAATAACAATATATATCAATTATTTAATTCCGACACCATTGGTCACAATATCTTGGGTTAATAATTTCAATGATATTAGTGTGCGTTAAATTTAGTTCTAATTTTTTCTATTCGACTTCTGTTAGCCCCAAGGTCTGAATACCCAATGCGTGAGGCCGATCGAGCATGTATGATTATTTTCCCACTTTCTGACCTTGGCAAATAAAACTCAACATCATCGACAAAGCGGAATAATGCAGATGTAAACTCTACTCGAATATAATTTTCCTGCACGACTGAGATTTTGCTTCGCTCCGAGCCCTTTAATATTTGTAACAGGCGTTCCTGCGCGTCTTCACGTGTTCCGGTGAAAGCGATGGGCTCTATAAAGTGCTCTTTATCTGTCGCTTGACTGCTCACACAGTTTGGCGTTTCCGGACATGGCATTAGTTGCTCATCAATAACGCCCAGTTTAGGCACAGTGCCAGCGCATCCTGCCAAGAACATAAAACTAAATACTATAACTAAAATTTTGTTGCTCATTGGTCTACTCCTTTTTTAATTCATCATGGCGCAGCGCCCGACCTAAATACACTTAAGCCCAAACGAAGTTAAAAAATCCCTTAGCTCTCGACATATTATTAACTTGATATTTATCCATGTTCTCTTTGGCAGCTAACGCTGCTAATAACCTAACACGAATATTGTGTGGCGCAGCCACAAAGGAATTTTCTGGCTGCGAAGTAGCTTTTTAAATTACTTTATACTAAATGTATCAAAGCGCGAGCAGAGCAAAAATAACTTAACTATAAAAGGCTTCAACCTTTCCTTTTAAGGTAATAAGAAGCGGTTGTCCCCTGCGGTCTAACGCTTTAGGAGAAGGGATTTTTACCCAACCTTCACTGATACAATACTCCTCGACATTAGTACGCTCTTTACCGTTCAACAGAATACCAATGTTGTGTTCGAAAATTTCTTCCACATGATATCGGCTACGTGGGTTACTCGAAAGGCGATCCGGTAAAGCGGGTAGCGATGTAGTGTCGTTCATGTTAATGACCTAAATAAAATAAAAGTGCGCTATTGTAGACAATAGAGACCTAGCGCTCAAGAACTGCAGCAGCATAATAAGCCTCAGGGTAAGATTTATTTTTTACTTAGTTACAAAGAATCAGACAACTATGGATATCATCATAAGAAATCTAGGTTTCAAGGACTTATCTGCGCCATTTAACCTTACACTGACCAAGTATTACAATTTGCTTAGTTCCCACCTCGGCGTCCGCGCCCCTGTGATTGTCCTCGGCGTTGAGGCTTAGGATCTGCCTCAAAATTACCATACTCTTCATCATCTCTTGGGTCTTCTGCTGCCTTTACACTAGGTGCAAAACCTGGAATAAACTTACGCTCTAACTTACGGCCAATAACCCGCTCAATAGCCAATAACTGCTTAGATTCATCCTCACTGAATAATGAAAGAGCTAAACCAGAGGTACCAGCACGACCGGTGCGACCAATGCGATGCACATAATCTTGTGGCACATAGGGCAGATCAAAGTTAACCACACAAGGCAGTTGATTAACATCAATACCCCTAGAAGCAATATCAGTGGCGACCAAAACCACAATATTGCCCTTTCTAAAACCATCTAAAGCATGTGTGCGGGCCTGCTGAGTTCTGTTCCCATGGATTGATGCAGCATTAATACCGACGTTTTCCAGCTGGCCTACCAAACTATCCGCTCCATCCTTGGTGCGAACAAAAACCAAAACTTGACGCCAATTGTACTTTTTGAGCAGATGAATCAACACCTCTGTCTTCCGCGCTTTGTCTACAGGATGCATAAGCTGCTTGATCTTATCGATATTGCTGACAGCACCGGCCATTTCAATCAAAAGTGGGTTATTTAACATACCTTTAGCAAGCGCCTTGATTTCAGCAGAGAATGTCGCTGAAAACATCAAAGTTTGACGTTTGCTGGGCAGCAGCATTTGGATGCGACGTATGTCGTCGATAAACCCCAAATCCAACATGCAGTCAGCCTCATCCAAGACCAATATTTCAAGGTGATCAAAGTTAAGCGCTTGTTGATTATACAGATCAATCAAACGACCCGGCGTAGCAACCAGCAAATCCAAACCACCTTGTAACTCAACGATCTGCGGCTCAATCCTCACACCACCGAACACGACCGCAGAGCGAATATTCAAATGTCGACTATAGCTTTGAACGCTCAAAGCAACCTGAGCAGCAAGCTCACGAGTCGGCGTAATCACTAACGCCCGCACATGTCGAGCCTGCGGGATGGAGCCAGTAGACAGTAACTGCACTATAGGCAGTGTAAAACTAGCGGTTTTGCCTGTACCAGTGTCAGCCACCGCCATAACATCACGCCGACTAAGCACCACTGGAATAGCTTTAATCTGTATCGGTGATGGCGCGCTATAGCCTTGTTCTTCAACTGTTTTGAGCAGCTCATCACACAAGCCTAACGCGCTAAATAACATAGATAAAGATTCCTTGGATTAATTAAAATTTTCGACAAGATGTCTGTTAGGACCAGCGTATTATTTCTTTTTGCTCAGCTCAAAGAAATAAACATCAGCCAACCATGAGCGATTAAAGCCAGAAAAATAAGATTAAGGGCTCAGACAGCCCATTTACGCAATTTAATATAAGCCTGAACCTAATTATTCTATGAATAGTGTAGTTTTGAGCTAAAGTGGCGCCCCCCCCTAAAAACAGGCGCAGCAACATAGGTAAACCATACTTACTATACTTTTTGAGTTCTAAAACTCAGCTTTATAAGGCAATAACTGCCGCCTAAAGAGATAATAATAACGCCTAAACCAATTATGGCTAAGGGGTCATATTTTTCTAGATCGAGTAAAATCACCTTGCGAGAAACAGCTATAACGGCTACCAAAAGTACAACTTCTGCATGTATGACATTATCTTTGAAATACATTTCTACCGTCTCTACAAGCTCAAACCCGATGAGAATAATGAAAAAGAAACCAAATATTCTAAACAATTCATCTATCTCAAGAAAAAGCACATCATCTGTCGGATCAAACAAATCTAAATAAAGAATGATACCAAGCTCAACTATCGCTATAGCAACAATTATTGTCATCAAGATAAGAACAAAAAACGACATCCACTTTTTGGCTGCATGAACAACAGAAACCGCTTTATCGATACTTTTACTCATTGTGTAGCTACTCCCATTCTGTATTTTGTGCCTGTTAATTTAACTATGTGGCTAACCACTCTTGCATAGCTTATTCTGTGCACGGCAGCAATTACTTATTCACACCTAGAGTTGAAACTGCGAAAGCTAACAAAACTAATCGACATCAGCTCGCTTTGTCTGTTAGTTCACGCAGCCTAGCAACCACAATAGGTGTCGCACGGAAGCGAAAAAATGCACCCGCTTCATCAGCGCGCTCTTCAAGCACTTTACAGGAGGCAAATATATCGCCGCGCAAGCCCTGCGCCGACCACGGTAAAAAAATCTCGGCTTCAATCAATTGCTGTTGAAAAGATTCTACAACCACCTGATGTAACCTACTGATATCGTCCTTACGGCGTGCACTAACAACAATGCAACCAGGATACTTTGCTTGTAGCTCTGCGATACGCTCTGTTTGTGCGACCACGTCGTCCAGATAGTCAATTTTATTAAACACCCGAATGCGTGGCACACTATCGGCACCAATCTCGGCCAACACTTTATCCGTCACTTCTAGCTGCATCTCAAATCCGGGGTCGCTAGCGTCAATAACGTGCAACAACAGCGATGCGTTAAGGGCTTCGTCCAACGTTGACTTAAACGAGGCAACCAGTCCATGGGGTAAATTTTTGATAAAACCAACCGTGTCGCTCACCAATACCCGCGGTACACTTTCTGGATACAAGGTGCGCACCTTGGTGTCTAGCGTGGCAAACAATTGATTGGCCACTAACACGTCACTGCCGGTCAAAGCACGCATCAAGGTAGATTTTCCCGCGTTGGTATAACCGACCAGAGCCACCTGCGATAGCCCCGATTGTTCTTGACGTCGCGAGCGCTGAGTATCGCGACTCCCTTCAATGGCATCAATTTCTTTTTGCAACTCGGCAATACGATCGCGGACTTTGAGTTTATCCATCTGGCTGCGGGACTGCCCTGTGCCTCGCCCACCTGTTCCGCTGCGCTGCCGCCCTGAAGGTCCTTCGCGCTTAGCCGCCTCACGCAGGCGCGGCGCCATATAGCTCAAACGTGCAATTTCAACTTGTACCTGGGCTACGTGTGAGTGGGCATTGCGATGAAAAATCTCTAGGATAACCACCGTACGGTCCATCACCTCGCAACCGACTTCATTTTCCAAATTCAGTGACTGTGACGGCGATATTTCATGATCGACTAGAATAAACTCCACCGCAGAATTAGCCTGCGACAAAGGCTCGAAGCCTGCTTGTTGGCCTTTTAAAAACTGGCGTATTTCTTCCCGCTTACCCACGCCCACATACGCCGTTGAGTCGAAAGACGAACGTTTTTGAGTGAAGCGACCGACTACCTCCAGCCCTAATGTCTTTGCTAAGTCACCTAATTCGGCCAACGAAGACTCGAATTCAACATCGCTGACGGTGTCTAATTGCACGGCGACAATCAACGCACGGGGAAGACTTTTCTTTTCGGGGTTTAACATTCGGTAATTTCTCATGGTATTGGGGGGGACGGACTTGCAAATAGCGTCACACAGGCTGAAGTATACACAATATATTGGATGAGCACCTGAGTATAGGCACACTATCACCCTTTTGCCTCCAATCTATTACCACTAAAGTAAGTTCGATAATCCCGGGACATGGTCGATATTTGTACCGGAATTTCTTAGCATCTGCTTGTTACTACACTTATTGCTAGACCACCTGTTCGGAATAAGTTGGCTAACAGCCCTTACAATGCAACGGCCCAAATAATGAAAACGCGCTTAAGTTTTGCTTCTGCTGGACTTTGTGTCATCGCCCTGTATTTTCTACAGAACGCTGCGCGAGAGCCCGTATTCTGCCATAAATTTTCAGCTGCTGCTTAAATGGCAGAATTTGTAGATCAATCTCGCTCTTCGCAAAGCTGAATCTGTGTTCCAAAGGTTTTATCTATGCTTAAGTCTCTCACCCACCAATTAAGTAGTCCTTTTCTGTCTATACTAGTGGTGGGTAAAATGCCTTCTTTTGCTAGCTCATCAATAGTCTCCTTAATATCGGCAACTTCAAGAGACAGCAAAAAAAATCCTTCGCCATTTTCTGCCAAAAAACGCCCTGGTATAGAGTTAAGGTCTGTTGGTTGCACCAAGACAATCCATTGTTCACCTACTGCAGTTCTGGCCGTTATCACACCTCGGCCTGGCAACTCATCCTTTATAAAGTCATTGCCCCCCAATATCCCTTTGTATCGTAAAACAGCTGAGTCTAGGTCTTTAACTATAAAATTTATGTGATGAATCTTGTTAACGCTCATATTTTAAACAGACTCCCTTACAGGTAACTAAAGCTATATTATTGATTTTATTATAGATAATGATATTTACACTTTGTAATTTTTTTCAATAATTTCTTGTCTTTATTTCTGGTTAATCATACTTATTTATATTCTAAGGTTTGAATAATTTTATTTGAACGATGCTCAAAACAATTGGCATTAGTTGGGTTTTAACTATTCGAATTGCTGCTTTGTGCCATAAGTGGATCTTCAGTTGCTACTTTGTCTAATTTAGGTTTAAGCGTCCAACAAACATTGAGATGATTGCTAGTAATCTTTGTAGATGTTAAGTTTTGATGAAATTTTGGAACTACAAGGACAGTTATGAAGAAATTGATCGGAATGACTTTAATACTATTTTCTAACTTATTAACAGCCACCGAAATTAATGTGGAAAATTGGTTGTTGTGGCATAAATCTCAAACTACTTTACCATTTTCTTCTTCTCTGACTATTTATCCTCCAGTAAAACTTTACTCTGAAAATGGAAAATTAAGAGGCTCTATCGCTACCCCATATTCATTTACAGGCGAAAATAATCGAATCATTTCTGAATTCCTTATTATTGTGATAGATGGTGCCGGTCGCTCTCACTTTTTGGAACCTAAACTAGAGTCAGTGGGTTTTGTAAACGATTATGGTATAGGTATGTCGTCACTTAATTCCGAATCATTTAAAGATGGTGAGGTTATTATTCAGTTGTACAAAGCAAATACCCCAGAAAACAGAAAAACTCTTGTGGATTTTGCAAATAAAGACAAAGAACGAAAAATAGGAATAGAAAGAACATTAACTTCTTTGGGCATTCCATTAACTAAGCATAACGAAACATGGGATATCAAAGCTAGTACTACAGATGGCAAAGACATCGATGAAATCATCGTTTTGTCGGATTGGACTATATTTCAATTTTATAGCCCTTACTGCGGCTTTTGCAGAAAAGCTATTCCTGCTATGAATACCTTGAATCTTAGGGAGGAAATTAGTGTAGTTGGTATAGCTGGACCCCAAAATAACTCTGAATTTAGAGAGCATATTTATAATAATAACATTCACTACCCATTTATCACTTATGAGGGGAAGTATACTGAATCTGCTCTTTTAAGAACCGTTGGACAGCTTGGTTTTCCTACTTATGTTGTTTTGAATAATCAGAAAAGAGTTACTGCTATACTGGTTGGCGGTCCTGCCCTTGATAATTGGCTGAAAGACTTAGAGCTGAAATAGTTTGACTCCGCTTGGGACACAAACCTTCTATACACCCTCAGTTTTTCAAACGTCCCCTTTCTCAGTAAAAGCCTTCTTCAGAGTTAATTCGTCGTATGACTGTTTTTTTGCTCAAAGTCAAAGCCTTGAATACAAATAACTTTAATAACTATCAGCGACACAGTTATTAAGCACACTGCATGACTAGGAGCAGCTGTTTGTGCAAATAGGCCGTTTTTTCCCAAAATCAAAATCGCATCTTTAGACTGCAAATTAACATAAAGCGTTAGCTCCCGTTGAACCACTAACCGTTATCAAAGTAGCATAAAATGCAACCATACAGTTGCATTTTAATTTCACTGTGCTTTACTGCTAACTGCAAGTCTTAACTTTATTCCTTGAGGTCAACATGCAAAACACTATTCAACGCGAAATCATGATCAAAGCGTCAAAAGAACGCATCTATAACGCAATAGCCATATCAGAACAGATAACGAAGTGGTTTCCTGAGAGTATTGAGGGCAACTATACCTTAGGGCAACAAGTAATCTTCGGCTTTGGAGAGCAATGTAGTAATCAAGTGTTTATTATTGCAGCACAGCCCCACGAATATTTCGCATATCGATGGATTCCTGGGACAGACCACTTTCTGGGAGATGTATTAACCGTGCCTAATACATTAGTTGAGTTTCGAATTGCCACATTGGCCGATGGAATGTGTAAAGTAACTCTGACAGAATCCGGTTTTGCTGACCTCCCATCCGAGCTAATCGAAGAAGCGTTAAGGCAGAATTCTGGTGGTTGGGACTGCATGCTTGAACGACTAATAAAATATATTGAAGCTAAATAAATGAACGAAGCGGCAATATACAAAGCGCTGGGCGACCCTGTTCGACTAGAGATGATTAAGAGGCTTTCTGCCACCGCCACCAGCACGCTTGGTGACATTTCAACAAATCTGGGAATGTCGAGACAAGGTGCAAGAAAACAACTTCAGATCCTCGTCAATGCCAAAGTTGTGCATCTTGAGCAACGCGGAAGGCAAACCCATGTGAGGCTAGACGCAACAACCCTACAAATTGCTCGCTTGTTCATTACCCAAATGGAGCGCCAGTGGGATAATCGCCTTGCAGCATTAAAAATCCATGTCGAGGAGAGTGACTAAGGCTGCCCCAAACCGGCAACTGGAATTCTAAATTTTTGCACCCTTCCCAACTCTGAGGCTTACCCCATAAAAGTGAGAATTCGCTAAATCTTTAATCCACCCAGTCCAGCAATATTAGCAATGCACTACAAGCAACAAAATAGATTTTTTGCTTAGAGATAAAGTCAATGTACTTGTCTGACAACTCTGAGTATTGTTGCCCCATAACTGCATTTCCTTTTTATTTCTCACCCTCGCACCAACTGCTCTTAAGCGACCGGCTGCATAAATGCATTTGTTAGGCTGCTCTTTGCCTGTTATTTCAAGCAATGCCGATATTAAATACTTCGCGTAAAAAATACGCTGTAAAATAGGCTAGTGCCGCTGCTGTCCCACCGGTTAAGAGTGTGCGTAGTCCAGACATAAATACTGGCTTATCGAGTGCAAGACTTTTCACCATGCCAATTAAAAAGAACATGGTTCCAGCAAGAAAAGTACTTATCATAAACTGTTGAGTCATCTCTATTGACGACACTATATAGGGTATAAGAGGAATTGCACCGACCGATATGAATGCAATAAATGTCACCCCTGCAGATATCATAGGCGTCGGGCTAGTTTTACTAAGTCCATGCTCTTCAACCAGCATGACCTCGAGCCATATTCTTTTATCTGCGGTTATGGTATCTACGATTTTTTCAAGTAGCTCGCCGTTAAAACCCTTGGCTTTATAAATTTGCCGTACTTCTTCTCGCTCACCTTCAGGTATTTCATCGATGTGGCTTTTTTCTGATTTTCTAATACTTTCGAAAAATTCTTGTTCTGCTTTACTGGACTCATAATTACTTATAGCCATGCTAAAACCATCAGCAAAAAGATTAGCAAAACCAAGTACTACTGCTACCGATGATGGAAAACCCGCTCCAACTGAGCCAGAAACCACGGCAAATGTGGTTATACAACCATCGATGCCGCCCAATACAGCATCAGAAATATTCTGTCGCTTGGGGCCCTGAGATAAACGCTGCCGAATCATCTCTGGTTGATGATCTTGAACGAGTTTTTCTTTATTGACACTTTTCACTCATAAATTCCCGAGGTTCTCTTATGTGGGCCGACCAACCTGCAAAAGAATAGGCGTAAGCTGTTTGCCCGTCTCCATGGCTTTGTTGGTTATTGTGTTGGCCCCATCCTAAAAGCGTGAATCATTTTCACAAGGTATACCGTCACGATCACCGTCCATTTGGGTGTTAGGACAGTTTTTAACAAAATACTCAGCCTCTGCCCTAGAGTTCATTTGACTACAATATTGACGACCATCACAACTGAAGCGTTGAGTCATAACTTTCGGTGGATAAATTTTAGCTGTGGGCACAGAAATCTCTATTTCTTTTACTTTAGTGCTTTCAGCATTTTTTGAAAAGTAATTCCATAAACCAAAAACAACAAGAACTAAAATCAATAACTTTTTCATCCGATAACATCCATATTCAAAAAAGCCTCAACGCCAAATCCCTCAGAAAACACAAAGATTTTGGCCCAAGGCCAATAAGTGATTTTCTGAATGGCGCGCCTTGTTATGTGAATTATTCACTGTAATGACGAATCACAGAAACTTTACCATTTTCAATCTCGAGAACTTCAAATGAATGGTTATTAAAGCTCATAAGCTGACCATTATCAGGGTGAATACCTTTGGCTAAGGTATCAAACTCAATCATGATGACATTATGCCCATGCGCGTGATTAGTCAGTTTTGCGGCATACTCTGTGTGGATCCCTAAATAATACGTCATTCCTTTTCGCATACCTTCTTTGCCATTTGGCTCACGACTATCATCATTTGAGTATGGCAAATGTTGATACCCCACATCGTCAGTTAAAAAAGCCAAATATTTATCAAGATCCGCTTTATTAGCATTTGGCTTTTGAACGTTCGCCCATGCAGCAAAATAATCGTTGGTAAATTTTTCATAATCGAAATTGCTTTCTTCAGCTATCGAAGATAAAGACACTAAAAAATAAACTGAAATTAATAAAAAGACTCTCATCTGTACTCCTTTGTTAGATATTGACATAACACCCCGCGCAGCCAGCCCCATACAAAAACGAGCGTAGTAGTATGTGTCGCAGTGCAGCGGTTTGTGATCTTTATAACCATTTATACATTACCAATGCGTCTACAAACCCTTTTTCAGGATGCTTAAATGCTTTAGGTAAACGACCAACTATTTCAAAACCAAGTTTGTTCCAGAGGCGAATGGCGCCCTCATTACTTGAAGCTACAAAATTAAACTGCATAGCTTTATAGCCAAGTTCTACTGCAATTTTCTGTGAATGCTCGCACATTGATGTTGCAAGACCTCTTCCTTGGGCCTTAGAGGAAACCATATAACCGCAATTACAAACATGCTTGCCAGGCCCTGCTTGATTAGTTTTTATATAGTAGGTACCTAAGATATTACCGTTTTCTGCAAAGACGAATGTTTTACGCGGTGTTTCTAACCATATTTTTTCTCCTTGCTCTTTAGTTGTGTCCGATTCATATGCGTATGTTTCACTGGTCTTAACTATTTCATGAAAAATAGGCCAAATGGAATTCCAATCTTCTTTGTTAGCTTCTCGAATATTCATGTACTTTTCTCAGTGGTAAAAATAACGCTCTTTCAACAAGCAAAATTTGTTAGCTGAAGTTGGTGGAACAAAGTGACAAAAGCCAACGGTATTTTGTCCTTCTTAGCAGCTGGTTAGGCTTTCTTTAGCTCAGAACAAGGTTGCTCATTTAAATAATTTTTGATTAATAAGTTAATTTTTTCTTTGAGCCATAAAGGACCAAAGTCAGCCATATCGTTATGCTTTGCTTTAGGGATTTTCACGCTACAACTTCCAAATGTTTCTTGTTCTATATCTGTTGGTAGCACACCTTTATCCGCAGGAAAATCACTAGCTCTGATAGACAGCACCTCAATATTACTATTACGAGGTAATGGCACACGCCTATTATCCAAGGTTATTACTTTTCGAATATACGCCTTATTCTCATTACCTAACCACGCTGAAATGTCACCGCCATTAGAATGCCCAATTAACACTAGTTTTTCAAAATCATACTTTTCGAGATCCTTGCTCAATGAGTTTTTTAAGAAATCTAATGTTTTTGCGCCACGACTCCAATTTTCACTTCGCGTTTCATACAAATCTCCCGCAAGGGATAAAGCAGGATCGCTGGGTAATTCATGTCCTATCGCAACAACGAGGAAGTCTAATTTATTAAGTTGCTTTGCAATAAAAGTATACTGTAAATGAGATATTCCATAACCAGCACTCAGAAAGACAACCGGACATTTTGATTGAGTAGAACACTTCTCGCTATTACTCGGAAATGTTATTTCAATTGGAATCGCTCTATTCCTAGATTCATCATAAATACTTTCTGCATTTACACTATTCATCCAACACGTAATTACGATTGCGACTCCTTTTAGATACTTCATAACTCTCCAGAAAGCCTGACACCCAACTAACAGGCTAAGTAATGATTGGCTAAATTATATAGCCAAGCGAAACGCAGCCAACGCTTACATGTCCTTGTTTATTTTCTTGTTAGGTAATTTTAATCAGTTAAGTACAAACTCACTAATGACTTTAACTAGCTCAGGTTTTATAGGTAATTCCGATTGATTGTATGTTTGAAAGTTGGCTTGCCTATCAAGAGGAGCCTCTTTAAAAATGTGATTCATGTTTTGAATTACTACTTTTTCTGCTTTTTTATTTGCTTCTGCAAGCATATCAGCATCCTTTAAGCTTACTTGAATATCGGTCGAACCTTGAACAATCAACACAGGCTTATTAAGTTTAGAAATTTCTTTTTGTGGATCGTATTTAAACCAAGAAATCATATAAGGTTGCACACTTGGACGAAATAATGCGTTTAAAAATGCAGGAATATTATCAACTGTTTCACCTTGCAAAAGTTTATCTAAGATAGGTGTTGATTGCTCTATGACAATAGCCGGTTGAGCTTTTAACTGCTCTCGAATTGTTTGATCTATTGGTTGTCCTGCACCTGCTATAGATATAAATTTATCGACATTTTTTTGCTGTGAAACAACCATACCAATTAATGAGCCCTCACTATGACCAATAACAACTATTTTGTTAAAGCGGCTTAATTTATTGAGATATTCAATCCAACTGCTTGCATCGTTAATATAGTTTTCAAAACGCAGATCAACTTCCTTCAACCCTGGGCTGTTACTGTTACCAATACCTCTTTTGTCATACCTTAATGATGAAATCCCTACTTTTGCAAGTCCATCAGCCAGCAGTTTTAAAGAATTGTTTACCATTGCCGGGTTATTGCCATCTCTATCAGTTGGGCCTGAACCTGCGATAATCAAAGCTACTGTGTTTGAACTTTGCGAATTATCTAACAGCAAAGTTCCTTCTAATTTTCCCGTACCTGTTTCAATGCTAACGATTTTTTCAATTGACTCTGCGAATGAATTAAAAGTAACAAATAGCCAAAATGATGTGACAACAAATAATTTCATAATAATCCTTATACTGAGTAAATCCTTAATTTATAGATGCACAGAGATGCTTAGTGCGCTAATCACCTACCGCTTTAAAAAGCGGAAAACGCGAACGTTTTGGCGCAGCCAGTGAGTATTTTTCCGATGGTTTGGCTTGTTATGCGACATTTAGATTAATTAACTTCCAAATACACATCTAACTCAAATGTTTTATAAGAGCAGTGAGTTGCTAAAGGTAAAACGGATTGAAATGCTTGATTGAAGTAACCTGCTTTTTCAATAAGTAAATCATGCTCTATTAAATTATACCCTCCCGCCAAGCTAAACAGACCTTCACAGTTATTTAACGCTGAACCATAAATTATTTGATGATAGTCGGGATTATCAATGGTTAAAATTGCGTCACAAACATTCAAAGGAGTCTTATTAGTGTCAAAAAGATTTATACGCACAGCATCAATTATTACAGGCTCAATTACTGTAGGACATTCAACAACATCGTCCTTACTATCATCGCAAGAAATAAGAAAAATTGAGGTTATTATTAAAATCACTACTCTATGCATTAGACACTCCATGTCACATAACATCCCAAGCAGGTAATTTTGTCAGTGTTTTTCAGCAAATAAAATTTCCGCTGACTTGGCTTATTATAAATCACATTACCCACTTACTGCTGTGGATGAATTAACATCTTTTTTAAGTACTAAAACTATTAAATAAACTAAAGCAAAGGGTGGCATAAGTGATAATACGACACCTAGCAATGCAGCTAAAACTGGAGTTTGGGTTTTGCGACGACCAAGTTAATAACTTAATGCACCAACAAACAGTACAAAAATAAACATGATTTCACCGATCAGTGTTGCATTAATATTAATCTAAACTCTCCTTGTGATTTATAACAACGCCAGTTTAAAGGGCTGATAATAGTTTGCTAAGATGTATAGCGAAGCGAAACCGAGCAAACTCTTAACAGTCGCGCTTTAAATGCTTGTTAGCTAGCGTTTAACCCGCAAACTTTTTGACAACTTCCAGCTCTTTAGGACAATACTTAACAACCAATTCGTACACTTTGGAATAATCTACTTCTAACCCACTTACTGAGGGTATCTTCTGTTTAGTTAGATTTTCTAAAACGCTATTTAAAACGATTTGTTGATAACTAACCCCTTTATAGTCCTCTTGATCTAATGGAGCATTTTCCATGCATTTCAAAAGATTAATAAAAACGTTATCTGCAATGGTGTCCTCTATCGCGATTGAAGGGTTGGCAAATACGAGACCAAAAAATGATGAAACTAGTAGTACTTTTTTAAACATATAAACTCCTTTTCAATGTCACTATCGACAAGCATGCTAAAGCTTAACATCTGGGGATTTTAGGAGCGATTTTCATCGAGTAAAATTCCCACCATGATGTTTTTGATATAGCGCAACCAGATAAACTATCACGGCTTGCCGCCTGCCCTGTTTGCACAACTGCACGATTAAAAATATTACCCATAGACTAAACCAACCTTGATGAAAAAAACAAGTAATTTGTGCCTATTAGGTTGAACAGTTTTGACTAAAATTGCTGAAAGTTTATAAAGTTTGTTGGGCTAAGAAATGAATGAACGACTACCAAAAAGAGCACTAGCTAAGCACAACCTAAGGAACCTAAAACTTACTACCGATACTAACCAATAAGTTGTAAAGCTAAAGCGCTATAACGCTTTGGCAACGGGCATCGTCAGGCGTCACGTTGAACACTTTGTTATTTTAAAAACCTTCCATTATCTCAATAATTTCTCTCGTATTTTCTATAACTTTAATAAGTTTGCCTTCAGCACTTATCGTTATAAGTCCCTTTTCAGAGTCAGTAGCAACAATTTTTCCATGTTTATATACTCCTTCATCTAAAGTTTCACCGACCGCCAATTTTTTTTGCCAACCTGGAGGGAGACTTTTACCCGACTCAACCTTTTTCTCTAACCCTGGAGGTAGCTTTTTCTCTTTGTCATTTTTAGCATATGCCAACCCGCCTAAAGACAGAGAAATCACAGCTATTGTTATTATCGTTTTAAACTTGTTCATTTTTCTCTCCTAATTAAACGTAAAACATAACGCCGCCATATGGAATAGCGCGTTTTTTATGCATCCAGTGAAGGTCGTTTTTTGGCCGTAACGATATTTAATAAACTTGTTATATTTCACTTATTTCTTGCCTGTGCCAATGCTGCTGTGTACTCGGATCTAGCTTTACTATCTGGTTTGTAACCTTTTGATTCGCACCAAATGAGTAGCTCACTAACTTTAATTGATATTTTCTGGACTCTTTGGCCAGTGGCTCTAAATTCACTAATGGCCTTTTCGGCACTAGCGCGCCATTCTTCGTATGTATCATCAAGTGATGACGGATCATCTACCACCTCTTTCAGACGGCTCCATTGTTCAGGCTGAAACCATGCAAAAGAATAAACTATATCTTGCTTACTCATACTGAATTACCCCTGAAATATAACGCTCAATTAGCAGGCAAAAAATAGTGGGCTAAAATAGGAACAAAGTAACAAAAGCCCGCTGTTTTTTGTCCTTATTGAATTGCTTGTTATGTGCCATTGCGCTACCATGTACAATTTAACGTACATGAACACTTTGGAGTCAAAATGGATGCAATAAGCTATACCGCAGCTAGAGCAAATTTAGCCAATACAATGGCGAATGTTTGTAATGACCACGCACCAATTATCATTACCCGTAAGAGTGAAGCTCCCGTTGTTATGATGTCATTAGAAGACTATAACGCAATGCAGGAGACTACATATTTACTTAGATCTCCAGCAAATGCTAGAAACCTTTTAGAATCAATTGCCGAGCTTGAAGCCGGCAAAGGAACTGAACGAGAGCTTATTGAATGAAACTAACGTTCTCAACCAAGGCTTGGGAAGAATACCTTTATTGGCAAACAACAGACAAAAAAATACTAAAGCGTATAAACTTAATAATTAAAGATATCCAAAGAACACCTAATGAAGGAATTGGAAAACCAGAGCCTTTAAAACATAGTTTGTCTGGATATTGGTCTCGTCGTATAAATGATGAACATCGGATGGTTTATAAACAACAAGATGGCTCTAGTCTAATCGCACAACTCCGATATCATTACGGCACATAACGCCCGAATTTAAGGCCTAAACTTGATGGCTAAACTGGGAATGAAGTGACTCCAGCCAGCGCGTTTGTGTCCGCAACATTCGTTTGTTAGTTTTCAATCCGCTCAATCCAATAGTTGGGTTTTTGATGATTGCATGAAACAGCTATTATTAGAATTGTCTCTAGTCTAACGTGATAGACGATTGAATAAGGAAAACGATTGAGTATGCATCGATGAGTATATTTACTAGATTTCTGCCACGCCATTGGATTGATTTTGACGCGATGCAATGTTGATTCAAACTCCTCAATAAACCTTTTCCCTAAACCCTGATAGATATCCTCGTAATATTTAAAAGCATCGTCTAATTCGAGCTCTGCAATATCTAAGATTTCAGTCTTCATTTATATTTTTTTAAGACCTCTGAGACAGGATTTGAGATAGCTTGCTTCTTCTCGTATGCTTGTACTCGGCGGTCAGATTCTTCAGACCACATTGCATTTATTTCTTCATTTGGGGCATCCAAGCTCTCTAAAAGCCTTTCAACTAAAGCGACGCGTTCGTTAGTGGATAGCGCGAGTGCATCATCAAAGACGTCTTTACCTATATTGGACATATTTATCTCCTATTTCTGTGAAGAGAATAGCATTGAAAAAAGAACATTTGTATCCAGAAAACTAACACTTTGCATATGGGGATTTTATGAGTGTTTTTCAGCGAGTAAAATTTCCGCTGACTTGGCTTGTATGGTTTATGACAGAAAAGTTAAACCAATTTTCATGCTGGTTATAATAGCCATATAGATTAACATCACAATTGATTGCCTGCGTCTACGAGCAAGCAGTTCGTTAATGACTACACTATCTTTACTTTTTAATTTTGATTGCCATAAAAGTAACCAAGTAATCTCTAGTGTATATGAACTACCATTTACTACTATCCCACTTTTTCTGATCGGTCCTATTCCGAGAAAGGCAGAATAAATAGGTGCATTGTTTTCTTTCACAACAAATTTTGTAGTGAATCGGTCATATAACACATCGATAGTTGAGTCTGAAACTTCGTGTCTTTGTGTTTGAATTCTCTCAAATCTCATTTACAAACCTAACGCCCGCTTAAGCGGAAATTTTGTTGGCTAGAAATGTTGAACGGAGTGAAAACAGCCAACACTATTTTTTCCATTTGAAGCGTTTGTTAGGCGAATTAGCTCGCACCATACTTTTTATTAGCTTTATAGGCTTCAACTTCAAGAGGAGCTTTTGCATATCCGTATTTAGCTAAATCAGTTAGATATTGAAGGGCGTATACTGAAAACGAG